>Ga0164242_10003870_pt1 | contig 16935 bp, 16 predicted proteins | sample OricomgcompostMG_FD_108783 | JGI IMG/M metagenome (GOLD analysis project Ga0164242, IMG submission 108783) | Miracle-Growth compost microbial communities from Emeryville, California, USA - Original compost - Miracle growth compost (MG) ...
CGTCCTCGCCGACGTCGCCCGGGCGCACCGGATCCTGGAGCTCGAGGGCCACGGCGACATGTCGATGGGGCACGTCTCCTTCCGCGATCCCTTCGGCCGCGGCCTCTGGCTCAAGCGCGGCAACCTCGCCCTCTCCGAGGTCGAGGGCGACGACTTCATCCTCATCGACTTCGACGGCGATGTCCTCGAGGGCACGGGTCTGCGGCATCTCGAGTGGCCGCTGCACGCCGAGATCATGCGGGCGCGACCGGATGTGAACTTCGTGGGCCACTCCCACGCGCACTTCTCGACCGTGCTCGGCGCCTCGACCGAGGAGCTGAAGCCGTACAACAACCACGGCGTCTGGTTCGCCTACGAGGGCGTGCCGCGCTTCACCGAGACCAGCCACATCATCACCACCGTCCCGCTCGGCGTCGCCGCCGCGAAGGCGCTGGGCCCCGCGCAGGCGCTGATGCTGGCGAACCACGGCATCGCCTTCGTGGGCTCGACCGTCGCCGAGATGGCCCTGACCGGCATCTTCCTGGAGAAGGCCGCCCGCTTCCAGGTCGACCTCAAGTCCTCCGGCTTCACCCCGATCGCCCCGGACCCCGAGGAGACGAAGGAGAAGTTCGACCGGATCTATCCGCCGAAGGCCCAGCACAACTTCTGGACCTACTTCAACCGTCGGCTCGACCGGGTCGAGGCCCTGCAGGGTATCGGCATCTCCCAGATCAGCCTGCCGCCGGGCGTCTGAGCCAACGCATCCAACGCACGTCATCGAAGTCAGCAAGGAGCATCCGAATGAGCAGTCTTCCGAAGATCGCGACCGTCATCGGCTCCGGGACCATGGGCCCCGGCATCGCCGCGACGCTCGCCCGCGCCGGGGTGGTCGTCCGCCTCTACGACATCTCCGACCAGGCCATCGAGAACGCGAAGGCGTCCTACGAGATGGTGAACGGCGTCCTGGAGGCCGTCGCGACGCCGAAGTCCGACGGCGGCTCGGTCGCCTTCGGCACCGATCTCGCGGAGGCGGTCGCCGGCACCGAGCTCGTCATCGAGGCCATCCCGGAGCGGCTCGAGCTGAAGCAGGCGCTGCTCTCGCAGCTCGAGGACGGGCTCGTCAGCGACGACGTCATCATCGCCTCGAATACCTCCGGCATCCCGATCACCGACATGGCGGCCGGTATGCGGGTCCCCGGCCGGCTCATCGGCATGCACTGGTCGAACCCGCCCCACCTCATCCCGATGATCGAGGTCATCCCGGGCGGCACCACCGACCCGGCGCTCGTCGAGCGGCTCGTCGGCATCGTGAAGGCCTTCGACTACGTGCCGGTCGTGGAGAAGGAGACCCCCGGCTTCGTCGAGAACCGGGTGCTCTACGCGATCCTCCGCGAGTGCCTGCACCTCCTCGAGGAGGGCATCGTCACCCCCGAGGGCCTCGACGCCTGCGTCAAGTGGGGCATCGGCTACAAGCTCTCGGTGATCGGCCCGACCCGGCTGCTCGACATGGCCGGCCTCGACATCTACAAGGCGGTGTCGAGCTACCTGAACGCCGACCTCGCCGACCGCAAGGACACCCCGCCGATGATCGAGGAGAAGATCGCCGCCGGCACGCTCGGCTTCAAGACCGGCAGCGGCATGTACGAGTACGACGGCCCGGAGGCCGTCGCGGCCAAGCGCAAGGAGATCGTCACCGGGCTCATCGCCGCCCGGAAGACGCTGTCCTCGATCCCGAACGTGTGATGACCCCCACGATCGGCGTCGAGCCGATCGCGGACGGCCTGCAGCGGACCCGGGGCGCGGTGGTCGACATCGCGTTCCGGGTGCGGGGCGCCGGCCCGGCGGTCGTGCTGCTGCACGGCACCTCGGCGAACCACGCCGTCTGGGAGCCGGTCGCCGAGGCCCTCGCCGACACCGCGACGGTCATCGCGCTCGACCAGCGCGGCCACGGTCGCAGCGACAAGCCGGCGGCGGGCTACACCGGCCCGGACTTCGCCGCCGACGTCGTGACCGTCCTCGATGCGCTCGGGATGTCCGAGGCGATCGTCGGCGGCCACTCGCTCGGGGCGCGCAACGCCTGGCTCGCCGCCGCGATGCATCCGGATCGGGTGCGCGGCGTCCTCGCCGTCGACTACACGCCCTACGTGGAGTCGGGGGTGCTCGACGATCTCGCGACGCGGGTCGCCGGCGGCCACCGGGCGTTCGCCGGAGTGCCCGAGATCGAGGACTACATCCGCGGCCGCTACCCCCGGATCCTGCCCGGCGCCGTCGAGCGCCGCGCCCGGTGGGGCTATGTCCCCGGGGCCGACGGCCAGTGGTGGCCGCTCGCCGATCCCGAGGCCATGCGGCAGCTCATCGAGGGGCTGCGGACCCGCTGGGACGAGGAGTTCCGCGCAGTGCGCGTCCCGATGACGAGCCTGCGCGGCGAGGACAGCCGGATCGTCAGCGAGGCGGCGTGGGTCGCGGCGATCGCGGATCGGCCGGATGATCGTTGGGTGGTGGTCGACGACGCCGACCACTACGTCCCCGAGGAGCACCCCGACGTCGTCGCCGCGGAGCTGCGGCGACTGCTCGCCGACGGAACCCCCATACCGGAACCCTAAGGAAGGATGAGCCCATGGCGCTCTTCATCGACAAGCTCACCATCTCCAGCCCCGACATCCCCGACCAGGGCGACTTCCCCGTCGAGTTCACCGCGGACGGCGGCAGCTCGGTGCCGCGGCTCGCGTTCTCCGGCGCCCCCGAGGGCACCGTCGAGTACGCGATCATCTGCCACGACCCGGATGCGCCGCTGCCGAACGGGTTCACCCACTGGGTCGTCTACGGCATCCCGGCCTCGGCGACGACGCTCGACCTGCAGGCGCCGGGCGTGCGCCAGGCCCCGAACGGCACCGGGGGCGTCGACTACTTCGGCCCGCAGCCGCCCGTGGGCCACGGCGACCACCACTACTACTTCTGGATCTACGCGCTGCGTCGCGAGGTCGAGGGCTCGCCGAGCCGCGAGGAGTTCCTCGCCCGGTACGCCGACGACGTCATCGAGCAGGCGCGGACCGTCGGGGTCTGGCGGCGCTGATGGCGATCACCGACGCGCACTTCCACGTCGGCGACTTCCCGATGTCGGGCGTCCGGCTCGACGAGGCGGGGCTCGCCCCGTACCTCGCGGCGAACGACATCGACACCGCGATGGTGTTCCACGAGGACAACGCGATGGTCCGCCGCGTGGTCGCCGGCATCCCCGGCGCGTACCAGCTGTACTGGGCGAACCCGAAGGTCGAGGGGACGGTCGCCGAGCTCCGGGAGTACCTGAAGGACCCGAAGGTGCGCGGGGTGAAGCTGCATCCGCTGTTCAACGGCTACCTGCCCGACGACCCGATGGTCCACCCGATCATCGAGGTGCTCATCGAGCACGATCTGCCGGCGCTCATCCACTGCGGCCACCCGATCTTCTCGCTGCCGTGGAGCATCGAGGAGCTCATCGTCCGCTACCCCGAGGCGAAGATCATCCTCGGGCACATGGGCCACGGCAACATCGTCTACATCGATGCCTCGATCGCCATCGCCGGACGCCATCCGAACGTCTGGCTGGAGACCAGCGGCATGCCGATGAGCCTGAAGATCAAGGAGGCGGTGGACAGGGTCGGCGCCGATCGGGTGATGTACGGCTCCGACGGGCCCTGGCACGAGCCGAAGGTGGAGCAGCTCAAGGTGCAGCTCGCCGGACTCGCCCCCGACGACCTCGACGCCGTCATGGACGGCACCGCGCAGCGCCTCTTCCTCGGCGCCTGACCGCCGCCCGCGGCCTCAGGCGGTGAGCCGCGCCGCGGCGAGCGCGAGCACCTCCGCGATGCTCCGCGCCATCGCGACGCCCTCGGGGCCGGCGAACTGCGGCTCGCCGCCCTCGGTGTGGAACGCCCAGCCCTCGGGGCGGCCCACGCCGATGAGGGCGGCCGGGACCACCCGCGTGACGTTCCCGAAGTCGGTCGCGAAGGGGAGCGGCGGGATGTCGTCGCGCACCTCGCGGCCCACGGCGGCGAGCGCGTCGCGGACCGCCGCGGCCACCCTCGCGTCGGGCCGGATCGCCTCGATGGCGTTCCCGTGCTCCCACACGGCCTCGGGCAGCGCGTCCCGCAGCCCCGCGAGCAGGCCGTCGATCTCCTCCTGCTCGGGGGCGAAGAGGAGGAACTGCGCGCGCAGCGAGAGGCCCGAGCCCTCCTCGACGTCGCCGTCCAGCACGACGGTCTCGACCATGACCCGGCTGCGGTCCAGCGTCGGCAGCAGCGTCCCGAGCCGGCGGAAGGCGGCGAAGGGGGCGGGCTCGATGTCGTTGCGCAGCGTCCGGCCGCCGGCGACGATCGCGGTCTCCCGCCGCATCCACAGCGACTGCGACCACACGGCGTCGATGAACTCGGGGTGCACGTAGAGGGCAGCGGTCACGCCGTCCCAGACGCCCGCGGCGGCGGTGAGGGCCTTCCCGCTGCCGAGGCGCTGCGTGCCGGGCGCGTGGATCTCGTCGGCCGGGCAGCCGATGACGACGACCGAGCCGGTCAGGGAGTCCCGGAGCCCGGCCATCGCGAGGGCCGCGCCGAGGACGCCGGCGGACTGCGCGGAGTGCCCGCAGGAGTGGGTGGCGACGGTCGCGCCGTCGGCGGCGCGGTGGGCCGGCGCGGCGTCGTAGACGGCGAGCAGGCCGACCGTGCCCCCGGGACGACCGGTCGAGAGCTCGGCGCGGAAGGCGGTCGGCAGGCCCCCGACGCCGCGCTCGACGCGGTAGCCGGCGGCCTCGAGGCGGTCGGCGAGCTCCCGGGAGGTCTCGTGCTCCTCGTGGCCGAGCTCCGGGTGCGCCAGCACGAAGGCGGAGATCTCCCGGATCTCGGTCTCCTGCGCGGCGACGGCGTCGAGGACGGTGCGGTCCTGGATGGTGTTCATCGGTCTCCCTGGTCGAATCCGGCGGCGAAGGTCTCGGCGATGGCGAGCACGGGGGCGTGCACCGGGCCGGCGGTGATCGAGGGGATCACCGAGGCGTCGGCGACGTGCAGCCCCTCGATGCCCCGGAAGGCGAGCTCCGGCGTGACCGGCGCCGCGTCGTCGGCGCCCATCCGGAGCGTGCCGACCGGGTGGTGGTGGGTGATGGCCGCCCGGGCGATGAACGCGTCGATCTCGTCCTCGGTCTGCACGGCGGCCCCGGGGAGCAGCTCCTCGGCGCACCAGTCGGCGAGCGGCGCGGTGGCGGCGATGCGGCGGGCCCGCTCGAGCGCCAGCCGGAACATCGCCCGGTCGTGCTCGGTGTCCAGATAGTTCGGGTCGATGACGGGGGCGTCGCCGAGCGACGGCCCGCTGATCCGCAGCTCGCCGCGGCTCGTCGGGTTCGTGACGCCGAAGAGCAGGGTGAACGCCTCGCCGGGCTCCGCCGCCGGCTCGAAGGCCTCCGAGTGGCTGGGGCCGACGACGCAGCCCACCACCACGTCGGCCGGTCCGGCGCTCGTCCCGAGGCCGGCGGCCGACTGGTAGCACATCGACTCGGACAGGTTCAGGCGGCTCGGGGGCACCGGTCTGGTGCTGCGGTAGAGGTCGCCGGCGCCGAGCAGGTGGTCGTGCAGGTTCTTGCCGACCTGCCGCGACTCGACGAGGGTCGCGACGCCGGCGGCGGCGAGCACCTCGGGGTCGCCGACGCCGGAGCGCATCAGCAGCAGCGGGTCGCCGATCGAGCCGGCCGCGAGGATGACGGTGTCGGCGGCGATGTCCATCGGGGTCCCGTCGACGCGCACCGCGGCGCCGGTGACCCGGCCGTGCGCGAGGCGCAGCCGCTCCACCTCGACGCCGGCGAGCAGGGCGAGGTTCGGCCGGTCCGTCACCGGGTCGAGGTAGGCGTCCGCGACGGTCATCCGCTCGCCGTGCCGGATGGTGAGCGAGTTCGGGGTGGCGCCGAGCATCTCGCCGCCGTTGTGGTCGGGGATCCGGGGAGCGCCGAGCGCGACGGCGCTCGCGATGAAGTCCTGCACGAGCGGGCTCACCAGCTCGGGGCCGGGGAGCAGCACCGACAGCGGGCCGTCCGCGCCGTGCACCGCGTCGGCGCCGCCGGAGAACGACTCCATGGCGCGGAATCGCGGCAGCAGCGCGTCCCAGGACCATCGCTGGTCGCCGGTCGCGGCGACCCACCGCTCGTAGTCGGCCCGGCAGCCGCGCATGTGCGCGGTCGCGTGCAGCAGGCTCGAGCCGCCGATGCCGCGCCCCCGGGCCCAGCTCAGCCGCCGTCCGGCGAGGCCCCGCTGCGGGGCGGTGAGGTAGTCCCAGTCGTAGTCGCGGTGCTGGATGAAGGGCCACAGCTCCGGTCGCCGCATGTCGGGATCGCCGACGCGGCCGCCGGCCTCGAGCACGACGACGCGCCGGCCGGGGTCCGCGCTGAGGCGAGCGGCGAGCACGCTCCCCGCGGAGCCGGCGCCGATGATCAGGACGTCGGCGCTCGCGATGGCCATCCGTCGCGGCTCAGTTGCGGGTGTGGCCGCCGTCGACCACGAGAAGCTGCCCGGTGATCCACTCGGCCTTCTCGGAGGCGAGGAAGGCGACGGCGGGCGCGACGTCGGCGGGCACGCCGCGGCGGTCGAAGGCCTGCATCGGCACGACGTAGTCGAAGCCGGCGCCGTGGCCGGTGGTGAACACGCCCTCGCTCGCGATGATGCCCGGGGCGACGGCGTTGATGTTGATGCCGTGCTTGCCGATCTCGCCCGCGACGGCGCGGGTGAAGCCGACGACGGCGCCCTTGGTGGCGACGTAGTCGGCGCAGTTCGGGGTGCCGGCGACGAAGGTGTTCGAGGCGATGTTCACGATGCGCCCGTAGCCGTTCGGCTTCATCGCCTCGACGGCGGCCTTCGTCATGTTGAAGAGGCCCTCGCCGTTGACGGCGAAGGTCCGCCGCCACTGCTCGATGGTCAGCTCGTCGAAGGGCGTGAAGGGCACCAGCCCGGCGTTGTTCACGAGGATGTCGAGCCGGCCGAGCTCGGCGACGGTCTCGGCGACGACGGCGTTCGCCTGCTCGGGGTCGGAGATGTCGAGCCGCTTCGCGATCCCGCCGATCTCGGCCGCGACGGCGGTGGCGCCGTCGAGGTTGATGTCGGTGACGACGACCTTCGCGCCGTCCGCGGCGAGCTCCTTGGCGATGGCGGCGCCGATGCCCTGCGCCGCTCCGGTCACGATGGCGATGCGTTCGGTCATGCTGCTGTCTCCCTGCGCTTGGATCGGGTTCGGGGGCGGCGCTCAGCGGCCGCCGTAGTACTCCGGGGCGAGCTTCCAGCCGAGGAAGGGCTCGAGCTCGTGGGACGGGTAGATGTCCGCGTCCTTGACGCGGCCGAGGTAGTTCAGGCGCCGGATCGCCTCGACCGACTTCGCCGGGTCGATGTGGAAGCCGGCGATCCACTCCTTCTCCAGGGTGGTCCGGGTGTAGGCGGCGTCGCCGCAGAACAGCATGTTCCGCTCGTGCTCGAGCTCGACGAGCATCGAGTAGTGGCCGACGGTGTGGCCGGGCGTCTCGAAGAGGGTCACGCCGGGGACGATCTCGTAGTCGCCGGAGATGGGCTTGTAGTCGACGCCGGGGAAGTCGAAGGACATGTCGGAGTAGCCGAGCCGCTCGAAGGGCTCGGGGACCTTCGCCTGGCGGAGCTCGAGCTTGTGGACGAGGTGGGTCGCCTTCGTGAGGTGCTTGTTCCCGCCGACGTGGTCGAAGTGGAAGTGCGAGTTGACGACGATGTCGACGTCCTCGGGCTTGTAGCCGATCTTCGCGAGCTGGGCCGGGATGGTCTGCTCGGGGGTCTGCTCCGGGAGCTCGAAGGGGAGGACCTGCTGGACGTGCTCGAGGTCGTAGCCGGTGTCGTACATGATCAGCGCGTCGGGATGCTCGACGAGCACGGAGTAGACGGGGAATCGCACCGGGTTGCCGGCATTGATGTGCCAGTGGACGTCGGACTCGTCGATGACGAGCGTGCCGCCGTCGAGCAGATAGACCTTGGGATCCGTCATTTCCCGCTCCTCGGTTTTCTCACATTGTTGTGACTCTCGCTTAGAGTATGAGAATTCTCGCGCCGTGGTCAACACCCGACCGGCTTTTCGATCGGCGGTCCGAGGCGCGGCGGCGGGGTCAGGGGCCGGCCGGCACGGCGGGGTGGTCGTCGAACTTCGGCTCGTAGTCGTAGTACACCCAGCGGTAGCAGTGGTCGAGCATCGGCTCGGCCGCGAAGTCGCCGATGCAGGTGGTGTCCTGGTAGCGGGCGGTGCCGTCGGTCTGGTGCCAGTGGATGCGGCAGAGCACCTTCCAGGTGGTGTCGTCCGCCGCGTCCTCGGGCGGGATCAGGTGCGCGCTCGGCAGCCAGCACTCGGTCCAGTTGGCCAGGGCCGGATCGATCGTCGAGGTGCGGGGCGCGACGACGGCGAGCTGGGCGAGGGCCGCGGCGTCGCGCGGCGACAGCGAGGCGGACGGCCCCGGCGTCGTCCCGGCCGCCGAGGGCGGGGCCGAGCCCGTCGCGGCGCACCCGGCCAGCGCGGTCAGCGCGAGCGCGGCGACCGTCGCCGCGGTCCGGCGCAGTGGTCCGTTCATATCCTGGTTCCTCGGGGTGACTGGGTCGGCGGCAGCCCGCCTCGGGCCCGGGTCATCTGTTTCGGCTGAGTAAAACTCTCCCCCAGACCGTTGACCTACCGCCATCCTTCTCATATTGTCGCGGTACCGCAGCACATTGTGAGAATTTTGCTCGACGGGATGTCTGCGGGCACTCACTCCAGGAGAGGACCTCCAAGGCAATGAACAAAGCAATCACCAGCGGCACCATGCGCCGCGCGGCCAAGGGCGCCGGGGCCCTCGCGACCGTGTCCGTCCTCGCGCTCGGCCTCGTCGCCTGCTCCTCGCAGGGCGGCGACACGGGCGGCAACCCGACCGACGGCGACAGCGCCGCCGGCACGACGATCACGAAGATCGCGTTCGTCGCCCCCGAGAACGAGACCGACCTCGGCTGGAACCAGGTGGGCCTCGCCAACTCGAAGGCCGCCGCCGACAAGCTCGGGCTCCAGTACGTCGCCGTCCCCGACGCCGGCTGGGACAACATCGAGACCGTCCTCGGCCAGGTCATCGACGACGACGGCGCGCAGTTCGTGATCGCCCACGCCTCCGGCTACGGCGTCCCGGCGCAGACCGTCTCGGCGCAGACCGGCGTCCCGATCCTCGCGCAGGACTCGGGTCTCGAGCCCGTCCCCGGCCAGCTCGCCGAAGCGCTCGTCGAGGCGCAGCAGGGCGGCTACATCGCCGGCATCGCGGCCGCGATGACCACCGCGTCGAAGACCGTCGCGGTCGTCATCTCCGCCGATGACGTCAACTGGCTGAACATGGCGGCCGGCTTCGCCGAGGGCGTCTACTCGGTCGACCCGTCGATCACGGTGCTGTTCGGCCAGATCAGCGCCAGCGGCTACGCCGACTCGGCCGGCGGCAAGAGCGCCGTCGAGACGGTCATCGCCGGCGGGGCCGACGTCGTCTTCGGCATGGGCGACGGCGCGACGCTCGGCTACATCCAGGCGATCAACGCGCACCCGGGCGTGAAGTACATCGCCGACATCGGCGACGTGACCTCGGCGCTGACCGACTCGAGCGTGCTGCTCACCTCGGTCATCTGGGACTACACGCCGACCTACGAGCAGGCCATCAAGGACGTGGAGGCGGGCACCTTCGGGACCAAGAACTACGACCTCACCGTCGGCAACGGCGGCCTGTACCTGCAGGACACCGCGAACATGACCGCCGACATCAAGGCCGCGGTGAAGACCGCGACCGACGCCATCGACGCCGGCACCATCAAGCCCGACGGGGCGGTGGACTCGGCCGCGGTGAAGGCGATCATCGCCGCGAAGAAGGGCGCGTAGGCGCAACCCGACCGCCGGGCCGGTGTCCAGGGCAGCCTGGGCGCCGGTCCGGCGAGCGGCCGCCGACGGCGGCGATCCGAGGAACGACTGAGGAGCACATCGTTGAGCAGCACCGTCGCCGCACCGGGCGTGATCTCACTCCGGGAGATCACCAAGGCGTTCCCGGGAGTCGTGGCGAACGACCGCATCTCGCTCGACATCGTCAGCGGACAGGTCCACTGCCTGCTCGGTGAGAACGGCGCGGGCAAGTCGACGCTCATCAGCATCCTCGCGGGGATCCAGCAGCCCGATTCGGGCGCCATCGAGGTCGACGGGACGCCCACCCCGATCAACTCGCCGAAGGCCGCGGTCGATCTCGGCATCGGCGTCGTGCACCAGCACTCCACGCTCGTGCCCTCGTTCACCGTCCTGGAGAACCTCATGCTCGGCGAGACCGGGCTCATGCTCGGCGAGAAGCGGGCCAGGGAGCGGCTCGAGGAGCTCGCCGACCTCCTCGGCGCGCGGATCGACCCCCAGGCGCTCGCCGGCGACCTCGGCCTCGGGCAGCAGCAGCAGGTCGAGATCGCGAAGGCGATGTGGAAGGGCAGCCGGCTGCTCATCCTCGACGAGCCCACCTCGATGCTCACCCCGCAGGCGATCGAGAAGCTCGCCGAGTCCGTCGCCCAGATCAAGGCGCAGGGTCTCGCCGTGGTGTTCATCACGCACAAGCTCCGCGAGGCGTACCAGATGGGCGACTGCGTCACGATCCTCCGCGGCGGCCGGAACGTCGGCCACATCGGCGTCGACCAGCTCGCCACCTTCACCGAGGCGCAGGCGCAGAGCGCCATCCTCGCGGCCATGTTCGGCGAGGACATCTCGACCGCCGGCGCCGCCGAGCTCGCCGGGGCGACCGAGGCGCGGCGCGAGGTCGACGACCTCGAGCTCGGCACGAAGCCGATCCGTCTCGAGCTGCACGGCGTGTCCACCCGCGGCCACGGCCACGACGTCGACATCCAGGACGTCTCGCTCAGCGTGCACGAGGGCGAGATCCTCGGCGTCGCCGGCATCGACGGCCACGGCCAGAGCGCGCTCGCCGAGGTGATCGCGGGCCAGCGGCCCGCGGCGTTCGGCACCATCCGCTTCGACGGCCAGGCCATCACCCGTCTCGGGGTGCGGGGGCGCCAGCAGCTCGGTCTGCGCTACGTCACCGACGACCGGCTCCACGAGGGCACCGTCGGCGGCATGTCGGTCGCGATGAACCTCGTGCTGAAGCGGATCGGCCAGGCGCCGTTCTGGCGATTCGGGCAGATCAACCGCAAGGCGGTGAACGTCGAGGCGGACCGGCTCATCCAGGAGTACGAGATCAAGACGCCGTCGTCGGCCACGCGGGCGGGCACCCTCTCGGGCGGGAACATCCAGAAGGTCCTGCTCGCCAGAGAGCTGACGCATGGCGCCCGGCTCGTGGTCGTGAACAAGCCCACCTACGGCCTCGACCTGAAGACCGTGCAGCACGTCCGCGAGATCCTCACCGGATTCGCCGCGGAGGGCGGCAGCGTGCTGCTGCTGTCGACCGACCTCGACGAGCTGGTCGAGCTCTCGCATCGCATCGCGGTGATCTCCGGCGGCGAGATCGTCGGCATCGTGCCGAACGACGGCCGCGGCACCGCCGAGCGGGTCGGCCAGCTGATGACCGGAGCGATCGAGGGGACGCGCTGATGATCGAAGAGACCCCCCGCTGGCGGCGCGTCGTCGACGCCCTGGTGCGCTCGATCCTCCCCGTCGTCCTCGCGCTCGTCGTCGCGGGCCTCATCATGCTCGCGATGGGCAGCAACCCGATCGACTTCTACGCGGGGGTCTGGAAGTACGGCCTCACCGGCAACAACTGGCAGGACAGCCTCCGGCTGATGGCCCCGCTGATGATCATCGCGCTCGGCCTCATCGTCGCCTTCCGCGGCCAGCTGTGGAACCTCGGCTACAACGGCACCTACCTGCTCGGCTCCGTCGTCGCCGCGGGCTTCGGGCCCGTCCTGTACCCGGTCATGCCGGGCTGGATCGTCACCGCGATCCTCATCGTCGGCGCCATCCTGATCGGCGCGATCTGGTCGATCCTGCCGGCGGTGCTGAAGGCCCGCTTCGGGACGAACGAGATCATCACCTCGCTGGTCATGTCGTTCATCGCCATCGGCGTCGTGAACCTGCTCATCAAGGGGCCCATGCACGACCCGAACCCGAAGGTGACCGCGCCGCAGACCGCCACCATCCCGAAGGCGGACCTGCTGCCGGTGCTCGACTCGACCCGGGTGCACATCGGCGTCGTGATCGCCATCGTGCTCGCGCTCGTCGCGCAGTTCGTGCTGAGCCGGACCTCGTTCGGCGTCCGCCTCGACGTCTTCGGCTCGAGCCCGAAGGCGGCGCAGCACGTCGGCATCAGCCGGAGCTGGATGATCGTGCTGCTGTTCTGCATGTCCGGCGCGCTCATCGCGCTCGCCGGATCGATCGACGTGCTCGGAAACGTCACCTACCAGCGCGCGAACTGGAACCCCGCCTACGGGGACGCCGTGATGCCCTTCGTCTTCCTCGCGCGGCTGAGCCCGCTCGCCGCGATCCCGCTCGTCGCCTTCTACTCGGTGTTCGCCAACGGCGGCATCAACGCGGCCCGCAGCGTCGGCCTGAACTCCGACTTCCTGCTCGTGGTGGTCGGGCTCATCCTCGTGTTCATGACGATCACCGAGTTCGTCGGCGCCAAGCGGCGGCTCGGGCAGAGCTACCTGCCGCCGGGGATGAGGCAGACGGTGCTCGGCCTCGTCCAGCGGCGCGGCACGGCACGGAGGGCGAAGGCATGAGCGACCTGCTGTCGGCGAGCGTCCTGGCGGCGTTCATCACCGCGATCATCGTGCAGACGATGCCGCTCATCATGGCGGCGATCGGCGAGACGATCGGCGAGCAGTCCGGGGTGCTGAACCTCGGCATCGAGGGCGTCATGCTCGTCGGGGCGTACAGCGGCTACGTCGCCGCGCTCGCGAGCGGCAGCGCCTGGGTCGGCATGCTCGGCGGCATCGCCGGGGGCGTCGTCGCGAACCTCCTGATGCTCGTCCTCAACACCTGGCTCGGCCTCAACCAGATCGTCATCGGCCTCGCCATCACCATCATGGGCGAGGGCCTCACCAGCGTGCTCTACCTGCAGAACTACTCGAAGCACCCGCAGAGCGTCCCGCAGGACGCCTGGCCGATCCCCGGCCTGTCCGACGTGCCGGTCGTCGGGCCCTCGATCTTCCGCCAGTCCGGGATCTTCTGGGTGCTGATCCTCGTGATGATCGTCGTCGCCTTCATGCTGGCGAGGACGAACTGGGGGCTCTCGATCCGCGCCGCCGGGCAGAAGCCCTCCTCGCTCGACGCGGCAGGCGGCAGCGTGATGCGGACGCGCACCCAGGCGGTGCTGCTGAACGGCGCCTTCGTCGGGCTCGGCGGCGCCTTCCTCTCCGTCATCACGACGGGCACCTTCACCGCGTTCATGACCGGCGGCCTCGGCTTCGTCGCGATCGTCATCACGATGCTCTCCCGCGGCAAGGTGCACTGGATCGTCATCACCTCGCTGATCTACGGCATCGCCGTGGCGATCAAGAACCCGCTGCAGCTCGTCGGCGTGACCGTGCCGGCCGACGTCTTCCAGATGCTGCCGTTCGTCGTCGTGATGCTGACGCTCATCATCTTCGCGCGGAGCTCCGTCGTCCCGCCGGCGCTCGGCACCTCGTACACCCGCGGCGCGCGCTGACGCCCGCTGAAGGAAAGGAACGACCATGGCCGAGCTCGAGTTCACGCTGTCCGCAGGCCCGGTGGCGGTGACCGCCGCGACCCTCGCCGGGCTCGCGAAGCCGATCCAGTACCACTACGACGAGGACTTCAAGGCGACCTTCCGCCGCGCGCAGGAGAAGACCGCGCAGATCCTCCGGACGAGCAACGACGTCATCATCATGCAGGGGGAGGCGATCCTCGGGCTCGAGGGCGCGCTCCGCTCGCTGGTGAGCCCCGGGATGCACGTGCTGAACCTGGTGCAGGGCATCTTCGGCAAGGGCACCGGCTACTGGCTCCGCGACCTCGGCGCCGACACGCACGAGATCGAGGTCGGCTACGACGACGCCGTGACGCCGGAGATGGTCGAGGCGTACCTGGATGCGCATCCCGAGATCGAGATGGTCTGCCTCGTCGCCTCGGAGACCCCGTCGGGCACCGTCACCGACATCGCCCGGATCGGGCCGATGTGCCGGGACCGCGGCATCCTGACCTACGTCGACACGGTCTCGGGCGTGCTCGGCATGGAGCACCGCACCGACGACTGGGGCCTCGACCTCTGCGTCACCGGTCCGCAGAAGTGCCTCGGCGGGGCGCCGGGCCTCTCGTTGGTCTCGGTGAGCGCGAAGGCCTGGGAGCGGATCTACGCGAACCCCGCCGCGCCCCGCGACTCGTACCTCTCGCTCATCGACTACAAGGAGAAGTGGCTCGGCGAGGGCCGATTCCCGTACACCCCGTCGGTGAGCGACATCAACGGGCTCGAGGCCGCGCTCGATCAGGCGCTCGCCGAGGGCGTCGACCGGGTCGTCCAGCGCCACGTCGACGCCCGCGAGCTCGCCAAGGCGGGCGCCCGGGCGATGGGACTGCGGTTCTGGGCGAAGCGCGAGGACAGCATGTCGGCCTGCGTCACCTCGATCCGGCTCCCCGACGAGATCGACAACGTCGCGGTGCGCGACCTCGCGCGCAGCCGCTACGGCGTCATGTTCTCCCACGGCCAGGGCGCCGGGAACCTGATCCGGCTGTCGCACATGGGGCCGACGGCCGGCGGGCTCCACGGCGTCGTCGCCCTGTCGGCGCTCGGCCGGACGCTGCTCGACCTCGGCATGCGACTGGACGTCGGGGCCGGGGTCGAGGCGGCGCTGGAGACCCTCCATGCGCAGCGGGCCTGACTGGGAGCGAGGAGCTGAGCGCTGGTCTAGGCTCTGACGCGGTCGACATGAATGCCACGAACGCACCCGATGATCGCGAGCCCGTGCCGGCGCTCGCGCAGCGCACGAAAGGCGTCGACAGCGCCCGGCGGGTGCTGCAGATCCTGCTCCAGTTCACGGACAGTCGTCCGGAGCTGACCGTCGACAGCGTGCTCGAGAGCTACGACATCTCGGTGCCGAGCGCGTACCGCTACCTCTCGCTGCTGCGCGAGATGAACCTCATCGAGGAGCGCGGCAAGGGCACCTTCGTGCTGAGCCCCCAGATCCTCCGGCTCGCCCGTGCGGCGGAGGTCGCGCTCGACGACCGGACCGTCGCGCAGCCGATCCTCGACCGGATGCGGGAGGAGACCGGGGAGACCGCGCTGTACCTGCGCCGCGTGAACGACGCGGCGGTCTGCATCGCCATCGCCGAGAGCGACCACCCCATCTCGATCTCGTTCCAGCCCGGCCATCTGATGCCGCTGCACCTCGGCGCCGCGCCGAAGGTGCTGTTCTCCGAGTACAGCGCGGTGAAGCGCACGCAGTACTTCGACATGCTCCGCCCGGCCCTGCCGAAGGCGACGCGGACGAAGCTCGACGCGGACCTCGATGCGATCCACGCCAGCGGCTACGCGGAGTCGGCCGCCGAGGTCGACGCGGGCGTGTGGGCCGCGGCGTCCGGCGTCCGCTCCTACGGCACGCTGGTCGGCGCGCTGACCGTCGTCGCGCCGGCCTACCGGCTCACCGAGGCGCACCGGCGGCAGATCGGCGACGCGGTCCGGGCCGGCGCCGCGGAGTTCGAGGCCGCGCTCGGGCGGTGAGCCCGGCTCACGCGAACAACTCGCCCTCGAATCCGGCGGAGACCTCGAGCCGTCCGCGGGCGTCCATCCGGGCCCATTCGACCCGGCCCCACTCCGGGCGCAGCGCGGTCGCGACGGCGTCCGCATCGGCCGTCAGCATGATCGCGGTCGCCGCGCCGTCGGCGACGAGCGCGCTCGACGCCGTGGCCCAGCCGGCCAGCCAGGCCCGCACCGGCAGGCCGGTGAGGGCGTCGACGAGATGGCCCGGCTGCCGGTTCTGACCCGAGGCGGCGATCGCGCCCTCGGCGAGCTCGACGACGCCCACGGCGAGCGTCTCGTCGAGCGGGTGCTCGAGCGCGACCCGGGTCGCCGGCCCCCGGCGCCGGATGTCGCCGCTCGCGTCGACGGTGTGCACGCCGACGCCGTGCTCGGTCAGCACGCCGGACACCAGGTCGGCGAGCTGGCCCTTGCCGGCCGCGGCGACGTCGAGCACGACCGGCCGGGGCGCCGCGAGCACGCCGGCGGGTGCATGCCGCGCCCCAGAGGCGTCCGGTGTCCAGGCGATCGCGTCCCGCCACGGCGGCGCGGCCGCGCCGCGGCGCACGACGGGCGACATCCGCCCCCCGGTCGCCTCGTAGAGGACGCGGTAGAGCGCGAGCAGCGGGCCCGCCTCCGCCGGGAGCGGCCAGCTCCCCGGCTCGCGGCCGATGCGCGCGACCAGCGAGTCCTCGCGGAATCGGGACCAGGTCCGGTCGTAGGCCTCGATCCTCGCCGCGATCGCGTCGCGGACGCCCGCGGTCAGCGGCTCGGGGGCGTCGATGTGCCAGCCGACGCCGATGGCGGCGAACGACCAGCGCTCGCCCGCCCGGCTCACCGCTGGGCCTGGCCGATGATGTCCGAGATGGCGGCGGCGAAGCCGCTGCTGGTCAGCGAGGAGCCCGCGACGTTCGTCACGTCCAGGCTCGAGATCGGCTTCCCGACGACGAGCGCGTCGATGCCGGAGACGAACTTCGCCTCGTACTGCTTCGCCTCCGGGTCGGTCGCGTTGCCGTGCACGCTGAGCTCGGTGACGACCCCGTCGGCGAGCGTCAGCGTGACGTCGACGGACTCGGGTCCGCTCGGCGCGACGTAGCCGCCCGTCGCCGAGTACTCGCCGTCCGCGAGGTCCGCGGTGCCGCCGACGTCGATGACGTGCTCGTCGGCCATCGCGGTCGCCGTGCAGCCGGCGAGCGTCGTCGCGGCGCCGAGCACGGCGAGCGAGGCGAGGGGGAGGCGGCGCATGCCGACCAGTGTGCCCGTCGCGGCTA
>Ga0164242_10003871_pt1 | contig 16932 bp, 15 predicted proteins | sample OricomgcompostMG_FD_108783 | JGI IMG/M metagenome (GOLD analysis project Ga0164242, IMG submission 108783) | Miracle-Growth compost microbial communities from Emeryville, California, USA - Original compost - Miracle growth compost (MG) ...
CCGCGAACGCCTCGTTGAGCTCGACCGCGCCGACCTGGTCCCAGCCGATGCCGGCCCGGGTCAGGGCCCGGTTGGCCGCCTCGACGGGCGCGAACCCGAACTCCTGCGGATCGAGCGCCATCGCGCCACGTCCGACGATCCGGGCGAGCGGCTCGCGGCCGATCGTGGCGGCGGCGCCCTCGCTGCCGAGGAGAACGGCGGAGGCGCCGTCCGACAGCGGTGAGGCGTTGCCCGCGGTGATGGTGCCGTCCGGCCGGAAGGACGGCTTCAGGTCGGCCAGCCTCTCCACCGTCGAGTCCGGCCGAATGCCCTCGTCCCGGGCGAGGCCCTCGACCGGGGTGACGAGGTGGTCGTAGAAGCCGTCCTCCCAGGCCTGGGCGGCCAGCCGGTGCGACCGCACCGCGAACTCGTCCTGCCGCTCGCGCGAGATGCCGAAGCGCTCCTGGAGCTGCTCGTTGCACTCCCCCAGCGAGACCGTCCACTCCTTCGGCATGTTGGGGTTGACCAGACGCCAGCCCAGCGTGGTGGAGACTGCCGTGACGTCGCCGGCCGGGAAGGCGCGCGACGGCTTGGGCAGGACCCACGGCGCACGCGTCATCGACTCCACGCCGCCGATGAGGACGACGTCGGAGTCGCCGGTCTCGATAGCGCGCGAGCCGATCATCGCGGCGTCGAGCGAGGAGCCGCAGAGGCGGTTGACGGTGTTACCGGGCACCGAGGTCGGCAGGCCGGCGAGCAGACCGGCCATCCGGCCGACGTTGCGGTTCTCCTCGCCGGCGCCGTTGGCGTTGCCCCAGACGATCTCGTCGATGGCGCCCTTGTCCAGGGCGGGGGTCTTCTCGAGCAGGCCGGTGATCGCGGCGGCGGCGAGGTCGTCGGGCCGGGCCGCGGCCAGGGAGCCGTTGAACTTGCCGAACGGCGTGCGCGTGGCGGCGTAGAGGAAGGCGGACATGGTGTCGACGGTAACCCTCATCGCCAATAGGATGAAGTATCGATATGGTCGCCGATTAGGACGCTGCCGATATCGATCCACAGCCGGGTCCTTTTTCGCTCGGCGAAATCCGGGCGTAGGAAGTCTGGCGGTGAGGCCCTAGCCTCGACGCCATGAGCAGCGCCCTGTCCTCCCTTGCCAGCAGCACGCGCACCCAGGTCGCCATCGTCGGCGGCGGGCCAGCCGGGCTGATGCTCTCCCGACTGCTGCACCTGGCCGGCATCGAGTCGGCGGTGATCGACAACCGGACCGCGGAGAAGATCGAGCACACCCACCGCGCCGGGATCCTGGAGCGCGACAGCGTCCGGCTGCTGGTCGACGCCGGCATGGATCGGGTGCTGCAGGACGGCCACCGGCACGAGGGGATCTCGTTGCGGTACGGCGGGGTCAGCCACCGGATCGACTTCGAGGACCTGGTCGGCGCCTCCTGTTGGCTCTACCCGCAGACCGACGTCTTCCTCGACCTGCACCGGCAGCGCACCGCCGACCAGGCGGACCTGCGCTACGGCATCAGCGAGACCGAGGTGCTCGACGTACTCGACCGGCCGCGGGTGCGGTACACGGATGAGCACGGTGCCCGGCACGAGATCACCGCCGACCTCGTGGTCGGCTCGGACGGGTCGCGCAGCATCTGTCGCGACCTGGTGCCGGAGCCGGCTCGGTTCTATCGGGAGTACCCCTTCGCCTGGTTCGGGATCCTGACCGAGTCCGCCCCGAGCGCGCCCGAGCTGATCTACACCCGCTCGGAGCGCGGGTTCGCCCTGGTCAGCCAGCGCACCGAGAGCATCCAGCGGCTGTACTTGCAGTGCGACCCGACCGAGGACCCGGCCGCCTGGTCGGACGACCGGATCTGGGCCGAGCTCCAGGCCCGACTCGCGGGCGAGGACGGCTTCCGGCTCAACGAGGGGCCGGTGCTCGAGCGCACCGTGCTGCCGTTCCGCAGCTTCGTGCAGACCCCGATGCGGCACGGCCGGCTGCTGCTCGCCGGCGACGCTGCGCACACCGTGCCGCCGACCGGCGCCAAGGGCCTCAACCTGGCGCTGGCGGACGTGCGGGTGCTGGCCGAGTGCATCGAGCGCGCCCTGGTCGGCCACGACGACGACGCGCTGGCGAGCTACACCGACCAGGCGCTGGCGCGGGTCTGGAAGGCCCAGCACTTCTCCTACTGGATGACCTCGATGCTGCACCGCCTCGAGGGCGCCAGCGACTTCGATGAGCAGCGCCAGCTCGGCGAACTGACCAGCATCACCGGCTCACGGGCCGGGTCGACCTACCTCGCGGAGGGATACACCGGCTGGCCGATGGCCTGAACGACCCGGCCGCGCCCGACGGCGCTCAACAGCGCCCGACCGCCCGGCACCGCTCAACCGCCGGACGGGCTGATCCCCCGCACACCGCGCGGGCGGCGCTGGGCCGAGGGCGAGCCGAGCGCACGCGAGATGCCGCGGGCGGCCGCACGCACCGCCGGGACGATCGCCGACGGGACGCCCCCCGCAGGCGGCGGCCCGTCGGCACGGATCACGACCGAGAGGGCGGCGACCACCGCGTCGTGCCGATCCCGCACCGGGCAGGCCACCGAGAGCGCGTCGTCGGTGACCTGACGGTCGCTCACCACGAACCCGTGACTGCGCACCTCCCCCAGCACCCGGCGCAGCTCGGCCGGGTCGGTGACGGTGTGCTCGGTCCACCGGGCGAGCGGCCCGGCGAGCACCTGCTCCTGGATGTCCGTCGGCGCATGCGCCAGCAGCACCAGCCCGACCCCGGTGGCGTGCAACGCGAACCGGCCGCCGACCCGGGTCAGCACCGGTACGGCACCGCGGCCGGCGAGGCGCTCGACGTACACGACCTCGAGCTCCTCGCGGACGGCGAGCTGGACGTTCTCGTGGGTGGCCTCGTAGAGGTCCTCCATCGAGGGCAGCGCGATCTCCCGCAGCGGCTGCCCGCGCGGGGACAGCGCGGCGGTCTCGAAGAGCCTCAGCCCGATCTGGTAGCGGCCGTCGTCGCCGCGCTCCAGGGCGTGCCAGGCCAGCAGGTCGGCGACGATCCGATGTGTGGTGGTCAGCGAGACGCCGGCGGCCCGGCCGATCTCGGAGAGGGTCAACCGCGGGCGCTGCGAGGTGAAGGCGCCGAGCACGTCGAGCGTCTTGGTGGTCAGTGATCGCGCCGGTCTTCCGGTCATCGGAAGGATTGTGGCACGCCGACGTGGTGCCGCTCACACTGAACACCAGGAAACCTGACTCCGATGGAGGAACCCGAGATGCCGAGTTGGCCACGCAACCAGTGGTACGTCGCCGCCTACAGCAACGAGGTGAGCGAAGGGCTGCTCGCCCGCACGATCTGCGGTGAGCCGCTCGTGCTCTACCGCACCCAGGACGGCGAGGCGGTCGCGCTCGCCGACCGATGCGTCCACCGCCGCTATCCGCTCTCCGAGAGCCACCTCAAGGACGACCAGATCATCTGCGGCTACCACGGCTTCACCTATGACCGCAGCGGCGCCTGTGTGGCGGCGCCCGGCCAGAAGCGGATCCCCCGCGCCGCCCGCGTCCCGTCGTTCACGGTGCGCGAGCTCGACTCCTTCGTCTGGGTCTGGATCGGCGACCAGGACCGCGCCGACGAGACCCAGATCCCGCGCGCGCCCTGGCTGGCCAGCTCGGACTACACCGTCGTGCGCGGCATGGAGCCGCTCAAGGCCCGCTACAGCCTGCTCGTGGACAACCTGATGGACCTGTCCCACGAGACCTACCTGCACGGCGGCTACATCGGCACCCCCGAGGTCGCCGAGACCCCGATCACCACCGAGGTCGACGAGCAGGCCAACGTCGTCTACGTCAGCCGGCACATGGACGACGCCGCCTGCCCGCCGTTCTATGCCAAGTCGACCGGGCTCGAGGGCCGGATCAGCCGCTGGCAGGACATCGAGTACCACCCGCCGTGCCTCTACCTGCTGCACAGCCGGATCGCCCCGGTCGACTCGGTGCCGCCCGCGGACGGCCCCGACGACGAGGCCTTCCACGTCGAGGTGGTCTACGCGATCACGCCGTCCACGGAGCACGAGACCTACGACTTCTGGATGGTCGCCCGCGACTTCGCCCTCGACGACGCCGACGTCACCGAGTTCCTCGCCACCAACAACCACACCGTCGTGATGCAGGACGTGGTCGCACTCGACCTGCTCGAGACCGTCGTGGAGAGCGAGAAGGACCACTACCAAGAGCTGTCGATCAACATCGACACCGGCGGCCTGGCCGCCCGCCGCATCCTGAAGAAGCTGGTCGACGCCTCGGAGGAGGTGAGCGCGTGAGTACGCCGGTCCGCGCCGACCTGCCGCCGCCGAACCGGATGCTGGCGGGGCGCTCGGTCTACCGGGTGGTCTGGCAGCTCCACACCGACGTACTGGTCGGCTACTGCTGGTGCGGGACCTCGCACGAGTCGGTCGACCCGATCGAGTTGTGGGACTGGCTGCTCGCCCACCCCGACACGCACGCCGAGACCGGCGAGACCGGCGAGACGGAGCAGCCATGAGCGGCAGCATCGGCACCGAGTACGAGCTCGAGTTGAAGGTCGAGGAGGTCAGGGAGGCCGCCGACGGCGTACGGCTGCTGCGCCTGGTCTCCCCCGACGGCGCCGAGCTGCCGGCCTGGACGCCCGGTTCCCACATCGATCTGCACGCCGGCGACCTGGTGCGGCAGTACTCGCTGTGCGGGGAGGTGGCCGACCGGCACAGCTGGACCGTCGCGGTGCTGCGCGAGCCGGAGAGCCGCGGCGGATCGAGCTACGTGCACGACAAGCTCACCGCCGCCGACACCGTGCAGGTGCGCGGCCCGCGCAACCACTTCGCCCTCCAGGCGGCGCCCCGCTATCGCTTCCTCGCCGGCGGCATCGGGATCACCCCGTTGCTGCCGATGCTCGCCGCGGCCGAGGCCGCTGGAGCCGAGTGGACGCTGGAGTACGGCGGCCGGTCGCGGGTGTCGATGGCCTTCGCCGAGGACCTGCTGGCAAGGTACGGCGAGCGCGTCCACCTGCACCCGCAGGACGAGGTCGGCCTGCTGCCGCTCGACCGGCTGCTGGCCGATCCGCAGCCCGGTGAGCTGGTCTACTGCTGCGGGCCGACGCCGCTGCTGAGTGCGGTCGAGGAGGCGTGCCAGGCCTGGCCCGAAGGTGCGCTGCACGTGGAGCACTTCAGCCCGAAGGAGTTCGACGGCGCTACCGACGGCGCCTTCGAGGTCGAGCTCGCCGACTCCGGCATGACCCTGACGGTGCCGGCCGACCGCTCGATCCTCGACGTGGTCCGCGAGGCCGGGCTCGACCCGCTCACCTCGTGCGAGGAGGGCACCTGCGGCACCTGTGAGACCGGCGTGCTCGCCGGCGAGGTGGAACACCGCGACTCCATCCTCACCCCGGCCGAGCAGGCGGCCAACGACGTGATGTACATCTGCGTCTCGCGCGCGGCGGGCACCTGCCCGCGGCTCGTGCTGGAGCTCTGAGCAGCTCAGCAAGGAGAAACTCACCGGAGACGGCGATTCGGAGGCTCCTCCGATGCCGTCTCCGGTGAGTTTCTCCGTCTCCCGAGCCGATCAGTGCGGCTCGGCCAGCTCCGCCTGCTCCACCTCGAGGAAGCCCGGCTCGTGCCGGTGCCCGCCGAGGGCGACCGCGGCGATCGCCGCGGCGACCAGGGCAGCGATGCCGCAGACCAGGAAGCCGATCGCGTAGCCGTGCGAGAGCGCGTGGAACGCGACCTCCTTGATCGGGTTCGGCGGGTTGGGGATGGCGTTCGCACCCAGCGGGCCCGAGTTGACCGCGCCCTTGAGCGCGGGAGGGACGTCGGGCGAGTTGTTGAACTTGTCCATGGCGCTCGACAGCGACGGCGAGGCGGCGATCTTGGCGGAGATCGCGTTGCCGGCGTTGGTCAGCGCGATCGCGCCGACGATGGCCGGGCCGAGGGTCAGGCCGAAGTCGCGCAGCATGCTGGTCGCGCCGCTCGCCATCCCGGCCTTGGCGGTCGGCACGCTGTTGACCGCGACCACCGTGATCGCGGTGACGGCGGTCTTGAAGCCGGCACCGACGACGAGCAGCGGCACCGCGACCGCCCACAGCGACAGGTTGGTCGCCGGGATCGTCGACAGCGCGACGTCGCCGATGCCGATCAGCGCCATGCCGGCTGCCAGCACCCAGCCCGGGTTGAAGCGCTCGAGCATCCGGGAGCTGACCGGGAAGAGCACCACGCCCATGATGTTGAGCAGGATGAACCCGACAGCCGTCTTCAGCGGCGAGAACTCCTGGATCGAGGAGAGCCGGATGCTGGTGGCGTAGGCGGTACCGAGGTAGGCGAACATGCCCAGCACCGTGACCACCGCCGAGATCGTGAACAGCCGGTTGGCGAAGAGGTCGAGCTGGATCAGCGGCTTGGCGACTCGCCGCTCGATCACCACGAACAGCGCGAGGAACACCACCGCGACGACGAAGCTGCCGATCACCAGCCCGCTGCCCCAGCCGTCCTCGGCGCCCTGGATCACGCCGTAGAGCAGTGCGAAGAGCGCCACCGCGACCGTGATCTGGCCCGGCCAGTCCAGCGAGCGACCCTGCGGAGCCGACGAGTTCTGCGCGACGCTCATGGTGAGGACGGCACTGATCAGCGCGACGACCGCCATCGCGAGGAAGGCGTAGCGCCAGCTGGCGTAATCGCCACCGGAGTGGTGGATCTTGGCCAGCAGGCCGCCGATGACGGGGGACATGAAGCCACCGGTGGTGAGGGCGGCGGCCCAGATCGAGATGGCGTGCGCCCGCTCGCTGACCGTGTGCGTGCCGGCGGCGATCATCGCCACCGACGTCGGGAAGATCGCGGCGGCACCGAGGCCGGCGATCACCTGACCGGTGAAGAGCACACCCGGCTGACCGGCCGGCGTGAAGAACGCCAGCAGGCCGCCGACGATCATCAGCGCGGCGCCGCCGGCGAGCAGGCGCTTGCGGCCGAAGAGGTCCCCGAGCACGCCGAAGGTCAGCTCGAAGAGGGTCACCGGCACCATGAAGGCGTCCGAGACCCAGGTGAGCTGGGTGGAGGTCGTGTGCAGGTCTTGGTTGATGTAGCCGTTGATGACGGCGGGGATGCTGACGCCGAACTGGGCGACGAAGCAGGCTGCGACGGCGGCTACCAGGGTGCCACCGGTCAGCTTCGGCGTCAGGACGGCGCCTGACGATGAAGTCTCACTCATGGGTGTGAAGCAAACCACACCGAAGCGCCGATGTACAGGAATCCTGAAATAGAAGCGACCGGCTCAGGCCAGGCCCAGCACGCGCGCCGCATTCCCCTTCAGGATCCCGGGCAGGACGGCCTCCTTGAGGCCCAGGGAGGCGAAGTCCTCGATCCACCGCTCGGGCGCGATCAGGGGGTAGTCGCTGCCGAAGAGCACCTTGTGCTTGAGCATCCCGCCGGCCGCCCGCACCAGCTCGGCCGGGAAGTAGCGCGGCGACCAGCCGGAGAGATCGATGAAGACGTTCGCCTTGTGCGTCGCCATCGAGATCGCCTCGGCCTGCCACGGCACCGACGGGTGCGCCAGGATGACGGTCAGCCCCGGGAAGTCGGCGGCGATGTCGTCGAGCAGCAACGGATTCGAGTAGCGCAGCTTGATGCCGCGCCCGCCCGGCAGGCCAGCGCCGATGCCGTTCTGGCCGGTGTGGAACAGCGCCGGTACGCCGAGGCCCTCGAGCGCCTCCCACAGCGGTCGGAACTGCGGGTCGTCCGGGGAGAACGCCTGCAGGCTGGGATGGAACTTGAAGCCGCGCACGCCGTACTCCCCCACCAGCCGGCGGGCCTGGGCGACGGCCTCGGCACCGCGGTGCGGGTCGACCGAGCCGAACGGGATCAGCACGTCGGCATGCTCGGCGCACTCCTCGGCGATCTGCTCGCTGGACAGCGGCGGATGGCCGGTGGCGGTGCCGGCGTCGACGGTGAAGACGACCGCCGCCATCCCCGCCGACCGATAGCGCTGCGCCAGGTCGGCGACCGACGGCGTCCGGTTGTCCGAGGAGCGGAAGTACGCCGCCGAGGCATCCATCAGCTCCTGGTCCAGCGAGAGGTGCTCGTGGCCGTGCCCGTCGACGTCGCGCTCGACGTGGACGTGCATGTCGATCGCCTCGACCCGATCGGGGTCGACGCGGCACTGATAGCGGGTCATCGGTCCTCCAACAGTTCTCGGATGCGTCCCTTCACCAGCTTGCCCGAGGCGTTGTGCGGCAGCTCGTCGAGGAAGCGCACCTGCTTGGGCAGCTTGTAGCGGGCCAGTCGTGGCTCCAGGTGGGTCAACAACTCGGCAGCGGTCAGGGTGTGCTCGGCGCGCACCACCACGATGGCCTGGCCGACCTCGCCCCAGCGCTCGTCCGGCACCCCGATCACCGCGCACTCCGCCACCGCGGGATGGGTGTAGATCGCCGCCTCCACCTCGACCGGATAGACGTTCTCCCCACCGGAGATGTACATGTCCTTGAGCCGGTCGACGATCCGCAGGTAGCCCTCTTCGTCGACGGTCGCCAGATCGCCGGTGCGCAGCCAGCCACCGCCCTCGTCGGGCACGAACGCGGCCTGGGTGGCGGCCGGGTTCCGCCAGTAGCCCGGCGTGACGTTGGGGCCGCGGACCAGGATCTCGCCGGGCGTGCCGGAGGCGGCATCCTCCGGGCGGCCATCCTGCAGGCCGGCATCCTCCAGGGCGGCGTCGACGACCCGGACGTCGGTGAAGAAGCAGGGCGTGCCGGCCGAGCCGAGCTTGCGCAGCGTCTCGGGTGCCCGCAGCATCGTGACGCCCGGCGAGGCCTCGGTCAGGCCGTAGCCCTGGATGATCGGCAGGCCGCGCTCGGCCCAGGTCCGCAGCAGTGCCTCCGGCAGCGGCGCGCCGCCACTGAGCGCGCTGCGCAGGGTGCCCAGGTCGGCGTCGGGCCACCGCGCCGAGAGCGCGATCGCCTGGTACATCGAGGTGACCCCGAAGAGCAGCGTGACGCCGTACTCCTCGATCAGGCCGATCGCCCGATCGGGGTCGAAGCGGGCCTCGACCAGCGAGGTGCCGCCCTTGAGCAGCACCGGGAAGAGCACCTGGTTGAGCGCCGCGGTGTGGAACAGCGGCGCCGTCACCAGCGCCACCTCGTCGGTGCGTACGTCGACGTCGACCAGCAGGTTGTAGCAGTTCCAGACGATGTTCCCGTGGGTCAGCTGGACGCCCTTCGGCCGGCCGCTGGTGCCCGACGTGTACTGGATCATGAAGAGGTCGTCGTGACCGATGTCCTCCGCCAGCGGCGCCGCCCGACCGGCCGGGAGATCGCCGAGGAGGTCACCCAGGCCGGCTCCCCCGGCCGCCGCGCCGGTGGCCCAGCGGCGTACGCCCGTCGCGCGGACGTCGTCCGACTCGGCGACCGTCTCGAAGCCCGGCGACCAACAGAGCAGCGTCGGCTCGCTGTCGGCGAGGATCCAGGCCACCTCGGGCGGCGCGAGCCGGGTGTTGAGCGGCACGAAGACCGCGCCCAGCTTGGCCGTGCCGAGCATGGCGGCGACCATCTCGATGCTGTTGAACCCGAGCCAGGCGACCCGGTCGCCGCGGCCGACGCCCTGCGCCCGCAGCCCGTGAGCGGCGCGGAGCGCGAGGTCGTCGAGCTCCGCATAGGTCACCGCGACGCCGTCCTGCACCAGTGCCGCCGCCTGCGGCGACATCCGGCGGCGCCGCGCGGTCCACGAGCCGAGTCCCTGATCGCTCATGCCAGTCCCAGCCGTTCCTTGCTCGCCAGCAGCTCCCGCAGCGCGGCATCGCGACGGGCCAGCAGCTCCGGCTCATCCTCGCCGGCGAGCTCGTCGTCGACACCGGCCGCGAGGGTCTCGACCAGCTCGGGCGTGAGCTCCGGGCTGCCGAGGTCGGCCCACCATGCCACCTGCGCCGGCCCGAGATGAGCCAGCACGTGGCGCAGGCCGAGCCCGCCGCCGGAGAGGTGCTGGGTGAGCATCGGACCCGCCAGCGCCCAGCGCAGACCGGGGCCGGAGGAGATCGCGGTGTCCAGGTCGGCCACCGACACGACACCCTGCTCCACCAGATGGTAGGCCTCGCGCCACAGCGCGGCCTGGAGCCGGTTGGCGACGTGGCCGGGCAGCTCGCGGTGCAACCGGATCGGACGCTTGCCCAGCGCGGTGAAGAGCTCCATCGCGGTCTCGACCACCGCCTCGCTGGTGGCCGTGCCGCCGACCACCTCGACCAGCGGCACCAGGTGCGGCGGGTTGAACGGGTGCACCACCAGCACCCGCTCGGGATGGTCCTGCGCCGCGGTCTGGAACGACGTCGGCGTCAGCCCGGACGAGCTGCTCGCGATCAGCACCTCGGGTCGGGCGGCCGCGTCCAGCTCGGCGATGATCGCCCGCTTCACGTCGAGCCGCTCGGGGCCGGCCTCGAGGATCAGGTCGGCGCCGGCCGCCGCCTGCCGGGTGTCGTCGGTCACGGTGAGCCGGTCGGCGTACGCCGACAGGTCGGGTCGTTCGAGGAAGCTCGCGACCTGTTGCCGCAGCCGCTCCTCGGCGGTCGGGTCCGGGTCGGTGACCACCACGTCCAGCCCGCGGGCGAGCATCAGCGCCGTCCAGCTCGCGCCGATCGCGCCAGCGCCGACCACCGCGACGGTGCGGATCTCGTCCAGCCCGCTCATCGGCCCTCCCGACGGGTCGCGGCCAGCTCGACGTACGCATCGAGCGCGGTCGGTACGGCGAGGGCGTCGCGGCTGGCGACCTCCTCGAGGCGCGCGCCCTGCAGGATCCGCTTGACCGGCAGCTCGAGCTTCTTGCCGGTCAGGTTGCGCGGCACGATCGGGACCGCCACCACCTCGTCCGGCACGTGCCGCGGCGAGAGGGCAGCCCGCAGGCCGGTCGCGATCGGACCACTGACGTCGTCGAGGCCGACGCCATCCTCCAGCTGCACGAAGAGCACCAGCTCACCGTTGCCGCTCGCCGGGTCCTCCAGATGCACCACGAGCGAGTCGGCCACGCCGTCGAGCTCCTCGACCACCCGGTAGATCTCTGCGGTCCCCAGCCGCACCCCGCCGCGGTTGAGGGTCGCGTCGGAGCGGCCGGCCACGTGGCAGCGGCCGTCGGGCCGGAACCGGATCCAGTCGCCGTGCCGCCACACCCCCGGATAATGGTCGAAGTACGCCGCCCGCAGGCGGGTGCCGTCCGGGTCGCCCCAGAAGCCGACCGGCATCGAGGGCATCGGCGAGGTGATCACCAGCTCGCCCAGGCCGTCGACGACCTCGTGGCCGGCCTCGTCGAAGGCGTGTACGTCGACGCCGAGGCAGCGCCCCGAGATCTCGCCGGCGTACACCGGGAGGAGGGGGCTGTTCTGCACCAGCCCGCTGCACACGTCGGTGCCGCCGCTGCCGACGTTGAGTTGGACCCCGGGCAGCTCGTCCCGGATCCAGCCGTAGCCCTCCGCGGGCAGCGGCGCGCCGGCCGAGCCGATCACCCGCAACCGGCCGAGGTCGCCGAGCTCGGCCGGGTGGACGCCCGCCTTGCGGCAGGCCATCACGAAGCCCGGGCTCGCGCCCATGATCGTCGCGCGGGTCTCGGCCGCGAGCCGCCACTGCCAGCCCAGGTCGGGGTGCAGCGGGTTGCCGTCGACCAGCACGATCGAGGCCCGCACCAGCAGCCCGGAGACCAGCGCGTTCCACATCATCCAGGCGGTGGTGGTGAACCACAGCATCCGGTCGCCGGGGCCGACGTCCCAGGACAGGGCGTGGTTCTTGAGGTGCTCCAGCAGGATCCCGCCGTGCCCGTGCACGATCGCCTTGGGCAGCCCGGTGGTGCCGGAGGAGAACAGCACGAAGAGCGGGTGGTCGAACGGCACCGGCTCGAAGGCGAGCGGCGCCGTCGCCGGCGTGGCGAGCAGCGTCGACCAGGACAGTGCGTCATCGACGCGCCAGGCGCCGTACTCGATGTCGATCGTGTGCTGGACGGTCGGCAGGCCGGCACGGAGCTGGGCGACCTGCTCACGCCGGTCCACCGGCTTGTCGCCGTAGGTGTAGCCGCCGGCGACCAGCAACACCTTCGGCTCGATCTGGGCGAACCGGTCGACAACGCTGCGCGGGCCGAACTCGCAGGCGCAGCTCGCCCAGATCGCGCCCAGGCTGGCGGTGGCGAGGAACGCGACCACCGCCTCGGGGACGTTGGGCAGGTAGCCGACGACCCGGTCGCCGCGGCCGACGCCGAGCTCGGCCAGCACCTCCCGGAAGCGCGCCACCTGCTCGCGCAGCGCGGCGTTGGTGAGCTCGAGGTCGGGCCGGGTCTGGGAGCGGGCCCAGATCGCGACCTGGTCGAGGTCGGCCTCCTCGCCCAGGGCGTGCTCGGCATAGTTGAGCAGCGCGCCCGGGAACCAGCGGGCGCCCGGCATGGTGCGCTCGGCGAGCACCGCGTCGTAGGGGTGGCCGGGCGCGTGCGAGCGGACGCCGAAGAACTCCCAGACCGCCGACCAGAAGCCGTCCAGGTCCTCGACCGACCAGCGCCACAGCTCCTCGTGGGTGCTCAGCCGGCGACCGCGGTGCTCGGCCACCCAGCGCAGGAAGGCCCCGACCTGCGTCCGGTCGAGTACGTCGGACGGCGGCTGCCACACCACGTCGCCCGGTCCGACCTCGCCGGTGGGTGCGGGTCGTGTGGTCTGCCCGGTCATCGGTCGGTCACCTTCGTGCCGCGGCCGTCGAGGAACTCCCGCATCCGGCCCTTGGCGTCGTCGGTGCCCTGCGCGATCGCCGCCATCAGGGACTCCATCAGATAGCCCTCGGACTCACCGGACGCCGCCACCCGCGGCAGCACCTGGAGGACGGCGAAGACGGTCTGCGGCGCGACCTCGGCGGCGCGGGTGGCCAACTCGATGGCGGTCTGCCGGGCGGCGCCGACCGGGACGACGTACTGGGAGAGGCCGGCGGCGGCACCCTCGGTGGCGTCGTACCTGCGACCGGTGAGCATCATGTCGGTCATCCGGGGCACGCCGATCAGCCGCGGCACCCGCACCGACGCGCCACCGCCGACGAAGAGGCCACGGAGGCCCTCGGGCAGGGCGTAGAAGGTCGACTCGTCGGCCACCCGGATGTGGGTCGCCGCGGCCAGCTCGAGGCCGCCGCCGACGACCGCGCCCTTGAGCGCCGAGATCACCGGGACGCGGCCGTGCTCGATCCGGTCGAACGCGCGGTGCCACATCCGGGAGTGCGCCACCCCGGCGAGCGTGTCCCGCGCCCTCATCTCGGCCAGGTCGAGACCGGCACAGAAGTGGTCGCCGTCCGCGTCCAGCACGACGGCGCGGACGTCCTCGTCGAGGTCGTCGAAGAAGCGCTCGATGCCGAGCACCGTCTCGTCGCTGAGCGCGTTGCGCTTGTCCGGGCGAGCGAGGGTGAGGATCGCGACCGAGCCCTGTCGCTCGAGCCGCAGGGTCGGCGGCAACGCGCCGGATATCCGGGAGGTCATCATTCCCCTTCGATTTCAGGTTTCCTGAAGAACGTAGCGGACGGCACTGCGGCGCCACAACCACCCTTGATTGAATAGCGCCATGACAACCGAGACCACCAAGCGCGAGCAGGATCGGCCCGAGCGCACGCCGTCCCTGATGCTCTATGTGGTCAAGCAGCTCGAGCTGGTGGCCCGGGCCCGCCTGGACGAGGTGCTCCGGCCGGCCGGACTGACCGCCCTGCAGTACACCGCCCTCAGCGTGCTCGAGCGGCGGCCGTCGATGACCTCCTCCGACCTCGCCCGGGCGTCCTTCGTGCGGGCCCAGTCGACCTCCGACCTGGTCGCGACGTTGACCAAGCGCGGCCTCATCCAGCGCACTGCCGACCCCGCCAACCGGCGCCGGCTGCTGATCAGCCTCACCGACGCCGGCTACGACGTGCTGCACGAGTACGACCCGCAGGTCGCCCTCATCGAGGAGGAGATGCTGCGCGAGCTCGACAGCGAGCAGCGCGAGCAGTTCCGGCACTTCCTGCTGGCGGGGCGGGAGGCGCTCGAGCACCACTGACCGGTGGCGCGTCAGCTGCCGGGCCCGACGATCGTGCTACTCCTTGCCGAGGTAGGGGTCAGCCCACGCGCTCACGATCCGCGCGGCCCGCTGCGCCTGGCCGGGTGCGGTGAGCAGATGGTCGGAGCCCTCCAGCGAGACGAAGCTGCGCGGGTGCCGTGCCAGCCGGAAGATCTCGCTGGCGTTCTCGATGCCGACGGTCGCGTCCGTCGGCGAGTGCATCACCAGCAGCGGGCGGTGCAGCTGGGGGATCACCTCGTGCAGGTCGGCCCGGCGTACATCCTCGACGAAGGCCCGCTTCAGCGTCAGCGCCTTGTGCCCGCCGACCAGCCACTGCGCCGAGCCGTCGTCGAGCACCCGGTCGACGACCGCGTCGTACTGGACCTCGGCATGGCTGGGGTCGGACGGTGCGCCGACCGTCGCGACGGCGTGCACGCCCTCGGCCTGTCCGGCGGCGGCGATGACCGCGCAGCCGCCCCAGGAGTGACCCACCAGCAGCCGGGCAGGCGTGCCGCGCTCGGCCATGAACGCGACCGCGCGGACGGTGTCGTCGACCTTGACGGTGAAGGAGCCGTCGCCCCAGTCGCCCTCGGAGTCGCCGAGGCCGAGGTTGTCGAAGCGCAGCATCCCGATGCCCTCCGACGCCAGCTGCCGGCAGATCCGGGCCGCGGCCGGCGAGTCCTTGCCGAGCGTGAAGCCGTGAGCGAAGACGCCCCACCCGCGGACCTCTCCCGGTGGGACGTCGATGAGACCGGTCAGCGTCGGACCGGTCGAGCTGGCGAAGTGCACGCGTTCAGACACGGCACGCATGGTTTCGCAGGTCGGCTCCAGGCGCGAAACCTGGTCGGTCGGCCGGACCGCGACGCGGACCAGAGCCGGGTCCGATCCGCGGGCCGCGATCGCACCTAGGATGCGGCGCGTGGACAGTGCGACGACCCGGAGCAGGCCCGGGAACAAGCGCGGCCAGCGCTCCCGCGCGGAGATCCTCGACGTGGCAGCGCGGATCATGGCCGAGCGCGGGTACGCCGCCACCTCCCTCTCGGTGCTCAGCAACGAGACGGGCCTGCCGAAGAGCGCGATCTACCACCACTTCCACTCCAAGGGCGGCCTGCTGACCGCGGTGATGGAGCGCGGGCTCAACGACTTCTTCCAGGCCATGCGCGAGGCCCACGCGAACCCGCCCGAGGACGGGGCGCCGCGCGAGCGACTCGGCTGGTTCCTGCAGCGGACCGGCGAGGTGCTGGCCGCCCGGCACGACTTCATGCGGCTGCACATGATCCTGGTGCTCAGCGCCGAGGCGGCCGAGACCGAGATCGCCGACACGATCGAGACCGTGCGCCGCGATGGCCGGGTGCTGATGAACGACATGATCCGCGAGTCGTTCCGTGACGAGGGCCGAGAGCTCGCCCAGGCGGTCGCCGACGAGCTGGACTACTTCGGCATCGCCGGCTTCGACGGCGCCTTCCTCGCCATGCAGGCCGATCCGGCCCGCACCCTGCCGCCGCAGAACCAGCTGCTCGCCGAGGCGATCGTGCTGCTCGGCCAGCAGATCATCGCCCGCCTCAAGAGCGCGCCCCGCTAGCGGGCCTGCTCGCCGCTCAGCGGTCGCCGAGCACCTCGTCCACGATGTGCTCGGCGATCGCCAGGCTCGACGTCGCTGCCGGGGAGGGCGCGTTGCGCACGCTGGTCACCCCGTCGGCGGCGTGGATGACGAAGTCGTCGACCAGCGACCCGTCGCGCTCCAGCGCCTGCGCCCGCAGCCCGAGGCCCGCGCGTACGACGTCGGCCGCGCCGATCGCCGGCACGTAGCGCTGCGCCGTGCGCATGTAGGCGTGCCGAGACAGCACGCCCCGGAGCTCGGTCACCCCGGCCCGCCAGTTGTCCCGGGCGAAGCTCCAGAAGCCACCGAAGCCCAGCGTGTCGCGCACGTCGTGCGGGTCGAACGACGCCCGCCCGTAGCGGTCGCGGCTCAGCGCCAGGAACGCGTTCGGGCCGACCTCCAGGCTGCCGTCGACGCGCCGGGTGAAGTGCACGCCGAGGAACGGATAGCGCGGATCGGGCACCGGGTAGACCATCCCGCGGACCAGCTCCTGCTTGGCCGCTGCCACCCGCATGTACTCACCCCGGAACGGCACGATCCGCGGCGCCGCCGGCCCACCGACCAGCTCGCCGAGCCGGTCGGACTGCAGGCCACCGCAGATCACCACGTGATCGACGGTCCGGGCCTGCTCGCCCGCTGCGCCCTTGGCCCGCAGCTCCACGCCGCCCGGCACCCGGCGGATGCCGGCCACCTCGGCTCCGAGCAGCACCTCGCCACCGGCGGCCACGATCTCGCGGCCCATCGCCTCGGCGATCCCGACGTAGTCGGTGATGGCGGTCGCCGGCGAGTGCAGGGCCGCGACACCGGCGGCGTTCGGCTCCACCTCGCGGATCGCCTCGGCCCCGTCCACCCGCCTCAATCCGGGTACGCCGTTGGCCCGGGCGGTCTTCTCCAGCGCGTCGAATCGCGCCAGTTCCCCGGAGTCGACCGCGACCACGAGCTTGCCGCACTCGAGCAGTGGCACGTGGTGCTCGGCGGCGTACTCCTTGAGCAGGTCGCGGCCGCGTGCGCACAGCTTCGCCTTGAGGCTGCCGGGCTTGTAGTAGATGCCCGCGTGGACCACTCCGGAGTTGTGTCCGGTCTGGTGCGCGGCCAGTCGTGGCTCCTTCTCGAGGAGCACGACGGAGGCGCCGGGACGGCGTTGCAGGAGCTCTCGGGCGACGGCGAGTCCGACGATGCCGCCGCCGACGATGCCGAAGGTCTGGGCGCTGGAGCCGATTGGATGCGAGACGGTCACATCCGGTAGTGTCTCGCTCGCTTGGCCAGGTAGCTCAGTTGGTACGAGCGATCGACTGAAAATCGATAGGTCGGCGGTTCGACCCCGCCCC
>Ga0164242_10003872_pt1 | contig 16932 bp, 13 predicted proteins | sample OricomgcompostMG_FD_108783 | JGI IMG/M metagenome (GOLD analysis project Ga0164242, IMG submission 108783) | Miracle-Growth compost microbial communities from Emeryville, California, USA - Original compost - Miracle growth compost (MG) ...
CGGTCTCCCCATCGTCGACGAGCGTCGGATACCCGCGAATAACGTTGCGCGGGCTGTTGCGCGGGCCGCCTTGTTCGGTGTCGACGAAACGCGGCAGTTCGTCGAAGTCCCAGGTTTTCAGCCCGGCCCGCTCGATCGGGTCTGCGGTGCGAGCGGATGCCTGCGCGACGCTTTCACGCGCCCGTGCGGCGAATCTGCGCTGCAGTTCGGTGAGATCCTTGCCGACGGCGAGCGACTTGCCTCGGTCGTCGATCACGCGGAACGTCATTCTCAGGTGCGATGGGATGCGCTCGGTATCGACATCACCGCCGGTGACGAGCGTGCCCGTCATCCGTTTGATGGTTGCCGCAAGCGTCGAGGCGAAGCTCGGCGTGCCCGCGTCAGGAGTCGGGGGAGGATCGGCAGGCAATTGTTGCATGATGCGCCCGGCCCAGTCCGCGGCGGGAACGACGGTACGTCGAATGGCCTTCGGCAGTGACTTGATCATGGCGGTCACCAGTTCGTGGCGCAGCCCGGGCACCTGCCAGTCGAATCCGGTCGGAGCGAGTCTGGCCAACAGCGCGAGAGGCACGGTCACGGTGACGCCGTCATCTGCTGCTCCAGGCTCGAAGCGGTAACTCAGCGCGAGCCGCTGATCGCCTTGGTGCCAGAGCGGCGGAAAGTCGTTCTCATCGACCTGCGGCGCATCGTCGTCCAGGATCGCGGACTCGGTCATGGTCAGCAACTGTGGATTCTCGCGGCGAGCCGTGCGCCACCACGTTTCGAACGTGCGGGTCGAGACGATCTCAGCCGGGATCCGTTCGTCGTAGAACGTGAAGGCGGCTTCGTCGTCGTCGAGAATGCCGCGTTGGCGCGTACGTTCCTCGAACTCGCCGATGCGTGCCAGCAGCGCGCGATTGGCACGGTCGAAATCGAACGCGCGATCGCGGCGTCGGTCTGTGGGCCATTCGCCGTCGACGAGGCCGTGCCGGATGAACAGTTCGCGGGCATATGGGGCGTCCACGCGCGCATATTGCATGCGGCGACGCGCGACGATCGGCACCCCGTAGAGCGTGACGCGTTCGTATGCGACGGCCGCGCCCTGATTCTTCTCCCAGTGCGGTTCACCGTAGCTGCGTTTGCACAGGTCTCCGGCGATGGGTTCTGCCCACTCAGGGTCGATGGCGGCGTTCATCCGTGCGAACAGCCTGCTGGTCTCGACGAGTTCGGCGCTCATCACCGCATTCGGTTGTCCGGTGCCTGTTGTTCCTGGGCCGTTCTTCTTACCGGCAAGCGTCGAGCCGGGAAAGATCACGAACCGGGACTGTCTGGCGCCGACGTAATCCTTCTTCTGCGTGTCCTTGAGGCCGATGTGCGAGAGCAGGCCGGCCAACAGTGACTTGTGGATGCCGTCCGGATTCACCGACGCATCGCCGATCGTCAGCCGAAGCGGCTTGGCCAGCCTGCGCAGCTGCCGGTAGACGTCTTGCCATTCGCGTACGCGCAGATAATTGAGGAATTCGGCGCGGCAGAGCCGTCGGAATGCGCTCGAGGAGAGCTCCTTCTGCTTGTCTTCGAGGTAGTTCCAGAGATTCAGCAGCGTGAGAAAGTCACTGGTGGGATCGGCGAAGCGCGCGTGCTGTTGATCGGCATGCGCGCGCCGCTCGAGCGGGCGCTCTCGCGGGTCTTGAATCGTCAAGCCGGCGACGATCGCCATGACCTCTCGGCTGGCGGAATGCCGTTTCGATTCGATGACCATGCGACCGAATCGTGGGTCGATGGGCAGCTGCGCGAGATCACGACCGACGCGTGTGAGGCGAGGCATCGCATCCGGCGTCCTGCCGCCGCGGGTTTCGAGCGCGCCGAGTTCCGCAAGCAGGTCGAGCCCGTCTTTGATGCCGCGCGCATCCGGTGGAGTCAGGAACGGGAACGCCGAAATGTCGCCGAGGCCGAGCGAGATCATCTGCAGGATCACGGCCGCGAGGTTGGTGCGCAGGATCTCGGGTTCGGTGAACTCCGGGCGCCGCTCGAAGTCGTCCTGCGAGTAGAGGCGGATGGCGATTCCGTCGCTGGTGCGGCCCGAGCGGCCGGAGCGTTGGCTTGCGGATGCCTGTGAGATCGGTTCGATCGGCAGGCGTTGCACCTTGGCGCGCACGCTGTAACGGGAGATGCGGGCCGTGCCGGCGTCGACCACGTAGCGGATGCCCGGCACCGTCAGGCTCGTTTCGGCCACGTTGGTCGCAAGCACGATGCGTCGCCGAACTCCGCCGGATGCTGGCGGCTGAAAGACCTTGTGCTGGTCGGTGGCAGACAACCGGCCGTACAGTGGCAGAACCTCGGTCGTTTCGGCCGCCCGCGTGTTGGCGAGATGGCCGCGGACAACATCTTCCGCGTCACGGATCTCGTTTTCGCCGGAGAGGAAGACGAGCACGTCGCCGCTGGATTCGCGGGCGAGTTCATCGAGCGCATCCGTGATGCCCGTGAGGTAGTCGCGAGCGCCAGCGAGCGTATCGAGACCTCGCGAGCCGGCCTTGGCTGGCGCGGGTATTGATGCGCGTGCTCGATCACCGGCTTCATCCTCATCCGGGTCGTCCGTCGGATCGTCAGGGACAAGTGGCCGGTAGCGGATCTCGACCGGGAACGTGCGCCCGGACACTTCGACGATCGGTGCCGGTGTGCCGTCGGCTGACGCGAAATGGGCGGCGAAACTGTCCGGATCGATGGTGGCCGATGTGACGATGACTTTGAGATCCGGGCGCTTCGGCAGCAGCTGCTTCAGGTAGCCGAGAAGGAAGTCGATGTTGAGGCTGCGTTCGTGTGCCTCGTCGATGATGATCGTGTCGTACGCGGCGAGCGTGCGGTCGCGGTGCATTTCGTTCAGCAGGATGCCGTCGGTCATCAGTTTGATGCGGGTGTCCGCGCCGACGCGGTCGGTGAAGCGCACCTGATAACCGACAAGCCCGCCGACCTCTTGGCCGAGCTCGTCGGCGATGCGTTCGGCGATGGTACGGGCGGCGATGCGGCGCGGTTGGGTGTGGCCGATGGAGGTGCGCCCGAGTTCGAGGCAGATCTTCGGCAGCTGCGTGGTCTTACCCGATCCGGTTTCGCCTGCGACGATCACGACCTGGTTGTCACGGATGACGCGTGCGATCTCGTCCCGCATCTGGCTGACGGGCAACTCGGGAGGGTACCTGATCGCCAGTGATGCGGGCGGAGTTACCGTTGCGCGATTCGATGCGGGAGACATGAGCCTTCCATCGTACGGCGTGCGTGCTCCCGGGCGCGAAGAGAGCAGCCGGAGGACGCACAGGGGATGGAGGCACGGGGTTGGAGGCACGGGGTCGCGGCCCGGGGCGGAGTCGGTGCGAACTCGACACGGTGGGGCGGGCGCGCCAAGCTGGTCAAGTGAATCTGCGCCAGTCTCCTGCCGCCAGAATCGGGCTGTCGATTGCGGTCGCCACAGGCCTCTATGGACTTTCGTTCGGGGCGCTCGCCGTCGCGTCAGGGCTCACCTTCTGGCAGACCGTTGTGCTCAGTGCGTTCATGTTCACGGGCGGGTCGCAGTTCGCGTTCATCGGGGTGCTCGGCGGAGGAGGCGCTGGTGCATCCGCGTTCGGATCCGCGACGCTTCTTGGTCTGCGCAATGCGGTGTACGGCATGCAGATGAACGCGATGATAGCTCCACGTGGATGGCGCCGGTTCGCCGCAGCGCAGGTGACGATCGACGAATCGACGGCAACCGCGGTCGGACAGACCGAGCCAACCGAGCAGAAGCGCGGTTTCTGGGTGGCCGGCGTCGGTGTATTCCTTTTCTGGAATGTGTTCACCGTGCTCGGTGCGCTGCTGGGAAGCGCCATCGGCGATCCGAAGGCCTGGGGTCTGGATGGCGCGGCCGTCGCGGCGTTTCTGGGCTTGCTCTGGCCGCGTCTGCGGGCGCGTGAACCGGTCGCGATTGCCATCGTGTGCGCACTTGCAACGGTGCTCGCGGTACCGTTCGTGCCCCCGGGGGTGCCAATTCTGGTCGCAGCGCTCGTTGCCGGACTGTGGGGTTGGTTCAGCCATGGTTCGGCGGAAGAGGGTCTTGAACCAGACATCGAACCGTATGAGGAGGAACGCTGATGCCGTTGTGGGGATGGGTGCTCATATCGTGCGCTGTCGCGTTTCTGACCAAGCTTGCCGGATATCTCGTGCCGGCGAAAGTGCTGAAGAACAAGCGGATCACTCGAGTGGCCGGAACGATCACCATTGGATTGCTCGCGTCTCTTACGGTGGTCAACGCTGTAGCGACGGGGACGCAGCTCACATTCGATTCGCGCGTCGGCGCGTTGGCCGTGGCAGCGATCGCGCTGCTGTTGCGCGCACCGTTCCTGGTCGTCGTGATCGCAGGTGCCGTCGCGGCCGCGCTGCTGAGGCTCATCGGACTGCCGTGAACCGATGCCGACGCCGGCTCCGGCAGGCTTATCCGGTGTCGTATCGCCATGCTGCTTTGGGTCTCATGCGGATGGGCACTTGTCGCGGGTCGATGTTGGGTGGGGGGATCATCCAATAGATGTCGTTGGCATCTCTGATGATTCTCCAGCCTTGGTTGTGCACGCGCAGGTGACTGTTTGTGCAGAGGAGAACGCCGTCTGCGATGTTGGTTTTGCCGTGGTGGGCGGCCCAGTGGTCGATGTGGTGGGCTTCGGTGTATGAGGTTGGTTGGTCGCAGAGGGGGTCCATGCAGCCGCCGTCGCGATAGCCGAGGGCGATCTTCTGTTTGGTGGTGAACAGGCGTTGCTCCCGGCCCACGTCTAACGGGTTCCCATGGCCGTCGACGGTGAGTTCCCTGGTGCCGGCGTCGCAGATGATGCGCTCGAGCACCGCCGGTGCCACTGCTTCGCCGGTGTCTTCGAGGAACCCGGGACCGACAAGGCGCCCGTGCTGGTCACGCGTGTCCAGGTTCTCTTTCGTGCTGATCACCCGCAGGCCGGGTTGCCGGGTGCCGAAGACGGTGGAAGGGTCGGCCAGGACTCCGGTGTGCATCGCGTCCATCAGCAGGTCGAACACCAACTGGTCATTCGTCCTGGGATCGTTCTTCAATCGTTCGGCACGTTCTGCTTCGGCCTTGTCCACGAACCGTGGCCCGCCACGTCGCGGCCTCATCCCGGCCGCGATCACGTGGTCGATCCACATTGCGGACTCGTCGTCGAACTGGACCCACGCGGTGCGCTGCCCACTCTCGGTGCGGGAGAAGCGCCAACTGCGCGCCTCGTAATGTTTCTGGAACCGTTCGGCCACCCCGTCCGGGTCGATACGATCCCGGGTCTGCCGGGCCAGTTTCACGAGCTGGTCGGCGTTGATCGTGCCGGCCAACGCGGTGCCGGCACGATCGGCCGTCAACTGGGCGACATGCGCCAACAAGTCAGTCACGCCAGCCCGCATCGTCTCGGCATTGCATCGGTCGCACGGTTCGCCCATGCCGCGGATGATCGCCGCAGCGCCCTCGGAGGTCAACATGTGCTCGGTCACCGCCCGGGTCACCGGTTCGAACCACGGCATCTCCACCGGCACGCTGCCCGTTGAAGGGTCGTCCGGCGCGTTCACGCCGGGTTCGTCCTCGATGGGTTTGGCGGCGGCCAGGCGGCGTGCCGCATCGGCCTCGCCCATCGCCTCGCCCAGACGCACCTGCCGTGCCGCCTCTGTGCGCGAGGAACCGGTGATCGACTGGATCATCCCCACCGGGGAGCGGTGCCCTTTCCGTGTGGCCAAACCGCTGTAACCCAGTTCCCGCTCCGAGAGCTTCGCCACCGCCCCGGCGCCGACCGCCAGCACCGTGTCCGTCTCCGACCGCAACGCAGCAGCCGATGACAACAAGGCCTCCAGGCCCCCCTCATCCAAACCGTACACGAGGGCGGGCAACGAATCTGCGGCGGCGGCAGATGTTTCCGCAGCATCCAGAGCATCACAGACGCGTGACGCGATCTGTCGGAACTGCTCTGCCACCGATGCCATACCAGAATGCTACCATATATTCGTAGCTATGTTCTAGTAAATCACGCAAATTGCACCATTGTCCACAAAGTGGCTTCAGGCCACGGATCGAGCAATGTAGTAACTGTATTCGATAGTGCTGATCGGCATTCCGCCAGTGATCACCCATCGAGCCGAGCTCAGCCGTGATTAGTCGTGACCGAGAAAAGCTCGTCGCTCAGCCTCGAGGCAGGAGTCCACAACCGTGCCTGCCATCCCGCGATGACGGCTGCGTCGACGTTCTCCTGTCGGTCGTCGATGAGGAGTAGTTCGGCGGGGCGCAGCCCGGTGCGCCGTTCGATCTCCGAATAGAACTGGGGATCCGGCTTTGCGTATCCGAGATCGGCCGCGTAATGCATCGCGTCGAAGTCGGCTCTCAGATCCAGCGTCTCCCAGAGGTACCGCGCGCGGTAGTGCTCCTGAACGGTGGCCAGATGCACCTGCAGCCCACGTCTGCGGGCGCCGCGCACATCCGCGAGAAGCGCGACGTCGATCGGGGAGTCGTGACTGAACCAATAGTCCATGAGTCGATGCGCGGTCACCGCCGGGGCGATATCGGCCAGCACGGCCTCGAGGCGCTCCGCGAGGTCAGCTCGTCCAAGGATGACATCGTCGAAGTGTCGTGAGAAGAACTCGGCGGACCGAGCTTACGGCGGTCGCGGTCGCCGTCGCCGCCGCGCCCGAGCATGCGACGGCCGTCTTCCCCACGGCATCCGGAATCATCGCGCTCGTCCGCCGCACTCGGGGGAATTGCGTTCAACCTGCCGGTCACGTAGGTTGCAGTCAACCCGCTTACCCGGGTGTGCCGTGGGTGATGATGCGCGCGGCACTATGGCCCTCGTCAATGAAGACAGGAAATAGCTCATGACCAGTCGCGGCTTCGCCACCATGTCCGTTGCGTCGATCCTTGCCGAGTCCGCACGCCGGTTGCCAGACAACATCGCGCTGATCTTCGGAGATCAGCAGATCGATTACGCCACCCTGTGGGACGAAACACGGGCATACGCGGACGCGCTGCGCGCCCGAGGGATTGGCTCCGGCGACGCTGTCGCGGTGCTGATTCCCAACGTGCCGGACTTTCCGCGCGTCTACTACGCGATTCTGGCTCTCGGCGGCGTCGTGGTACCCGTGCACGCACTGCTGAAGGCAGATGAGATCGCGTACGTGCTGAAGGACAGCGGATCGAAACTGCTGATCTGCGCCGCCCCCCTGCTCGGCGAGGGCGCGAAGGGCGCCGCGCTCGCCGGTGTCGACGTGCTGAGTGTTCTGCTCCCGGACGACAAGGTGGCGGATGTCCCGATCCCACGTCTCGAGGACGAGGCGCGCTCCGCTGAGCCGATCGACACGTACGTGCCGCGCGATCCGTTCGACACGGCCACCATCCTCTACACGAGCGGCACGACCGGCAAGCCGAAGGGTGCGGAGGGATGCCACCTCTCTCTGGTCGAACAGACGAACACTCTGCTCTCTGGAACGCTCGATCTCGATCAGGACGATCGCATCCTCGGTTGCCTGCCGCTGTTCCACACGTTCGGCCAGACCTGTGTCATGAACGTCGGATTCCGCGTCGGCGCCACGGTGGTGCTCGTACCGAAATTCGACGGCGCCACGGCGCTCGCGCTGCTCAACAAGCACGCGTGCACCATCATGACCGGCGTGCCGACGATGTACATCGCACTCCTCGAGGCAGCGAAGTCGAACCAGGAGCGCCCGCCCTTGCGATACGGGCTGTGCGGCGGATCGGCCCTTCCCATTGCCGTGATCGAGCGGATGAAGGACGTGTACGGCATCGACGTGCACGAGGGATACGGCCTCACAGAGACCAGCCCGGTCGCGAGTTTCAACCACCGAGGCAAGCCGACGCGGGTCGGAACAGTCGGTCAGCCGATTTGGGGCGTCGACGTCGAGATCGCGGATGCCGAGATCGATGATCACATCGTGCTTCTGCCTCGGGGCGAACTGGGCGAGATCGTCATCCGCGGCCACCTGCTGATGAAGGGCTACCTGAATAATCCGCGGGCGACGGCGGAGGCGGTCGTCGACGGATGGTTCCGCTCCGGTGACCTCGGGACCAAGAGCGACGACGACTACATCACGATCGTTGACCGCAAGAAGGACATGATCGTGCGCAACGGGTACAACGTCTACCCACGCGAGGTCGAGGAGGTGCTGTCGACGCATCCGAGCGTCGCGATGGTCGCCGTCTTCGGCGTGAGCCACGAATCGCACGGTCAGGAGATCATGGCGGCCGTCACACTCATGCCGGGAAGCGAAGCGACGGAGGACGAGCTGATCGCCTTCACGCAAGAGCATGTCGCGGCGTACAAGTTCCCTCGCCGCGTCGAGATCGTCGAGAGCCTGCCCCTTGGCCCGAGTGGGAAGGTTCTCAAACGCGAGCTCGTCGCCCAGTACGACGTGTAGTCGCGGACGAATGGATGCGCGCGCGAGTTTCGCGGGGCGCTGAACTGGTGCGATCACGCAGCAGGTCGACCTAGGCTGGACCAATGACCTCATCCAGCTCCGTACCGACCATCGCCCTGAACAGCGGCACCCGCATTCCGCAACTCGGCTTCGGTGTGTTCCGCGTCGACCCGGAAGAGACCACCCGTGTCGTCTCCGACGCGCTCGAGGTCGGATACCGGCACATCGACACCGCCGCCATCTACGGAAATGAAGACGGTGTCGGGGCCGCGCTGAAAGCATCCGGAATCCCGCGCGACGAACTCTTCATCACGACCAAGCTGTGGAATTCGCACCACACCAACGCGCAGGCCGCGATCGATGACAGCCTGCAGAAGCTCGGACTCGACTATGTCGACCTGTATCTCATCCACTGGCCGACACCCAACAAAGACACCTTCGTGCAGGCGTGGAAATCCCTGATCGACATCGCCGAATCAGGCAAGGCACGTGCGATCGGTGTCTCCAACTTCTTCGCCGAGCACTTGCAGCGTGTCATCGACGAAACCGGTGTGACGCCCGCGGTGAACCAGGTGGAGTTGCATGTGAACTTCCAGCAGAACGACCTGCGTGCGTTCGATCTGCGCAACGGCATAGCAACCGAGGCGTGGTATCCGCTCGGCGGCGGCACCGTGAGCGACGCCCCAGAGTTGAAGGCGATTGCGGATGAGCATGGCAAGACCGTGGCTCAGACCATCTTGCGCTGGCACCTGCACGCGGGGAACGTCGTGATCCCGAAGTCGACCCACAAGGCGCGCATGGCGGAGAACTTCGACGTGTTCGACTTCTCGCTGACAGATGCGGAGTTGTCGACGATCGCGACCCTCGACCGCGGCGACGATGGACGCGCCGGCGGGCATCCGCTCGAGGTCGGCAACCAGTAAGGCGGTCCAGGGCGATCGGCCAAGCAGCAACGAAACACTTCGTCACATCCCGGCCACTCTTACGTTGTGTTGCAGTCGCGATAGCGGTGCAGGACGACCACGCCTAGCGTCTAACCATGACCGAGCCATCGAATTCACGCCAGCTGAAGGTAGTCGCCGTCTCAGGGAGTCTGCACGCGCCGTCCAAGACGACGGCGCTCGTCGGTGAGATACTCGCTGCGTTCGGGCGCGAACTCAACATCGATGCGCACCTGATCGAGGTGAACGAGATCGGTCCGGAGTTCGCGGGCGCGCTTCGCCGCGATCAGCTGCCCGAGTCTGTCGAGCACGAACTGCAGCGCGTCGAGGCGGCCGATCTGCTGATCGTGGCCAGCCCGGTCTACCGGGCATCGTTCACCGGACTGTTCAAGCACCTGTTCGACTTCGTCGGCCAGTACGCGCTGGTCGACAAGCCCGTTCTGCTCGTCGCGACGGGCGGCAGTGACCGTCATGCACTGATCATCGAGCACCAGTTCCGGCCGTTGTTCGGCTTCTTCCAAGCATTGACGCTGCCGATCGGCGTGTACGCGAACGACTCGGACTTCACGAACTACAAGGTCACGAGCCTCGACCTGCAGGAGCGCATCGACCTGGCGGTGGCCCGCGCGCTTCCGCTGATCCGGTTGAACGTGGCCGAGAGTGCCTCGATCGAACGCTACCTGCTTGGCCAGTGAGCGCCGGCGACTGTGCGCTGCTGCCCGTGGTCGGTGGTGACCTGACGGTCCCGCTGATCGATGGGAGCCAGACGCGCTACATCAATCTCGACTACGCGGCGAGCTCGCCGGCGCTGGAGAGCGTTGCCAGGCATGTGACCGAGGTTCTGCCGCTGTACGCGAGCGTTCACCGCGGCGCCGGGTACGCGTCCCAGGTGTCGACGGCGGCGTACGAGAACGCCCGCACCGTGGTAGGGGAATTCGTCGGAGCACGCCAGAACGACCTGGTGATCTTCACCAGGAACACGACGGACTCGCTCAACCTGCTCGCCGGGGTTGTGCCTGGCGAGACCGTGGTGCTCGACATCGAACACCACGCGAACCTGCTGCCGTGGACGACGGACGCCGGTCGCGTCGTCGTCGCAGGGCCAACCATCGAGGAGACCGTGCAGCGCGTCGACACCGAACTGGCTTCGCGGCCCGCGGCGCTGCTGACGGTGACAGGAGCCAGCAACGTCACCGGCGAACGGATGCCGTTGCGCGCCCTGGCGACGATCGCCCACCGGTACGGCACTCGTCTGGCCGTCGACGGCGCCCAGCTCGTTCCGCATCGCCGCATCAACCTCATGCTGGAGGGTGTCGACTATCTCGCGTTCTCCGGGCACAAGACATACGCACCTTTCGGTGCTGGCGTTCTGGTCGGCCGCAGCGACTGGCTGGATCGAGGGGAACCGTACCTCAAGGGCGGCGGAGCCGTGACGGCGGTCACGACGGAAGCATCGACGTGGCGTACCGGCCCTGCCCGCCACGAGGCGGGCTCGCCCAACGTGATCGGCGTGCTTGCTCTCGCGAGCGCTTTGCGTTCGTTATCCGAGCTCGATCCGGTCGCCTGGGAGGGCCACGAAAGCGCCCTTCGCCGACGGCTGTCCGATGGCCTTTCCGCATTGCCGGGCGTTCACGTGCACCGGATCTTCCCGGACTCCACGGATGCCGTCGGAGTCGTCAGCTTCTCGATCGACGGTGTCGATTCCCGGCTGCTGGCCACCGTTCTCTCTGCCGAGCGCGGCATCGGAGTGCGTGACGGCAAGTTCTGCGCTCATCCGCTTCTTGAACGTTTGGGCATCTCAGGACCGGCGCTACGCGCGAGTGTCGGCGTCGGCTCGACCGGTGATGATGTCGACGCACTCATCGATGGCGTATCGCAGTTCATCGCCGATGGTGCTCGCGGCCGGTACGAGTTGATCGACGGCCAATGGGTTGCGCAGGACGACCACAGGCCGCGGCCGGACTGGGCCCCTGAACTCGATCCAGAACACGCCTGGTACGGCTGCGCCGCATAGACCACCCAGCGCGCCGCCCGATTTCGTCGACGACACGCGCACACGCACGGGCGTAGCGGCCCGCGCAAACCTCATGACGCTGTGTTGCGCGCGTTACGTTTCGTTTCCATTCCGTCGACCGGTGGGTCCTGCATGCGCAATACCGTCGCAGGCATGACAACTTTGCTTGCAGACCCAGACGCAGACCAGGACTTCAGCACGGCGTGGAACGCGTGGCATGAGGCGCACGAAGCGCAGCGTGCAGACACACACGGGTTCCTCGCGGTGACCGGTCTCTACTGGTTGGACCAGAACCCGACGCCGATCGACGGCATCCCCGGTCGCTGGTCGACATCAGAGGCCGGCCCCGTCGTCGAGCTCGAAACGACGGAAAGCCTCATCGTCGATGGGCAGCAGGTTACGGGCCACTTCGCATTCGGCATGCTTGCCGAACGCACCGGCCGCACGGCATTCTCGAACGACATCGCCATCGAGGTGGCCAAGCGCGGGGGTCACGACATCGTTCGGCCGCGCGATCCGCAGAATCGGCTGCGCACGCACTACCGGGGAACGCCCACGTTCGCCCCCGACGCGTCTTGGGCGATCGAGGCGCGATATGAGCCGTTCGAAACTCCGCGGCAGGTCACCGTCGGCGCGGCCGTCGAGGGTCTGCAGCACGTGTATGAAGCGCCGGGCGTCGTCACATTCGATGTGGATGGCTCGCCGCTGTCTCTCACGGTCTTCAACGGGCACGCCCCTGGCACGTTGCTCGCGCTGTTGACCGATGCGACCAGCGGAGTGACCACATACGCGGCGAATCGTTCCGTCTCTATCGAGGCACCGGCCGTCGACGGCCGCGTCACTGTCGACTTCAATCGTGCAACCAACCTTCCGTGCGCGTACACGGACTTCGCCACATGCCCGCTGCCGCCGGCGGAAAACCGCCTCGCCATCGCCATCGAAGCGGGCGAGAAGACACCGCTCGAACGCGCCTGACCGCCATCGAAGACAGCCGGACGCGGATTCCCACCCGATTGACCCATACACGCGCGAGCTGACCGACGCCATTCCCGGGCACGCCGCGCGTGCACACAGCGGACGGGTTGCGGTCGGCGCAACCGAAAGGACAACACGATGACACAGCCTCCGATCTACCTCGCAGTCGCACTGGACGGAGCCGGCTGGCATCCGTCGGCGTGGCGTGAACCGGATGCCCGCTCCGCCGAGATCTTCGGCGGCGCATACTGGCGCGACCTGGCGCGAACGGCCGAGAACGGCGGCATCGACCTGCTGACGATCGAGGATGCGCTCGGGCTGCAGACGCCGGCACTCGGCGACATAGACCCGACGGTCACGAACGAGGTGCGCGGTCGTCTTGACGCCGTGTTACTCGCTTCGTGGCTGGCGCCGCTCACCAACCGCATCGGTCTCGTGCCCACCGTCACCACAACGCACACCGAACCGTTCCACGTTTCGACGGCGATCGCCACGCTGGACTACGCGAGCAACGGCAGAGCCGGCCTTCGAGCACAAGTCTCCGGGCGCTCGCACGAGGCGGCACACTTCGGGCGACGGAGCATCCCACGCCTTCATCCTGGTCGGCTCGACTCGGCAGAGGGCGTGGCCGCCCTGAACGAACTGTTCGATGAAGCTGCGGATGCGCTCGAGGTGGTGCGACGGCTCTGGGACAGCTGGCAGGACGACGCAGTGATCCGCGATCAGGCCACTGGGCGGTTCATCGATCGCGACCGTCTGCATTACATCGACTTCACGGGCGAGCAGTTCACCGTTCGCGGACCCTCCATCACCCCGCGCCCACCGCAGGGACAACCGCTGGTCACCGCGCTCGCGCACCAGACGATCCCATATCGGCTGGCGGGGCGGCAGGCCGACATCGTCTACATCACTCCGCACGACGACGCCCAGGTGCTGTCCATCGCGGCGGAGGTACGCGCCGCCGAACGTTTCGTCGGACGCCGTGGAACGCCGCTGGGTGTCTGGGCTGACATCCTCGTCGTCCTCGACGACACGCCGGATGCCGCGCGGCGGCGCCTCGAGCGGCTCGATGACCAGCACGGCACGCCTCTGACCAGCGATGCGCTCATCTTCACCGGAACCCCTGGCGGTCTCGTCGAGCAACTCCTGCACTGGAGCGCTCTGGGCATCGACGGCTTCCGGCTGCGCCCTGCAGCCCTGCCGCATGATCTGCAGCAGATCGCCGATCGGGTCGTTCCGCTTCTCACGTCATCCGCGGCCCTCGATCGCGACAGGGACGCGACGACGCTGCGCTCATTTCTCGGGTTCGAACCTGCGCCCAATCGTTACACCGATGAGCCGCTGTTCGGCGCGGCAGGAGAGAGGATCGCATCATGACCGGAACCGATCGTCCGCTCAAGCAAGTGCATCTCGCAGCGCACTTTCCCGGAGTCAACAACACAACCGTCTGGAGCGATCCGGCATCGGGCAGCCAGATCGACTTCACCTCATTCGAGCAGTTCGCGAGCATCGCCGAGCGCGGTCGATTCGACTACCTGTTCCTGGCCGAGGGTCTGAGGCTTCGTGAGCACAAGGGGCGCATCCACGATCTCGATGTTATCGGGCGGCCGAACACGCTCGCGGTGCTGGCGGCCGTCGCAGCCGTCACCGAGCACATCGGTCTCGTCGGCACGTTGAGCGCGACATTCAACGAGCCGTACGAGTTGGCGCGCCAACTGCAGAGCCTCGACCTGCTTTCCGGCGGCCGTGCGGGCTGGAACGTCGTCACCACGTCCGACGCGTTCCACGGCGAGAACTTCCGTCGCGGCGCGTTCCTCGATCGGGAAGACCGATACCGTCGCGCTGCCGAGTTCCTCGAGGTTGCACGGGAGATCTGGGACGACTGGGCGGAGGATGCCGTCGTCGCCGATCAGGACAGTGGCCGGTTTCTCGCCGATGACGCGATCGACCTCATCGACCACCATGGCCCGCAGTTCGACGTGACCGGTTACGGCACGCTTCCTCGAAGCCGGCAGCGGCATCCCGTCATCGTGCAGGCAGGGGATTCTGCCGACGGGCGCGACTTCGCGGCGGCCTACGCCGAGGTCATCTTCTCGCGTCACTCCGAGTTCGAGGCTGGACGGTCCTTCTACGGCGACGTGAAAAGCCGCCTCGCCGCTCACGGGCGCCGCCATGATGACCTGAAGATCCTGCCCGCGGCGACGTTCGTGCTGGGCGACACCCGGGCCGCGGCCGAAGAACGGGCTCGGGAAGTCAGCTTGCAGCAGGTGAGTCCCCAGACGGCGATCACATTCCTCGAGCAGGTCTGGGGCACCGACCTGAGCGGATACGACCCAGATGGGCCTCTCCCGGACATCGAGGCGCACGAGGATGCGACGATCACGCGCGGTCGCGTGCGACACGAGCGCGACTCGGTGAGCGTCGCGCAGTCATGGCGTGCGCTGGCCGAAGCCGAGAACCTGAGCATTCGCGAACTGGTCATCCGGGTGTCCGGCAGGCACTCGTTCATCGGCACCCCGAGCGCGGTCGCCGACGAGATCAACCACTACGTGCAGAACGACGCTTCAGACGGGTTCGTCATCGTCGGCCACCTGACTCCTGGCGGCCTCGATGACTTCGTCGAGAAGGTCGTGCCTGAATTGCAAGAGCGTGGCGTCTACCGCACCGAATATGCGGAAGATGCCACGCTCCGCGATCTGCTTGAGCTTCCAGGTCCTCCCGACTTGCGGGCACCGCGCCGGACGAGTGTCGCCTGAGCCGTTCTTGCTCGTCCGCTTCGCCGAACCTGGCTGACGAGGATGCCGCCGCCGACCAGGATCATCCCCGCAAGCTGCGGCAAGCCGAAGATCTCGGCGCCGATCAGGGCGCCGAGCGCGACGCCCGTGACCGGGTTCAGCAGTCCGATCACGCCGACGGCACCGGCGGTGAGGTGGCGAAGACCGGTGAACCAGGCCCAGAATGCGACAGCTGTGGCCACGATCGAGACGTAGGCGAAGCCGAGCGCTGTCGGAGCATCCAACGTCGGCGGCGCACCCTCGACCAGCACAGCGACAGGCACCAGCATGATGCCCCCTGCGATGAGTTGCCACGAGGTCAGCGAGAGGACATCCACACCGCCGCCCCATCGTTTGGTGAGGACATAGCCGACCGATGACATGAGCATCGCCGCGAGCGACGCGACGACGCCGAGCGGCCTGATTGTGCCCGACTCGCCGGCCACGAGAAGGCAGACTCCGGCGATCCCGATGCCGGCGCCCACAAAGGATGCGGCCCGAGGGCGTTCCGCAAGAAGCGGCCAGGCGAGCAGCATCATGACGACGGGCGACGTCGCCATGAGCGTCGCTGCGACGCCGGATGGCAGCAGTTGCGCCGCAGCATAGACCAGTGCGAAGAATGCGCCGACATTCACCGTGCCGAGCACGAGCGACTTCCACCACCATTGACCGTGCGGCCGGCTCCGGGCGATGAGCAGCAGCAGGAGACCGGCGGGCAGGGCTCGGATCGCCCCACCCCAGAGCGGGTAGTCGGCCGGGAGGAGCAGCCGCGTGACGACGTACGTCGATCCCCAGGCGACCGGAGCGATCGCGGCGATGATCACCCATCGAATAGTAGTAGCTTCCATGGAAGCTACTATAGCTGCCGTGGAAGCTATATGCTCGTGCCATGGGTCAGGCACCGGATCGTGTGGCGCGCATCCAAGCGGAATGGGCGCGTGAGCGGCCCGAGCTGGATGTCAGTCCGCAGGGCGTGATCGGCCGCCTGCACCGGATCGGCGCCATTCTCACCGACGAACTCACCACGGTTTACGGTGAGCACGGCCTCGGCGAGGGCGACTTCGACGTGCTCGCAGCCCTTCGCCGGGCGGGCGCGCCGTTCGAGCGTGCGCCGGGTGAACTCGCCGAGCACACCATGGTGACGACCGGCGCCATGACCAAGCGCATCGACAGGCTCGAGCGCGCCGGCCTCGTCACTCGCCGGCCGAGCGAGCACGACGGCCGTGGGCGCGTAGTCGCCCTCACCGAGCGCGGGCGAGTGGTGATCGACCGTGCATTCACCGACCACATGCGCAATGAGCGGCGGCTGCTTGACGGCGTGAGTCCGACGGAGGCGGCGCAGCTGGAATTGCTCCTCACGAAGTGGCTCGGCGTGCTGGAGGACTGGTCCCGCGAGAGCTGATCCACTCTCCGCGGCACGGCCACGGTGCGGGCGAGGACGCTTCAACGCCACCACCCGCACCGGAAGCGGAATCTACTGGTTCGTGATTGGCAGCCCAGGCGGGTTGATCTGCGACTTCGCCACTGCCTCGTTCGACAGGTTGTATGCCTTCAGCCACGACGCGTACTGACCATGCTTGATCAGATAGTTGATCGCGTCGGCCAGCGGCCTGTCCAGGCCGTTTCCCTTCTTGGTCGTCGCTGCGATCAGACCCTGCAGCGACTCGCCAGCACCGGAGAACGTTCCGGCGGTGCGTGTGGGGTTGGCCGACTTCGCATCCTGTGTGTTCTGGTACGCGACGCCGGGGTTCGGACCGAAGTACGCGTCGATCTTGCCGGAATTCAGCGCCAGGTACGTGGAGTTGGTGTCCGGGTAGTA
>Ga0164242_10003873_pt1 | contig 16932 bp, 16 predicted proteins | sample OricomgcompostMG_FD_108783 | JGI IMG/M metagenome (GOLD analysis project Ga0164242, IMG submission 108783) | Miracle-Growth compost microbial communities from Emeryville, California, USA - Original compost - Miracle growth compost (MG) ...
CAGCCGGATGCCGGCGCGCTCATCACCGTGGTGAACAGCTCGCTGCTCGGCAACGACCGCGGGCTCCAGGTGCGCGGCAAGCCGAGCCAGGTGGTGCTGAACGCGGTGGTCGCCGGCTCGAACACGGTCAAGGGCAACCGGGTGAACCTCGACGTCGACGTGCGGTCGGGCTCGCTGGTGAGCCTGCGCGGCGTCCTCTTCGACGCCACCGACGGCGGCGCCTTCCCCGATGCCAACGCCTTCGGCGGCGAGAACGTCCCCTGGACCTACAACGCCGTCGAGTACATCAACGCCAATGGCCAGACCCAGGCGCCGCTGGTCTGGGATCCCGACGCCGGGGAAGGCCCGTTCAACTACCTGCTCTTCGACGGCGGCGGCGGCATCCAGTTCTAGCCGCGCGCAAGTTGGCGCCGTGCTCGGTCGTGGCCAATGTTGGCGACAAGACCGAGAGGCGGACCCATGCTGGCGCTGGCGCTGCTCACGCTCACCTTGAATGCCGGCAGTCCGGCGCCGGGGCCGGCGCACGCGGATCCCGTCGACCCGGGAAGCGCGAGCCAGGCGACCAGCCGCCCGCATGACCTGAACCTCCATCCGAACCAGAGCCAGACCCCGCCGGGCGTGGTGCCCTCGGGCACGGTCCCGCGGATGGATCTCGACCAGCAGCGGCAACAGGCGCGCGGCGCGGCGACGGACCTGCACGAGCGGCCCGTGCCCGCGTGTACCCAACGCGAGGCCCGGGCGGGACACTGTCTCCGCCGGCCCTCGCGCAAGGCTTCGACCCGGAGCGGCCAGGCACCGAGCACCCCACGACGCGACAGCGCGCCGCCCGCGACCTCGCCCTGAGGCGGACGTCGCGGTGGGTCGGGCCGGTCCGGGCGCGTGCTCGGGCCGGCTTTTTTCGTCGGTGGCGGCGATCGCGCCAGACCAGTTGGCGGGCAGGCAGGCCATACCTACTTTCTTTCCGCCCGCCGCTCGGGGGACCGCGTTCATGGCCAGCACCGCCGCCAGCCAGCCGCTGCCCACGCGCGACCCGGCGCAGATCCGCGCCGAGCTCCAGCGCACCCGCGAAGAGCTCGCCGCCACCGTCTCCGCGCTCTCCTCGGAGGTGAGCGCGCGCGCGGATTGGCGCGAGTGGGTCCGGCGCCGGCCGGTGGTGCTGGTGGGTGGGGCGTTCGCGCTCGGATTCTGGTTGGGTGATCGCGGCTGAGATTTTTCACTTCGGAGGAGCTTCATGGACCCCATGCACAGCAACGGCTCGGGCTTGCCCGACCAGGTGAGCGCGCTTCAAGACCAGGCGGAGGCGCGGATTCGCGCCGCGCGCGATGCGCTCTCCGACCTCGACACCAAGGTGCGGACGCTGGTGAAGGAGCGGCCCGGGCTGTGTCTGCTCGGCGCGGTGGCCGCGGGGTTTCTCATCGGCCGCATCGTCTCGCGGCGCTGAACAAGGAGGTCGCCATGGCAGAGCAAGAGGTGAACGGTCGCGGCCACACCGAGAATGTCATCGAGCACTCGCGCGCGCTGCGCGAGGACGCCGAAGCGCTGGCCGGCGAGCTCCGCGGCGCGGTCGACGAGCTCAACACCAAGCTCGATCTTCAGGGCCGGATGGAGCGCAGCCCCTACGCCACCTTGGCGGTGGCGGCGGGCGTGGGCTACGTGCTCGGGGGCGGGCTCTTCTCCGCCTTCACCGGTCGCGCGGTGCGCTGGGGCGTGCGGCTGATGCTGCTTCCGATGATTCGCAACGAGCTGATGGCGTTGGGTGAGGCCGCGTCCGAGGGCGCGTTCTCCCCGCAGGAACACTGACCCAGGAGGCCGACATGAACCTGAAGGATTTTGCGAAGCTCGAGTCGTTCAAGGACCTCGCCAAGCTCGACAAGGACGACCTGCTCGAGGCGCTCGGCCTCCAGAGCAAGAAGTCGACCGGCGACTACCTGGTGCCGGGGCTGCTGGTCTTCGGCGCGGGCGTGGCGGTGGGCTGCGGCATCGGCATGCTGCTCGCGCCGCGGCCGGGCGCGGAGCTGCTCGGGCAGATTGGCGAGGCGTTCAACCGCGGGCTGGAACAAGGCAAGCAGCGGGCCCAGCAGGTACGCGACCAGGCCAAGGAGCGCCTCGCGGCGCAGCAAGAGAACCCCAACGTCTGATCGGGGCGGCGCGGTCCCCGCGCTATCATCCCGGTCATGCCGCGCCTCGAACTTCTGCTCGCCCTCGCGCTGGCCGCTTGCGCCTGCGCGTCCGCGCCGCTCACCCAGGACCGCTACCGGGCGCTCTCCCCGGAGTGCCGCGCGCTCTACGACAAGTACCACCAGTTCATGAGCGACTCGCGGGCCGAGGCCTTCTTCGGGGCGCCCGACGACGCCGCGCGCAAGCAGCTGGTGACCGAGCTGCACGTCGAGGAGCGGCTCGCGCACTACCCGCAGTTCATCCAGGACGCCATCTGGTCGCGGAGCGCGGTGCCCGGCATGGACAAGCCGGCGGTGTTCCTCTCGCTCGGCCGGCCCGACTCGGTCGACCGCGAGAACGTGGACCCGGACACCCGGGAGCTCCCCCGCGAGCTCTGGCATTACCGGCGCGGGCCCAACGCCGAGATCCTCATCTCGATCGTGAACGACCAGGTGGTCGACGTGAAGCAGCCGCAGGTGAAGTAACCTTCGCGCGTGGCCGCCCCGAAATCCCCTGAAGCCAGCGCGCTCGCGGTGGCGCTCGAGTCCGAGAGCCTGCAGGCGCTCTTCTCCGCCTGGCTCGAGCTGCGGCTGCAGCGCGCGCAGGTCCTGGCGCAGAACGCGCGCGAGCTCGACCAGCTCGATCAGCGCGCGCAGCTCGTGCTCAAGGCGGTGGAGGCGGCGCGGAACCTGCCCGAGGCGGCGGTGGCGCCGAAGAAGCGGACGAAGCGCTCGAAGGCCTCGAAGCTGCCGGCGCTGCCCGACGGCCTCGCCGAGTTCCACCGGCAGGCCGAGGCGGAGCTGGCCAACGCCCGCAAGGATCTGCGGCAGCGCATGGAGGCGGAGGCGCGCGAGACCACCAAGCTCGAGGCGCGGGTGCGCAGGGCGCTGCTGGCGCGGGCCGACCAGCACCTGGCGATCCACAAGCCGCGCATCCAGCTCACGGTGCACCCGGTGGGCAAGGCGCAGGCGCTCCTCGAGGTAGCGGCGTTCGGCGACGAGGACGCGGTGCTCCTGATGCGGCTGCTCTCCGGCAAGCTGCCCACCCGCTGGGGCTTCTTCGCCGACGATGCGGTCGAGGACCTCGCGCGCGGCCCGGCGCGGCTGTACCCCGACGAAGGCAACGCCGAGCTCTGGCCGGCGCACGCCGAGGCGGAGGACGCCATCCTCTTCCCGAGCGGCGATTTCGTCCCCGCGCGCCAGCAGATCCCCTTCGCCATCGCGGCGCGCGCCTTCCCGCGGTTCAAGCTGGTTCACCACGGGCTCATCGCCCAGGTCGAAGCGCGCCACGACGGAGAGCCCTACTCGCACCTGCTACGCCGCGAGGACGGCGAGCTGCTCGCCGGCTACCTGCTGCGGCTGCGCGTGGCCGGCAAGCTGGAGCTCCTCCTCAACGTGGCCTGACGAAGGCGGCATCGCGCTTTCGGGACGCCGCCAATGGTTGTTCCTGCCGCGCGGGCTGCGCCAACGAGGTGGCGCGGCCGCGCTCGAACGACACCTGGGCTTCCCACCGACTCCCCGAGGCCGGGCTAATCGCCGACGCAGACCAAGCTCGCGACGCGCCGAGCGCTCAGCGCGTGCACACCGGCACGGCGGAGAAGGTGCCGGTGAGCTGCGTCGGCGCTCCGCTCCCGAGATCGAAGTTCGCGTCGAAAGACCCCGAGATGGTCGCGCCATCGAAGGCGGTGATCGTGAGGGTGCCGTCGGTCGTGGAGCCCACGACGCCGTACGCGCCCGCGCCGGGATCCCAATTGCTCACCGTGATGGATGCGCTGGCCTGATCCGACCGCGGCACCGATAGCGCGTACGAGCCCGGAGCAATCGGCGCGTCGCTGACCAGCCCTATGAACGCCGAGAGCCCGTTGGCCTCGAACCCGCCGCAAAGGCCGTCCTGGGCGAGGCTCACCTCCAGCGCGTATTGGCTGCCGTCGTCGGGCGCGGTGAACGAGTTCCCATCGGCGGTGAAGGCCACGTCGCCGTGGATGCTCGCGGTGCCGCCGGGGCTCTCCCCGCCGGTGGTCGTGCCGGTGCCGCCGCCGTTCACCACCGGGCTCGGAGGCAGTCCGCAATCGCGCCAGGCCTGAGCGCAGTCGGTGGAGGGCTCCTGGACCGCGCTCACCGGCTGGCCGTGCGGCTTGCACACGCAGTTGCCCTGGGAGCAGTCGACCTCGTCCTGCGAAGATCCGTCACAGCGGACGCTGATGAGCTGGCAGTGCTGAAGCATGCCGGCGCCTCCGGTGGCGCCCGCACCGCCGCCGCAGTAATCGCCGCCGCCGGTGGTGCCGCTGCCGCTGGAGGAACCCGCCGCCCCGACGGTGGTGCTCCCGCCGCTCGTCGAGCTCGCCGCGATCGTGCCGGTGCTCGCGCTGGTGGTGCCGCTGGTGCCGCTGGTGCTGCCCGCGCCATCGCCGCTGGTGTCGTTGACGAGGATGAAGCGCGCCGCCTGGAGCGTGGTCGGGCCGCCGAGCGATGCGGAGATGAAGCCGTTGGCGTCGATCGTCGAGGGCAGCGCGACCAGCGAGACCTCGCCTTGGGGCGCGGCGAAGATCCCGAGCTGCTCGCCATTCACCGCGGCGTCGGAGGATGCATCGAGCGTGGCCTGCGCGGGCGCATCGAGGTGCAGCGACGCCGGCCCGAGCGTGTAGGCCGGTCCGACCGGCTGCGCGTTCGAGGGCACCGGGCTCGATGCGGAACGCGCGAGGGTGACCGTCTCGGTTTCGCTGAGCGCGCCCGCCGGGAAATCGATGGTGAGCCGACCATCGGCGGAGACGATGCGGCCGCCTTCTGGACCCATCGATGCGGTCACGGTGCTGCCCACGTTGGCAGGCGCCGCGAAGCAGCCGGACAGCAGTGCGGCGGCGAGCAGAGACAGGTGCTGCCTCATCAGGGCCTCGAGTGTGGGAGGCCGGAGTGTACTTCACCGGGAGCGTCGTGATCGGCGTGAAAGACGGAATTCACCGCAGCGCGGCGAGCGCCTGGGCCAGCTCCGCCGCGAGCTCGGTCAGGAGCTGGCGCATGCGGACGAGCCGGGGAGAGCAGCCTGGCTCGAGCGGCGAATCGAAGCGCAGGGCTGGATTGGCTGCGTCGCCACGAAGTCTCGCGGCGAGCGCGCGCGCGCCGCTGGCCACCTCGCCGAGCGCGGCGCAGCGCGAGGCCAGCGCGTCCTCGTCGGAGGCGAGCAGCCGCGCGTAGTAGGTGAGCGCGAGCACCGCGTGCAGCGGGCGGGTGGAGGGGCTCGGTCCCCAGCGCACGAACCGTCCGGTCAGCGGGCGGGCCGCGTCGCGGAGCTCGCGGACCTCGCGGTCGAGCTCGCGGGCGAGGTCGAGCAAGTCCGCGGCGCGGCCTGCCTTGGCCGCCTCGTGCATCCGGCCCAGTCCGGCGGCGAGGGTGTCGAGCACGTCGGCGGAGCGGGCCCGCACGCGGTCGCGGGTGTGCGAGGGCAACAGCACCGCCGAGGCGAGGACGCCGCACGCGCAGCCCACCAGCGTCTCCTCGATTCGCAGCCAGAGCACCCCGGGCGTGAGCATGCCCAGCAGCTCGTAGAAGATGGCGAGCACCGCGGTGATCCACAGCACCATCCAGGCGTACGAGATCCGGAACAGCCAGTAGGCGATGAAGATGAAAACGAAGATCAGCGCGAGCTCGAGATCGGAGTGGCCGCGCACCACCTCGGCGAAGCCGAGACCTGCGACCACGCCGGCGACGGTGCCGACCGCGCGGTTCACCGCCCGCACCGAGGTCTCGGCCACGGTGGTGGCGCGGCTGAAGACCACGAACGCCCCGATGACCGCCCAGTACCAGCGCACCGGCGAGAGCAGGTTGCCGGCGACCAGCGCCAGGCCGGTGGCCAGCGTGGCCTGGAGCGCCTGGCGGAGTGCGGGGCCGCGCGCCGCGGGCGAGGACCGCGCCGGTGCTGCGCGTGCGACGCCCTGCGGCGGCTGCCGGATCGCGGCCAGCGCCTGGTGCAGTGTCTGCAGCGCCTCGCCCAGCGGCCCCGCCGGCGGACGCGAGCTCCAGCGCGCCTCCCGCAGCGCCTGTGCCGCCGCGAGCCGCTCCGCTTCCGGCGCGTTCGCGAGGCGGCCGGCCGACTCCGAGAGCGCTTCCACCGAGAGCTCCAGCTCGAAGACCCGCGTCCGCAGGTCGAGCGCGGCATCGGGGTTCGCCGGGTCGAGCCGCTCCTCGAGCTCGAGCGCGGCCTCGTTGAGGAGCGCCAAGCGGCGCCGCACCGCGCGTCGCCGTCGCAGCGAGCCGGGCCTTTGAAGCCAGCTCGCGAGCGCACCGAGCATGCCGGTCACCCGCGCGCCGAATGAGGCCAGCGCACCGCCGAGCACACCCTCCGCCGTCTCGCGAACCAGCCCGAACCGCACCCCGAAGGCCACGGCCAGAGCGGCCGCGATTCCGATGAGCGTCGGCGCGAGCTGGGCCGCCTTCAGGTGGAGAAAGACCGAGAAGAAGTAGCCGAAGAAGGCGAGCAGCCCGAGCGTGGTCCAGCGCGGGCCATGGCGGCGCAGGTAGACGCCCACGAAGATCACCGCCAGCAGCACCGCGGCGGCGACCCAGCGGTGGGGCGCGAGCAGCGTGCCGAGGATGAGCGCGCCACCGGCGACCGGAAGCACGAGGAGAAGCGTGATCGCCTGGGCGGTCCGCGTGGTGTCGTTCACCACCGAGGCGCCCATCATCGCCAGCATGATGCCGGCGAACATGGCCGCGGTCGGCGCGTGCGCGAGGTGCGCGAGCGAGGCGAGCAGGGCGGCGGAGAGCGAAGCCGCGAGCATCGCGCGCAGGCCCATGCGCAGCCCGAGCCATCCGGGGTCGGAGGCCACGAGCGCGTCGCGCCAGGCGAGTGCGAGCGTGCGCATCTGCTGTTCAGAGTGCGCACCCGCGCAGGGCCGCGCGCCTCCGCCCGGGCGGGCTGGGAGCGTTCGAGCGGGCGCTGCCACGGCGCCATCGCAGGCGATTGGGTGGAGGCGCCGCTCGCGCGAAGGCACGGCCCGGCACGCTCGAACGCTCGCCGTTGCCTCAGGCCGCCCGCCGCTCGTCGCGGAGCATCGCCTCCACCCGTCGCACCACGTGCTCGCGGGTGCGCGCATAGGCGTCCGCCTCGCGCGCCAGCCCGGCGATGCCGAGGTGCTCCCACGCGCCGCCGCGGGCGGCCTCGGGCAAGGTCGAGCTCACCTCGGCCGGCAACCCGCGCGCGGCGCCGAGCAGCGCGCTGGCCACCTTTGCGCTGCCCTGGTCCAGACACCACGCGACCACGTCCCAGCCGTGCTTGGCGTGGCGACCCTCGTCGGCGGCGAGCGCGCGGAGCACCTCGCGCGTGGCCGGGTCCTCACAGCGCCCGACGAGCTGCGCGATGAGCCGCGCCGAGAAGCCCTCGAGCAGGGCGCCATCGATCAGCGAGTCCACCGCGAGCTCGACGAGCGCGCGGCCCCGGTTCTTGGAGGGCCGGCTCGCCCGCTGCGCCTCGGGAAAGCCCTGCGGCCCCATCGACGCGCCGTCGAGGGCGCGGGCCAGCGAGAAGCAGAGCTCGGCGTGGCGGATCTCGTCGAGCGCGTCGGCCGAGGCCGCGGCGAGCAGCTCGGGCGGCGCGCCCAGGCCCATCAGCTCGAGAGAGAGCTGGGCGAACGCGGCCACCGAGGCGTGCTCGGTGCGGCCGTTCTCCCGCCACTGGGCGGCGAGCGTTGCGCGCAGCGCAGGCGAGGCGATCGCCTCGGGCGTGAGCGTGGTCCAGCTCGCGCCCGGTCCGACCTTCGGGAGCATGAGCTTGCCGCGGCGCCGGAGCTGCCGCCCGCGCGCGAAACCGCCGAGTGCGGTCAAGGCGAGCAGCGTTCCCAGCGCGGACATGAGCCCCGCACCGAGCAGCCGGATCCAGGAGCCCACCGGGACCTGGCGGGCGTGGAGGACGGCGCGTCCAAGAAGCCAGAGGGTGCGCAGCGCGGCCAGCGCGAAGAGCGCGAGCACGACCAGCCCCCCGAAAAGCAACACCGAGCTCTCCTCGGATACGGAGGAGAGGAACCCCAGCGCGATGAAGCCGGCGTAGATGAGCCCTATCTGTTTCCAGAGCCTCCCAATGGGAAGCGCGACGCGCGTCGGTGCCGTGGTCACGGCAGCCGGCGCGGGCTCGGCTTCGGGAACGGGTTCATTCGAAGGGGCGACCATGTCGTGCTCCCGGGCTCACCGGTCAGCATAATGGCGCCACATGCGCCTCCACCTCATTGACGGCACCTACGAGCTCTTCCGCGCGCACTTCTCGAAGCGCCCCGATCACCAGGTCGGCGGCAAGTCGGTGAAGGCCACCGCGGGCCTGCTCTCGTCGATGCTCGCGCTGCTGCACGAAGACGCCGAGGCGGTCACCCACGTGGCCATCGCCTTCGACCATCCCATCCGCTCGTTCCGCAATGATCTCTTCGCCGGCTACAAATCCGACGAGGGCGTGCCCGACGACCTTCGGGTGCAGTTCGGGCTCGCCGAGGCCGCCGCCCGCGCGCTGGGCATGACCGTCTGGGTGATGGACCGGTACGAGGCCGACGATGCGCTCGCCACCGGCGCGGCGCGGTTCGCGCGCAGCGTGGACCAGGTGCGGCTGCTCAGCCCCGACAAGGATCTCGGCCAGTGTCTGCGCGGCGAGCAGGTGGTGCTGGTCAAGCGGGTGCAGGAGAAGGTCGTGAACGAGGCGGCGTTGCGCGCCGACCTGGGCATCGCGCCGCAGAGCGTGCCCGATTACCTGGCGCTGGTGGGCGATGCGGCCGATGGGATCCCCGGGCTCGCCGGCTTCGGCGCGAAGGGCGCGAGCGCGCTGCTGGGCGCATACGGCCACCTCGAGCAGATCCCGCGCGAGCCGAGCGCCTGGAAGGTGAAGCTCCGCGGCGCGGCCGAGCTCGCGCCGCGCCTGCAGGCGAACTTCGAGGACGCGCTGCTCTACCGCAAGCTCGCCACGCTGGTGACCGACGTGCCGCTGCGTGAATCGCTCGCCGATCTGAAGTGGCCTGGCGTGCCGCGCGCGGAGTTCGAGAAGTTCTGCGATCGCATGGCGCTCACCACGCTCAAGTCGCGGCCGAAGCGCTGGGTGTGAGCTCGTGGCAAGCGCAGCCGGTGCTCAGCGCTTCAGGGGACGGTCACCGAAAGGTCCCGTTCCAGCCTCACATTGCTCGGGGAGGACATGGGGTCGGTGGTGGCATCCTGCGGAAGGAACCAGCGCCTCGAGACCTTCAGCGAGTACGTACCCGACGCGGGGAACGCATCGGTGGAAAGCGCGTACGTCCCCTCATCGGCGGCGCTGCCGGCGGTGATCTGGTTTCCGAAGCCGCCGTAGACGCCAACCTGCGCCTCGATGTCCGGCTGATTGGCCGGCGTCCAGGTCACCGTCGCGCCGGTGCCGGCCGCCGGCGATTCGGGCGTGAGCGAGACGGTGAAATCGCGCGGCGTGATCAAGGTGGAGCTCACCCGCTCGCCGCTTCGCGTGACCACGAAGGCGAACGATTCGGACCAGCCCGTGTTCCGAGCCCGATAGTGCCCCGAGCTGACGCGCGGGACCGGGATCCCGTTGGCGGTGACCACCGCATCGTCGACGCGGGTCCCATCGCGATCATGGACCAGCACGTCGACGGAGGTGTCGCAGGCGGAGAGCGGCTCGTCTCCCTCGCACACTCCATCGGCGATCGCCACATAGAAGAGGTCTCCCGAGCTCCCCGAGCTGCCACCGCCGCTGCTCGACGAGCCGCCGCTGCCGTTGCCGCTTCCGGTGGATGTGGTGGATGTGGAGGTGGACGTCGAGACGGCCGGTCCGGCCGAGCACGCGACGAGGAATGGGAGCGCAATGAGCCAGCGGATCATGCACGCGAGGCTATTTGGTGATTGCCACGCCTTCAACGGTCACCTTCGGTCTGAAGACTGGCGCGCGTGCGCTGACCCACAGGCGCCCGGAGTGGCGCCGTCCCGCCGCGCTGCAGTCGCGCGCGCGACCAACTGGAGTCGAGTCCCCGACCACGAGATTCCCGCCGATCAAGAGGTGGCCGGCCAGCAGACCTGGACGCGCCGAGGTTGTCGCGGCCACTTCGAAGCGATGAGAGACCTGCATGGCCAAGTCACTTCACTTTGGTCGGTGGGCAGCAATCTCGACCCGTCGGCTGTGGTGATGGACGCGACGAGCGGGTTCAAGCTCTACGACCAGGAGCTCGACTTTCCCGACGGCGGTTGGATGCTCGAGTGGAGCGCGGCCGGATTCGACCCACGAAGCGGCCCGACGACGTGGTCGCTTCCGTGGATCGGTGGCCGGTGGTTCAACTCCGTGCTCACCAACCGCAGCACGCTGCTCGTGAACCACGGCGCGCCGGACGGCGGCGAGCTGCTCGGCGAGATCGACGCATCGGGAAACCCGCTCTACGAATGTCCCCTGGGCACCGCGATGTCGTTGATGGGGTCGCGGCCACTCGCAGCGCTCACGAACAGCCGCTGGACCGAGATGGTCACCTGGAGCGATGGCGGAGCGAGGCTCGAGTCGTTCGCAGTCCCTGGCCTCGCCGAGGCTGCGTCCGGCTGGACGACCCAGGGCGGCAACATGGCGAGAAACGGCGTACCACGCTGACAGAACTCAGCCCGCGCGGTGCGACCGTCACGCGTGGTTCCGACGGTCCTCCTCCGCGTGCCCGCGCGGACGCAACCGGCGGAAGGCCTTGGTTGCAGCTCGGCGCGACCCCCGCAAAAGACGAGGCCCCCGACCAGAATTTGGTGGGGGCCTCATCAAGCTCCTCGACTTGGGCTCGAACCAAGGACCTACGGATTAACAGTCCGCCGCTCTACCAGCTGAGCTATCGAGGAATATGTGCGGGCCGCTTGGTAGCAATCACGCCCGGGCCTGTCAACGCTCGCGCGTCGACCTACTCGCGGGCCATCGCGTACCGCTTGAGCAGCCGGTGCAGGTACACGCGATCGATCCCGGCCTCGCGCGCCGCCCGCGACACGTTCCCGCCGCACCTCGCCAGCAAGCCTTCGAGGTACTCGCGCTCGAACGCCTCCACCAGCCGGTCCTTGGCTTCCTTGAAGGGGAGGCCGTTGGCGGTGCCGCCCGACCGCGTCTCCTCGGGAAGCGCGAGCAGCTCCGGTGCCACCTCGGCGTCGCCGCTGGAGAGCGAGACCGCCCGCTCCACCACGTTGCGAAGCTCGCGCACGTTCCCCGGCCAGTCGTGGGCCACCAGCCGCGCCAGCGTCTGTGGCCCGAGGGCCTCGGTCTTTCCGAGCCGCGCCAGGAAGTGCTCGACCAGCTCGGCGATGTCCTCGCGCCGCTCGCGCAGCGGCGGCAGGCGCACGTGGAGCACCGCCAGCCGGTGGTAGAGGTCCTCGCGGAAGCGGTTCTCGCGGGCCATCGCCAGGAGGTCGCGGTGGGTCGCGGCGATGACCCGCACGTTCACCGTCTTGTAGTCGTTGGCGCCGACCCGCTTGACCTGCCCGCGCTCGAGCGCGCGAAGCAGCCGCGGCTGGAGCTCGGCGCCGAGCTCGCCCACCTCGTCGAGCAGCAGCGTGCCGCCGTCGGCCCGCTCGAACGCGCCCGCGCGATCCACCACCGCGCCGGTGAACGCGCCGCGCACGTGTCCGAAGAGCTCGCTCTCGATGAGGCTCGGCTGCACCGCCGCGAGATCCACCACCACGAACGGCTTGTCCGCCCGCGCCGAGTGCGCGTGCAGCGCCTCCGCGCAGAGCTCCTTGCCGGTGCCGGTCTCGCCGGCGATGAGCACCGGCGCCTCGGCCGGCCCGATCCGCTCGAGCAGCGCGAAGAGCCGCCGCATCGAGAGCGAGCGCCCGCGGAGCTCGCCAAAGCTCGTCGCCTCGCTGGGCGCGAGCGGCCCCGGTGCCTCGGCGGCCACCAGCTGCAGCTCGGTCTTGCCCAGCCGCACCACCGCGCCCTCGGCCACCTCGACCGCGCCCTCGAAGCGGGAGTCGTGCAGGAACGTGCCGTTGGTCGACTGCAGATCGCGAAGCCGCACCCGGTGCTCGAGCACCTCGACGAGCAGGTGCTCGCGCGAGACCGCGGGATCGTCGAGGACGAGGTCGCAGGAAGGGTCCTTGCCCACGCGGTAGGTCCCTCGCTCCACGAGCAGCTCGCCGTGGCCATTTCGCACCACCAGCCGCCAGCGCGAGGGCCTCCGCGACGCCTCGTCGAGGAGCTCCGTCGTCGGCATGCTGGGGAGCTTCTCGGTGTGGATCATGCGCGCGCGGGGCAGGGCAATGGCCCGCGTAAAACGCACCCGAGATCGCGAGAATTCCCGCGCAAATGCTGGAGATGCGCGATGCGTTGGCGCGCGGATTGCTGAGCCCGACCCGCCAACACGACCCGTCGCATCGCTGCGCTCCTGTGCGCGGTGCCGCCGGTCCCAGCCAGGAGCTGTAATGCAGAAGCCTCAGTTGAAGCTCGCGATCCACGCCCGCTTGCCGGCCCTCGGCGCCGCGCTGGCGGTGCTCGCTTGCCCGCTGGTCGCGAACGCCGCGGCGGTCTGGACCACGAACGCCACGGTGAAGGTGCGCCCGACCGATCCGCCGGGCGCAGGAACGAGCGTGCACCTCAGCGCCGCGCGAAACGAGTTCGAGCCGTTCCAGGTGGTGGTGCAGGGCGCAGCGACGGGCGTGCAGGCGACGGCGAGCGATCTCGTCGGTCCGGGCACCATCCCGGCGAGCCAGATCTCGCTGTACCGCGAGGCGCTCTACAACGCGATCAACCCCTCGGGCCCCGACGGTGCGACCGGGCGCTGGCCCGACGGCCTGGTGCCCGACGTCGACGGCTTCGTGCACGAGAAGCGGAACGCCTTCCCCTTCGACGTGCCCGCCGGCGAGGAGCGCGCGATCTGGGTGGACGTGCTCGTGCCCGCCGATGCGCCCCCGGGTACGTACACCGGCAAGGTCACGGTGCTCGGCAGCGGCATCGCCAACGGCAGCGTGGACGTGCCGGTGAGCCTGACCGTGCACCGCTTCACCCTGCCTTCCACGCCGAGCCTGAAGACCGCGTTCGGGATGTGGTGGGCCGGGCCGTGCCTGGCGCTCTACGGCGACGCGAGCTGCGGCGGCGACGACGCCAAGCTCGAGCAGGTGCGCACCCTGTTCGTGGAGGCCGCGCTCGACGACCGCATCTCCATCGAGGGCGCGGTCTACCACGGCCCCTCGAACTCCGACTGGAGCCACTTTGATTCGGTCTACGGCCCGCTCCTCGACGGCACCGCGCCCACGCGGCTTGCCGGCGCCAAGCTCACCGAGGTGCGCTACCAGGCCAGCCGCGATCCGGCCACCGCGAGCAACTGGGCCCAGCACTTCCGGCAGAAGGGCTGGTTCAGCCAGCTCTTCGATTACACCTGCGACGAGCCGCCGCTCACCTGCGCCTGGAGCGACATCCCCGCGCGCGCCGCGGTGATGCACGGCGCCGATCCCGGCTTCCGCACCCTGGTCACCACCACCCTCGGTGAAGCCAACGCGAACGGCGTCGCCGCCGACGTGAGCGTGATGGTGCCGGTGGTCAACATGCTCGAGCCCAAGGGCGCGGCGTCCACCCGGCCGGCCTACGACAGCTACATCCAAAGCGGCAACGAGGTGTGGCAGTACCAGAGCTGCATGAGCCACGGCTGCGGCGGCGCGTTCGGCGCGGCGGCGGGGAGCGTGGGCACGACCGATCCGGCGTGGGGCGGCTGGCCCACCTACGCGGTGGACTCGACGGCGATCCGCAACCGCGCCGAGGAGTGGCTCTCGTTCAAGGACGGGGTCACCGGCGAGCTGTACTACGAGACGATGATGCACTCCGATTCCGCCTGGACCGACCAGTTCGACTTCGGCGGCAACGGCGACGGCACGCTCTTCTACGCGGGCCGCCCGGCCGACATCGGCGGCACCACGCCCATCCCGGTGGACTCGATCCGCCTCAAGCTCATCCGTGAAGGCATCGAGGACTACGAGTACTTGAAGATGCTCTCCGACCTCGGCGAGGGCGACTGGGCGCGCCAGCAGGCGGCGGCGCTCTTCCCCTCGGCGGGCGACACCGGCAGCACCTCGCCCGAGGAGCTGTACGCGGTGCGCGAGGCGGTGGCCCAGCGGATCGATGCGCACCTCGCGCCGCCCGACGGCTCGAGCGGTTCGACCGGCTCCACCTCGTCGAGCGGCTCGGCCGCGACCGGGTCGACCGGCTCGGGCGCCTCCACCGGCTCGATCGTCACCGGCGGCTCGACGGGCGGACCGGTGCTCGGGACCGATACCGGCAGCACCGGCGCGACGGGCGCGACCGGCTCGACCGGAACGGACCCATCGAAACCGGCCAACGCGTCGGGCGGCTGCGGCGCGGCGGGCGACGGGCTCGGGCTTTCGGCCTTGCTCGCGTCGCTCGGCGCGCTCGCGCTGAGGCGGCGCCGCCACGGTTGAAGCTTTGCCTTCCGCGGACAGTGTGGGTATGTCCGGGCCCGGCCATTCCTTCGAGTGAGGCCGGGAGCCTTCGCGTGCGCATCGCCATTTCCCTCACCGTGCTCCTGGGCGCCGCCGCGCTGGTCGGGGCGACGCCGCAGCCCAAGCCGGTGACTGCGCCCCCGCCGAGCGCGCTCGACCGCGAGCAGATGGGGCGCAAGTCCGGTGCGCCCACCGCCGGCGGCGTCGACCTCTTCGAGCGCATTCGCGCCAGCCCCTACATCGCCCGCGGTCGGGTGATCGGCGCGCCGCCCGGCGGCAAGCACACCTTCAACGTTCACGTGGACAAGTGGCTCAAGGGCAGCGGGCCCTCCGACCTGGTGGTCGACTTCGCCATGGCCCGGCCGGTCACCGACAAGGATGACGTGGAGGTCATCTTCATGAAGCTGGCTCCCCCGGGCGATGCCGGGCCGGCGGGCGCAGAGATGTACTCGGTGTCCGCGCCCGGAGAGCGCTACCAGCTCCCCGAGAAGGAGGGCGCCAAGCTCGACACCGCGGTGCTCGACGCCGTGGCCAAGGCGCCCGACGAGAAGGTGCTCGCGGAGCTCACCCAGCTCGTGCCGCGCATCTCCGCGCCGGCCGCCGCGCGCCTCTCGCTGCTGGCCAACGCCAGCGATTCCGCGTTGAAGGCCGCCGATGCGGCCGCCAGCTCGGATGAGACCAACCCGCAGGCCCGCGCGGTGCTGGTCTCGATGCTCGGAAGCCGGCTGCCGGTGGCCACGCTCGCCAAGCTCGCCGGGCAGGGCCACGAGGAGCACCTGCGCATCGCCTCGCTTCAGGCCCTCGGGCGCCTGGCGGCGAACGAGCCCGCGCGTCGCGCCGATGCGGTGGCCGCGCTCCAGGCACAGGCCGGCGATGCCAATCCGCAGATCAAGCTCAACGTGGGGCTCGCGCTCGCCGACTCGGGACAGGCGGCCGCGCTCGTGCCGCTGAATGCCGTGCTCGCCGGCACCGACGAGCCGCTTCGCGCCGAGGCGGTCCGCGGGCTGGCCCAGCTCAGCCGCTCCGGGAATGTCGAGGCCTACGACGCGCTCGCCAAGCTGGTCGACGACGCGAACGGCGAGGTGCGCACCCGCGCCAAGAACCTCCTCGCCCAGGCCGGGTCGCCGCCGCAATCGCATCGGCGCTCGCCGCTGATGTACTGGCTCATCGGCGCGGGCCTGGTGGTCGCGCTCCTCGCCACCCTGGCGGCGCGGAAGCGCAAGCCGCGCAGCGCCTGAGCCGCACCGGGGCTCCTGCATCGACCCGTGCCGCGGGCGCGGTCTAAGATACCTGCCGCTTCGCGACCGCCCTGCTGGCGGCCGCTCCACGTTCGGCTCCTGTCCCGTGCCCGAGGCTTTCGGCCGCTACCAGCTCCTCACCAAGCTCGCCACCGGCGGGATGGCCGAGATCTGGCTGGCGCGGACCCAGGGGCTGGAGGGCTTCGAGAAGCTGCTGGTCATCAAGCGCATCCTCCCGCACCTCGCCGGCAACGAGGAGTTCGTGAAGATGTTCCTCGACGAGGCCCGCATCGCGGCGCGCCTCAACCACGCCAACGTGGTCCAGATCTTCGACCTGGGCGAGGAGAACTCGCACTACTTCATCGCCATGGAGTACCTGCACGGCGAGGACGCGCGGCGCATCTGGAAACAGGCCGACCGGATGGGCAAGCCGCTGCCGCTGGCGCTGGCCTGCCGCATCGTGATGGATGCCTGCGCCGGGCTCGACTACGCCCACAAGAAGAGCGACGAGGGCGGCAGGCCGCTGGGCATCGTCCACCGCGACGTCTCGCCGCAGAACCTCATCGTCACCTTCGCGGGTGGGGTGAAGGTCGTCGATTTCGGCATCGCCAAGGCCGCCGACCAGAGCTCGGTCACCAAGAGCGGCGTGGTCAAGGGCAAGTACAGCTACATGAGCCCGGAGCAGGCCCAGGGCAAGAAGGTCGACGCCCGCACCGACCAGTTCGCGCTGGGGATCATCCTCTACGAGCTGGTCACCGGCGAGCGGCTGTTCAAGCGCACCACCGAGATAGAGACCCTGCGCGCGGTGGAGCGCTGCCAGGTGATGCCGCCCTCGCAGGTCAACGTGCGCGTGCCCGGCAGCCTCGACGCGGTGATCCTCAAGGCGCTCTCGCGGGATGCCGAAGCGCGCTACCCCGATTGCCTCGCGCTGCAGCTCGCGCTCGAGGCCTGGCTGGTCCAGAACCGGCTGCCCAGCTCGAGCGCGCAGCTCGCCGGGTTCCTCTCGGAGATCTACGCCGAGCGGCTCGCCGAGGAGCGCGCGCTGGGCCACCCGCTCTGGGAAGAAGGCCCCGATCTGGCGCGGGTGCTCGACACCGGCCCGTTCGCCAGCCGCGACCTGCGCGAGG
>Ga0164242_10003874_pt1 | contig 16930 bp, 17 predicted proteins | sample OricomgcompostMG_FD_108783 | JGI IMG/M metagenome (GOLD analysis project Ga0164242, IMG submission 108783) | Miracle-Growth compost microbial communities from Emeryville, California, USA - Original compost - Miracle growth compost (MG) ...
GGCAACACCTCGGGCCGGTCAGCGCGTGATCAGGGCGGCGAACCGGGTGGCCAACCTGTGCGCGGCCTGCCGCACCGCGTGATCGGCTGCGGTGAGCTCGCCGACGCCCTCGGCGACGCGTCGGGTCTCCTCGGGATCGGGGCTGCGGAAGGCCGCCGCCCACTGCGCGTAGGTCTGCGGATCGACTTCGGGGTGGAACTGCACGCCCCAGGCGTTCGGGGCTGCGCGGAACGCCTGGTGCGGGTAGACGCGCCCGGTGCCCAGCAGCACGGCGTTGTCGGGCAGCCGGGTGATGGCGTCCCCGTGCATCGAGGCGACCAGGAGGTCTGTGCCGAGACCGCCGAAGAGGTCGTCGCCCGCCGATTCGGCGGTCAACGCCACGGTGACCAGGCCGGCCTCGGTCCCGTTCGTGCCCTTCGTGACCGTGCCGCCCAGCGCCTGCGCGAGCAACTGACCACCCAGGCAGATCCCGAGCGTCGGCCTGCCCTGGCCGACTGCACTGCGAAAGAGCGCTCGGACGTCCTCGAGCCACGGGAAGTGTGCGTCGTCCGTCGAGCTCATGTCGCCGCCGAGCACGATCAGCGCGTCAGCCGAAAGACGGTGTGGCACGACGTCTCCGGCGAACGGCCGCACTGTCTGTATGTCGATGCCGCACGCCGTGAGCCAACCGTCGAAGCGACCCAGCGGGTCGTCGTCACCGGGCTGGATCACCAGCGTGTGCGCAGCTGTCGGCTGTTCGGTCACCAGACCAACCTTTCGTGCCGGCCGGGCCGGCGTTCGCGGGTGCGGATCACGTTGCGCGATCATCCTCTGCCGTGCTGGGCTGCCGGCGGCCGGGGCGAGAAAATGTGCGTGATTTCGCCCCATGACCGTGGCAGACGGGTATAGGTTGCCGGGTGCGTCGGCCACCCCGAGCCCTCGCAGTAGACAGCTGAGCGGCCCCGTCACCGCCGCTCAGGATGGAGGATGTCCCATGCCCAACACCACACCCCGAAGCGCACGCAAGGCCGCCCTGCTCCTGGCGACGGCCGGCTCCACCGCGCTCGCACTGACCGCCGCGGCGCCGGGCGGGTCGGCGCCGGCGGCAGCACGCGCCACCGCTGGGACGATGACCCCGGCCGTGGGTGCGCAACCGCACCATGTGCGTGTCGGCTCCGTGAAGTCCCACGACACGGTCTTCAAGTGCCAGGTGACCGCGCCTGCGGGTTGCTACAACCCGACCTCCATGCGTGCGGCCTACGGGGTCGACGAACTCGCGAAGAAGGGCCTGGACGGCAGCGGCCGCACGATCGTCATCGTCGACGCGTACTCCAGCCCATCGCTCGCGAGCGACGTGAGCACCTTCAATGCGTTGTTCGACCTGCCACCGGCCGACATCCAGCAGATCGCGCCCGACGGTTTGACCCCCTTCGACCCCGATGACGCCAACCAGGTCGGCTGGCAGGGCGAGATCACCCTTGACGTCGAGTGGGCGCACGCCATTGCGCCCGGTGCCAAGATCAAGCTGGTGCTGGCCAAGTCAAACCAGGACGCCGACATCCTGTCGGCGACGAAGTATGCCGTCGACAACAACATCGGCGATGTCATCTCGCAGAGCTTCGGCGAGGCGGAGACCTGTATGGATCCGGCGCTCGTCGCCCAGCAGAACAAGCTCTTCAAGCAGGCGACCGCCAAGGGCATCACCTTGCTCGCGTCCTCCGGCGACCAGGGGTCGGCCCAGCCCGGTTGCGCGGACGACGACCCGTTCTTCAAGTCGGCCAGCACCCCGGCCACCGATCCCAATGTCACCGCGGTCGGAGGAACGATCCTGGACGCGGACGGCGTGACCGGTGAGTACCATGGCGAAACTGTTTGGAACGAGCCAGATTTCGGCTCCGCCGGTGGTGGCGGGTTCTCGGTGCTCTACGGCACCCCGTCCTACCAGAAGGGCAACCTGCACCTGCCGTCTCGCGGGGTTCCCGACGTCTCCTACAACGCCGCGATCATCGGTGGCGTGCTCACGGTCTACTCGCCGGGAGGCACCGGCCAGGCTGTCTACCGCTTCGGCGGCACGAGTGCGGGATCACCGCAGTGGGCGGGTCTGGTGGCGCTCGCCGACCAGGCCGCGAACGGGCGTATCGGTGCGATGAACAAGACGCTCTACGCGCTGTCGCACTCCAAGAAGAACTACGCCAACGACTTCCACGACATCACCGTCGGCGACAACCATTACCCGGGCGACCCGGTCGTGCCGGGCTTCTCGGCCATGAAGGGCTGGGACGCGGCGAGCGGGCTCGGCTCCCCGAAGGCCGACACGCTCGTCCCGGCACTGGTGCAGCACCTCGGCTGACGATGAGCACACACGAAGCGCAGGTGACGCCATCGGCGTCACCTGCGCTTCATGTATGTCGCGCTGCGCGCGCGGGGTCAGGCCGGTGCGGGTCTGGACAGCTCGGGCCCGATGCCGTCGGTGAGGTATGCCGGGTCGCGCGTGCCGACCTTGCGGACGGTCGTCAGGTGACCGCCGAGCAGACCGGCGACACTACTGGCGACGCTGCCGGCCGCTTCGAGTAACACCGCGGCTCCGCGGCGCCGCGACCGATGTGCGCACCAAGCGCCGACGAAGCAACTGGCGCCGATGCCGTTGAGTGCCGCATGCAGGCTGCCCACCCGGGACTCGGGCGGACCGGTCGTCTGCCACTCCGCCATGCCGGTCAAGACGGTGGGCAGCGCACTTGCAGTGCCGAGCGCGAGTAGCGTCATGACCTCGCGCCGGGCGCGCCGTCCGTGGCACAGGTCGAGGGTCACGGCGGACGTCCAGAAACCGATGGGCAGGTCCGTCAGCATCGGGTGCGCGGCGTGGCCCAGTGGCTCGCCGCGCAACAGGCGGCCGGCTGCTCCGGCGCTGACCGCGGCGGCGACCTTCCCGGTCACCTGCGCCGGCGCATCAAGCCACTCGGCGCGCTCCACCGAGGCGGCCAGCCGACCAACGGCCGGCAGTCTCGTGGAACGGTGGCTGACGTTCTGCGGTCCTGGTCCGAACATCTCAGATCACCATCCAGTCGGCGAACGGTCGAGCATTGCGGGAAGTCTCATCGCCACTGCACGGCTCAATACCAATACTTCCGCCCCCCGACAGCGCGTCCGGTCGCGCCGAGCAGGGCGAGGATCAGGCCGATCACCAACAGCACGATGCCGATCCAGGTGAGGATGGGCAGGTGGACGATGATGCCCACGATGATCAGGATGATGCCTAGAACGATCATTGTCGTCTCCTTCGGTGATTCCGGTGTTGGCCGGAGTGCGCCGCGATGGCCCCCTGTGCATACCCTTCGGTGGGTCGCGCAAACCTCGACCCGTCGACGGGGTGGCGTCACTCCGACGCGGCCGGGCTTGCCGTGACCGACGGCTCGTCCGGGCCCGGCGACTTGTCTGCCGCGGTGACTTTCGAGGCTGACTGCTCCTGCTCGGCGATGTACTCCTCCGGGTCCTTGTCGGTCGGTTTGACCCCAGAAGACGCGTGCGTGGCCTCCCAACGCAGGAAGTCGATCGCGATGTCGTGCCGCAGTTGCAGGCTCGTCTGCTGCCGGAAGTCCGCGAGATCCTGACGTTCTTCCTCGCCCATGTGCGTGCTGTTGTGCACGTTGCAGTCCGTGACGGCGGTCCACCACTCGGCCGTCCCGGTCGTGGTCCGGTCGACCTTGCGGATCGCCTTGCGGATCTTGTTGTGATCGTGCAGCGCGTCATCGACCTCGTCCTGTTCGTCCGATGCGTCCGCCGCTCCGGTGCCCAGCTTCAGCAACGCGGGGTAGAAGTAGCGTTCCTCGGCCTCGGCGTGAATCTCGAGCAGGATCGCGAGCCGGCGCCACATGGCCGCGAGCCCGTCGGTGTCATCACGCGGCCACTCCTCCAAGGCGGCGAAACCGCGGCGCTGCTCGTCGTGCTGCTGCTGAATGATCTCCGTGATGTCCATGACGGCGCACTACCCGCAGGACGGGTCGGTGATGCAGGCGGCGGCACCGCTCGTCGCCGGAAGGAGTCAGGTGGGCATGCGGCGGGTACTCGGGAGGCACCGTGATTGAGCGTGAGGAGCGCATGCCCATGACATCTGACCCGACCGTCGTCGACGCACCCGAGAACCCCTGGACCCACCGGCCCCCGGAGGACGCAGCAGCGGCCGAGCTGATGCAGGCCTTCCGGGAGATGATCCTGCACCCGGACTATCCGTGCCTCGGAGCGCGCTCGGTGATCACCCGGCATCGTGCCTGCGTGCACGTGCTGCCCGAGCTCGGCACCGCCGAGTCCGGACGTCGGATGCTCACGGAGTTGGCGCAGTTCGCGGCGGACACGGACGTCGAGGAAGGGTTCGCCTCCTTCGTCGCGATCTTCCGGCACCCGGAGCACATCGACGAGGAGACCTTCGAGCAGTTGCTCTGGCAGCAGCTGCAGCACATCGCCGATGCGGACCACACGCCGTGGAGCGGGCTGGTGTCGCAGGACCCGGACGATCCGCACTTCGCGTTCAGCGCGTCAGGCACGCCATACTTCGTCGTCGGCCTGCACCCGGAAGCCTCCCGCATCGCTCGACGCGCACCATGGCCAACGCTCGTCTTCAATCTCCACGAGCAGTTCGAAAACCTCCGCGCGGAGGGCAAATTCGAGCGGATGCGCACCCGCATCCGCTGCCGGGACAGCGAGCTGCAGGGGTGCCCGAACCCGATGGTCGGCGACTTCGGCGACTCCTCGGAAGCTCGTCAGTATTCCGGTCGGGCCGTGGACGACCAGTGGAGTCCGGACGCCGACTTCACCCCAGCACGACACTCGGGAGGCGACCAGTGATGCAGCGGCTGCAACCACAGACCGGCACCGGCCTCCGACTGCGCGCGGGGGACCGGCTGGTGGTCGTCGACCCCACCGGCGGCCAGGTCAGTGACCTCTTCTGCGTCGCCGGGGACGGCGGTGCGGACTGGCTGAGCAGTGGGCGAAGCATCGACTACGCCAACGCGATGTACTTCTCGACCGGCGCCACGCTCTACAGCAACGCCAGCCGGCCGATGCTCACGATCGAGGAAGACACCTGCGGCCGCCACGATTTCCTGCTGACCCCGTGCAGCCAGGCGACGTTCGACCTGCTCTACCCCGACTTCGGCGGGGCACCGCACCCCAGCTGTTACGACAACCTGTGTGCCGCACTCGCTCCGTTCGGCGTCGCGCCGGGGACGATCTCGACCACGTTCAACATCTTCATGAACGTGTGGTTCGAGCCGGGAGGTGAGATGCACATCGACCCACCCACCTCCCGCGCCGGCGACCGCTTCGTGGTGCGGGCCGAGATGGACCTCATGGTCGGTGTCACGGCGTGCTCGGCGGAGAAGTCGAACGGCGGGGTGTGCAAGCCCATGGACATCGAGGTGGTGGCACGCGCCGACTGAGCGGGCAAGGTCGCGTCAGCTGACCGGCTGTGTGGATGTCGTGCGGTGCGCGTGGCCGCACGACCACCGGCCGGCAAGGTGGTCCCAGTAGCAGGTGTGCCGGTTGTGCTGGTGGCGGGCGCTGTCCGGGTCGGCCGGCAGGGGTGCCGGATGCAGGTGCTCGGTGGCCAGGAAGGCTCGCTGCAGGTCCTGCGGAAGCGCCTCGTAGGGCGACACCTGCGACCGGTGCAGCGCGATCGCTTCCCACCGTCGGTCGTAGAACTCACCGGTGTCGATGCGGGTGGTGATCTGCTCGTCCGGGGTGCCGAGCTCGCCGAGCGCGAGGTATGGCGAGTCGGGATCCTGACCCGCCAACGACTGCGCCCAGCGCCGCATCAGACCACGCGGCAGGCAGTGCAACCACACGGGTATGCCGTGCTCACAGCCCGCCGACACCGCGGCATCCCGCACCCGCACGTGATCGCGGTGCCCGTCTCCGCCGTCGAGCGTCACGAGGAGGTCGGGGCCAAATGCCGCGACCGCGTCACTGACGCGCCGGGTCACGTCATACATCGGGGCACCCGCGATCGAGTCGGCCGGCGCGGTGCCGGTCATCCCGGAGTCGAGCAGGTCGAGCAGGAACACCTCGCTGACGCCCAATGCGTCTGCAGCGCAGCGAAGTTCGGCTTCGCGCAGCGCCGCGACTCCGCCGGCGGGCACCGGCACGCCCTCGCGCACATCACCCGCCTCGCCCCGGCTCGCACAGCAGACGCCGGTCGTGACGCCACGGTCCGCGAGGCGCAGCAGCAACGACCCGGTGCCGAAGGTCTCGTCGTCCGGATGCGCCACGACCACCAGCACTCGACGAGCATCGTCAGGTCCGATCATCGCCCTGCCTCCGTCCCGGGTCCTGCAATTTGCAGTATCTTACTGCCGATGACTCCGACCCGCACCCGGAATGCATATCCGCTGCTCGGACTGCTCAGCGTCCGCAGCTGGTCGACCTACGAGCTGGCGCAGCAGGTGCAGCGCAGCCTGCACTGGTTCTGGCCGGCCGCGGAGCGCCGGCTCTATGACGAACCCAAGGCCCTGGTCGAGCTCGGACTCGCCGAAATGACAGAGGAGTTCAACGGCAAACGGTCTCGGCGGCAATACCGGATCACCCGCGCCGGCAGACGTGCGCTGCGCCGCTGGCTGGACGAGCCGTCGGCGCCGCGCAGCACGGAGTTCGAAGCGTTGGCCAAGGTGTTCTTCGCCGACAGCGGCAGCCTGCGGCAGTTGGAGGCGCTGCTGGACGGGATCGCCGAGGAGGCACGCGAGCGCATCGCTCGCCTCGCGGAGATGCTGGGGGAGGAGCCGCCCTATCCCCGGCGGGCCCACGTCGCGACGCTCGCGATGCGGCTGCAGTTGGATCAGGAAGAGGCCGTGCTGCACTGGGCCGAGTGGGCCGGCGCGCAGATCGATCAGTGGAAGTCGACCAGGGACCCGGGTGACTGGTCGGCGGAGGCTGCGCGTGCCGCACTCGCCGAGCGGGCTCGGGCCGCTGGTTCGGGGACGCCCGGGGCCGGGCCGCGATAGCCGGTGCCGCGTGGCGCCACGTCGCGAGCGGCGTCTGCGGACTTCTGCGGATCCGACGACCCACTGAATTCTGCGTGGTTTGATGTGGGCACGCGCAAGCGTGAGGGTCATCATCGGCATCGACGAACGAGGTTGCCACGGCGGAAGACCAGGCAGACGTACTCCGGCGCGGTGAGTGCGTCGGAGATTTTCGGGTGGTCCGGAGCATCCATCACGGAGCGCATTCACAGCTCTACCAGGCCCGCGACGGTCATGGGCGGACCGTCGCGGTCAAGGTGGTCGCCGCAGCGCAACGCGGCTTGCTGGAGCGCGAGCGTGACCTGTTGCAGCGGGCACCGTCGGCAGCGGTGTCGCAGGTCGTCGGACACGGCTACCTCGACGACCACGCCTTTCTCGCACTGGACTGGCGCCGGGGTGTGGACGTCCGCACGGTTGCCGCGGAACTTCGGCGAACGGGCGACCCAGCTCCACTGGTTCGTCTGGCGGCCGACGTGGTGCGGGCGTTCGGCTCGCTGCACCGGCACGGGACGGTGCACGGACAAGTGCATCCCCGCCATGTCCTGGTCGACGCGGATCGCTCCATCTGCCTGGTCGACCTGACACAGGCAGCGCTGCCCGTCGGGCACCTGAGCGATCCGACGGCCATGGGTCGTTGGCTGCGCGGCGAACCACCGGAGACTGCGAGCGCTTGCGATGAGCAGTATTCGGTGGCGGCGCTGGTCTTCCTGCTGCTCACCGGTGCCGCTCCGTTCGGTGCCATCCGCGGACGCCGCGAGCTGGCCGAAACGGTGCGCGACGAATGCGCCCCGGTGCCGGCGGGCGCAGCCGGCTCCGCGGTGAACGACGTCGTCCGGCGCGCACTCTCGCTCGATCCGGACGACCGATTCGCCTCCCTCGACGCGTTCGCCGACGCGTTGTCGACCGGCGCGAGCGTCACCGATCCTGTCCTGCCGGCGGCGTCATACGACAACCCGCTGGCGAAGGAGACCGAGCACTTCATCGCGGAAGCCGCTCCGGGCCCGACCGGACCCAGTCCGATCACGACGGCACCGACCTGCTCGGTCAACTACGGAGCGGCCGGGGTCGCCTACGCCCTGCTCCGCATCGGCAAGGCGCAGTCGCGGCTGCCTCTCCTCGAGGCGGCCGAGCGCTGGCTGGCGGTCGCCGAGCGTGACCAGGCGAGCCCGACCGCGTGGTACGCGCCCGGGCTCGAGGCCGAGGTGCTCGGCCGCGTCTCGCCGTTCCACACCGGCAGCGGCGTCGCGGTGGTCAACGCACGGCTCGCCGAGACCAGGGGGGACACATCCGGTCACCGGCGCTGGCTGACCGCCTACCTCGAACGTGTCGCCGCCCCGACCGACAACCCCGACCTGACGCTGGGACGCGCGTCGGTCGTCGTCGGCGCGTGCCACGCGCTGGCCGGCGCCGATCCCACCTGGCCCGAGTCCGTCCGCCTCATCGCTCGTGTCGGCGATCTGCTCGACGACCTCTGGCACGACGTCGGACACTCCCGCCTCGAATATCTCGGCGTGGCGCACGGATGGGCGGGGGTGCTCTACGCGAGTCTGCTGTGGAGCCGGGCCGCCGCATGGCAACCGCCGCCGGAGCTCGGTGCCCGCCTGGCAGACCTGGCCGCACGGGCCGAACCCGTGGGGCGAGGCGTCTGCTGGCCCGTGTTCGCCGCTCCCGAGGAGCACGACGAGGAGTACTGGTCCGGTTGGTGCAACGGCCAGGCCGGTCACGTGATGCTGTGGACGCTGGCGTATGACGCGCTCGGCGACGAGCGGTGGCGGCGTCTCGCGATCGATGCCGCGTGGTGCGTGGCGGATGCGCCGGTCGGGGTGTCCAGCCTGTGTTGCGGCGCGGCAGGGGAGATCTACGCGCTGCTGAGCGTCTACCGCTGCACGCGGGACGAGTCCTGGTTGCGACGCGCGCTGGCCCGGGCGCACGAGGCGGCCGCGCACGCGACACCGGCGGACGACGCACCGACACCGTTGTCGCTCTACAAGGGACGCGTCGGTCTCGCGGTGCTCGGCGCCGACCTGGACCGTCCCGCAGTCTCCGCCATGCCGCTGTTCGAAGTGGAGGGAACGCCGTGATCGAGTGGGGCGTGCTGGACCTCGGGCGCAACCTGGCGGACTGCCGCCCGGACGAGCGGATGGCGGTGACCACGCAGCTGGCGCGAACGGCGGAACGCCATGGCATGCAACGCTATTGGGTTGCCGAGCACCACAATCCGCAGGTGTGCCTGGCCGCGCCCGAGATCGCGCTCGCGGCGATCGCTGCGAGCACCACGTCCATCCGGGTGGGTTCCGGCGGGGTGCTCCTGCAGTACTACAGCCCGTTGAAGGTCGCCGAGGTCTACCTGACGCTGGCCGCTGCGTTCCCCGAGCGCGTCGAGCTCGGCGTGTGCCGCGGCCCCGGCGTCGCGGATGACGCGGTGCGGCTGGAGCTGGTCTCGGGGCAGCAGGAAGAGTTGTTGCCGGATGTCTACGACAGCAAGGTGGCTCAGCTGGCGACGCTGCTGGACGCCGACGCCGAACGCGGTCCGCTGCAGCCCAGCCCACGCGGGGTCGCAGCTCCGCCGTTGTGGGTGCTGGGCTCGGGCCCGTCGAGCGTCGCGCAGGCGGTCCGGCACCGCTCGCGATACGGCTACATGTGCTTCTTCCCCGGGAGCGAGGAAGTCGGGCCGCCGCTCATCGCGGACTATCTGTCGGGGATGGGCACCGAACCTGCCGATGGCCCGATGATCACCGTGTCGATGATCATCGGGCGCACCACTCAGGAAGCCCAGGAAATGCATTCAGCCCTGCGGGAACAGGGCTATATGGAAATCAACATTGTCGGCGACGCGGCGCAATGTGTCGATGCGGCCGAACGCATGTGTCGCGCATATCGAGCGGGTTCCGTTCTGGTTGCTCTCGTGGCCCCTTCAGGTGCCGAACAATTGGAACAACTCGATCGCCTCGGTGCGGCACTCGCACCGTGAACGGACATTTCTCCTATTCGATGACGGTCTCCACGCAGGAGGGGTTGAGGCACGTGAACGGAGGACAGGTCTTCGCGCAGCGCATCTGCGGATTGATCCGTGCCTCAGCCGGTGCTTGCAGGTCTTCGACGACTTCGTCGTCCTGGTCAGGCTTTTCCGAGTCGGTCATGTCAACTCCTCAACGGATGATCGTCTTGACACAGGACGGTTGTTTGCAGGTGGGCTCGCATTTGGCGTTGGGGGCCGCCATTCGCTGAGCAGGTGCTTCCAGATCCTCGACGACTTCCTCCTCGCCGTCGCTCGAACTTGTGTTGTCTGTGGGGTCGCTCATGTCGCCTCCAAAGGTGCGGACACGGTGTGGACGGGGTGATTTGCTGCACAACCTGGTGCCGTGATATTAGACCGGTTCGAGGGCAGTGTCCCCGGATCAATGACTATTGCCGCGGAGCATTTCGGGCGGCGTGTTGCAGGTACAAACGGGCGACGACATCGTGTGCTCGTGCCTCACCGATCCCGCCGCCGTCGCGCAGCAAGCGGTTGAGTGCCATGTGCGCCAGGGACTGGACGATCTCGGGGTAGGGCTGGGTGAGTTCTCCGGCATTCTCGGCATCGGCGAGGCCGGCCAGCAGCGGGCGCTGGGCGTCGGAGCGCCGCAGGAAGATGTCCGGCACCTGCGGGTCGACGGACGAGCCGTGATCCGCCGCGACTGCGGCGAGTCGGCCACGGCGGGAACGGAACTCGCGGCCCAGCGCGTGCCGGCCCTCGGGCGTCAGCCTGGTGGCGAACGCGTCACGCAACCGGCGGGCACACTCCGCGCATTGCTGGGCGGGGAGGCCGGTGTCGTCATACAGGGTCAGCAGGCTGGTCACGGCCAGGTCCGACCGGTTCTCCCCGGTCATCACGCCCAGCTGCAGCAGGGCGAGGACGGCGTCGGAGTCGGCCTCCGCGATGGCCTCCATCGCGTCGATGCCGGCCGCGCCGCCATACCGCTCGAGCTCCCGGTCATAGGTGTCCAGCGTCATGGTCGTGGCGTCCCCCGCCTGTATGGCGCCGGCGACCGCCTCGTGCAGCTGCGGCAGGGCGTGCCGGGCCAGGGCGTCCGGGGCACCGTGCAGGCGAATGCGCAGATGCCGGTCCGGGTCGGCATAGCGGATGAAGAACCAGCGGTCGATGACACCGTCCTCCCGCAACGCCGCGATCAACGGGCGGAGGTGCTCGGTGAGCACGCGGTCCTGCGCGGAGGCCGGTCCGTAGATCTTGGCGAAGAGCCATGGCGAGCCGGGAAGGAACTGTCGGTCAGCCTGCGAAGCAACGGTTTTCGCGGCGGGAGCTCGGTGTTGCGGTGCGGTCTCGTGTCGCGATCGGGAGCTGAACGCCACCAGCAGCTCGTGTGTGTAACTACCGTCCGGACCGTGCACGGGGATGCCGTCGGGCGCGGTGGCCTCGGTCAGCCGGATCGCTGCGTCGGGACGGATCGCCTTCTGCCGCTTGCCTTCCGCGAGGATCAACTCGACCAACAGCGGATTCTCCAGGTCGACGAGCACCGGACCCTTCGCCTCGTCCAACTGGACCCAGCGGGGGATCGACAGGGTGTTGCGCCAGGCACGGATGGCGGCGAGGAGGTCAGTGCGATCGTCCGCGAGCGCGACGAAATCGGTTGCAGGCAACGACCATCGGCGGGGAGACAGCACCACGCGCCCGCGGCGGACACGAGGCAGGAACGGTGCGTCGTCGACGTCCGCCCACCACCAGCCGTGGGAGGTCAGCTCGGTGTCGGAGAGCAGCGACAGGAAGCGGGCGACCGGCACGGCGAGCCACTGGCGGTTCAGCGCGGACGCCAGCCGGGGCCGGACCCGGCGGCCGTGGCGGCGCGACCACAGCACGAGCCGTTCCTCGTCGACGACGAGCAGCAGGTCCGACGGCGGCAGCACGCCGGGGTGTGTGCCGGCGCCACCGAGGTCGATCTCGAACTCACGCAACCGCGGCCGGTGCGTGACGTTCAGGCCCCAGTCGACGTCCGGCGCGACGGCGATCTCGGCGAACAGATCCTCGGGTGCGGCCGCCGCTTCGTGGGCGAAGTGCGTGCGGACGGCGTCGGCGAGCTGCGCATCGCCATGGCAGAAGCGGCCCACCAGCCGCCCCCCACCCGGACCGCTGAGCGACGGCGACCACAGCTGGAAATCGCCGCGCTCCACGGCGGCGGCGTCTGTGGCGACCAGCGAGCCGAGCACGGCGACAGCAGAAGGCAGCTCGGTGCGGTTCGAAGGGGTGAGGGCGGCGATGTCGTCGTCGGTCAGCTCGACCTCGCCGTCGGGGCTGCGGGTGCCACGGTGCAGGAGCGACAGCAACACGCGACGCCGCCGTTGCGCGAACGCAGCGTCCTCCTCGGGGGTGGTGCCCTCCTCGTCGAGCCGGATGCCGATGTCCGGATCGAGTGCCTCCAGCAACGGGACCGGGCGCGTGCCGAAGCGCCGGAGGAACGTTTCGCGGAACGTGCGCAGCGGATCGCGCTGGGTGAGCGACACGGTGGACACGAGCAGTGCGGCGCGCCGCAGCTCCCGCACGACCGGCGCCGGGACCTGGATGTCGCCGGGCCGGACCGTGTCCACCTGCAGGGTGCGCCGGTGTGGCGGCTCGTGACCGGCATCGCGCAAGCAGCGTCGGACGGCGGTGGCGGCGGCGAGCGGGTCGTCCCCGGTCGTGGCCGCTTCCGCCGCGGCGGTGAGGGCGTCATACAGCTCGGGAGCGGGGAGGTCCCGCAACAGGCGCAGCGCCTGGGTGGTCGGGTCGTCGCCGGTGACGGTCACCGCGGTCGTGGGCTCCAGAACCTCTCTGCGGATGAGCTTTTCGAGCAACTTGGCCGGGTCTTCGCCGTGATCGGTGACGATCTGCCGCAGCTGCGCGATCGTGGCGCCGGTCTGCGCGGCGTCGAGGACGGCGTCCATGGCCGGCGTTGCCACGAGCGCGACGAGGGTGCGGCGGTTCGACGCGCCGACGTGAGCGGGCACGCGCAGACGGTTGCCGTGCCGGTGCGCCAGCGGATTGGTCCTGACACAGGACGACTCGGTGATCCCTGTTGTGGTGGCGACCTCGGCGACCAGCCCCTGGACGAGGCCTGGGTCGATGCGGCGTATGAGGCGCAGCTGCTCGCGAGCCCCGACGGTGAGCCGCGCCGGACCGATGGCCACGTGGCTGTAGCCGGCGAGTGAGCCGAACGGCGTGGGGCGACCCGCCATCCGCGCGAGGTAACCCACGAGCGACCGCTCCGCGGCCTGTCCCCGTTTGCTCGTCGGGTCGGCGCGCCAGTGACGCAGGCCGTCGCCGATGTCCGCGGAGCTGAAGGTGAGTGCCCTGGCGATCGCCGGATCGGCGAGCAGCTCCTCGAGTCCCTCGCGGAGAGCGCCCCGATCGCCTGCCGCGTCGTCCGCCCAGCGTGCGAGGTTGTCGATCGCGAGCATGGGGACGCGGAGCAGCGCGAAGTCGGCTTCGTGGTCACCGTCCGTCACGCGCGTCACCTCAGGCAGCCTAGGTGTCAGGGGGCTGCCACCGGAGACGATTGTGATTTCGCGCCGGCACGTAGCGTGGGATTCTCGAGGTCCGCGAGGGATGCAGCAAAATTCTCGGAAGCCGATGTCGAAGATGCTGGAAGCTGTTCGACGTACGTGTGACAGGCACCTCCCACCAACCCGAGGAGAGATCGAGATGCCACGTTTCATGGGATTCGTCCGGATGGAAGAAGGCATCGGCACGCCGCCCAAGGCGATGTTCGATGCGATGGACAGCTACATCGGGGAGCAGGCCGCCAAGGGCATCTTCCTCGACGGCGGCGGGCTCTACGGCACGGAGGACGCGGTCAACTTCGTGGTCCGCAAGGGTGAGGTCAGCCGGGTGGACGGGCCGTATGCCGAGGCCAAGGAGGTCGTCGGCGGCTGGGCGCTCATGCAGTTCGACACGCTGGAGGAGGCGATCGCCGGCCAGCAGGAGTTCGCCGAGCTGCATGCGAAGTACTGGCCCGAGGTCACCATGGTCGCGACCATGCGGCAGGTCTCGGAGGGCCCGCAGGAGCCCACGGACTGAGCACCGCTCACTACGCTGGCCTGGTGCCGGCGCAGACCCGAGCGGGGGATCCGCACGACGCCATCGTCGCCGCGTGGCGGGCCGAATCGGCCCGCCTCGTCGGCGCGCTCACCCGCATGACCCGCGACGTGGCGCTCGCGGAGGACCTTGCGCAGGACGCGCTGGTGGCGGCACTCGAGCAGTGGCCGGAGAGCGGCATCCCCGACAACCCGGGTGGCTGGCTGATGACCACCGCAAAGCGACGCGCCATCGACCACTTCCGGCGCGCGGACGTGCTGCGCCGCAAGGTGGCGCAGCTGGAGCATGCCGGTGCCGGAGAGGAGGGCACGATGCCCGACCTCGACGACCAGGTCGACCACATCGAGGACGATGTGCTGCGGCTGATCTTCCTGTCCTGTCATCCGTCCCTGAGTGCCGAGTCACGGGCGGCGTTGACGCTGCGGCTGGTCGGCGGCCTCACCACGGCGGAGATCGCGCGGGGGTTCCTGGTCAGCGAATCAACCATGGGACAACGGATCTCGCGTGCCAAGAAGACGTTGACGCAGTCGCGTGCGGAGTTCGAACTCCCCACCGGGCAGGAACGGGTCGATCGTCTCGACGACGTCATGGCCGTCATCTACCTGATCTTCAACGAGGGGTATGCCGCCACCGCCGGCGCCGACTGGATGCGTCCGGACCTGGCGCACGAGGCGATGCGGCTGGCGCGGATGCTGGCCGCGCTCGCGCCGGACGAGGTGGAGGTGCTCGGTCTGCAGGCCTTGCTGGAGCTGCAGGGCTCGCGGATGCCGGCCCGCCTGGACGAGGACGGTGCGCCGGTGCTGCTGGAGGCGCAGGACCGCACGCGCTGGGATCAGCTGCTGATCCGGCGCGGGTTCGCGGCGGTGCGGCGGGCGGAAGAGCTCGCCGGCCGGGGTCGGCCGGTGGGGAGGTATTTCCTGCAGGCGTCGATCGCCGCGCAGCACGCTCTCGCCTCGCGTGCGGAGGAGACTGACTGGCGCCGGATCGCTGCCTTGTATGACGTCCTCGCCACCGCTGCCCCGGGACCGGTGGTCGAGGTGAATCGTGCTGTGGCGCACGGGCGTTCGTTCGGTCCCGATGCCGGGCTCGCGGTGTTGGACGCGCTGCCGGAGGGCGCTCTCGGTGACTCGCCATTGGTGCCGAGTGTGCGCGGTGATCTGTTGGAACGCGCTGGGCGCCATACAGCAGCACGAGAGGCGTTCACCGAGGCGGCGTCCCGAACGAAGAACGACAGCGAGCGCGCCATCCTGCTGCGTCGCGCCGCGCTGAGTCGTCCGCTCGGGAAGTGAACGCAGGTCGCGTGGAGGCCCGACACGTGTACGTGTGGTGCACGTGTCGGGCCTAGAGCAGGGAGGGTCTTACTTCGGCGCGTTGGTTGGAGTGGTGGTCACATGAACGTACATTCCGACTGAGCCGCCGAAGACGCCCTCGAACGTGAAGAGTCGATCAGCGTCTTCCAATGGCAACCTCTTCAGCGGCGCCAAACCAGGGTTGGTCCAGCCCTTGCCAGTGTCCAGGTCGCCCCAGAACCAAATCTTCGTCGGCTTGTCAACGCTGCCTCCCCAGCCCAGCAGGACACCGACCTGCCCGTAGGCCTGGACAGTGGCCTTGAATGGGACATTGGTGAGTTGACCGACTGACAGGAGCTCTTGTGCTTTGAGGCTGGTGTGCGGTGGCACGGTGATCGTGTCCTCGCCGGCATACGTGACGCTCTCAGCATGCGTTGATTTATAGCCGCCTTCGAAGCTGACCTCGGCAGAAGTCGACAGTTCTCCTTCCCCGATCAGGGGTAGACCCACAGTGAGCTTGCCTCCCGCAGTGAGCTTCAGCCCACTGCGAACGTCCCACTCGTACGTGTCGGTGATCTGCTTGGAATAGCTGATCTGGTGCGTGATCGTCGCGTCCGCGCCGTTGTCGAACTCTGCTTCCGACAGGACGGTCGGCGTCTTGACCAGGTGGCCGGCGAAGTCGTCATATTGGATTTCGACGAGATGCAGTGCGACTCTCGAGGTGTCCCAGTCGTAGATCGTGGAGCCGCTGAGCGAGGGCTGCCCATCCACGACCCAACGCTTGGCCAGGGCGTCTCGTAGCCTGCTGTTCACATCGATAACGTCCATGTATTGGTCCTTTCGACCGCTTGCTATGAGCACCCGAGCGCATGCACCTGGTGCGTTTGCAAGGTAGCCCCAGTCTTCCGCTGCCCCAGTCGGTTTCGCTGGATGGGCTGGCCAGAGGGGGGAGGCGCTCGAGGAGCCCGCCTTCCAGCCGCAACCGTCATCCGACCCCCGGAGCGCCGCGACTCGCCGTAGAATTCCGGTGGTTGGGCGCAGCATGGTGAGCAGTCGAATTCGTCGAGCAGCTGACGGCGGATGGTCTCGCCGTATTCACCCGCGAGCTTGCAGCACCGCATCCGGGCGCACCTCGAGAGTGCGTCGAGATCGAAGCCGAAGACGTTCGAGGTGGCAGCGCGGCCACGGCAGGGCTCGCATGGTTAGAACGTCGTGCTGTTTGCGCGGAGCATCGCGATTCGCCCGGGGGACCAACTGATGGTCTCCTTGAGTGAGCGGCCCAAGCGTCGCCCAACAAAAAATCCGCCAGCAAGCTGACGGAAAATTTGGTCGCCCTCTTTGGTCTGAACATCAACCGCGAGGATTTGGCATCGACGCCGGTCAGGGGGCCACTTCCGCGTCCGATCGCGGACACTCGTGGCCGACGTCGCCTACGTGAGGCTGACAAGGACGAGATCGTCCGGCGGTACACACTGGGCGAGGATGCCCGCACTGTCGCAGACGAGCTTGGCTTCGCCAAGTCCACGGTGCTGCGGATCTTGCGGCAGCGTGGCGTCGAGGTACGGCCGTGGGGAGTGCGCTATTGATGA
>Ga0164242_10003875_pt1 | contig 16927 bp, 23 predicted proteins | sample OricomgcompostMG_FD_108783 | JGI IMG/M metagenome (GOLD analysis project Ga0164242, IMG submission 108783) | Miracle-Growth compost microbial communities from Emeryville, California, USA - Original compost - Miracle growth compost (MG) ...
AGGCGCGTACCTCGAAGGCGCGTACCTCTACGGCGCGAACCTCAAAGGCGCGAACCTCAAAGGCGCGAACCTCAAAGGCGCGAACCTCGAAGGCGCGAACCTCGAAGGCGCGTACCTCGAAGGCGCGTACCTCTACGGCGCGAACCTCAAAGGCGCGAACCTCAAAGGCGCGAACCTCAAAGGCGCGAACCTCGAAGGCGCGAACCTCCCGGCCTATCAAATTGTTCCCGAAGAAGGCGACTTCACAGCATGGAAAAGGGTGCGCGACGAGGCGGGCTGCAGTGTAATCCTTAAGCTACTGATTCCGTCTGCCTCGCGCCGCACGTCGAGTCTCGTAGGACGCAAAAATCGTTGCGAGCGCGCGTATGTTGCCGCAGCCTACGAGGAAACAGGCGATCAAATCACAGACGGGCGAAAGCTGTTTTCCTCTTGGGATACCTCGTTTGAGTACGTCGTAGGCCAATACGTAGAGGCGGAGCTTAACGACGATCCGCGCGTCGAGTGCGTCTCCGGTATCCATTTCTTCATCACCCGTGCAGAAGCTGTCGCCTACTAATCCACCGAGGAAATTATGCACAAGATCACCGCCGCGCTGTTGAGCGCGTTCGACCTCGTTACCGACCCCCTCGCTCGTCTTGAATCCAAGGTTGCGCACACTCTCGAAGAATGGCATGCCGACGCTCTTGTCCGTGTACAGCGCGTCGCGACCAAGGCTACCGACGAGGCACGCAGCGAGCTTGCGGCGTTAGAAGTGAGGGCGCAACAAATCCTCAACGCCGCCGAGTACGCCCTCGAATACGCGGAGGAAAAGGAATCCGCCGCCCTCAAATGGGTGCGCAACGAACTTGCCAAGATCGGGCGCTAGTCCCGACTGGCTGAGCCGCGCCCGTACCCTTCCCGAAGGAACTACCCGCAAAGTCCCGCATGACTGCGGCCTTGGCGACTGCCTGCAAATCAACCACAAGGCGGACGGATTTAGCGCCTTCTGCCACCGCTGCGGCTATAGCGGATGGGTTCCTCGCCCTGCTGAATCCCTGTCGGAGAAGCTAGACCGGCTATCCCGTGCCAAGGCCGCAGAACGGCGCGTAGAAGCATCACTAGAGTTGCCCATCCCTCGGGTAGTCGATCCGCAGGAGTGGCCGTCTGACGCCCGCGTGTGGCTCTACAAGGCCGGTATATCGAACACGGAGATTAAGGCGCTCGGATTCTACTGGAATCCATCGCTACAGCGTGTCGTTATGCCGGTCAGGAATCCTGACTTCTCAGTGATCTACTGGCAAGCCCGAACCCTTGATAAGACGAACCCGCGCAAGTACATCAACCCTCGCGCCGATAAGTCGCGCCTTTTGGCGAAGTATGGGAACGGGCCTCTAGTGGTGCTTACTGAGGATTTGCTTAGTTCGTACAAGGTAGCCACGCGCGGGAACGTCTCGGGATGGTGCCTGATGGGTACGAAGCTATCCGAATATGTCGCCGGTGAGCTTTTGCGGGAGCGCAAGCCGGTCGCGGTATGGCTCGACCCGGACAGTGCGGGACAGACGAACGCAGCAAAGATTGTGCGTGCTTTGCGGGCCTACGGCCTCGCTGTACGCAATGTCGTATCGAACAAAGACCCGAAGTTACTTTCACGAGAGGAAATACAGACTTGTCTAAACTCGCCGAAGCGGTAGCGAAAGCCAGTGACCTTGCCGAGCAAATTGAGCAAGCAGGCGGCCGGCATCCGATCCAGTTTGATGTGACCTACGCCTATGCAATCAAAGCAATCATAGCGGAACGTGCTGCCGTGGAAGCGGCTGAGGCATCCGCCGATAAGTGAGCCTCGAAGTCACGTTGTTACGGCTGCTTAAGTACCGCGACAAGTACGAGAGACTAGCCAAGGCCGTCCCCAAGTCCGCGCTTGAGGTAAAGAGCGCGGTGATCCTTGAGGACTTCGGAAAGTTCTTTGCGGAGTTCCCCGACGCCGAGCGTATCGACCACGAGCCTTTCATGCTTTGGTTTCGTGTGTTCGCGCATCCGGGATTGACCGAGGAACAAAAAGCGTTTTATGACGCGCTGCTTTTGCCTGTATTCGAATACGACTGTCCCCCTGAACTTGAGGATGGCATTCTCGAAAGGCTGTTACAGGCAGAGACGGCAACCCGCGTTGCGGACGTGTTGCAGAAGTTTGAGCGCGGCGAGGAAATCGACCTATACGTAGCCCTGCAAGAGGAGACGCAACGATACGAGGCGCACACGTCCCGTAAAACGCGCGTGCCTTGGGTTGACGAGGACATAGGATCAATCCTTGGGGACGACAGGGACGACAAAGGCCTGCACTTCCGCCTTGAATGTCTCAACCTGTGTATGCGCCCGTTGCGCGGCGGCGATTTCGTGATCCTTGCGGGACGACCCGATAAGGGCAAGACGACTGCGGTAGCGAGCGAGATTACACATATGTCCTCGCAATTTGAGGACGTGTACGGTTCCGATCACGGGCGCTATACGCTGTGGTTCAACAACGAAGGGCCGGGGCGGCGCATCGTTCAACGGGTCTATCAGTCCGCACTTGGCTGTACGTTGTCCGAGCTTATGCAGTTGCATACCTCGGGTTTCCTCATGCAACACTACGCCGCGACGGTGGGGGCTGTTGATCGAATCCGCGTTCTCGACGTGCACGACTTCTACAGCTACGAGATAGAGGACATTTTGCGCCGCTATCCTCCGGGCCTCGTCGTGTTCGATATGGTCGATAACATACGCTTCGGTGGTTCCGCGCTGCACGGCGGCGAACGCACCGACCAAGTGCTAGAGGCGATGTATCAATGGGCGCGATTTATGGCTGTCAAGTACGACACGCCGATTATCGCCACGTCGCAACTGAGCGCGGACGCAGAAGGTGTCACCTTCCCGTCTCAGGCACAGTTAAAGGACAGCAAGACAGGCAAACAGGGCGCGGCAGACGTAATCATTACGCTCGGCGCGTCTAACGATCCCATCTACGCGGGTAGTCGCTGGATAGGCACGCCAAAAAACAAGCTACGACGACAAGGCGCACCTTATAGCCCGCAAGCGGAGATTATCTTTGACGCTGACCGTGCGCGTCTCGTAATGCCCGGTGTCTGATGCAAGCCGTTATCTACTTCGCCCTCCTCGCGCAATTCCCGGTAATGCTTGCTGGTACGGGACAATTGTTGCGCGAGATTTGGCGCAATCTAAAAGGAAATAGTGACCGGTATTCCTAGCGGCTTTAAGCCGATGCTCGCGGCAACCCACACCAAGCCTGAGCTTTTGAAATTCCCGTTGATCGCGTCTCCGAAAATTGATGGTGTGCGCTGCGTAATCTTCGACGGCGTAGCGTATTCCCGATCCCTCAAGCCGATCCCGAATCAGGCGGTACAGGAATGGGCCAAGGCTAACGCGCCTATGCTTAACTGGATGGACGGTGAGCTAGTGGTAGGCCCCGCGACTGCGCCCAACGTGATGCAGGCGACGACAAGCGGCGTTATGCGCAAGGACGGCGAACCGGATTTCTCGTTTCATGCGTTCGATTACCTGCGCATTATGGGCTTGTCGTTCGCTTCTCGTTACGAGGACTTAGAGCGCCGCCAGTATGAGGAAGGCGCGCCGCGCGCTTACCTTGTTCCACACGAAACGATCCGCAATCACGGTTTCCTGCTCAAGTACGAGCACGAGTGCCTCGCGCTCGGCTACGAAGGCGTCATGCTGCGCGACCCAGAGGGCGGTTACAAATACGGCCGTAGCACCGAGCGTGAGCGGGGCCTTGTCAAGCTGAAACGCTTTTCGGATGCCGAGGCTATCGTGATCGGCTTCGAGGAGGAAATGCACAACGGCAACGAGGCGACTCGCGACGCCCTTGGACGTACTGAGCGTAGTAGTACACGCGCCGGTCTTGTCGGAAAGGGAACACTTGGCGCGTTGCAAGTCCGTAGCGGAGACGGGCAAGTGTTCAACATCGGCACCGGATTTACTGCCGAGCAGCGCGCCGAAATTTGGCGCAACCATCCTGCCTACTTCGGGGCAACCGCTAAGTACAAGTATTTTGCGCACGGCGTAAAGGACGCGCCACGTCATCCCGTGTTTCTTGGCTTTCGCGCAAAGGAGGACACGTAATGCCCTGGACTCCGCGACTTCAGAGGATCTACCCGCCGCCACCACCGCCGAAACAACACGCAAGAACAGTGCACATCGTTCTTAAGACCGGCAGTCATTACACACGCCCCGCGTACAAAGTTGAAAACGCCCCGCCGTGCTTCGTGGTTGTTACTGGACCCGGCTACGAGGATTGGTTGCGCGGTGTGGACATTGAATCAATCCGATTGGAGGATATGTGACGCGACCGATTTACGACGCGGTGTATGTGGTGGTGAGTGCCAACGGTGAACCCGCCTATGTAGGTGACAAAGGCGCACCGATCTACTCGCGAAAGCACGATGCTGTGCGCAAGTGTCGTACCGGCGGCAAGGTGCTTAAATTCAAGCTGGAAAACCCAGAAGTGGTACACGGACAGGAGGGCGAGTGAAGCCCGCGATCCTCACGGCGAGCGGCCGCTATTTTGACTTCACGGACCCGGACCCGCAAAGCATCGACATTGCCGACATTGCCGTAGCCCTGTCGCGTATCTGCCGATTCACAGGACACCCTACCCGCTTCTATAGCGTCGCGCAACACAGCGTCCTAGTCTCTTATCTCGTACCGCCTGAGTACGCATTGCAAGGGTTGCTGCACGACGCGGCCGAGGCGTATCTAGGGGACGTGTCGAGTCCGCTTAAGCAACTGTTGCCGGATTACAAGGCGATCGAGAAGCGCGTAGAGCATGCGATTGCACTGCGGTTCGGGTTGCCTACTCCGCTGCATCCGTCGATCAAAGAGGCTGACCTGTGCGCGCTCGTTACGGAACGCCGCGACCTGATGCCCGACCCGATGCCCGGGTATCGCGTGACCGATTCCGTTGCGTGGTCATCGACCACTGACATTGTTCCGCTTATCGCAACGCTGACCGCGTATGGGCCACCTGTAGCCGAGGAGGCTTTTCTTGGCCGTTTCGCGGAGATTTTTATCGCAGAGGAGGCGCAATAAGCTATGTAGTTTTTGATATTGAGACGAGTATCGGGGCGTACATGAAACGGAAGGCGTCCCCCTTCCTCGAATCCAATATCGTCGTCTGCTCGGGATGGAAACGACAAGGCGACAAAGAAGTATCCGGGGAATACTTCGGACGTGGGCCGAAGCCCTTCGATTGGTTCACGAGACTACTCGAAGGGACGACGCTGCTAGTCGGACAGAACATCAAATTCGACTTGCTACATGCACTCCGCGAGCCGCAAAACCTCGAAGCGTGGATGACGTTCGTAGCGAACGGTGGGAACGTGTGGGACTGCCAGATTGCCGAGTATCTTTTGCGCGGCATGGAGCCTACCTCGCACATGCTCGCTATGGACGAAATGGTCACGGCCTACGGCGGGAACCTCAAGATTGACGAGGTTAAAAAGCTGTGGGAGGCCGGGATTGATACTCCTGATATCGACCGTGACCTGTTGATGCGCTACCTCGTGGGCGACGAGTCCGGTCTCGGGGATATAGGCAACACCGAAAAGATTTTCCTCGGCCAACTCGCCAAGGCTCGCAAGACAGGACAGGTTAAGTCGATCCTCCTCAACATGGGGAGCCTGTTGTGTTCCGTCGAAATGGAACGGAATGGCATGTTCGTAGACAAGGCGCGGGGGCTGATTCTGGCCGATGCCTTGGAGAAGAAGCTAAACGCCATTCGGACTGAGCTTAACTCATACCTGCCCGAGGGTTTGCCGTTTGAGTTCAATTGGTCGAATCGCTACCACCTGTCTCCCCTGATTTTCGGCGGCACGATCAAGTATCAGAAACGCGAGGTCACGCTCGACACCGAGGGACACCCGGCCTACTACCAAAAGGACGAGACACACTATCTCCTCGCAGACGGTAGCACGATGGAGTGCGCGCAGTATGACGCGCTCCGCGAAGCGGCCGAGATAACGGGCTATGCGGGACCGGTCGAGGTCGAGACGTTCAAGGGCGGCAAGAACAAGGGCGAGCGCAAGACCAAGCGCCTCAAGGTGCCGGACGTAGAGCGCGGGCCGAAGTCGGCAATGCGCGACAACTGGTACAAGTTCCCCGGCTACACGAAACCTAAGGACGAGTGGGCGACGAGTACAGAGGGCTTGTACAGCACGTCTAGCGAAGTGATCGAGGAGCTAGGGACAAGCAATATCCCGTTCCTCAAGACACTAGGCGAGGTAGCACGGTTCGCAAAAGACCTCGGTACGTACTACATCACCACCGACGAAAAGACGGGCGAATCAAAGGGAATGCTGACGCTCGTAGGTAGCGATTCGATCATTCATCACAAGATCAATCACACGTCTACGGTCACAGCGCGCTTTAGCTCGTCCGATCCGAACCTGACGAATATCCCGAAGGGCGGAAAGTCGGACGTTAAAACGGTGTTCGTGTCGCGCTTCGGGACTGCCGGCAAGATTGTACAAAGCGATTTCTCGTCGCTTGAAGTCTACATTCAGGCGATCTTGACCGGGTGCGTGCAGCTTATTGCGGACTTGCGCGCGGGCCTCGACATGCACTGTGTTCGCGTCTCGCAGAAGGAAGGCATTACCTACGAGGACGCGCTCCTAAAGTGCAAGGGCGACAAGGCGCGAGGGATTGCACCGCTTCCCGAGTGGGACAAGAAACGTACCGAGGCCAAGGTGTTCTCGTTCCAACGTGCGTACGGGGCCGGGGCTAAGAAAATCTCCGATTCTACCGGCATGGCGCTTGAGGACGTGGAGGCGCTAATCGCTGCCGAGAACACGCGCTATCCCGAACTTGCTGCGTACAACACAGCGAAAGAGGCGCGCATAAAGGCATCGCGCCGCCCTACGAATAACATCATGCCGCACCCGGAAGTGCGCGGACTTATGTGCCAGCTTGGCAAGGGCTATAGTGTCACCCCTGACGGAAAGGTGTACAGCTACCGGGAGTCTCCCGCACCAGCATGGTTAATCCGCAGCGGCGGTCCAGCGCAGTCATTTTCACCAACGGAAATTGCCAACTACGAGGTACAGGGTGGCGGTGGAGAATGGGCCAAGGCCGCCATGTGGCTCGCTATCCGCGCCTTTTACAAGCGCGGTAATTTCGGCGGTAAGGCGATGCTCGTAAATATGGTGCACGACGCGCTCTATCTCGATTCCCACAAGGACGTGTTGGTCGAGGCTGGCGCGTTGCTGCACGCCTGTATGCTCGCAGCATCCGAGTTTATGGAATGGTGGTTTGGATGGACTATTCCCGTGCCTGTCCCTAGCGACACGGTGCACGGCGATTCAATGATGGACGAAAACCCCTTTACCGGCGATTTTGACGAACGGGCCGAGGTTTTCCGTAACGAACTCCGAGCGGAGTACATGGGCGGTTATATGCCCTCTTTTCTGTGATCTTTCTTACAAGGAATACTATTGAGCTACGATCTGAAAGCGGCGATTGCTGCGGCTGCTAAAACCGGCCCTAACATGAATGAAGCACAAAGCGGCGGTGACTATGAAATCCCCGCTTCTGGCATTGCCCGTGCACGCTTCGTCGGCTACTACGAAATGGGCAAGCACGAGGAAGAATTCCAAGGGCAAAAGAAGTTGCGGGACAAGGTTGAGCTGGTATTTGAACTGAGCGGCCCGAACCATCCGCCGCGAGATATCAACGGCGAGAAAGTACCGCAGCGGATCACGGCACGCGAAACCTACGGCCTGACGGATCGTAACCACTTCCTCAAGCTGTTCCGCCAGATGAACTACTCGGGTAAGGCTACGCATATGGCCGAGCTTTTGGCCGAGCCGTTCCTCGTGGAGATTTTCCACACCAAGAGTAAGGACGGTAAAAAGACTTACGCGAATCTGCGCGGCCCGAACGGCTACAACGTCAAGGGTACGACTGTGCAAGACCCGGTGTCCGGCCAGATGGTCACGGTGGACGTGCCCCCGGCCATGACCGACGTTAAGGTGTTCCTGTGGGATCAAGCCTGTAAGGAAATGTGGGACTCGATCTACATTGCGGGCGAGTACGCCGAGCGTAAGGACGAGAAAACCGGCGAAGTGATTAGCCCCGCGAAGTCCAAGAATGTGCTGCAAGACAAGATCCGCAGCGCGAAGAACTTTAGCGAGATTGCCCCGCTGGTCGAGGCAAGCGCCCCGCCGCTGCCCGATGCGGAAACGCCTCCGCGCAGCACTGCGCCGGCCAATGCCGACCCGCTCGCGCACATTGGCTAATTGACTGGTCACAACTCAGCGGACGCGCTTATCGAAGTTGATAGGCGCGTTACCGAGCTAAAGCGCGAAACGGCCGCAGGCACTACCCGGCATGCCCTATCTCAAGCCGTAGCCCTTGGCTTTCACGTATCGAGCCTAGCGGCGCACCTGGCCGCAGAAGTGACACGCGACAAAGCCGAGCGAACTAACCGGAACCGCTTGCGTCGTGGTGTTTGATATTAAGGCGGCGGTAGCCGCTGCGGCGAGCCAAACCCCGCAATCTGTAGAGTTGTTCCCGGCGATTGTGCCGGGACGCGTCCTGCACCTTGACGGCGACTACCTCGCGTACTTCGCATCCGGCAACGATGACACGGAACCGGGCACCGCGCGACAGAACGCGTTTAATCGCGTCGAGCTAACGCGCCTGCGAACGGGGAGCGAGTCCGTAATCGTCCACTTGTCGGCGGCAGGCTGCACCAAGGCAGACCGGTTCATCATCGCCACGGTAAAGCCGTACCAAGGGCAACGCAACGCCTCGCGTAAGCCCCGCAATTGGGCGTACCTGCGCGAGGTCATGGAGTCTTACGAGGGCCATCTGTTCCGCCCGAAGGTATGGCCTCACCGTGAGGCGGACGACGGTATGGCGTACTGCGCCGAGATTGGCGACATTGCGATTAGTACACGAGACAAAGACATGCGGATGCTGCCCGGTCTGCATATCAATTGGATGACGTGCGAGCTAACGCATGTTCCTCGTGATCCGCGAGGCGGCGCGGCGTGGAACGTAACCGGACCGGACGGTCTGCAATACGGCCTCAAATGGTTGTATCTGCAATTGCTACAGGGCGACACGGCAGACAACATTCCGGGCTTGCCAAGGCTCAACGGCCTCGCGTGTGGCGATGCTCGCGCCGCAAAGTATCTAGCCACCGCTCGGGATCGCGACGACGCATACGGGCTTATCGCATCCGCCTACGGTGAACACTACGGGAGCGGATGGGCCGACGCACTGGCCGAGCAAGCCGCCCTGCTGTGGTTGCGGAACGATGCACAAGCAAGCCTGCGTAACGTGCTAACGGCCTTCCCTTCCTGTCCTGACTTGACGGACGCAATATACCGGCTGGAAAGCCGCATTCTTGAGGAACTATCTAATCTCGCAAAATTCAAATCCGCTTGACGGTCTGCGTAGACTTAAGGCGTCGGAACTCCCTGAGTATCGCGCCGCGAAGCTGGCGGAACAAGACGGCGTGTGCCCCCTGACGGGCTGGCATATCCTCCCCGGTAAAGCGGTAGCGGACCACGATCATAAGACGGGATTACATCGTTCCGTGCTGCACTCGTGGGCGAATAGCACGCTTGGGCGCGTCGAGAATTGGGCGCGTCGCATCGGCGGCGGTATCGCCCCTGCCGACTTCCTGCGCCGATGCGCGGCGTACATCGAGTGGCACGAGCATAACCCGTCGTTTCTGCTGCACCACACGCACAAGACCACCGAGGCTAAGGCAGAGGTACGCCGGAAAAAGGCCGCAGCAGCGCGCAAAGCGAAGCGGGAGGCGGCTAAGAATGCAGACTAAGCCCCGTATCCTTTTTCTCGATATCGAGACTGCACCGGTTCTCGGTTATGTCTGGTCCTTGTGGAAACAGAACGTCGGACTCAACCAAATCGCCAAGGAATGGTCAATCCTTTCATTCTGCGCGAAGTGGTCGGGCGATCCTACGATCATCTACGAGGACACGAGCCGCGAGCGCAAGCCTGAGAACGATAAGCGTCTCGTGCGCAGCCTGCACAAACTACTCGACGCGGCCGATATTGTTGTCGCGCAGAACGGCGTGAGATTCGACGTAAAGAAAATCAATGCCCGTTTCGTGCTTCTCGGGATGCCGCCGCCGTCGCCGTTCCGCGTGGTCGATACGATGCTCGAAGCGCGCCGACATTTCGGCTTTACGTCTAATAAGCTGGAATGGATGACCGACAAGCTGTGTACGACGCACAAGAAGAAGCGGCACGCGAAGTTCCCCGGCTTTGAACTGTGGCGCGAATGTCTTGCGGGCAATCCCGAGGCATGGACGGAAATGCGCGAGTACAACGAGGCCGACGTTACGAGCCTTGAGGAGCTTTACCTCGTGCTGCGCCCGTGGATGAGCGGACACCCGAACGTAGGCAACTACGATGACGATGCCGGGGACGGCCCGAAATGTCCTCACTGTGGTAGCACGCACGTCCGCCGTAAGGGCCTCCGCTATACGCAGGTAGGCCAGTATCCGCGTTACCACTGTCAGGGCTGTGGGGCGTGGAGTCGCGGACGACTCACGGTCAACACTGCCGAACACAAGGCTAACTTGCTTATTAGTTAATGGTCTACGTCCTGACGCTTCGGGGCCGCATTATCTCCGCTCATTCTACACAGGCAGGCGCATACGCGGCTGTCGAGCGAGAGGTTAGAGACGGTGTGCCCCGCGATCATCTGACAGTCACGCTTTGTCCGCTGTCCGAATGATCCCGACGCATTTTCATTGCGGCTGGACTGCCGCTGACGAGGGATTTGACGTTAGCGAATGTCCGTTTACTCAAGGAACCCTTGCGCGCGCCGAATGGATTCGCGGTTTCTACGCGTATCTCGTCGCTGCGCGTGCTTTGATCGAGGGAAGAATTGCCTAAAAACAAGGCGCTGCTCTATCACGCGGCCGAGGAGGCTGCAGAGTTAGCACAAGCCCTTCTCAAGTATGCGAGGGGTGATGGTTCCAAAGATGCAGTAACCGACGAGGCCGCCGATTGTGCGGCCTTTCTTTTTGTACTCGACGCTGCGGGCGTCCTCAAGCCTGAGGACTTCTCCGAGCGCTGCGGCGACAAACTCGAAAAATTCCTAGCTAAATATGTCAGGACTTGACCCTACCGTAAAGAACCCGAACCCGAAGGATTCCATCGGGTCGAGCAAGATCCCGTTTCACCTGTGGCCCGAGACGGCATCGGCTGTTGGAGCACTTGGGCTACTCGATGGCGCGAGCAAATACGGTCGATCCAATTACCGCGCTGCCCCTGTGCGTGCCTCGATCTACTACGATGCTGCCCGACGACATCTGGCGAAATGGTTCGAGGGCGAGGACAACGACCCGGATAGCGGCGTCCCGCACTTCGGGCACGTCCTCGCTTGCTTGGCGATCCTCGTAGACGCACAGGCGGCTGGAACCCTGATTGATGATCGAAACGTCAAGGGCGGTTACGTCGATTACCTCGCGGCCCTCACGCCTCACGTCAAGCGACTGCAAGAGCTACACGCGGACAAAACACCGACACACTACACGATTAAGGATTCACAATGATCGAAATCATTATCAAGAGCTTCACCGTAGCGTCGCTGTTCGACACGTTGGACCTGAACGGTGACCCAATCCACGAAGAAATCATGGACGCCGCCAAGAGCGTACCCGGCCTCGCAGAGTTTTGTAAGCAACTGGACGATTCACAATTACCGGTGCTAGTCGAGTACGCGCGCAAGGAAGCAGCCGAACTACTCGCCCTCCTGCGGGCCGCAGCCGCTTGAGCGTATCCGCCGTCCTTATTCGAGCCTCTTATAACGCGTTCTATGACCTGATCGCGTGCGCGCTCGAAACACATAACCCGCGCATGGCCCTGCAACGGGTAGCCGAGGCGCGGGAGTATTTGCCGCAAACCGAGATTAACGCGCTGGTTAGAGAACTGGAAACCGACTACTACGAGTTTAGCTGACGCCCGATGACGAGTATCCGAGACTATCAAGCTACGCGCGCGGAGGCTACGGCTACCGAGCTTTCCACTCTCCCCGAGCCTGCACCGTACGCACGCAAGCACGTCGAGAAATTGACCGAACAAGGTTACGCATCGCTCGTGCTGCGGCAGTTAGCGCGTGAGGCACAGTCAAGCCGCCGCACACATGACCTTGATAGCTTGGACAAACACGCCAAGGCGCTCAAGGTAGAGGCGCTGAAGAATGGCCTTGAGGACTTCGCAGAGGCCCTAGAAACGGGCCGCGAGGCATATGGCAGGTGTGAGCCCATCCGACACTTCGGACAGGGCAAGAATCCCGTTAACGGGATAGCAATCGAATCTCAAGCCGTTCTTACGTGGGAGACGGTCTGCTCCGTCCTTGGGCGTATGGTGATGGAGGACAGGCCGCTCGCCGTCCAGACCGTAGCTAAGATGCTCGGGCGACGCCTAAAGGCCGCTTGCGGGGAGGCCCCCGAGTACCGGACGCTCGGGTACGAACGTGCCGCTTTAACGCTGCTGGACATTTTTAGTGTATCTACCGGATGGATTGAGGAGGTACAGGGCGAGTACAGCACACTGCGTAAGCGCAACGAGACGAACTCATACCGCCTCACGCAAAAATTCCTTGATGGTATATTAGGCGGATCGTTGGCGCATGACTTCTCGGAGCGTCGTCCAATGCTAGTTCCTCCTGTCCCGTGGACGGTGGTAGCAAAGCATGGCGGATACCTGCATAACGAGATTCAGGCAATTCGGGACGTTCGTGCGCCTATTCAATCGCCTGCGGTAATCTTGGCCCTCAACGCATTACAAGCTACACCGTTCCGAGTCAATCAGCGCATTCTTGAGGTTGCACGCTCATTCCGCGTGAATGCGGAGGATGTAGACGGCGTGCGGGTACACGGGTACTACATCGAGACACGCCATGATGTAGACCCGGACGTAGCCCGGTCAAAGACGATCCGTAGCGCGTTGACGCTTGCCGCCGCCGAGGAGCTAAAGGACGAGGACGCGTTTTACTTCCCGTGGAATCTCGATTGGCGCGGACGTATGTACCCGGCAACGACGATCATTAGCCCGCAAGGCTCGGACCTGTGCAAGGGTTTGCTGGAATTCGCAGAGGGCACGCCGTTAGGACGGGACGGGGCGCGATGGCTCGCTATCCACCTGTGCAATTTGTACGGTGCCGATAAGTTGACGGTAGACGGTAAGAAAGTTCATCGAATGCCCGACGAGCGCGTGACTTGGACCCGTACTAACACGGGTATGGTCGAGGATTGTGCGCGTGACCCTGTGAAGTTCCGAGACTGGCAGGGAGCGGACAAGCCGTGGCAATTCCTAGCTGCGTGTATCGAATGGGCCGGATACATGAGTGAGGGGCCGGCATTTCGTAGCCGCATTGCGGGCGCGCTCGACGGTAGCTGCTCAGGTGTTCAAATGCTGGCGGGTATGACGCGGGACGGCGGAGCCGGTGCGATGGTGAACCTTGTTCCGGCTGAGCGCGGAGACGACTACTATGGGCGCATGGCCGAGGCCCTAACCCGCCGTCTAGTAGCGCTTGTACCGGATGCAGACGGGAACACGTCCGCCATGCTGCGCTACTGGTCGGACTTCGATATTAATCGGGACTTGCTCAAGGCCCCGAGTATGACGAAGGTGTATAGCGCCGGAACATTCACCTTTGCGGAACAGATTCAAGCTAAGGCGGTCGCCGCGCCGAATGCCTCACTGTGGCTCGCCGCGCAAATCAATAAATGCTTTGCCGATGTAGCACCGGGGATGCTTCGCGCTATGGAGTACGTGCAGGGAGTAAGTGACGTGCTGACGGACGCGGGTTACGCGCTGTCGTGGGTTACGCCTGCGGGGTTGCCCGTTAATCAGGCGCGTATGTGTATGGAAACGCACTCCCTCGACATGCGCAGAGACAAAAGCGAGAAGGGGAAACAGTACGCGTTCGAGATTGAAACCGACTGCCTCAACAAGCGCGCGCAACGCGCCGGGGTGTCCCCGAACTTCGTCCACGGCGTAGACGCCTCCCACATGGTCTACGTGATTAACGACCTGTACGCCCGAGGCGTCCGTAACTTCTGGATGATTCACGACAGTTTCGGCGCACCCCTCGCGCAATGCCGGCAAGTGTTCGACTCGACCCGCGAGCAATTTACGCGCCTCATGTCCCATGATCTTCTGGCCGAATGGACAGAGCAAGTTACCGCAGTCCTGACGCCCGAGCAAAAGGAAACGCTACCGGCGCTGCCTGAATACGGCGCGCTCGACATCAACCAAGTTAAGGAATCGATCTATGCATGGTTTTGAAGAAATCAAGTATGCGGGATATACCTACCAAGAATTGCGCACCGTTTTGCGCATAGGCGAGGAAAGCGAAACCGGCCTAGACTCTATTTTCGGAGACGACGCGGTAGCGCATAACATTGTAGAGGCGTTGCTTGATCGTATTACGGAACTAGAAGGGGTAGGCGGCGCGGCCAGTGCGTGAGTTGGCGTTATTCGCGTGCGCTGTCGAATACAACGGATACGCCGCAGGTCAGACCGATTTACGGTCATTGGAAATGAACAAGTACCTATCGTGGCTATCCATGCACTTGTAGCGTTACGTCAGTCCATCTGATTAGCAACAAAAGCCCCTTGGCGTCCGTAATGGATACCAAGGGGCTATCATCATTTGTAGCTGTCGCCTGCTAGACAGGCTTTCTCTTCTGCTTTGCGACGGGCCACTAGGCCCGACAGCTTCTTACCTCCGCTGTACACCCATGCAGTAAGGCCGTTACACGCCTGCTGTCTGCGGCCCACGTTCAAGTCCCGCAAGATGGTTGAGCGGGCAAAATTCCCCGAACCTGCATTAAATACGAAGTCCGTATAGGCGACGTTCTCGCCTGCACTTAGGGGCACCTTGACGAGCGATTTAACGGCCTTCTGTGCCTTCGCAATGTCCTGCCCTAGTAGATAGCTACAAACGTCGTCCGAGTACGTAGCGCCCGATTTAAGGGGCTTACCGTCCGGACCTGTGTAGGCGTGGCCGACGCATACCGTCGCGTTGCCTGTCGGGTCTCTGTAGACCGTATTTCGAAAGCCCTCGAAACCTGACGTAAAGAGGGCCGCAGCTACCATCGCCGTTCCTGCTACCTTGGCGACAATGGCCGTGTTGATTTTTGCTATATAGGATTCCTATTTGTTTCGACAAAACAAAAAGCCGCTCGTAAGCGGCCTTGCGGTTTAGTGCGCCATCTTTGGAAAACTCAGTCTGTTTAGCGCCTCTAGCATGACTGGCAATGACGCGGTAGCCGTGTAGATTTTCCGTCCCGCCGATCCTTTAGCCGCGTGCCCCGTGATCGAATCCGCCGTAGCATCGCCTACCCCGTGGTCCGCCAGTGCCGAGCGTATCCAGTGCCGGAACTTGTGCGAGCCTTGCAGCCTGCCCGGAGTAATTCCAGTATTGTCCCGGAAGTAGGTAAACCACCTACCCGCTACATCTGAGCAATCTCGCGCCCGTCCATGAAACGACGGCATCGCCGGATCGTTAGGCCGCGTACCGTCAATTCCCGCAAGCCACGAGGCAAACCAAGGGTCATCTAACAGGTGTGCCGCGAGCGGTATCTCGCGCTCCGAATCCTTGGTCTTGACCGTCCCCGCGTCACCCGTAATGCGTATGGCGCGGATCCCTAGACGCGTCACGAAATCTCCCCGCCTAAGCTGTGCAATCTCCCCGATACGTGCCCCCGAATGCGCAAGCATCAAGACTAACGCCCGCCCGTCTGCCGGTTTGACATTGTGCCATTCCGGTACGGTCGTCAGTGCGTCAGAGAATAGGGCGTGATCGAACATGAGCGTTAGCTCCTCGTCCGTCCACGGTGTGCGCTGCTCGGCGTCCGTCGTGGTGTCGAAAGTAAGGTCGAGCGGGTTGAGGTCTAGGTAGTCCTCTTTGACGGCGATGTTGAGGAGCGCCGTAATAGCGGCTGCATGGTTCCCTGCCGTCTTGGACTTGAATCCACGTTTCTCGCTATCGAGGAGAAACCGGACGAACTGCGCGCCGTGCGCTTTCTTTAGTTCTCGCACGGTGACGTGCCCGAGACACTCCTCAAACAGGTACATTGCCCGGTTCATACTACCAATTGCAGCCTTGTTTGCTTTGGTCCGCCTCACCCAATCCGGGATTACGTCGCGCAGTGTTTTGGGTCGCTGCATTGACGCGGCCCCCATGTCAGGCAGCAATGACACATCCGGGAGCTTGGGGCGCGCAGTACGACGAGGAACCATACCCTCCTGCAAGGCCGGGAGCACTCGCAGGAACTCGTGCAAACGGAGGTCGTCCGAATTAGGGAATCCCATACGGGCTAACAGCGAATCCGTAGTTTCCCTAGCTTCGCGTGCCCCCTCTAGCTGCGCCTCAAAGTGATCCGGGTACGCCTCGTAATCAGCCTCCCGCTCGTGGTCGCGCACCAATACCGCAGCCTCCCCCGCAGTCATGCGTTTCGGCCGGACTACTCCCCGCAGGGTATCGAAATGTCTGTCGGTCGCTACTGTGTGTTCCGCTGCTAGCCGCCGCGCCTCGGATGGGTCGCGTGTGTTGAGCGAAAACATGATCTGCGATCGCCCAAGGCGTTCTACGAGGTCGGCAGGGACTTTGCGGCGGAAGTAATAGACGCTCCCGCGCTTCGTGAGGTGGTTTGTCATGGCGTGTCCGTACAGTCCGGGTGAGTGTATCACCAGACACAAAGCCAATCTAAGCCATTGATATAGCGTGATTTTCTTTAAAATCAGCTAGTTAGGTGTAACACATTCGAGGTGACGAGCCTGACCCTCGGCACTGGTGGAAAACGGCTGTGGCTGCTTCGTTCCCGACCTGACCAGGTTGACCGCCCCTCCATGCGAGGAGGCCCGTCACGTCGCATTCTAACATCGGTCA
>Ga0164242_10003876_pt1 | contig 16920 bp, 18 predicted proteins | sample OricomgcompostMG_FD_108783 | JGI IMG/M metagenome (GOLD analysis project Ga0164242, IMG submission 108783) | Miracle-Growth compost microbial communities from Emeryville, California, USA - Original compost - Miracle growth compost (MG) ...
AGGTTCCACACAAAGGATTTGACATGCTGCCCTGTTCTGTGCTATGCGCTGAGGGTCGTGGTGTTGTATGCGTGTGCATGGGTTTTGGGTCGTTTTAGACAGACCTGTCTGTGCGATTGTGGGGTGGGCACAAGAAAGTTTGTGGGTTTCGTTAAGGTGTACTAGGGTCTAGGTTAGTGTAGTGTTGTTCTTGTTGGAGGGAATCGCATACGAATTCGCTCTACAGTGCGTTAGTCTCGATAGCTGATGACTTGAGGCTTAAGAGCGATTCGTGCTGTACATAATTGAATATGAACACGTGAGAGTAGTTAGGGACAGTGAGGCTCACGATAATTGAATATTCCGGTGCATAATATTGCCGTGCTTAATTAGCCCTCAGTAGGGGACCGGGACGGGTAGACTTGTCCGATCGAATCAAGTGTTGCTCGCCACATAAATACGAATGCGAACATAAGTACATTCGGGCGAGAGTGCGCAAGAATACAGGTTATTAGCAATTCGGGCACAACGGTATTTTGTGGCGCACATCTTATCGGTTCATCCTAACTAACAAAGGAAAGATATCTTGGCAGATGAAAAGGCAATCGAGACTGTTGACAATGAGGCAGTGGAGGAAGCCGTTCAGGCTTCCGGCTCTACTGATGTTGTCGCGGTTATCGAGGGCATGAACAATCCGGCGTCGGGGTTCTATAGCTCGATCAAGGGCGACGACTTCGCAAGCAAGCTGAACATCGCCGCCGCAATGACAACGAGTGTTCCGATTGACGAAAACCTTGGCAAGCCGATCCAGCTTGTCAACTTCATCGTTCAGCCGGTTGACCTGACGAATCAGCAGACCGGCGAGGTTCAGACAGCTCCGCGCGTTGTGCTGATCGACGCGGACGGCACGGCATATCACGCCACGTCTATCGGGCTGCTGTCGAGTCTGCGGAACATCGTTTCCGTGCTGGGCGAGCCAGCGTCGTGGCCTCAGCCGGTGGGCATCACGGTTCAGAAGCAGAAGGGTAACAATGGTTATTCTTTCTTCACTGTGAAGTTCATCTAGTAACCAGCTTTAATAGGGTGGCATTCATTCGTTGAATGTCACCCTATTATTGTACCTAAAAGAATCGGGGAAGTCTATATGGCGAAACGCGTTGACCGGGCATTAATTGAACAACTTAGAAAAGATGTTGCTAGGAAGCAACGCAACGCGAACGCTAAAGTTAGTAGACTTCGACAAAAAGGCATTGAACTTAGTTTTACTGGGCACGATCCTAGAACCAATGCGAAGAAAATTGCGAGATATACAGCATCGCAACTAATTGCATATAGTAAAAGACTTGACGAATTTAATTCACGAGCTAACCAATTCGTTCCGGGAGCTAAGGGAACACCTATTCCTAAAGCTAAGTTCAACGAATATAAGAGGCTTGAAGCTTTGCATAATGCGCGAGGGGATAAGCGAATGGCAGAGCGCGGGAATATTAAGGTTCCAGGTAGCGGTTTGACCGTTGCGGAGCGCGAGGCGTTGGGGATGGGGTTGAAGCGCGCTCAGGGGGATGCTGCTAATAAGCCGTTTTTCAAGGTGGAGAGAACGTCAACGGGCATTGTTGATATTGACGCATTGATTAAGGATATGCGTAAGAAGCTTGATCGCCGGTATCTGCCTAATGTCATTAAGGCTCGCCGCAATGAGGTTGAACAGATGATGACGCATATAGGCACTCATGAGTTGCAGAAACAGATAAACGAGCTGACTGATTACCAATTCGATGTTATGGTGCATGAGTCAGACTTTATGCGTGCGGCTTCACTATCGTATGAGCTTGAAAAGATGAAAGCTGCTGACAGTAGGCAGGAAATGATAGCCAATCAGTATAGCGACGCGTTGAACGATATAAAGGATTATATCAAATGGGCCAAACGTCTGCCGCCAATCGCAGAATAAGCAAGAAAGCTAGAGCAAATTATGCGGCAGACTTTGAAACAACTACCGACCCAAAAGATTGCAGAGTATGGGCATGGGGACTAGCGCCTATAGCTGACCCTGATAACGTAGAATTCGACATAGACATAGCATCGTTCATTGGACGAATCAGTAAACACAACTCGGCGTGCTACTTCCACAACCTCAAATTCGACGGCCATTTCATCATCGACTGGCTACTCAAACATGGGTTCACTCACACTACAGAACGCTCTATCGCCAGGGGGCAATTCCGCACCCTGATTAGCGACATGGGAAAGTTCTATTCCATGACGGTAACATGGTGGAACGGTCACCAAACAGAATTCAGGGATTCGCTAAAGAAACTACCCATGACCGTTCGCCGTATCGCCACATCATTCGGGCTGGTAGAGGGGAAGGGCGATATTGACTACGATGCACATAGACCGGTCGGCTATGAGCCAACAGCGGAGGAATGGGATTATCTGAGGCGTGACGTTGCGATCATCGCCCACGCATTACGTGAGGTCATAGATGAGGGGATGACAAAGCTCACTGTAGCTTCTGACAGCATGGCCGAATATAAGCGACTGGTGGGAGATAAATGGTTTGCCCGCACGTTCCCAACGCTTGACGAAAAGATGGATGCCGAGATTAGGCGAGCTTATCGTGGCGGTTTCACGTACAGAGATAAACGGTTCGGGGGATACGTCACCGGTTCAGGGTTAGTGCTTGACGTGAATTCGCTGTACCCCTCGGTAATGATGAACCGTATTCTTCCGTATGGTATGCCCGAGTTTGTCGATGGGATTGTGGAACCGTCCGACAATTATCCACTGACTATCTTTAGTGTGACCTTTACCGCTAAGATCAAGCCGGATCACATACCGTGCATTCAGATCAAAGGGTCATCCATCTTTCTCGGTACGGAATATCTGGAAGAGATTACTGAGCCAACGACGATGATGGTAACTAACGTTGACTGGGACCTCTACAACGATCACTACAATATCAATGTCGTATACTATGGTGGAGGGTGGCGATTCAAGGCAACACGCGGAATGTTCGATGCCTATATCAACAAATGGTCAAAGATTAAAGCTGAATCGACAGGCGGTAAGCGGGAGATTGCTAAGCTTCACCTGAACAGTCTTTACGGGAAGTTCGCGAGCAATCCTAATATCACAAGCAAGATACCGGTGTTGAAAGACGGGGCCGTGAAGTACGTGCGAGGCGAGGACGAGACGCGACCTCCCATCTATACAGCTGTAGGGGTGTTCATCACAGCATGGGCACGCGACCTCACCATTAGGGCAGCACAAGAGAATTACGCCACCTTTGCCTATGCCGACACGGACTCACTCCACCTGTTGCAAGATGAGCCGCCCGAGACAATCGAGGTTCACCCGTCAAAGCTGGGCGCATGGAAGCTGGAATACACGTTCCAATCCGCCTACTACATTCGCCCGAAAGCGTACCTAGAACGAAAGTATACGGGCGAATACGTAACCCATATCGCGGGACTACCGGAGAAAGTGGCCGAGACGTTGACGTTTGACTCGCTCGTGCCGGGGACGATCTTGCACGGCAAGTTGCACCCTAAAAGCGTGCCTGGCGGGGTTGTGCTGAAAGATGTTCCCTTTGAGTTGAAACTATGAACCCGTTAGTCTAAGCTGAACACATACAGGGGATCACCCGCCCGGATGATTCAAACAACGTTGGCTTGACCCAAGAAAACGTGCCCCTACACAATCGCCCTTATCGGGGCATCACAGAAAACAAACGAAAGGCAAGAAAATGAGCATCATCGACTTTACCGAGCCAGAGAAGGTCAACCCTTACGATGAGAAGATTACCGAGCTGATTGCAGCGGGTGAGGGTAAGGGTATGGAGCTTACCGTGTCCAACAAGGATCTTTCCCGAGTCAAGTTGCAGGTGGCGAAGGCCGCGAACGACCAGAACCGCACCGCTCGCAAGCGCATCGAGGAGCCAATGACGCCTGATAGCGCGGAGGGTGAGAAGGACGGCACGACTCGACTCGTGTACACGCTGACCGCGAAGCACGCGCCGCGTGTTCGCAAGAGTGCGGAGGAAACGCCCGAAAAGGCTGACGACGCGGTATCAGCGAAGCCGGGCAAGACCCCCGCCAAGTAGCGGGCATCGAGGGCACCCGTAGGGCGGAACGGACTAGCCAATATTGCACCCGTTGGATCGGGATTGTGTTAGCGTGAGGTTCGCAACCTGCCGGATTCGTTCGCGGGATGCCCCGATAAGAGACAGAGGCGGTAACTACTAGTTGGTTACCGCCTCTGTCGCGTACACTTGCAACACCATTCAACAAACCATAAAGGAAAGCGAGAAAGAATATGGCTGACGACAACACGCCAGATGAGGGCGAGACTACCGACGAGACCCCCGCTAACGACACTACGCCTGATGTGGAGGATTCTGCCGCTGCTAAGGTTGAGGTTCTTATGGCGGAGCTTGCTGCTAAGGATGCCACGATTGCAGACCTCACTGCTCAGGTGACGGCTGCTAAGGCCGCGAATTATGATCTGCTGATGCAGATTCCTGGCACGACACCAGCAACGCCGGAACCGGATGAATCCGACGAAACGGACGTCGATATTGACGACCTTTTCGGCGAAGACTAACAGATAAGGAATAACACATATGCCAACACCTATTGTTCCGCCGTTCAGGAATCCGAACAACGTTGATATTTTCAATGCTATTCGCAAGTATTCCACGGTGGATTATCAGAAACGAATCCCGGCAGCTACTAAGGCGAACGTTCAGGACGTTGTTCAGAACCTGCTGAATAACCGTCCGTCCATGAATGAGTTTGTGGATGCTCTGGTCAACCGTATCGGATTGGTTATCGTAAAGAATAACCTCTGGACGAACCCGCTTGCAAAGTTCAAGAGGGGGATGCTCGAATACGGCGACACTATCGAGGAAATTAACGTCGGGCTTTTGCAGGCTAAGCGTTACGATACCGACAGGGATTATCTTGAAAGAGATATCTTTGGTCAGGAACGCCCCGATGTTCAGTCCAGCTTCCACAAGGTAGATCGTCAGGACTTCTACAAGATCAGCGTTAATGAGGCAATCCTCCGACGCGCTTTCCTTGACGAGAACGGCCTTTCCGGGTTCATCACGGACCTGATGAACGCGCCTACGACCTCCGACAATTGGGACGAATTTCTGCTCACTACATCCCTGTTTGGAGAGTACGACCGTGCGGGCGGGTTCTTCAATGTCAACGTGCCGGATATTAGCGCGGCCACGTCGGACGGTAACGACGCACGTTACGCGTTGCGGCGTATGCGAGAAATGGCCGACAATCTCAAGTTCATTAGCACACATTACAACGCGTCGGGAATGCCGGTCGCGGCCCAGCCTGATGAGCTTGAACTTTTCATCACGCCGGAAGCAAACGCCGCGGTTGATGTGGAAGCACTAGCAGGTGCATTCAACATCGACAAGGCCGAATTCGCATCCCGCACCACCGTTATTCCGCGTGAACACTTCGGTATTGACGGGGCTCAGGCTGTGCTGACTACGCGAGACTTTTTCGTCATCGCAGATCAGCGACTCGATACCACGAACGTTATCAACCCTGTCGGGCTGCATACTAACTACTTCCTGCATCACTGGGAGGTTATTAGTGCTTCACGTTTCGTGCCCGCGATCCTGTTCACCACTGAGCCGGGGACGGTTATCAACTTGGACAACAAGCCTGTTACGTCTGTTGAAACGCCGACGCTGCTCGACGCTGACGGTAACACTGCCACTGAGGTCACTCGTGGCGAGCTTTACCAGATCGTCAGTGAGGCTGTCACGACGCCGACCGGTGGAGACAACAACGCGGTTAGGTTCGATATCGCGTCGATCCACAATCCCTCCACTCGCGTCACGCAGACGGGCGTTCTCGCAATCGGTATTGATGAGAACGCGACGGAGATTACGGTCAACGTTACGGCGGTTGACACGTACCCGGTTCAGACGCTTGCAACTCTCACGGTGAACATTGTGGGAGACAAGGCAGTGTTGTGGCCTAACCCGGATGCTGAGGAAGATTCCGATGACGATGGTCTGTTCGAGGTCACGCCAGAGAATCTGACGGTTGATGCTGACGATAACGTGACCATTCCTACGGTGACGGGTGTTCAGTACAAGATGGGCGGCGTGAATGTGAACAACGGTTCCGTTCAGCACATCACTGAATCGACCGTGTTTACCGCTGTCGCACGATCCGGTTTCGAGCTTGCCACGGGCGCTACCGCGTCGTGGACTCTCGCACCGGGGGCCTGATAGGGTAGTCAGAAAACAGTAAGGGGAGGGCACGTTTCACGCGTTGCCCTCCCCTTTGCTTTGCATATTGAAAGAGATTGCATGAATCAGATAACCAACCCGCCGAATCAATACGACTTCGGACTGGAATTCAACTATGCAGTATGGACACAAAACACCCGTATCACGTTGTGCAATGTGCCTTGGAATAATGACTATCGGGACATTGTTTCGTTCGGCACAAGGGACGCGTTGAACGCGTATATCAACGGTATTGAGAATGCTGGCATTGTACTCACGAATCTGTCCTACGTGAAACCTAATGAGCCAATTCGTATCCCGATCCCATTCAACGCCGCGTATAAGTACAACTATCTTAGAGCGTCAAACCCGGTTCAGCCGATCAACGGCGACGTTGCCAAAGACTACTACTACTTTATTACCGACGTTCGCTACATCGCCCCTAACACTACCGAGATAGTTGTTCAGCTTGACGTTTGGACAACGTTCGGATTCGATGCAAAGTTCGGTAATTGCTATGTTGAGCGCGGGCATATCGGCGTTGCCAACGAAAAAGCGTTCGACAACTATGGCCGCGACTACCTCACTATCGCTGAGGGGCTGGACACTGGCGCTGAAATGGTGACCATTAATCAAATCAGCCAGTCAGTCATGAACGCCTATAACGTTTTGGTTGTTTCAACCGTTGATCTTTCCGCCGATCCCGGCACGGTTTCCGATCCTCAACTTAATTCGGCACGAGGTCAAACCGCATTCGGTATGCCGTCCGGCGCTAATCAGTACCTTTTCCAGAACATCGGAGAATTGAACCTTTGGCTTGCAGCGAACTTTGATAAGCCGTGGATAACGCAAGGCATTATCTCCATTGCCGCCGTTCCACCTATCAGTAACTTTATGCCTAATGTTCTCTATTCGACGCACGACAACTTGCAGAATGTTAACGTTCAGGCCGTTCCTCCCCAGGTTACTCATATGCTGCAAAATTGGCGTGACATTGTTACTACCGGATACATCCCGGATAGGTATAAGGGACTGAAAAAGTTTTGGACGTCTCCTTATATGAAATGTGAACTAACCATGTTCACAGGGTCGCCACTTATTATCAATCCAGAATCATGGAATGATCCCGATGCGAATATTGCTATTAGGGCAAGCGTTACTCCGCCTAATCAACGTTTGGTAGTATCTCCACTGAAATACAATGCTAGCGGTTTGCGAAGCGTGGAACCGGACCACACTGCCGGAGTTGTCAATGGTGGCGACGATTCAGGCGAATACCTTGATATGCAAACCGTTATGGCGGCGCTTCCTACGTTTGCGACGGTCAACAATCAGTCGCTTATGGCTATGGCGTCGAACGCGCACAGTATCGCGTATTCCTATCAGAATGCTGATTGGTCACAACAGAAAGCGTTGGGGTCTAATCAGGTTTCTTACGATCAAGCCACTACCGGAATGCAACTCGCTTCCGAGCTTACGGGGATAGGTACTGGTGCGGCCACGGCGCAGACGAATCTTGCGAACAGTGTTGCCACCGCGAAAGCCGTTGTAGGTGGTGTCTCAGACGTTGCCGGGGGCGCTGCCGCCGGGATGGTCGCGGGCCCGGCCGGAGCGCTTGTAGGAGCCGCTGGTGGTCTAGGGGCCGCTATTGTGGGCGGCATCGGCACCGCCATTGATGAGGGGGCACGGTCACAGTCCACGGCTATCAGCAATAGTGCGGCGCGACGATCCACTAGGGCATCGAATCAGCAAGCTGGTTACGTGCGAGACACTAATAAGCAACTTGCCGACTGGGCCGCTAAAGGTGATTATGCGAATACTATCGCCGGGATCAATGCGAAGTTGCGTGACACTATGCTCGCTCCGCCGAGTGTTGTCGGCCAGGTGGGTGGAGATACGCTTAATATTGCGTCCGGTAACGCGGTTATCTCATTCCGGGTTAAGATGATAGATCAGGCGCGCATTCGTGCTATCGGCGAGTTTTGGCTTAGGTATGGTTACGCGGTTAATCAATTCGCTAGAATGCCCGCTAACTTTATGGTGATGAGCCGCTTTACTTACTGGAAGCTTACTGAAACGTATATCGCAAGTTCTGCCATGCCGGAAAGTTTCAAGCAAGTAATTCGCGGAATCTTTGAAAAGGGTGTTACCGTTTGGGCTGACCCTAGAGACATTGGGAACATTGACATTGCGGAAAATTCGCCGCTAGATGGGATCACACTATGAGCCGCAACAAAAGGCCTAATGGGGCCGACGATATCTATACACGGCACCTTAACGGAACCATGTTTAAGAATAATCCCGCAATAAATCGTGAAGCCTTGATTGAGAGAATGCTGATTCGCGTTCTCTCTGAGCTTGCCATGAACAGGTTCAAATGGACGGGAATGCCTGATTCGATTGATACACGGTTTCTTGAAATGACCCTATTCCAGCGAGCGCTTGCAGTGTTTTATAGGGATAAGAAATACGATAAGTTCTTTGCCTTGCAGGGTGGAGGAAACAACTTCCTTAACATGATGAACAACCCTACAGGGTTTGTTGTCATTGGAAACAACTTTGTCAGCAAGCAAGTTAGCGCCGTGAAAGAAACGGAAGAGGCCGGTATAGCGGTACCTATCTGGGCTAACTATGTTCGCGTTCCCGATATTGACATTGTCCTCATCTATGCAAACCGTCTTGCAAACCTTGATCGAACGATTGAGATTAACTCTCAAAACGCACGACAGAATAAGTACGTAGCCACTAATGAAAATCAGCGACTTACCGCCGTCAACATTAACCGACAGATGGATGAGGGACTGAACGGCATTCAGGTGTCAGGCGCGTTTCAAGACATGGACCTTTTGAAAGTCATTGACCTTGGGATCAATCCTGACACTATTGAGAAGCTTTCGATTGTTCGCGCTCGCATGTGGAATGAATGCATGGGTTTGCTGGGAATCGAGAACGCTAATCAGGACAAGAAAGAACGGCTAGTTGCAGCAGAAGTTGACGCTAACGATGAGCAGACTAGCTCTATGAAATACGTCAACCTTAATGCGCGTCGTATGGCGTGCGAACAAATCAACAAAGTGTACGGGCTTAACGTCTGGGTTGAATACAATACAGAAGTTGACCGCCTTGCTGATAAGATAATCGACTCGCAACTATCCGCTTCCACCGGGGTAACAACCGACACGAACTTGGAGGCCAACTAATGGGAGCCTATACAATCCCCCTCAAACGCGTAATAGAGCTTACTGGGGGTTCGACTGAGCTTGTCGATGGGGTGACGAAACTCACTAGCGGCAATATTGGTCTTGCGTATTATCCTATCTTTGATGAGACATACCGTGACCACCTTACCGGTGTTATTGTCGATCATTACTGGAATCGTGAGATAGGGCAGGAAACCATCGACATGTTCCAACTTGCTATGCGACGCAAGATGAACGAGATTATGCCCGTATACAATCAAATGTACCTGAGTACAAAGGTCGAGTACGATCCACTCTCCACCATCGACCTGAAAACGGTTACATCCGGTTCTAACACTCAGGGTGTGACCAGTCACGGAACAAACAACACTACGACGGATAATCAATCAAAGTCTCGCTCGGTAACATCAGAGACACCGCAGACAATGTTGGAGGGTAGCGAGGATTATGCTACCGGTGCGGCCGACGTGAATAGCGACACGACAGCTACTAGCGATGCTATAGAGGATTCTACTTCTAATGTGAACGCTAGCTCTACCGGGGATTCGGAGGTTAGCGGCTATCAGGGGGTAGCGTCCGAGTTGATTATGAGATATCGTGACTCACTAATCAACGTTGATATTATGGTTATCGCAGAACTTGATGAACTTTTCATGGGCGTATGGGATACTGGCGACACGTACACCAATAACACGAGCTTTTATCCGTTCTACTACTAGGAGAAATAATGACGATCATTAACCCTATTCCACCTATCGGCAATTACACGCCGCCATTCATGCCTATCACGAATATCACCCCCTTTACCTACCGTGATGGTGCAACATACCTCGAAGTTCTCGAAACCTTGCGGGCGTACCTCAATGGAACGCTTGTACCGTATATCAATGACAACATGGCCGAATTGGGAGACGAGTTCGCCGCTCAGGTCAATACGCTTATTGATACGATCAACGCGCAACTGTCTGCGCAGAATGACGCGGTTACTGCTCAGCTTGCAGCACAGAACACAAGCATTCAAGAGGCTATTGACTCGGTTGTAAATTCGTCTATCACGGTAAGCGACCCCGTCGTTCTCGGAATCGTGAACAATATCAATTCCGAATCAAGGAAATACCTCGACACGATCTATGCCAAGACCGTCAACGGGAAAGGGTTCGACGCCGTCGGAAACATCACCATTGGTAAAGTCGATGTTGGGCTCGAAAACGTTGACGATACCGCCGACGCTGACAAGCCCGTATCTACCGCCACTCAAACGGCACTTGACACTAAGATAGACAAATTCGCTGACCCTGGACATGATGCACTAGTTTTCTGGAACGATTCCACTAACGAATACGTTCCCCTGACTGTCGAATCACCGCTTTCGCTGAGCGCTGACGGTGTACAGATTGCCACTGCAACTGATCTAGTGCCAGGTGTTACGCGACTGGCAACACCGGATGAGGTAACTGCGGGAACCCTGGATACGGTTGCGGTCACGCCTGCCGCTAACGCCGAATATTCGCGTTGGTTCGCTAAGGGCGACGAATGGTATAAGCGACTCGGGCATAAAGTGGGGTTTGTGGGGGACTCCTATATGACCGGTTATGAAATGGCCGATCCCACTAAGCGCTGGCCCACTAAGTTCTGCACTCAGCTCGGCGTTACCGAGAATAATGTTGCGGTAGGCGGAACCGGTTACAACAATGGTGGCGCGTCCAACATGCAAGCGCAAGCATCATTGCTTGATGTTGATTGCACGCACGTTATCGTTTGTGGTGGTATCAACGATGCTCCTCTCGGATATTCAGACGCGCAAATGCAATCGTATGTCACGGCCGTTATTGCGAATATCAGGGCACGCATTCCTAATGTTCCGATCACGGTTATCTCGCCCATGTGGTACTCGATAGCTCCTACCGATCAGCTATTGACTGTCGCAAAGAACGTGCGCGCTGCTGTCATGCTCGCAGATGATGTTGACTACATCGAAAACGCGGAATACTTGCGTTTGGACAGGTCGAATAGTGCATGGCAGTCTAGCGATGGGCACCCGCAAGAATACGGGGCGGAAGCCATTAACCAATTCGTTCAGCTTTCAATGCGTGCGATGACCGCTAATGTTCGCCCTCTCGGACAGCGGAACGCGGTATTCACTCGCGCTGATACCGGTGACGTTCCATTCGGGACCGGTCAGGTCGGCCTTGTCGGGGGAGCGTTGTACGATGCAGCACCGGGATGGTACAGGATTGAGTCGTCGTTCCCGATCTATTCCAGCGCACAGGCTAACGGGTTCAAGTACATTAAGGTTACAGCAGGTGGCGTTGATACGTGGTCTAAGCGTGATGATATTGTGGGAGGTACTATCCCTCGCGATATTAGGCATGAAATTATCATCTTCCACGGTGGGGGTATTCTTACCGTGGAGGCCGGATATAATGCAAGTAGTGGTACGCCCACCGCTATTACTGCGGGCGTTTCTGTTCGCATGAGGGTTCAAAGAATCGAGTTGTAATGTCTACGATCACGCGGCTAATTCGTATGGGTAACTTTATCGCCATTATGTACGATGACGGTTCGCGTGATCTTGCCTACCCCACAACCACTACCGGTTATGTCGTCAAAGGAACACGCGACATAACCGGTAGCGGCGGAGGAAATAATGGTGGGGGTGGAAGCGGTGACCTCGCACTGGTTGACCCTCTACCCACAACCTTTACCGGTACAGACGCCAGCGGAGACTCGATCACACTGAACGCAACCCAAATTGTGAGAATGTCGCAAATCTGCCAATATGGTTCAAGCATCGATGGGGTTAACCGTGCTGCCGCGCTGATTGCCGGAATAGCGGGCATGACAGAATCATCCCTCCGCAACCTGTCCAACCCTACCTATCCCGAAACCGCTAGCCTGCCCGATATCGACGGGGAGGGATCGGATCACGACTCGGTAGGAATATGGCAGATGAGGCCAGCGTCGGGATGGGGGTCGCCAACAGATTGCGCAACGATCAGCTATGAGGTTGCCGCGTTCTTCGGAGGCCCATCCGGACCCAACTACCCCTCGCCAGAAGGACTGCTGGATAAAGACTGGACCAATATGACACCGGGACAGGCAGCGCAAGCCGTGGAGGTTTCGGCGTTCCCCGATCGGTACGACAACTATGTTCCGTTCATCGACGCTCTATTGAAAGAGATACTAGTCAATGGGTAAGATTATTCGTTTGTTAGAGTACGGTAATCAGCTAGGAATCCTCTTAGACGATGGAACCCGTATTCTTGCTTATCCCACCGGTAACGATCTATGGCTTCCCGGTCCCAATAGTGGAAGCGGAGACAATGGTGGAGGAACCGGGGCATGGCAGACACCCCTTGACATGACCGTATGGAGCGTTACCGACAACTACGGAATGCGCGTCGACCCCGTAACCGGCGTCAACCAATTGCACGCCGGAATCGACATATCGGGCCCGGGGATCACCGGTACAGATATCTGGGCAGTCTCAGACGGCACAATATATGAGAACGCCTACAGTTCAGGATCGGGAAACCGTGTCGGAATTCTGCACCCGGACGGGACAGAAACCTTGTACTTTCACATGCTTAATCCTTCAAATGTTGTCGTCGGAGCGCCTGTGCATAAGGGGGACGTTATCGGGCAGGTGGGGTCTACTGGGCAATCCACGGGGGCCCATCTTCACTTTCAGTGTCAGCCGTCGCCGCCGTGGAATGATGCGAACACCGTTGATCCACGAATCTATATGGCAGACCCCTCCCGGATGGGGCACGATCCCTTTCCGCCGTACCCGTGATAAGGTTGAACTATGGCTAGGCACCCGTTCTACAACTTCGACAAGTTGCTGTCCTACAATGGCACATACAACTTTGTCGTCGGCGGGCGAGGTATCGGTAAAACGTACGGCGCTAAAGAACGCGCTATTCGTTCCTCCATCAAGAACGGCGATCAATTCATCTACCTCCGTCGTTACAAGACGGAACTTGCTACAGCGCGTAACACATTCTTCGCTGACATTGAACACAAGTTTCCCAAATACGACTTACGCGCTAACGGCAACATTGCAGAATATGCACCGGTAGAGACGCGTGAGGAAAAGAAACGCTCCTGGAAGATCATGGGGTACTTTATCTCACTAAGCACGGCACAGACTCAAAAGTCTGTAGCGTTCCCTAAAGTGAAAACCATCATTTATGACGAGTTCATTATCGAAACGGGCGCGCTTCACTATCTGCCGGATGAGGCTATCGTTTTCAACAACTTCTATTCGACGGTAGACAGGTACACTGACAAGACTAAAGTTTTCTTTCTTGCTAACAGTGTGTCGATCATGAACCCCTACTTTATCGAATACGAGATTCGGCCAGATGAAAGTAGTGAATTCATCCGCTCACATGAGGGATTCATCGTCTGCCACTTCCCCGACTCAGAAGCGTTCGCGTCTAGTATCTACGAGACAACGTTCGGTAAGTTTATTAAGGGAACAGAATACGCAAAGTATGCTGTAGGTAACAACTTCGCAGACAATAATGAGAACCTTATCGGCACTAAAGACTCGCGTTATAAATACTACTTCACACTAGAATGCACTAATGGCACATTCAGCATATGGCACTCATCATATGATGCTACCTATGCCGTGCAAACCAAGTTGCCAAAGGTGAACAATTGGTTTACGCTACTGCCTCAAAGGATCACTGAGGATAAAGCGCTTATGACGTTCCAGGATAAGCCTCTCAGCTATCTTAGAACCGCGTTCCGAACGGGGAAGATGGTTTTCGACCGTCCCTCCACACGAAACGCATTCACTGAAATATTCAAGAGATAGGAAATAGTATGGGATTCAAACTTAATGGTTGGCTTATCGGGCTGCTCATCGTAGCGTTCATCGTGATTATCGCATCCGTTGTCGTGCTCATCGAAACCGGACACGACGCAACCGGATTCGTAACCCTCATCGGAATTCTGCTCACTACCGTGGCGGGATTCATTGGGACTCTGCAAGCGCTCACAAAGCAGGCCGCAGATATCAGCACGGTAAAGACGAACACCAACGGCACGCTGAGCGCGCTCAAAAAGCAACTTGATGACAACACCGCAAAGTTGCAGGCCGCCGTCGCGCAGCTCGACCCCGGTACTGCGACCGCCGTTCTTTCCGCCACTGCAAGCGAGCCGGTACCGTCAAATGTGAGCAACGAGGACGCGGCTCCAGTCGTTGACGGGGCGCAGACTACTAAGGAACTCTGATGAGTCTCGGACAGGTTGACGGGCAGGCGGGCGCGGCTCGCCTGCTCGCCGCCGGTCGCTGGACCACTGGAATGTGTCTGGAAGCCGTGTGGAATACTCTCGGCGCGGGCACAAGCGATTCCCCCGGATCGTACAACACTGCCAAAGACTGGTGGGACAGGTGCCCTACCGAGAGGAAGCGTGTAGGGGATCGCAACCCTCCGGCGGGCGCGCTCCTCAGGTTCGGTAACGGAAACGCGGCAGGACATATCTGCTACTCGCTCGGCGGAGAAAACGCGGTATCAACCGACAAACCATCGTCCGGTCTCACCGGTAGGACAACAATCAGTGATATCGAACAGTCATGGGGCGGTCGAACCTATGAGGGTTGGACGGATTGGTTAGGTGGCTGGGATGTTGTCAACCTCGGATATCCACATGTGGCCGCTGTAGCGGCAGAAAGTAGTATCAAAGCTATGGAAGCAATCATTGCAGTACCGAATGGCGTCGTCACTCACTTTATGCCAGGACAGCGAACAGACTTTGTAAGTCCTGACGATTACAACGATTACCGATCCTTGGTCGGCGGTCTCCACACTGGGAACAACGGGCAGCCCGCTACCGATCTTTTCCTGCCGCCCGAGCTTGCATCCGTCACAGGTGTGACATGGGATCGTTTCGTGAAACTGTGCGAACACTTCGGCGTTCCCACCGGCAGGCCAGCGAATCAGGATGCATGGCTAGCACAGAAGTTCGTAGGCTTCACGCCCACTCCTAGCTGACAACACGCGGCCCGCAACATTGACATGAAACGTTGCGGGCCGCTACTATAGCATCATGCGAAAAAGTTCTCCGATCCGGCATATCAAACCGGAAACAATCTGTATAGGCGATGTAATCCGCGTCACGCACAAACACAAAGACGTGGAAAAATCCGTTGTCGGCAAAGTAGCTAAACGCGATCACTACCCTCGAAGTACTGAATACACTACTGCTGAAGGTGTCGTGCTACTCGAACACTTTTACGCCACCCCTCAAAAGGTTACCGTAACCCTCATCCAAAGAAACGAAACGCTCATAACCCTACCGGGAATGGAAATATGACCCTCAGAATGTGGACATGCAAACACTGCCACAACGCACTAGAATGGGATGATGAGGAACGGTGTTTCTTTGACCAGTACGGAAACCAATACTGTAACAGTAACGGACTCTCCCACCACATCCCGGTAAGGAAAAACTATGTATAGCGTAGACTATATTCGACTCCGCAACGCGATCAACCGATCAGGGCTCAGCCTTGACGACCGCGCAAAACTCGTCGCCACACTGTGGCGCATGTGGAAGCGAGGCGATATCAAATGAACAACAAACGAATCATTGTCACAGTAAGCCTCATCTTCGCCCTCATCATCACTTCCGGATTCATCCCAGCAGTGGTACACTGAAACCATGATTAAAACACTCTTCCTCATCGCATGGGTACTACTCGCCGTAGACCTCGCAACCCTCATCCTCCTCGCAGTAAAGACCACACCATGAACGAAAAGTATTGGGCCAGTCGAAAGCTGGATAAGATTGATTTAACAGATTAGGATAAAAATGGCTAGCATTATGGACCGCTGGATTGTTTATTTTAACTCCGGGGCCATTGATAATTTCCATGGAAGCATAAACGTTAGAGCTTCAAGTATAGTTGAAGCCTTGAATAGGGTACAAGAGTTAATTCCAACAGCTGAGATATCTAGTATAGATAAGGCATAACAATGAAATGTCCAAATTGTGATGGAGAGATGAGCCATTGGTTCCAACGTGACATTTACGTATAGAAAGATCAAATGTCTCCGTAAACCACTAAAGGAACAGACAAATGAAACTTGAATACGTTCAAGAACACATCATCAAAATCTATATCAACGGATTCCCGTTCAACGACGAATGGCAAAACAGTGAATCAGGATTCCACCACGCACTCAACTACATGTCAATGCTCAAACTCGAAAACCCCGACATACCAGAAGATCACTTCCAAATCAAAATCATGTTGTCTGGCAGATACAAAGAAAAAAGTTGAATAACCCTAAGTGGCCTAGTGGAAACGCTAGGCCACTTTCTTGTACCTCACCCACAATCGCACAGACAGGTCTGTCTAAAACGACCCAAAACCCATGCACACGCATACAACACCACGACCCTCAGCGCATAGCACAGAACAGGGCAGCATGTCAAATCCTTTGTGTGGAACCT
>Ga0164242_10003878_pt1 | contig 16915 bp, 12 predicted proteins | sample OricomgcompostMG_FD_108783 | JGI IMG/M metagenome (GOLD analysis project Ga0164242, IMG submission 108783) | Miracle-Growth compost microbial communities from Emeryville, California, USA - Original compost - Miracle growth compost (MG) ...
GGACGGTCATATCCGCGCCGATGTCGTCGATATTGCCCCGGATGTTTCAGGGTTGGTCAGCGACGTTCTCGTGCACGATAACGAGGTCGTAAAGAAGGGCGATGTGCTCTTCCGCGTCGATCCTCAGCGGTTCCGCATCGCCGTCGCCGAAGCGGAGGCCGTCGCCAAGGGCCGCCAGGCGACACTCGCGCAAGCCCGGCGCGATCGCCAGCGCCTGGAAAAGCTCACCACCTTCGTCAGCAATCAGCAGCGCGAGCAGGCCGAGGCCGCCGAAGCCGAGGCCGAGGCCAGCTATGAGCAAAGCCTCGCCGACCTCGACCTCGCCAGGCTCAACCTCACGCGATCGGAGGTGAAGGCCCCCGTCAACGGCGTCATCACCAATTTCACTCTCCGTCCCGGCGACTATGTCAGTTCGGGAAAAGCGGAAGTCGCTCTGCTCGACAGCGATACGATACGCGTCGAAGGCTATTTCGAAGAGACCAAGCTCCCTCGGATCAAGATCGGCGATCCGGCCCGCATCATGCTGATGGGGCGCGGCCAGCCGCTTCGCGGCCACGTGGAAAGCATTGCTGCGGGAATCGCCGAACAGGACCGTAGCGACAGTTCCGATCTTCTAGCCAGCGTCAACCCGACCTTCAGTTGGGTCCGCCTCGCCCAACGGGTTCCCGTCCGGATCGCTTTTGACTCCATTCCACCCGATATCCGGCTGATCGGCGGCCTCACTGCAACGGTGACGATTGAACCGTCCGTGCATTGATCGTGCGCTGCCCGGTCCAGGGTGCGCGGGCGTCGGAGATGGCGCGCCAAATGGAAGACCCTCTCCATAGATCGACCGTCTTCACCGCTCCGTGATCAGGCGAACCGCCCGAGGCAGGGAACAGTACCGCTACCCGATGGTTACGCTTCCCATACGGAGATCGACCATGGAAAGCGGACCGAAACCGCGCGGTGCGGGTTTTAGCAGGCGCAATTTCATCACGGCATCCGCGTCCGCGGCCGCGACTCCGTGGATATTCCCGAAACATGCAGCAGCGGAAACGAGAGAGGCAGCGCCGATGGGAGAAGAGCCGCAAGCCAAAGTCCTCACCTCCCTCACCGTAAACAAACAGCCCTACAGGCTTGCGCTCGATCCTAGAACCAGCCTGCTCGATGCGCTTCGCGACGAGATCGGCCTGACCGGAACGAAGAAGGGCTGCGATCACGGCCAATGCGGCGCCTGCACCGTACTGGTGGACGGCACGCGCGTGCTATCGTGCATGAGCTTCGCGGTGATGAATGACGGCAGGGATGTGACGACGATCGAAGGCTTGGCTTCGCCTTCGGGAGAATTGCATCCGATGCAGCAGGCCTTCATCGATCACGACGCCTTCCAATGCGGTTACTGCACCTCCGGCCAGATCATGTCCGCGATCGGTTGCGTCAATGAAGGTCACGCCGACACCGATGGGGAAATCCGGGAATATATGAGCGGCAATCTGTGCCGCTGCGCCGCTTATCCCAACATCGTTGCCGCCATCCGGCAGGCCCGCGACGCCACAAGGAAGGTGTGAGATGCAGCCATTTTCCTATGAGAGGCCGGAAAGCGCCGCTCAGGCCGTGAACGCGGCGTCACGTCGCGTTCGGGATGGAACGACGCCTCCTTCGTCGCCGGTGCAATTCATAGCCGGCGGCACCAATATGACCGATTATATGAAACTCGGCGTGATGCAGCCGGAACGGCTGATCGACATCAACCGCATGCAGGACGCCGGTTTGAACAAAATCATGGTTTCCGATCAGGGTATCCGCTTCGGCGCGTTGGTGCGCATGGCCCAGGCGGAGGAGCATCCAGCTATCAAGAGCCAGTATCCGATTATCGCGGAAAGCCTGCAGCTGGCGGCGAGCGGCCAAATTCGCAACATGGCGAGCCTTTCGGGGAATATCTTGCAGCGGACCCGCTGCGAGTATTTTCGCGAAATCACCTGGCCCTGCAACAAGAGGAGGCCCGGTTCCGGTTGTTCCGCCATGGAGGGATTCAACCGTCAGCACGCCATCCTTGGAGGCAGCGATGAGTGCATCGCCACCTATCATGGAGATTTCGCTCAATCCCTTATCGCGCTTGACGCCACCGTCGAAATAGTGGGGCCGAAAGGACCGCGGAATCTGCCCTTTTCGGAGCTTCATCGCCAGCCCGGCAAGACACCGGAGATCGAGACCGTTCTCGCGCCGGACGACCTTATCGTGGCGATCCATGTGCCCGCTCTTCCGTGGGCGAAGCGATCGCACTACCTGAAAATTCGCGACAGGCAGTCCTATGCCTTTGCACTCGCCTCGGCGGCTGTCGCCCTCGATCTTGACGGCGATACTGTTAGGGACGCCCGGATCGCGCTCGGCGGCGTCGCGACCGTGCCCTGGCGGTCCAGAGAAGCAGAGGAGACCTTGAAGAACCGAACGCTGGACGAGGCGGCCGCGCAGGAGGCCGCGGCGGCGGCCTTCGCCGACGCCCAGCCATTGAAACATAATGCTTTCAAGGTCGAGCTCGGACGCCGGACATTGATCCGCGCACTCTTCGAAACACGCGACATGAAGGTTTAACGATGGACAGCGCCGCTCCAGCTCCGAAAGAGAATATGGGCCAACCCTATCCGCGCGTCGACGCGCGGTTGAAGGTGACCGGCGGCGCGCACTATCCGGCCGATTTCGCCATCAACAATCTGGCCTATGGCTATCTGGCCACAAGTCCGATCGCGCGAGGCGAGGTCAAGGCCGTCCATACGGAGGAAGCGCGTTCGGTGCCGGGCGTGATCGACGTCGTCACTTACGGCGATATCGGTGAAGCGCTCGCGAGGCCGAAATTCGGCAATAGCGGCGCGACTTCGATCTGGCCGCTCCACGACAAGCGGATCTGGCATGACGGCCAGATTGTCGCGCTGGTCATAGCCGAGGATTTCGAGGCGGCCCGAGAGGGCGCGATGCGCATCAGCGCCGACTACGAGGAACAGCAGCCGACATCGAGCTTCGATTCCCCTGGCGCCGAGGTGATCGACGCGGCTGGCAAGAGCCCGATGTATAAGGAGGATGTCAAGGCAGGCTCCTTCGAGACGGCTTTCGCCGCGGCCCCCGTCAAAATCGACGCGCACTATTCGACGCCGACGCAGCATCATAATCCGATCGAACTCTTCTCCACCACGGCCGTGTGGGAAGGCGAGCGGCTGACCGTCTATGAAGCGAGCCAGAACGTCCAGGGGTGGCGGGTCAATGTCGCGAGCCAGCTGAAGATGGACGCTGAAAACGTCCGCGTCATCAGCCCCTATATCGGCGGAGCGTTCGGATCGAAGGGGCCGATGACGCCGCGCACCGCGATCGTCGCGTTCGCGGCCCGGCGTCTCGGCCGCCCGGTTCGCTGTGTGGTGCAGCGAGACCAGGCCTACACGACCCAGACCTACCGCGCCGAAACCCGACATCACATCCGCATCGGCGCCGGCCATGACGGCAAGATCGCGGCCTTTTCGCATGAAGGCTGGGAGGTGACGTCCAGGCCGGACAACTACGTCGTCGGCGGAGCCTCGACCACGGCGCGAATGTATGGTTACGGCGCGGTCGCGACGCATGTTTCGCTGGTCAAGGCAGACCGCAACACGCCCGGCTATATGCGCTCGCCGCCAGAAACGCCTTATGTCTACGCGCTCGAAAACGCCATGGACGAGATGGCGGCGGCGCTCGGCATGGATCCTGTCGAATTCCGCCGCGTCAACGACACGATGACCGAGCCGATCGGCAAGAAGCCCTTTTCCAGCCGGTCGCTGATGAAATGCTACGACGAAGCGTCCGCGGCGTTCGGCTGGAAGGATCGCAATCCGAAGGTCGGATCGATGCGGGACGGCGATTGGCTGGTCGGCATGGGATGCGCAACCGCGATCTATCCGACGCACACGGCGCCCTGCGCCGCGCGTGTGCGATTGACCTCCGGCGGCAAAGTCAGGGTGCAGAGCGGTTCGCATGAGATCGGCACCGGCATCAGAACCGTAGCCGGGCAAATGGCGGCCGAAAAACTGGGCGTCGCGATGGAAGACGTGGAGGTGCAGATGGGCGACAGTTCGCTGCCTCCCGCTCCGGTTTCCGGCGGCTCCATTTCCACCGCGAGCGTCTGCTCCGCGGTTCTTAAGGCGTGCGAGGCTATTCGCGACAAGCTGTTCCGGGCCGTGGCGACGGTCAATGACGGCCCGCTTTCGGGGGCGGACATCGCGGAACTCGATCTCAAGGATGGGAAAATCATCGGTCCAGCCGGCAGATCGGTGGAACTTGCCGACGCATTCAAGGCGACCGGCGCGGCTGCGCTGGAAGAATATGCCGAATTCGCGCCGAAGGGCTCGTCATCCAAGGCGCTGAAGATGCTCTATCAGGGCGAGCCGGAAATGCACGGCGGCGAATCGGGCGACAAGATGATGTTCGCCTTCGGCGCGGAATTCGTCGAGGTGCGCGTCAATGCGAGGACGCGCGAGGTCCGGGTGCCGCGCATCGTCGGCGCTTTCGCGGCCGGCCATATCATGAACACGCGGACCGCCAGGAGCCAGCTCATGGGCGGCATGATCTGGGGGATCGGCCAGGCTTTGCACGAGGCGACCGAGATCGACCGGCGGGTGGCGCGCTATGTCAATCGCGACCTCCAGGATTATCTCGTGCCGGTGAATGCCGACGTTCAGGATCTGCAGGTGATACTGGTGCCGGAGGAGGACCACGACGTCAATCCCGCCGGCGTGAAGGGGCTCGGCGAACTCGGCAATGTCGGCACGGCCGCCGCGATCGCGAGCGCGGTCTATCACGCGACTGGAAAGCGCATCCGCGACCTGCCGATCAGGGTCGAAGATCTTTTGACCTGACGTGTGACAACCAGCCGTGGCGGAGAGGCCCACCGGCCATTCGCATAGCGCCTCCATTTGCCCGGACGAGTTCACGACATAATTCGCTCGGCAGGGCGTCATGCGAGATTCCATCCCGCCTCGCTTTTCGCTCCTGAGCGCTTCTTCCCCTTGCGTCGAAACCGCGGTCGGCTACCATCGGGGCAGGTTTGCCTGTTCGAGAGATATGGTGAAAAAGCGGACAGGCCGCCCGGGAAGGTAGACTGCCAGGGCATGGTCGATAGCAGGGCAGGATGACTGTCGACCAATAATGCATATTGTCGGTGGAATCACAGAGGAAAGCTCCATGATCTTCGCAATCCTGCTCTGCAGTACCTACGCCGGTCACCCCGAGATGAACAATTGCACCCCCTTCCATTCGACGCATTATCAGTCTCGGTCGGCATGCGAAGCCGAGTTGGCCAAACTGCGTTCGGAAGCACGAGGCAAGGGCGTCTCGATCGAAGGCGCAACCGCGACGAACGGGATCAGATCGAATACCCGATTGGTGTGCAAGCGCGGGTGAAGTCACGGCGGACCGCTCAACAAGCCAGGTGTTGGCCGGTGCTTGTTGGAGTCGAATGCTGATGGTGGACGCCCGCGGGGATGTGTCCATCGGTCAGCCTGTTTTTTCGCAAAGGATTTGAAAAGTGGTAAACATTTCCTGCTCCTTCGCTCCTCCCATCCAAACGATCGGACTCACAGCGTTTCGGCCGGATAACGGGTTCTAAGCCTGCTGCGCCAATGGTTCTCGGTCTTCTGAAGAAAGCGCCTCGCCCTCCCGTCGGACGGGTCGAGCGGCCACATGAGGTTGCCGGCCGCATCCTGCCGCTTCGAATTGTCGAGAATGCGCGCGCGACGCGCCTGACGCTGAGAATAGACCCGGACGGCCAGGGACTGCGCGTCACCGTGCCGCCGGGAATGAAGATGGCGGAAATCGACGGTTTCCTGCTGCGTCATCGGGGTTGGCTGGAAAAGCGCCTGGAAAAAGTGCCCGACCAGCCAGCCGTCAGGCCCGGTGTTAAGATTCCCATTCGCGGCGTGCCGCATCTCATCGTGCATGAGCCTGCCACGCGCGGCACGGTGGATTTAAGGCAGTTACCGGAAGGTCCGGCACTGGTCGTTCATGGAGAGCGCCGCCATTTGCAGCGCCGAGTCGCCGATTTCCTGAAGCGCGAGGCGAAGCGCGAGATCGAGCCGCTCGTCGCCAAGCACACGCAAAAGGCCGGCCGGCGGGCGGTCGCAGTCCGCTTCAAGGACACGTCGAGCCGCTGGGGCTCCTGCTCCTCCACCGGCAATCTCTCCTTCTCATGGCGCATCGTGATGGCGCCACCGCCGGTGATCGATTATCTCGTCGCGCATGAGGTCGCGCATCTCCGGGAAATGAACCACGGCCCGAGATTCTGGGCGCTCTGCCGCGAGCTTTGTCCCGACACCGACCGCTGCCGCGCATGGCTGAAGCGCAATGGCGGCGCGCTGCAGGCAATCGGTTTCGGCTGAGCCTCGGGCTCACGAACCCCGGATAACCGCCGGATTGTGAACAGTCCGTCGTACGGCCGCGCCGCTCGCAAGAGCGCGTTCGAATGGCTAGATTCCCGTCAACGCTCAACAAAGGGAGATTTCCCGTGTCCATCAGACCCGTGAAGCAGACGTCGCTTGCGCAACCGACAATGGAAGGCGCCGGCGTGAAGCTCAATCGCGCCTTCGGCTTCGGTGACCCCTCGCTCGCCGATCCGTTCCTCCTCTTCGATGATTTCCGCAACGATCGGCCGGAAGATTATCTTGCCGGCTTTCCCTGGCACCCGCATCGCGGCATCGAAACGATCACCTACGTTCTGTCCGGTTCCGTCGATCATGGCGACAGCCTCGGCAATCGCGGCACGCTCGTCGCCGGCGACGTCCAGTGGATGACGGCGGGCAGCGGCATCATGCACCAGGAGATGCCGAAGGGCGACGCCAAAGGCCGGATGCACGGCTTTCAGCTCTGGGCCAATCTGCCTTCTTCATTGAAGATGACCGCGCCGCGCTATCAGGACGTCAAGGCCGAAGCCATTCCCGAGATCATCGACGATGACGGCACGATCGTTCGTGTCATTACCGGCGAGTTCTGGGGCAGGAAGGGACCGGTCGAGGGCGTTGCGGCAAGTCCATCCTATCTCGATGTGTTCGTGCCCGCCGGCAAGAGGAAAATCCTGCCGGTCGATACGCGCTCCTCCGCCTTCGCCTATGTCTTCGAGGGTTCGGGCACCTTCCGCGACGCGTCCAAGCCTTTCGGCGTTCTGGTCGAGAAAGGACTTGGCGAGGAGGAGCACTATATCCGCGACGAAAGCGGCGACCGCACGCTGGTCGTCTTCGGCGGCGGCGACGAAGTAACGGTGCAAGCCGGCGATCACGGCATCCGTTTCCTGCTCGTCTCCGGCCGCCCGATTGCCGAGCCGATCGCCTGGCACGGCCCGATCGTGATGAATACGCGGGAGGAACTCGTTCAGGCGGTCAATGAGCTGAGGAACGGCACGTTCATCAAGTGAGGCACGAGGGGGGTTCCGCCTCGTTCCTTCGCGCCCCTCCGTCCTGCCGGAGTTCTCCCCTGAAAGGGGAGATTGCCGGTCGATTTCGATGGCGCTCGTCTCGCGACACCGACGATTGGCGAAAGCGGAGTGACAGCCAATCCCCCATCGAGGGAGCGTGTGGCGCAAAACCTTCCTTGGAGAGAAGCCTCAGTCCTTCGGCGCTTTGGCCATCTTCAGGTAGGGCAACACCTGCTTGTAGCCGCCGAACTTGGTCTGCGCTTCCTCCTCCGACACAGCGGCGGTCAGCGCCACGTCCTCGCCCGGCTTCCAGTTGGCCGGCGTCGAAACCTTATGCTTGGCGGTGAGCTGGATGGAATCGATGGCGCGCAGGATCTCGTCGAAATTGCGGCCCGTCGTCATCGGATAGGTGAGGATCAGCTTGACCTTCTTGTCGGGGCCGATGACGAAGACGGAGCGTACCGTTTGGTTGTCGGCGGGCGTGCGGCCTTCCGAACTGTTGCCGGCGGAGGCGGGCAGCATGTCATAGAGCTTGGCCACCTTGAGCTCGGGATCGCCGATCATCGGATAATTGACCTTGTGGCCGGTCGCCGTCTCGATATCGCCCTTCCACTTCTGGTGGCTCTCCACCGGATCGACGGAAATGCCGATGATCTTGGCGTGGCGCTTGTCGAACTCCGCCTTCAAGCCGGCCATCGCGCCGAGTTCCGTCGTGCAGATCGGCGTGAAATCCTTGGGGTGCGAAAAGAGCACCGCATAGCCGTCGCCGATCCAGTCGTGGAAATGGATCTCGCCTTCTGTCGTATCGGCGGTGAAGTCAGGGGCGGTGTCGTTGATGCGAAGGCTCATGGCGATTTCTCCCGGAGGCGTAATTGCTATGCGCGCCGATGGCGCGCTTGGTTCCTAGCATAGCGCATCTCGAGCGCCTGACGAGACGGAGCAACGCTATTTTGCGCACCGGTCAGAACGGAATATGCGTATTCCAGGGACCACGAGAAAAATTATTCCCAAATCCGTTCTGCATGCGGCCCGCGCAGCGGGAGCCGACGCGCGCCGGCGGCCGCATCATAAACCTTGTAGAACATGCTCAAATCCATTAGCGTACATATGAATTTTCCAGACCTGTCGCAGTGTATGACACCTGGTTTCGCGGAATGGCCGCGCCGGGTACTGGACAAAAAAGAAGACGATCGCAAAGATCGCCAGATCGAACCGACAAAGGGGAATACGATGTCTGGAACAAGAAGGGCATTCATTGCCGCCATTGCCTCGGCCGCGTTCATCGCCACGGTTTCGGCAGCAGGCGCGGCCGATACGATCAAGATCGGCGACATCAACAGCTATACCGGAATGAGCGAGTTCACCGGGCCTTACAAAAACGGCGCGGAGCTCGCGGTCGAAAAGATCAACGCCGAAGGCGGCGTGCTCGGCAAAAAGCTCGAACTGATCACCCGCGACGACAAGGGCCAACCGGGTGAGGCGGTGAAGGCGGCGCAGGAACTGTTCGCCCGCGACGGCGTCGCCTTGATCTCGGGAGCCTCGCTCAGCAATGTCGGCCTGGCGCTCACCTCCTACGCAAAGCAGCGCAAGCATCTGTATATCGCGTCCGAGCCGCTCGCGGATTCCGTGGTCTGGGCCAGCGGCAACAAATATACGTTCCGCCTGCGTCCCTCGACCTATATGCAGGCGGACATGCTCGCCGAAGCCGCCGCCAAGGCCGGCAAAAAGCGCTGGGCGACGATCGCGCCGAACTATTCCTACGGCAAGGAGGCCGTGGCCGACTTCGAAAAACTACTGAAAAAGCGCCGGCCCGACGTTGAGTTTGTCGCCGAGCAGTGGCCGGGCCTGTTCAAGATCGATGCCGGCGCCGAGGTGCAGGCGCTCGCCGCAGCCAAGCCGGATGCGATCTTCAACGTCACGTTCGGGCCGGACCTCGCCAAATTCGTGCGCGAGGGGCAGACCCGAGGCCTGTTCAAGGACAAGCTGGTCGTCGGCCTTTTGGGCGGCGAGCCGGAATATCTCGATCCGCTCAAGGGCGAAGCGCCCAAAGGGTGGCTGGTGACAGGCTATCCCTGGTACGCCATCAAGACGGCAGAACACAAAGCCTTCCTCGATGCTTATCAGAAAAAATTCCACGATTATCCGCGTCTCGGCTCGGTCGTCGGCTACGACACCATGCTGACCGCCGCCGCCGCCATCAAGAAGGCCGGCTCGACGGATACGGATGCCCTGGTCAAGGCTATGGCCGGCCTCACCATCGACACGCCGCTCGGCAAGGTCACATATCGGCAGATCGACCATCAATCGACGATGGGCGCTTTCGTCGGCACCCTCGCCGTCAAGGACGGCAAGGGGATCATGGTCGACTGGAGCTATAAGGATGGCGCCAATTACCAGCCGAGCGACGCCGAAGTGAAGAAGATGCGTCCCGCGGATCAATAGGGTCGAACATGTCTTGACCGGGCGGAGCAACGCTCCGCTCGCCAGCGCCGGAGATTCGGTCCGATTCCTGCCTCGAAAGGGACGGGCGGCGTCTGAAAGGTTCGGTTTATGGGTTTTTTCGTCGCCCAGTTGCTGACAGGCCTGGCGAATGCCGGGGCGCTGTTCCTGGTCGCCTCCGGCCTCTCCATCATTTTCGGCGTCACGCGCGTGGTGAATTTCGCGCATGGCTCCTTCTACATGCTCGGCGCCTATATTGCCTGGACGCTGATGAACCATCTCACAGGCGCAGCCGGCTTCTGGGGAAGCGTCGTGCTGACCGGCCTCGCCGTCGGCCTCATCGGGCTTCTTGTCGAAATGGTCATCCTCAAGCCGATCTACCGCTCGCCGGAGCTTTACCAACTCGTCGCGACCTTTGGCGTCATTCTCGTCGTCAGGGACCTCACGGAATATATCTGGGGACCGGAGGATCTGATCGGGCCGCGCGCACCGGGTCTCGACGGAACCGTCATGCTGATGGGCCAGGCCATCCCGACCTACGATCTGGTGCTGATCGCGCTCTCCTTGATCGTCCTTGGCGGGCTTTGGCTGCTCTTCAACAGGACCCGCGTCGGCGTGCTCATCCGCGCCGCGACGCAGGACCGCGAAATGGTCGGCGCGCTCGGCGTCAACCAGGCGGTGCTCTTCACGGGCGTGTTTTTCCTCGGTTCGTTCCTCGCCGGCATAGGCGGCGCCTCGCAACTGCCCAAGGGCGGCGCCAATCTGATGATGGATCTCAACATCATCGCGTCCGTCTTCGTGGTCGTCGTCATTGGCGGCATGGGATCGATCTTCGGGGCTTTCGTCGCCTCCGTCCTGGTTTCGGAATTGCAGGTCTTCGGCGTCCGCCTCCTGCCGCAGAGCACGCTCGTCCTGATGTTCGTCGTCATGGCCATCGTTCTGGTATTGAGGCCCGAGGGCCTTTTCGGGCGTCCCGAGACCACGCCCTACCAGCGCGGCTCGGCCATATCCCCGAAGCCGTTCCGGCCTTTCGGGCTTTACGGCAAGATGACTGCCGCGGCCATCCTCCTCATCCTCGCGCTGGTGCCGCTGTCGCATAACAGCTATCTCGTCTACCTCCTCTCCGACATCGTCATCCTGTGCCTCTTCGCGGCAAGCCTGCATTACATTCTCGGGATCGGCGGCATGATCTCCTTCGGCCATGCCGCCTTTTATGGCGGCGGCGCCTACGTGGCGGCGCTTTTCGTGCACTATCTGAACACGCCGATGGAGCTGGCGATCGGTCTGGCGCCGCTCGGCGCGGGCTTCGCGGCGCTCATCGTCGGCTGGTTCTGCGTGCGGCTTTCCGGCGTCTATTTCGCCATGCTCACGCTGGCCTTCTCGCAAGTGATCTGGTCGATCGTCTATCAATGGACGGACGTGACCGGGGGCAGCGACGGCATTCTCAACATCTGGCCCTCGGACTGGGCGAGCAGCCCGGTCGCCTATTATTATCTCGTGCTCGTGATCGGCGCCGGCGGCATCATCCTCCTCAGAACCATGGCCCATACGCCGTTCGGCTACAGCCTGCGCGGCACGCGCGATTCCATGCTGCGGGCCGAAGCGATCGGCATCAGCGTCAAGCACGTCCAGCTCGCCGCCTTCACCTTCGCGGGCGCGATGGCCGGGCTTGCCGGCAGCTTGTTCGTCTTCGCCAAGGGAAGCATCTTCCCAACGGAACTGTCGATCGACCGGTCCTTCGACGCGCTTATCATGGTCTTCCTCGGCGGCGTTCAGTCGCTGACCGGCCCGACCGCCGGCGCCAGCGTCTTCACGCTGTTGCAGGACACCTTGTCCAGCTTCACCTATTGGCGACTGGGCCTCGGCGTCATCATCATCCTGATCGTTATCCTCTCGCCGCAGGGCATCGTCGGTTTCGGAAGCCGGATCGCGCAGTGGTTCAGGCCGCTTGGAAGAATGCGGGGAAAAAGGCTGACGGGGGAAGTCCAGTGAGCGGTTTCCTCGTGGTCGAGGGGCTGACCCGCAGCTTCGGCGGAGTCAAGGCGGTGGACAATGTCAGCTTCACGCTCGGCAAGGGCGAATTGCTGGCGCTGATTGGTCCGAACGGCGCCGGCAAATCGACCTGTTTCAACATGCTCTATGGCGTGCTCCGACCCGATAGCGGCTCGGTCAAGCTGGACGGCAGGGAACTGATCGGGCTGAAGCCGCGGCAGATCTGGCGTCTCGGCGTCGGCCGCACTTTCCAGATCACGGCGACCTTCACCTCGATGACGGCGGTGGAGAACGTACAGATGGCGCTTATCTCGCATGCCCGCCGCGCCTTCGGCGTCCTGTCGCGAGCGCGCAACTGCTATCGCGAGGAAGCGCTGGCTCTGCTCGACATGATCGGCATGCGCGCCCAAGCGGACCGTGCGACGAGCATCCTCGCCTATGGCGACCTGAAACGGCTGGAACTCGCCATAGCACTCGCTCACGGCCCGAAGCTCCTTCTGATGGACGAGCCGACGGCCGGCATGGCGCGGAGCGAGAGGCGGGCGCTCATGCAACTGACCGCCGATCTGGTGCGTCAGCGTCAGACCAGCGTGCTTTTCACCGAACACGATATGGACGTCGTGTTCGAGCATGCGCATCGTGTCCTGGTTCTCAATCGCGGCCAGCTTCTGGCGGAAGGGTCGGTCGAGGAGATCCGCGCCAATCCCGAGGTGCGCGCCGTCTATCTCGGTGGCGGCGCGACATTTGAGGCGGCTCATGCTTGAGGTCTCCGATATCCATTCCTTCTATGGCGGAGCGCATATTCTCCACGGCCTGTCGCTGACCGTCGCCGAGGGCGAGGTGGTGGCGCTTCTCGGCCGCAACGGCGCCGGCAAGTCGACGACCATGAAAAGCATTATGGGGCTTGTCCGCCCCAGGAGCGGCGAGGTCAGGTTCCGCGGCCAGGCCATCACCCGCAAGCCGCCCTACATCGCGGCGCGGCTCGGGCTTGGCTACGTCCCGGAAGACCGCCGCATCTTCACCGACCTGACCATCCTGGAAAATCTGGAAGTCGGGCGGCAGAGGCCGCGCGAAGGACAGAAGGAATGGACGAGGGAACGCCTCTTCGAACTCTTCCCCAACCTTGCCGAGCGGCGTCACGCGCTTGGCGGCGCGATGAGCGGCGGAGAACAGCAGATGCTGACCATCGCCCGCACGTTGATGGGCAATCCGAAGCTCATCCTCCTCGACGAACCGTCGGAAGGCATATCGCCGATCATCGTCGAGCAGATGGCCTTCGCCATTGCGAAGCTCAAGCAGGAAGGACTTTCCATCCTCCTGTCGGAGCAGAACATCCATTTCGCCAAGCTGATCTCAGACCGCGCCTATGTCATCCAGGGCGGCTGCGTGGAATTTCAAGGCACGATTGAGGAACTGGAACAGGACCCGGCCCTGCAGCAGGATCATCTGGTTCTGTAATACAGAAATTTTCTGTTCCGACCTCGCCGTTGTACCGCGGGTACAAATTCGCAATGGCCGAAAGCAAATCGGGATGCAGTCTTGTAGAACCGCATCCCGACTTTCGTATGAGCGTGCCTGGAACAGTCGCCGGCTATCAGGCGACGGCGCCGTTGATCCAGTGGGAAAGCGCCGTCTTCGGCAATGCGCCCACTTTCATATCGGCAACTTCGCCGCCCTTGAAGATCATCAAGGTCGGGATCGAACGCACGCCGAACTGCGCGGCGAGCTCAGGATTCTCGTCTATATTGAGCTTCGCGATCTTCACCTTGCCGCCGAGTTCGGTCGCGATTTCCTCAAGCGAAGGAGCGATCATCTTACAGGGTCCGCACCATTCCGCCCAGAAATCGACGACGACCGGCTCCGAGGATTGGAGGACGCTCGACTGGAAATTGTTCTTGTCAACCTTTTCGGTAGCCATGGGAAATTCCTTGCATTGAATGCCGCGTCGGATGTGGGAATGAATGGGAGGCCATTCAAGGTCCACCTTCTTCTCACGACTTGGTGAGTCGGGCAAGGGAGGCGTCCATCACACTCGCGGGAAGGGGGACGAGGTCAGGGGCTTCCGTGAAGAGCAGCGCCGCCTCGACAGCCTTTCCCGGATAAAGCGGCTTCAGCAACTCGCGGTAGAGCGCCATTTGCAGGACATAGGCTTCCGGAATCTCGGACAGTTCGGCGGGGGGGATGCGGTTGGTCTTGTAGTCCAGGATCAGCACCATGTTGTCCGCAACGGCCAGACGATCGATCTTGCCGGAAATGGCGCGCTCCTTTCCCCTGATCGTCCGCGTTCCCATGATCGAAACCTCCGCCCGCGAGCCTTTGGCGAAGAGTGGCGAGAAGCGGTCGTCATCGAGAATACGGAAGGTGGACGTGAGAGCTTTTTGCCTCTCCTCCTCGGGCCAGTTCGCGCCGACGCGCGCGAGATAGCGTTCCGCCGCCTCTCTCCTGGCCCCGGGCGCAAGTTGCGGCAGGACCTGGAGGAGACGGTGCATGACCGTTCCGCGCTCGAGCGTGAAGGCGGGCGCCTGGTCGGAAAGCACCGGCGAAGATCGGACCGGAGTTTCGCTATCCTCTTCGATCAGGACGGACGCGCCAGAGGGCGCCAGAGGCCGCGGCAATCGCTGGATCTCCGGCAGTGGCGTCAACAGGCCTTCGGGCAAAGGCGTCTCGCCGGCGGCAGTTTCCCTTTCCGCTTCCGCCTCCTGGGGGATCGAGCCGGCCGTCACGCAATAGCGATAGATGGGTTCATCGCAGTTCTCGAATGGCGAGGGGCGCTCGCCGCAGCCGGCGCCGGAAAGCGCGTCCCGCACGATCCTGTGCCAGGTCATGTCGCCCGGCTCTTTTTTGCCGTGGTAGCCGCAGACAATGAGGCGGTCTTCCGCGCGCGTCATGCCGACATAGAGCAGCCGGCGATATTCTTGCTCCGCCTTCCTTGCGGCCTCGGCCTCCAATTGCTTGAGGAAGCGGTTGGGGGTTCCCGCGCCGGCGCGCCAGATATAACCGTTGCCGCGCCAGTATCCCCGCGAGGGGGCGAAGGGGATGAGGCATGGAAGGTGAGATCTGCTGAAGGGCGCATTGCCGCCATCGACGAGAAACACGACGGGCGCTTCAAGGCCCTTGGCGGCGTGCACCGTCATGATGCGGACCTCGTCGCGCGTCTGGTCCATTTCGCGCTTTATTTCGGGACCGGCCCTTTCCAGCGTCGCGAGGAAGGCTTCCAACCCCGGCAGGCCGGTCTTTTCCCCGTCAAGACAAAAGCCCAGGAATTCATCCAGGACTTCGCCGGCCTCGTGCCCCAGCCTGGCGATCATCTTGCCGCGCACTCCATCGCGCGCCAGCATCGTGGCGTAGAACTCGAAGACCGGCTTGAAATCGGCCTCGGCGCGCCAATTGAGCAATTGTGTGACAATCCGGCCAAGGATTTCGTCCCCGACGGCGCGCTCCTTCAGTCTCTGGAACAGCGAGATGCCCTTCTCCCGACCTGAGGCGAGCGCGAAAAGCGTCTCTTCGGAAAGGCCGAAGATCGGGCTTTTCAGGAGCGCCGCGAGCGAAAGATCATCCTCCGGCTGCAGGACGAAGCGGCCGAGCGCCATCAGATCCTTGACGGCGATATGGTCCTGCAATCTCAGCCGATCGGCGCCCGCCACGGGGATATGGCGGTTTTTCAGGCTGCGCGAGAGGGCATGGACGAAGCTGCCCCGCTTGCGCACCAGCACCATGATGTCGCCAGCCGCCAGCTTCCTGCCGGCGCCTTCGATGGTTTCGCCAGCCTTGAGCCAATCCTCGATCGTCCCGGCGATCGCCTCGGCCACTTGGACGGCCGGCTGCGAGGCGTGGTCGATCGCGACGCGCCAGTCTTCCGGCTGCTCGATCGCCGTTTCGCCGAGCGTCGGCCAGACCTCGACATAGCCCGGCGCGCCTTCCCGTATCGGCTTATGTTCGATCGTTTCGGGATCGCGCGTCAGCCCTTCGCGCACGGCCTCGCGCGTGAAGACGAGATCGACGGCCGACAGCACGTCTCCCGTGGAGCGGAAGGACCGCTGCAGCTTGACCCGCTCGAAGCGCTGTTCAGCGGCGACGACGCGAGCGGAGAATTCGTGGCCATTCATATCGAACTCTTCCGGCCGCGCGCCTTGAAAGGAATAGATCGACTGCTTTTCGTCGCCCACCGCGAAGACCGTCCGGCTAACAGATTCGCGCGCGCTCAAGCCGGCAAAGAATTCTTCGGTCAGCTTTTTCACCACCTGCCACTGGTCGGGGCTCGTGTCCTGAGCCTCGTCGATCAATATGTGGTCGATGCCGCGGTCGAGCTTATACTGCACCCATGCGCCGGCGTCGGAGCGCGACAGCAGCCGGATCGTCCGTTCGATGAGATCGTTGAAGTCGAGAAAGCCGCGCGCCGCCTTTAATTGTTCATAGCGCGCGATCAGCCAGTCCGCGATCACGAGAGCCGCCCGCGTCGCGAGAAGCGAACGGAAGAGCGCCAGCCTGTCGGCGGTGGCGACCAGCGCTTCCGCCGCGGCTTGATAGCGCTCGGCGAGATCGGGCAATCGCGCACGCATCGCATTGGTGAAAGCCCGGCCGGGATCGTACAAATCGCCGCCCGCTTTCAGGAAGCCTTCGCAAAGATATTGAAGCCGCAGCACCGGATCGCTTTCCGAGAGAGCTCTTTCCAACCCAGGCGAAATATTCCTTTGGACGGATTTGGCGTCCTCCTCCTCCGCGATTCGAAGCAAGGTGCGCAGCTGGCCGGGATCAAAGCCGGGCAAAGGCCAGATGCTCGAGGCTATGCTTGCCTCGTCATCCGTTTCGGCAAAGCCGAATTCCTGGAACAGTTCGGCGAAACGCGGCGATCCGTCCGATATTTCGCCGATAAAGCGTCTAAGCCCTTCACGGTTGCGAACGATTTCCCCCAGCAATCCGTCTAGCCCGAATTCGTTTCCGATGGAAAGCACGCGGGCGAAAGCATCGGCGAGATCGCGCTTTTCGCCGGCAGCCGCCCCGGTGATCATGTCGCGCCGGGCCTCGGCCATCAGCGCGGCCTCGGTCGAGCCCTCCAGCAATTCGAAATGGCCCGCAATA
>Ga0164242_10003879_pt1 | contig 16913 bp, 11 predicted proteins | sample OricomgcompostMG_FD_108783 | JGI IMG/M metagenome (GOLD analysis project Ga0164242, IMG submission 108783) | Miracle-Growth compost microbial communities from Emeryville, California, USA - Original compost - Miracle growth compost (MG) ...
CTTGATGATCTTGAACTCGAGTTCCTTGCCCTCGAGGTACACCGGGTCGCGCACCGGGCGCACGTCGACCAGCGAGCCCGGCAGGAACGCGCGGACGTCCTTGATGTCGACGGTGAAACCGCCCTTGACCTTGCCGGAGATCATGCCGGTCACGGTCTCTTCCTTGTCGAAGGCCTCCTCCAGGCCGTCCCAAACCATGGAACGCTTGGCCTTCTCGCGGGAGAGCTTGGTCTCGCCGAAGCCGTCTTCGAGGGCGTCGAGGGCAACCTTCACCTCGTCGCCGACCTGCACTTCCAGCTCGCCCTTCTCGTCCTTGAATTGCTCGATCGGGACGATGCCCTCGCTCTTCAGGCCCGCGTTGATCACCACCACATCGTTGCGGATTTCCACGACGATGCCGGTGACGATGGAGCCGGGCTTCAGCTTGGCGATGGCCTGCTGGCTCTGTTCAAACAGTTCGGCAAAACTTTCAGTCATGTTGATTCCAGAATGAAAAAAGGCGGTCTGCCCGAATGCGCGCCGTCGGATGTAATGCGCACAGGCGAAACGCCCACCGGTTGTGGGTGACGTGGAGAACATCCCCTGCCGGGAAAGCCCCTTGGCACCGTTGAACCAAAACCCCCGCCGCGGCAGGGGCGCGAAAACCGCCATGCCAGCCGCTTACGGCTGCACGACGGCGAGAACTCTGGCGACGACGTCCGCGATGGGCATGCCGGTGGTATCCACCAGTACCGCATCCCCGGCCGGCTTGAGCGGCGCGACCGTCCGCGAGGCATCGCGGGCGTCGCGCGCTTCAATTTCGCGCTGAAGGCCGCTAAGTGTAACGTTCAGGCCCTTTTCCTTCAACTGCTTATAGCGTCTTTTCGCCCGTTCGGCGGCGCCGGCGGTAAGGAATACCTTGTAGGGGGCATCGGGGAAGATCACCGTGCCCATGTCGCGTCCGTCGGCGACCAGTCCCGGGGCCTTGCGAAAACCCAGCTGAATGTCCACAAGTGCTTGACGTACCGAAGGAATCGAGGCAATCGCCGAGGCCGCCGCTCCGGCCGTCTCGGTGCGCAGTTCGTCGGTGGCGTCGTGCCCGTTGACCAGCACCCGGGTGTCGCCGCCGTCCGCCGCCGCACGGAAACGGATCTTGGTCGAGCGGGCGCAGCGCGTCACCGCCTCGGCGTCCGACAGGTCCAGGCCCGCCGCCCCCGCCGCATAGCCGACCGCCCGATACAACGCCCCGGAGTCGAGCAGGCGCCAGCCGAGTTGCTCGGCCACCAGGCGGCTAATCGTCCCCTTGCCCGATCCGGACGGGCCATCGATGGTGAGTACCGGGACAACCGGGTTCGGGCTCATGGGCGACGCTGCCTGACCAAATGATTCGGTTATCTTAACGCGCCGCATCTCCCGAAGGCGCATGCTTTCGCGCTTCGCCCACTGCCCATCGCCCGGTTCCGACGTGCCCACCAACGAACTTCGCCGCGCCTTCGAACAGGCCTCCTCCGAGGTCTGGAGCCTGGCCGAGCGTCCGGACAACGACACCCTGCTCAAGCTCTACGCGCTCTACAAGCAGGGCAGCACCGGCGATATCTGCCGCGCCTGCCCGGGGTTCTTCGACTTCGTCGGCATGGCCAAGCACGAGGCCTGGAGCAGGCTGCGCGGCATGGCGCGCGACGAGGCCATGCGCCGCTACGTCGAGCTGGTGCAGCAGCTGCGGGTGCTGCAGCCGGCCCCGGCCCTGCACGGCTAGGCGCGAGGGCGGCAGAAATCGTCCGGGTGGCCAAAGCCTGCCTGCGGTCTATTTTCCCGCCGCTGCTTGGCCCATAGAACCCCTATGGGCCGGCGAATCGTCGAAAAACGATCCTCGCAGGCAGACTTTTTCACCTCGAACATGTCTGCTGCCCACGCGCCTGGACACACCCTTCCGGGGCGCTCCGCCGCCCTGTCCCCGCCTTCGACCCAGGCAGGCATCGTGCTTGCTTTTGCCGCTTGCCCCCGGCACGATTCATACGATCGTTTGAACCCACGGCAGCAGCATGAGCTACCCGCATCTGTTCACCCCGCTGGAACTGGGGCACGTCACCCTGCCCAACCGCATCCTGATGGGGTCCATGCATACCGGCCTGGAAGACCGCGCCGCCGACTACGACAAACTGGCCGCCTATTTCGCCGAGCGCGCGCGGGGCGGCGTAGGGCTGATCGTCAGCGGCGGCATCGCGCCGAGCATGCGCGGATGGCTGAAGCCGTTCGGCGGACGCCTGACGATGCCGTGGCACAAGCCGCGGCACCGCAAGCTGACCCAGGCCGTCCATGCCGAAGGCGGCCGCATCTGCATGCAGATCCTGCACGCGGGACGCTACGGCTACCACCCCCTGTCGGTGGCGCCGTCGCGCCTCAAGTCGCCGATCACGCCCTTCACCCCGCGCGCCCTGTCGCCACGGGGCGTGGCGCGGACCATCGACAGTTTCGTGCATTGCGCCCGACTGGCCCGCGAGGCCGGCTACGACGGCGTGGAAATCATGGGCTCGGAGGGCTACCTGATCAATCAGTTCATCGCCGCGCGCACCAACCGGCGCGACGATGCCTGGGGCGGCGACGCGACGCGGCGGATGCGCTTCCCGACCGAGATCGTCCGCCGCGTGCGCGAGGCGGTGGGCCGCGACTTCATCATCGTCTACCGGCTGTCGATGCTGGACCTGGTCGAGGACGGCCAGGACTGGAGCGATGTCGTTGCCCTGGCCCGGGCCGTCGAAGCCGCCGGCGCCTCGATCATCAACACTGGCATTGGCTGGCACGAGGCGCGCGTGCCCACCATCGTCGCCAGCGTGCCGCGCGCCGGCTTCGCCTGGGTCACGCAGAAACTCAAGGGCGAAGTCGCAATCCCGCTGGTCGCCACCAACCGGATCAACACGCCCGAGGTGGCCGAACGCATCCTCGCCGACGGCGCCGCCGACATGGTCTCGATGGCACGCCCGCTGCTGGCCGACCCGCAGTGGCCGGCCAAGGCCCGGGCCGGCCGCGCCGACCGCATCAATACCTGCATCGCCTGCAACCAGGCCTGCCTCGACCACGTCTTCCAGAACAGGCGCGCATCCTGCCTGGTCAATCCGCGCGCCTGCCGCGAAACCGAACTCGCCATCGCGCCGGCCGCCGGCCGCAAGCGCATCGCGGTGGTCGGCGCGGGACCGGCCGGACTGGCCTGCGCCACGACCCTCGCCGAACGCGGCCACGCGGTGACCCTGATCGAACGTGCCGGCGAGATCGGCGGCCAGTTCAACTATGCCCGGCAGATTCCCGGCAAGGAGGAGTTCCACGAGACGCTGCGCTACTTCCGTCGGCGGCTGGAAGACACCGGCGTCGACCTGCGGCTGGGGCGGCCCGCGACGGCGGCGTCGCTGCACGACGGGGGCTACGACGAAATCGTGATCGCCGCCGGCGTCACGCCGCGAAAAGTGCATTTTCCGGGCAGCGACGATCCACGCGTGCTGAGCTACCTCGACGTGCTTGCCCATGGCCGCCGCCCCGGCGCCCGCGTAGCCATCATTGGGGCCGGTGGCATCGGCTTCGACATGGCGGAATTCCTCACCGAGGCCCCGCCTTCGCCCAGCACCGACATCGCCCGCTGGACCCGCGAATGGGGCGTGGATAGGCAGCTCGCCCATCGCGGCGGCCTGCAGCCGGCGGCGCCGGAGCCCCCCGAGCGCGAGGTATGGCTGCTGCAACGCAGCCCCGGCCGTCCCGGCGGGCGGCTCCACAAGACCACTGGCTGGGTGCACCGCGCCACGCTCAAGCACAAACGGGTCAACATGCTCGGTGGCGTCGGCTATGAGCGTTTCGACGATCGGGGACTGCACATCACGGTAGATGGCGAGCCGCGCACGCTGGCCGTGGATCATATCGTCGTCTGTGCCGGCCAGGAGCCGAATCGCTCGCTCGCCGACGAACTGGCCGCCCTGGGCCGGCGCGTCCATCGCATCGGCGGCGCCGAGCTGGCCGCCGAACTGGATGCCGAGCGGGCCATCGCGCAAGGGACGCAGCTTGGGATAGAGCTTTAGGAAAAGCCCTCAAGCTTATAAGAACAAAAGAAAAATAAAGCGCCCTGCGAGCGACGCGTCAGTACCGGTTCTTGGGGAGAGAAGCTCGGGTACCGCATGAGTAGCGTCGCTGCAGGGCGAGGGCCACGCCGCCCGGGGGGAGGGGGTTGGCGGCGTAACGAGCAGTATTTTATGATCGACACACCATAGAATCAAATATATATTTCCAAGCCTACTTATATGGGCTTCATATATGTTTGATTTCCGCCAGCTTCGCTATTTCGTCGCGGTAGCCGAGGAATTGAGCTTCACGCGCGCGGCCCTGCGCCTGCACATCTCGCAACCCCCGCTGTCCCAGCAGATCCAGTCGCTGGAGCAGGACCTTGGCGTCCGCCTGCTGGAAAGGAACAAGCGCAGCGTCGCCCTGACCGAGCCGGGGCGGTTGTTCCTCGACGAGGCCCGGCAGATCCTGCTGAAGGCGGACGACGCGCGGTTCCGCGTGACCGAAGCGGCGGCCGGCTACCTGGGACAGTTGCGGCTGGCCTACACCGTCTCGGTATCCTTCCACCCTGCCCTGCCGCAGGCCCTGCTGCGCTTTGGTCGCAATGCGCCGAACGCGCATGTGCTGCTGAGCGAAATGTATACCGAGCCGCAGTTCGCCGCCCTGCGCGCCGAGCAGATCGACGTCGGCTTTGTGCGTGGCACGCCGGCCCACGAGGCCGATGCCAGGGCGCTGCGCATCGAGGTGATCGACCGCGAACCCCTGCTGCTGGCCTTGCCGCCGGACCATCCGCTGGCCGGTCGGGCCAGCGTGAAGATGGACGACCTCGCCGGCGAGGCCTTCGTCGCCCAGCCGCGCGAGCTGGCCGCCACGCTGTACGACCGCTTGGTGCAACTGGCCGCCAAGTCGGGGTTCCACCCGCAGATCCGCCAGCATGCCCAGCAGCTCAACGGACTGCTGGCCTTGGTGGCCGCGGGTATCGGGCTGGCCCTGGTCCCCGCCACGATGCAGTCCGTCCGCCTGGCGGGCGTCAGCTATGTACCGCTGCAAGACCCGGAAGCCTACCTGCTGCTGGCCGTCGCCAGCCGCGAAGGCGACCGGTCGCCGGTCCTGGCGCAATTTCTCTCCCTGCTCCCGGACCTGAAGGCAACCCGGCCGCTGCCGGTGGCACCCGCATCGTAGCGCCCCCTTCGCTGGCTTGCGGCAAGCGCCTGGAATCGCTAGAATTGCAGGCTTGACTTTTTCCATTGGTACCAGGAGCTGGCCGTGAAGGTGCTTTCCTCTTTGAAGTCCGCCAAACAGCGGCACCGCGACTGCAAAGTCGTGCGCCGTCGCGGCAAGGTGTTCGTGATCTGCAAGAGCAACCCGCGTTTCAAGGCTCGCCAGCGCTGATCAGCGCTTTTCCCGACGAGTCGCAACGCATAAGGGCCGCCTGATGGCGGCCCTTTGCGTTGGTGACCCGGCACGGCACAAGCCTCGCGGCAACGGTGCCGCGGCCGGCATGGGGCGCCTATTCGCGCGGTCCATGCCGGCCTGCCGAGAAGCCGTTCAAACCCGTGCCTGTCCAAAATTCCCTGGCATCTTTCTGGACGGCGCTTACGGCGTCTTGCCGGCCTTCATGCGCTGCACGATCGCCAGCGAGCGCGCCACGTGCTGGTCGGGCCGCAGATGGTCGCTGTCCGAGGAAAGCGTGGCGACGATCTTGCCGTCGCGGGCGATGACGAAGGTGGTGCGGGAAATGAAGCCGTGGTCGATCGCCACGCCGCGCACGTCGGTGGCCCCGGCCTGCGCGGCCGCCACCTTCAGGTCGTACGACGCCGCCACCTTGCCGCCGGCGTCGGAAGCCACCGGGAATTTCCCGGCGCAGTAGTTCGGGTCGGACGAAAACGTGTTGAGCCGCTCGAGGCTGTCTGCCGACACCCCGATGATGGTGGCGCCGGCGGCATCGAATTTGTCCTTCTCGGTCGCGAACGTATGCGCCTCGAGGTCGCAGCCGCCGGTGTAGGCCGAGGGATAGAAATACAGCACCACCGGCCCTTTCTTGAGCGCCGACTTGAGCGAGAAGGTGAAATCCTTGCCGGCCAGGCTGGCCTGGGCGGTGAAATCCGGGGCCACCGCGCCGGGCTTGAGCGCGGCGAAGGCCGGCATCGCCAGACCCAGCGCAAGCAGCGCCGTCATCGGGCCTATGAGACGCTTCTTCATTGCTGCGGTTCTCCATGTGAGGGGAAAGCAACCTAGCACAGAGGCATGCCGTACAGCGCCGGCCATTCGGCACGGTCGATCCGCCTCGCCTGCCCCGCTGCGCCTCGCCCGGGCCGCCGGGCGCGTTGCCCGGCGGCCCGGGGACAGCTCAGCCGCAGGTGGCCGGATTCATGTGGTCGGTGCATGCCGGGTAGGCCGGTTGTGCGGGAAAGGCCGGCGTCCAGGGCGGCGGCGCGGCGTATCCCTTGGGCGCCTTCCGGATATCCTGCATCAGCAGGCGCACCGCCGTCTCGATCTGGGCATCGTGTCCCTGCTCGAGCTCGCCCGGCTCGTCATGCACGGTCACGTCCGGGGAGACGCCCACGTTTTCCACCGCCCAGCGCGAATCCAGGCCGTACATGGCGTTTTCGGATACCACCAGGTGGCCGCCGTCGAGCAGGTCGAAGGGGGCGTCGTAGCCGCGCACGCCGGCCCAGGTGCGGCTGCCGATGGTCGGCCCGAGCCGGTCCTTCTTGAACATGTAGGCTAAGATGTCGCCATCGGAGGCGGAGCCGCGATTGATCAATGCCGCCATATAGCCGCCGAAGGCATGCGGCGTGGGGTCGCTCCAGCCATGCCGGTTGATGAACATGCCGTCCAGTGTGCGGTCCAGCCGATCGAACAGGATCGGATCGATGAAACCGCCGAGGTTCCAGCGGTCGTCGAAAATGATTGCCTGCTTGTCCATCTGGCTGTAGTACTGCCGCACGAATTCGCGCATGCCGGTGGTTTCCATGTCCTCCATGTAGACGTAGCCGATCTTGCCTCCGGAAAGCCGGTCGACCATCGCGCGGTTGTGGCGGATCCATGCCAGCAGATGCAGCTTGGCCGCATTGGCCACCGGTTTCACGCGGACGGTCCAGGCCTGGGCGCCGTCGGCGCGGCGGGACAGGCGCAGGCGCACCGTGGTGCCGTAGGTACCGTTGAGCAAAGCGTCCGGGTCGGTCGGCGCCTTCAGCTCCCGGTCGTTGATCGCCAGCACGTAATCCCCCTCGGCAACCTTGAGCCCCGGCTGGAACAATGGCGCGCGATAGCCGGGAACGGTGTTGTCGCCGTGATAGATGCGCTTGAGGTAATAGCGCCCCGAGCGGGCGTCGAGCGCGAAATCGGCGCCCAGGTCGGCCGTGGTGTCGGCTGGGCTCTTCCAGCCCTCGTCGCCGCCGGATACGTACATGTGGCTTTCGCTCATCGAGCCGATCATGTTGGCGATCAGCCAGTTGACGTCGTCGCGGCTGGCGGCACGCGGCAACAGCCGTCGATAGCGCTCGCCCAGCCCCGCCCATTGCTGGTCGATCATCTCGGGATTGACGAAATAGTCGCGCACGTCGCGCCAGGCCTCGTCGAAAACCGTCGCCCACTCGGCCTGCGGCTGCACCCAGCGCTTGACCCGGGACAGATCGAGGGGGACTGCCTTGGCATGCTTGTCGAACTTGGCGGGGCGCAGCATCCACTTGCCCTTGGCGTTGTAGAGCAGCGTGGAGCCGTCGGCGGACAGGGCCAGGCCATGCGCGCCTTCGTCCAGGGTCAGGTCCTTGCGCTTCTTGAGGTCGTAGGCGCGCACGGCCGGCGTATCCCCCGGCAACGGACCGCCCAGTACCTGGCTGGGCCGGGTCAGGTAATACACCACGCCCTTGGCCTCCGCCAGCGCGGCGATGTTGGCCGCCGGGACCGGCAGCCGCACGGCGCGCGTCATCAGGCCATCGAGATCGATGGCCAGCGGGCCCGCATGCGGCTTTTCCCCGTCCTTCTTGTCCGACTGCTTGCCGCTCGCGCTATGGCCGACCGCACTCGGGGTACGGGGCGCCACCGGCGACGGCGTATCCGCCGACAGGGTCGCGGCGTACAGGCCCGAGGCATCCAGGCTGGCTTCCGTTTCGTCGAACTCGGAGATCGCCGGATTGACGATGCGGTCGGACACGAAGAACAGATATTTGCCGTCGTCGGAAAATACCGGCAGGCCGTCGTCGAAGCGGCCGTCGCTGACCTGGTGCACGCTGTGGCCGGCCAGATGATAGAGGAACAGGCCGTCGAGGTGGTTGGGCAAGGCGCGCGAGTAGGCCAGCCAGTCGCTGCCGGGCGCCCAGCTCACACTTTCAAAGCCGCCGTGGACCTGGCTTGGGTCGGTATCCACCGGATAGCGTCGTCCGCTCTGGACGTTTTCCAGCCACAGTTTCTGGGTGGAGTCCGCGTAGGTGATCCAGCGGCTGTCCGGGCTCCAGCTGATCGTTCCCTGGTAGCTCACGTCGGTGGTCTGCGTCAGCGCGCGCGCCGGACCGCCGGTGGCGCTGCGCACGTAGATCTCGCTGCTGGCGCCATGCGCGCCGATGAAGGCGATCTGCCGGCCGTCGGGCGACCACGCCGGCGCACGCTGGTCGGCGGCGGGATCCGTGGTCAGCGTGACGGTATCGCCGCCGCCGTCAGCGCCGGCCACGGTGAACAGCGCGCCGCGCGCCGACAGCACCGCCAGCTTGCCGTCCGGCGCCACGTCGGCGCCGCCGACGTGGCCACCGGCATCGACCCAGTGCGGCTGCTGTCCGGTGCCGTCGATCGGCACCTGTACATCGATCCTGCTCAGCTGCTGGTCCTGCAGCCGGTACACGTACAGGTCGCCGCCATCGGTGAAGGCGATCGCGTCCTGCCCCAGGGTGGGCCAATCGATGTCGTAGGTGGTGAAATGGGTCAGCTGGGCGAAGCGGTCGGTGCGCAGGGAATACGACCACAGGTTCTGCACGCCGTCGGCGCCGCGGTCCGAGGTGAAATAGATCGTGTCGCCATGCCACATCGGCCACACGTCGGCGCCCTTCCAGTGTGTGATCCGGCGGCTCTTGCCGGTATCGAAATCGTAGGTCCAGATGTCCTCCGCCTGGCCGCCGTAGTAGCGCTTGCGGTGGAACGGGCGAAGCGCCCGGCTGAGCTTGTTGTAGGCCACCTCATGGTCATTGGCGCCGAACGACAGCGGCCCGGTCCAGGGCAGCGGCAGTGGGACGGCCAGGCCGCCTTCCAGCGGCACTTCGTAGGCATGCATGACCTGCGGATTGAAACTGTCGCGGCGCGACAGGAACACCACGTCCTTGCCGTCCGGCGTCCAGCCCAGCACGGTGTTGTCGGGCGTGGGCTGAAGCTTGTCCTTGCTGACCTTGACGTTGATCGAGTGGTAGGTCAGCCGGTGCACCGCCCCTCCCCCGGCCGGCATGACATACACGTCGGTATTGCCCTGGTACCAGCCGGTGAAGGCGATCCAGCGCCCGTCGGGCGAGAAGTGCGGTGCCGAATCGAACCCGCTGTCCGAGGTCAGCTGCGTGGCCACGCCGCCCGTCAGGCCGACCCGCCACAGATGCCCGCCGGCCTCGAAAACCACGCTGTCCCCGTGCACGGTGGGATAGCGGATCAAGGCGTGGACCGGTCCGGCTGTGTCGCCGGCCGCCGGCATATCCGCCGGCGCGGCGCGCGACGTCGCCGCCGCGGCCACTGCCGCACAAAGACAGGCGGCCCATAGCCGTCGTTGCATTGCCATGCTGTTCCCTCTGTCCGGATAGGTGTGAAGGACCCAGTATGGGAATGAGTGTTATAAAGTAACAATATGACGGATGGCAGGGCCTGCCGTCGCGCCGGCGCCCGGCCGGGCAGTCCGCCGTGGCGGGCCGGCTACAACCAGGTCGCCAATCCCCAGGCCGCGGCAGCGGAGACGGCCAGCAGGCCCAACGCCCGCCATACCGGCGCCAAGCGTGGCGCGGGCACGGTCGCCGGCAGCAGCTTGCGTCCGGTCAGCATCGGCCGCAGCAGGTCATGCCCCTTGACTGCCGCATAGCCGGCGATCGCCAGCAGGTGCAGCACCACCGCCGCGAGCAACAGATCCCACAGGATTTCGTGCAGCGCGGTGATCGCGTTGGCGACCGCGGCGGGGACCCAGTCGGTGAACGGCCCCTCGTCGGCGACGTCGTTGTTGACGTAAAGCCCGCTCAGCGTCTCGCCCAGCAGCAGCGCAAGCAGCGCCAGCACCATCCAGCCGCCCGCGGGATTATGGCCGACCTGGCGGTCGGCCTCGCGCCGCCATGCATGGCGCAAATGGCGAAGCGCCGCCCCCGGCGCGGCCACGAAGCTGCGGAATCGGGCGGTATCGCTGCCGAAACAGCCCCACAGGATGCGGAACAGCACCAGCGCCAGTACCGCCTCGCCGATCCGCACGTGCCAGTCCATCCAGTTCAGCCGCCAGGTGGCATAGGCCGCGACCACCAGTGCGACTACCAGCCAGTGGAAGGCCCGCGTAGGCAGGTCCCACACGCGCACCGGGCGTGCCTTCCCGGTCGTCGGCTGCGCGGTCGACTCATCGCTGCGCATGGCACGATCCTCCGATGCTGGCCCGGGCACTCACCGCCTCGAGGATAACCGTCGTGACCGCGCTTGTCCCGATCCTGGCATCCCAAACAGCAATGTTATAACGTTGCGGTTTTAAGTCGAACGTATTTCCATGCAGCCAGGATTCGATCTGTCCGGTGCGCTGGGCGCCAGCGTGGCCGTCGCCGCCGCCTCATTGTCGGCACGCCTCGTCGTCTGGCTGCCGCCACGCCATCTCCAGGCCTGGCTGCCCTGGCTGCAGGCCATCGCCGCCGGCCTGCTGCTCGGCGATGCGCTTTTGCACATGCTGCCCGAGGCGATGGCGCACGGCATCACGCCGGACCGGGTGGGCATCTGCCTGGCGCTCGGCATCTTCGGCCTGCTGTGCATCGAGTGCGTGGTCCGCACGGCGGACAGCGACACAGGCACCGCCGTGTTCGCACGCATGGACATCGTGGGCGATGCGCTCCATCACCTGGTCGACGGCGTGGTGATCGGCGCCAGTTTCGCCATCGACCGCGCGCTCGGGCTGGTCGTCGCGCTGGCCATCCTGGCGCACGAATTGCCGCGCGAAATGGGCAACGCCGGGGTATTGGTCGCCGGCGGCTACGCGCCGCGCCGCGCGTTCCTGTATTCCATGGCCACCACGGCGGCGATCCCCGTCGGCGCATTGAGCATCGCGGTGGTCGGCCACTCGCCGGTCTTCCTGGGCACCAGCCTGGCGCTGGCCGCGGGCACCACGCTCTACCTCGCCTGCGGCGATATCCTCCCCGGCCTCTGGCCGGGCATGCGCCAGGGCCGGCGCTTTACCCCAGCCCTGGGCGTCGCCGGCGGCCTGGCATTCATGTGGCTGGCCGCGGCGCTGGATCATGGACGCTGACCCGCCCCTCCCCGGGACGCCCGACCGCCACTGGCTGACGCCGGTCGTGGCCTACGCCCTGCTGGCGGGCGGGGTAGCCTGCATCCTGTTCGCCGCCGGCGTAACCGCGCCGGCATCCGTGGCCGCGCTGACCACGTTCGGCTGCGCCCTGTTCATCGCGGCTGGCGGTTTTCTCGGCGAAGTCGTGCTGATGCATGCGCGCGCGGCGCCACCGGCGCCGCAACAGGCAGCCCCGCCGGTGCGGGAAACCGCCGAGAGCGCCTGGTCGATCCTGGCCTGGGCTGGGCGGCAACGCCAGCGCCTGCGCGAGCGCCTGGCGGCGATCGACTGGGTCGGCGCCTGGGCGCCGGCAGGCATCGCTTTCGCCGGTGCGGTGATCGCCGGTGTCCTCGCCGCAGCGATGTGGCGCGACACCGCGCAGGCCGTCGCGACGCCCACACATCAGCAAGTGCTCGGGTGCCTGCTGGTCGTGTCCGCGTTTCCCCTGTTGCTGGCGGACCGTGTCCTGGCCCGCCGATCCGACCGGCCGCACGGCGCAACCGCGCAGCTCGAGGTCCTGCTGCGGGTGCCCCTGGCGGCCGGCACCGCGCTGGGCGTGTCCAGCCTGATCCGTTCGCTGGGCTATCACTGGCCTTTCCTGGTCGACCGCGCGGTCATCGTGCTGGTCGTGCTGGTCGCCACCGAGGTGGCGCTGCGCGCGGCAGCGCAGGTTTTTCTGCCCATGCCGCCGCTTGCCCTGCGACGCACTCCCGCAGCCAGCGCCATCGCGCGGCTGATCTCGCTGCACTGGCCGCGTCCCGGCGAGCTCGGCGCCGGCATCCAGCGGCGATTCGGCATCGACCTGTCGCGTAGCTGGGCGCTGGCATTCCTGTTGCGCGCCCTGCTCCCGGTAGCGGCCGGATTGTGCCTGTTCGGCTGGCTGCTGACCGGCGTGACCGCGCTCGGCATCGACCAGCGCGCCGTCTACGAGCGGTTCGGCTCGCCGGTGCGGATCGTCGGCCCCGGTCTGCACGCGCACCTGCCCTGGCCCTTCGGCATCATGCGCAAGGTCGAACTGGGCGTCGTACACGAGATTCCCATCGTTTTCCCGGTGCCGGGCAGCGACGAACCCGCCCCTGCCGAAAGTGCGCCGCCGGTCGTCGGCGCCGAAGCGGTTCCGCCCGCCAGCGCGGATCGGCTGTGGGACAGCTCGCACCCGTTCGAGGCCAGCTACCTGATCGCCAGCGCGGCGGGTGGCCAGCAGGGATTCCAGATCGTCAACATCGACCTGCGCGTGGTCTACCGCGCCGGGCTCGGCGACGCGGGCGCGCTGGCCGCCGCCTACCGGGTCGCGGATCCGCCCGCGCTGATCCGCGCCGCGGCCGGGCGCATGCTGGTGCAGCATTTCTCGCGCTACACGCTGCCCGAGGTGCTCGGCGAGAACCGTGCCGACTTCGTCGCCAGTTTCCGCACCGAGCTGCAGCAACGGCTCCAACGCCTGCAGGCAGGGATCGACATCATCGCGGTGGTGGTCGAGGCGATCCACCCGCCGCCGGAGGCGGCCCGCGCCTACCACAACGTGCAAGCGGCGGAGATCCGTGCCGATGCGCTGGTCTCGCAAAGCCGGGGCAAGGCCGAACTGGCGCTGGGACAAGCGGGCCAACAGGCCGACGCGCTGCTGGACGGTGCGCGGGCCGACGCCGCGGAGCAGGTGGACCGGGCGCAGGCCGCCAGCACCCTGTTCGGCGGCGATCGCCTGGCCTACCAGCGCGGCGGCCAGGCGTTCCTGCTGGAGCGTTGGCTCAGCCACCTGGACAACGACCTGGCACATGCGCCGCTGGTCATCGTCGACCACCGTCTCGACGGCACGCTGGCACCCACCATCGACCTGCGGCGCTTCGGGCCTACCGACGCGCCGGTCATCCCCGCGAAATAAGCGAAGGTACCGCCGACATGGCACACCATCACCATCATGGACACGCCCACGGCCACCATCACGACGAAGCGGGGGCGAAACCGGCACGGTCGTGGATCGCGCGCCACTACCGCCTGGGCATCGCGGCCGTCATCGTGCTGGTGCTGGCCCTGTCCGCCTGCCTGGTCACGGTGGAACCGGGCCAGGCGGTGGTGATCACGCGTATCGGCAATCCCGTGCGCGTGCTGGTTTCCCCCGGCCTGGCGTTCAAGTGGCCCGCGCCCATCGAGAACGTGATCCGCGTCGACCTGCGCCTGCGCACGACCTCCAGCGGCCTGCAGGACGTGGGCACGCGCGACGGCCTGCGCATCATCGTGCAGGCCTACGTCGCCTGGCAGGTGCCCGGCGACGCCGAGCACGTGCGGCAATTCCTGCGCGCGGTGCGCAACCAGCCCGACATCGCTGCCGAACAACTGCGCAGCTTCGTCGGCTCGTCGCTGGAAATCGATGCCAGCAGCTTCGACCTGGACAGCCTCGTCAACACCCATCCCGACCGGATCCGGCTGGACCAGTTCGAGGACCGGCTGCGCGCGCGCATCGACAAGCAGGCGCTCGCGGTCTACGGCATCACCGTCAGGCAGGTCGGCATCGAACGACTCACCTTGCCCAACGAGACGCTCTACGCGACCATCGAGCGGATGAAGGCCGAACGCGACACCGTCGCCGCGCAGCGCTCGGCCGAAGGACAGCGCGAGGCAGCCGACATCACCTCGCACGCCGAGCGCGATTCGCGCATCGAGGTCGCCCAGGCCAAGGCCGACGCGGCGGACATCGAGGCCAAGGCGCGGGTACAGGCGGCGACGATCTACAAGCAGGCCTACGACGCCGACCCGTCGCTGTACGACATGCTGCGCTCGTTCGACACGCTCGACGCCACGCTGGGCGCCAACACGCGGCTGATCCTGCGCACCGATGCGGCGCCGTTCCGGGTACTGGTCGACGGCCCCGGAAAACGTGCCGCGGACAGCCACGGGGCGGAGACGCCACGGCGATGAGCGCGCCCGCCAAGCGAACTACGGACGAACCCGCAGGCCCCTGGGTCGAGTCCATCGAATGGACTTTCCGCTTCCTGTTTTTCCTGGTCGGCGCGGTCGCCGTCGGCTGGATGCTGTCCGGCATCCACCGCATCCCGGCGGATGCCCAGGCGGTCGTCTTCCGCTTCGGCAAGCCGGTCCGTACCCAGGGCCCGGGGCTGCTGCTGGCCTGGCCTTCGCCGGTCGAGCGGGTGGACGTATTGCCCGCCTCCGCGCGGCAGATCGAGTTCCACCTGCCGCGCCTCGACGACGGCGACGCGGGCAACGCCGACAGCGCGACGGCGATCTACGGCGCCTACGTGAGCAGCGATCCGCGCCAGAACACCGCGTTCCTGCTGACCGGCGACTCGAGCGTCGTGCATCTGCAGGCGACGCTGTTCTACCAGATCCAGGACCCGGTCGCCTACGTGGTGGCCGGCGAACACGTCGCGCCCGCGCTCGAGCGCCTGTTCATCGCCAGCGCGGTGGCCACCATTGCCGGCCGTGACCTGGACACCGTGCTGGTCGCGCGCCCTGAAGCGGCGGCGCGCCCGCGGGAGGCGGCCATGCGCGAGCAACTCCGCCAGGACCTGGTCGCCGCGGTCAACCGGCGCTTGGCCGAGCTGACCGGCCCGGATGCCGGACTCGGCATCCGGGTCAGCCGCGTCGACGTCACCGCGGCCATTCCCAGCGGTGCCAAGGCTGCGTTCGACCATGTGCTCACCGTCACCCAGGACGTCCAGAAAGACATCGCCATGGCCCGTACCCAGGCCGAGCTGAAGGCGCAGTCCGCCCGCCAGCAGCGCGACCGCATCATGACCGAGGCCTCCGCACGCGCCGACGAGCAAGTCGACGGCGCCAAGACCCAGACCGCGTCGATCGAGGCGCTCGGTGGCACGGCGCGCGACGGTTCCCACCACATGCTGATGCAGCGGCTCTACAACGACCGCGTGCACACGCTGTTCCGCAAGATCGGCCGTATCGAGGCGGTCGACCCGGCGGGAAGCGCGCATGCGATCCTGCCCGGAGATACCCCGCCATGACCACCGAAACGCTGGACCCGGCCGAAGTCGACGCGCCCCTGCTGAGCCGGGCCGAGCAGCGCTGGATGGGACTGCAGCTGACCCTGGCGCTGGCGGCGGCCGGCTGCCTGGCCATTTCGCTGGCCATCCGCGTCGTCGCGCCCGACCAGGCCAGCATCGCGGAACTGGTGGCGGGCGTGGCGGCACTGATGGTCGCGGTGCCTGCGCTCTCCGCCGCCTGGCACAGCCTGCGCCATCCCGATTTGCACGGCATCACCGACCAGTTGATCGGGCTGGCGCTGATCGCGGCCTGGGCTACCGGCGACCTGGTCACCGCGACGCTGCTGCCGCTGGTGATGATGGTCGGCCACGTCCTCGAGGAGCGTTCGCTGCTCGGCTCCCAGGAAGCGATCCAGGCGCTGATCCGGCTGACCCGCACCCAGGCGCGCCGGGTGACCGGCGACGGCGAGGTCGAAACGGTTTCCGCGCAGGATCTGCGTGCTGGCGACCTGATCGAGATCCGTCCCGGCGACCGCATCCCGGCCGACGGCGTGGTCGAGACCGGCGCTTCCAGCATCGATACCGCCTCGATGACCGGCGAGTCGGTGCCGGTCGAAGCGCGCCCCGGCGATGCGCTGTTCAGCGGCTCGATCAACCTCGACGGCCTGCTGCGGGTCCGCGTGACGCGCGTCGGCGACGAGGCCACGCTGGGCCGCGTCATCGCGCTGATGCAGGAGGCCGAGCACGCCAAGCCGCCGGTCACCCGGCTGCTGGAGAGATACGCGGGACGCTACATGGCGCTGGTGCTGCTGGTTGCGGCAGCGGTGTGGTTCATCACGCACAGCGCCACCGCCATGCTTGCCGTGCTGGTGGCGTGCTGCCCCTGCGCCATCGTGCTGGCGGCGCCGGCCACCGCCGTGGCCGCCATCGCCGTGGCCAGCCGGCACGGGATCCTGGTCAAGAGCGCGGCCTTCCTCGAGCAGTTGGGCACTGTCGACACGGTGGTGTTCGACAAGACCGGCACGGTGACGGTCGGCCAGCTCAAGCTGGTCGGCATCCGGCCCGAGCCCGGTGTCGAGCGCACGGCGATGATCGCGCTCGCCGCCAGCCTGGGCGAAGCGAGCAGCCACCCGGTCAGCCGCGCGCTGGCGCCGCTGGTGGCGGACGACGCCCGGCTACCGCTGTGCGACGTCCGCGAGACGCGCGGCCTGGGCATCGTCGGCACGCTGGACGGGATCGCGGTCGCCATGGGCCGCGCGGACCTGTTCGCGGACCTGCGCATCACTGCCTCTCCCGCACCGACGCATGACGGCCCGGTCGCCGGCCTGGCCCGCGACGGTCGATTCCTCGGCTGGCTGCTGCTGGCCGACGAGGCCAGGCGCGAGGCGCGCGAGGCCATCGCCGATCTCGGCGCGCTGGGCCTGCAGCGGCAGATCCTGCTGACCGGC
>Ga0164242_10003880_pt1 | contig 16913 bp, 15 predicted proteins | sample OricomgcompostMG_FD_108783 | JGI IMG/M metagenome (GOLD analysis project Ga0164242, IMG submission 108783) | Miracle-Growth compost microbial communities from Emeryville, California, USA - Original compost - Miracle growth compost (MG) ...
AAGGTAATCGAGGCGCTGGCGGCTGCCGACCGTGCGCGTGAATTCGGCGATCACCGCGTCGTCGCTGAGATCCTGTTTCTGTGCGGTCAGCGACATCAGCAGATGGCTCTGGACCAGCCAGCGTACCAGCGCGGCGTCGCCGTGCGACAGGCCGTGATCGAGGCAGAAACGTTCGGCTTCCACGGCGCCGATGTCGGAATGATCGCCGCCGCGACCCTTGGCCATGTCGTGCCAGAACGCGGCGAGGTAGAGCAGCTCCGGTTTGGCGAGGCGATCCATCACCTGGCTGCAGAACGGCAGTTCCTGGCGGAAACGCTGCATCGCGAAGCGCCGCGCGTTGCGCACCACGTAGAGGATGTGTTCGTCGACCGTCAGCGTGTGGAACAGGTCGTACTGCATCAGACCGACGATATGGCCGAACGCCGGCAGGTAATGGCCGAGCACGCCGTAGCGGTTCATGCGCCGCAGGTTGCGCGTCAGGCCACGGCCTTCGCGGAACATTTCCATGAACAGCGTGCGCGCCTGCACCGACTGGCGCACCGCATCGTCGATCAGGCGGCCATCGCGCAGGATCAGGCGCAGCGTCTGCGCGCGGATGCCTTCGATCTTCGGGTGCTGCTGCAGCAACAGGAAGATTTCGATCAGTGCCCACGGCTGGCGCTGGAACACGTCTTCGCTGCGTACTTCGACATAGCCGCCGCGAACCTGGAAACGCGGATTCAGCGTGACCGGCTCGGTACCCGGCTGCGGCTGGATGATCGCTTCCTCGAACAGTTGCAGCAGCATGTCGTTGAGGCACGATAGCGATTTGATCGTGCGGTAATACAGCTGCATGAACTGCTCGACCGCGCGGTTGTGGTCGTCGTCCTCGTAGCCGAACAGTTGCGCGACCTTGATCTGGTAGTCGAACAGCAGGCGGTCTTCGTGGCGCCCGGTCAGCATGTGCAGCGCGAAGCGCACGCGCCAGAGGAAATCCTGGCCGGCGAACAGCTCGTCGCATTCCTGCTTGGTCAGAAAACCGCGCTCGCGCAATTCACCCAGCGTCTGCGCACCGAAATAGCGCTTCGTAACCCAGCCGATCGTATGGATGTCGCGCAGGCCGCCGGGCGATTCCTTGACGTTCGGTTCCAGCTTGTAGCCGGTGTCGTCGTATTTGCGGTGACGCGCCAGCTGCTCGGCCTTCTTCGCTTCGAAGAACGCCTTGACCGGCCAGATCCGGTCCGGCGTCAGCGCCGCCTGCATCGCGCGGAACAGTTCGGCGTCGCCGGTCAGCAGCCGCGCTTCGAGCAGGTTGGTGATGACGGTGATGTCCTTGCCGGCCTCGGCCACGCATTCGTCGACGGTCCTTGCGCTCTGGCCGACTTCCAGGCCGATGTCCCAGCCGAACGCCGTCATCTGTTCGAGCGCGGTGCGATGCGTCTCGAGTGCGCCATCGCGGTGCAGCAGCAGGATGTCGATGTCCGAATGCGGCAGCAGTTCGCCGCGGCCGTAGCCGCCGACCGCGACCAGCGCCAGCCCGCTCGCCGATTCCGGCAGGAACTTCTGCCACGACGTGCGCAGCACTTCGTCGACCAGATGCGAGCGTGCATGCACCAGCGAATCGGCCGGCATGCCTTCGTGGAACAGGCTCTGCAGGCGTTCGCTGCCCCATTTCAGGGTGTCGCGGAACGCCGCGATCGAATGGCCGCCCTGCGCAAGCCGCGAACGGATCCGGTGTGCGCTGAAGATGCCGGCGGCTTCCTCGTCCGCCAGATCGATCTCCGCGCCCACTAACTGACCTGCCGCGCAGCGGCGCCGACGTCCCTCGTCCCCGCAGGGGAAGAGGGCGAGGTGGGGATGTCACGGACTGCCGGTGGCAGTGTCCGGTCGGCCAGATATGGTGAGGTGAGGGGCAGCGCCGCGACTTTCCACGAAGCGGACAGTGGAGAGACGGAAATCTCGTCCACGGTCACATCGCCCCGTCGCGCAGCGTCAGCACTTCGTAGCCGTCGGCGGTCACGAGCACGGTGTGCTCCCACTGCGCCGACAGCGAATGGTCCTTGGTGACGACGGTCCAGCCGTCCGGCAGCAGTTTCACGTCGGCCTTGCCGCCGTTGATCATCGGTTCGATCGTGAAGGTCATGCCTTCGACCAATTCAAGACCCGTGCCAGCGCGGCCGTAATGCAGCACCTGCGGGTCTTCGTGGAAGATGCGGCCGATGCCGTGCCCGCAATATTCGCGGACCACCGAAAAGCCGCGTGTCTCGGCGTATTTCTGGATCGCCGCGCCGATGTCGCCGAGCCGCGTCCCCGGGCGCACCAGCTTGATGCCTTCGATCATCGCCTCGTGCGTGGTCTCGGCGAGGCGGCGGGCGAGGATGCTCGGTTCGCCGACGTAGAACATGCGGCTGGTGTCGCCGTGAAAGCCGTCCTTGATGACGGTGATGTCGACATTGACGACATCGCCTTTCTTCAACACCTTGGGGCCCGGGATGCCGTGGCAGACGACATGATTGACCGAGGTGCAGATCGACTTCGGGAACGGCGGCCGGCCACCGCCGCCGCCGTAATGCAGCGGTGCCGGGATGCAGTCGAGCGTGCCGACGATGTATTCGTGGCAGATGCGGTTCAGCTCGTCGGTCGAGACGCCGGGTTTGACGTAGGGTTCCAGCATGACGAGCACGGACGCCGCGGCGGCGCCGGCTTCGCGCATTTTCTGTTGTTCTTCGGGAGTCTTGATCGAAACGGCCATAACGCCAGCGTGCCCGCGTGAGAGGAGTGTGCGAGCCGTGCGCCGAAGCAGCAAAACTCGTTGTTTTCAAAGGGGCGCTATGGTATAAAGCGCGCCCTTCAAAGGCAATCGGCTAAGCGATCGTCTCTGGAGAAATTCATTCGTGCCATCCCAAGGTGCGCGCCTCGCGAGGCGTTGTCCAGGCACGATTTGCCACAACCTATGGAGCTTTGACAATGGCGGATATCACCATGCGCCAGTTGCTCGAGGCGGGTGCCCATTTTGGCCACCGCACGCGCTACTGGAACCCGAAAATGGATCAGTACATTTTCGGCAGCCGCAATCGCATTCACATCATCAACCTCGAGCAGACGCTGCCGATGCTGAAGGACGCCTGCTCCTTCGCCGGCAAGCTCGCCGCCAACGGCGGCCGCATCCTGTTCGTCGGCACCAAGCGCGCCGCGCGCGAGACGATCGAAGAAGAAGCCCGTCGCGCCGGCATGCCGTACGTCAACCAGCGCTGGCTGGGCGGCACGCTGACCAACTTCAAGACCGTCAAGGCGTCGATCAAGCGCCTGATCGAGATGGAAAAGCAGGTCGAGGACGGTTCGATCGCGCGCCTCAACAAGAAGGAACAGCTGACCTTCACGCGCGAGATCGAGAAGCTGCGCAAGTCGCTCGGCGGCATCAAGGAAATGCCGAGCCTGCCGGACTGCCTGTTCATCATCGACACCGGTTACGAGAAGAACGCCGTGCTGGAAGCCCGCAAGCTCGGCATTCCGGTCATCGCCGTCGTCGACTCGAACAACGATCCGGCGCCGATCGACTGCGTGATCCCCGGCAACGACGACGCGACGCGCGCGATCAAGGTCTACGCGCAGTGCGTGGCCGACGCGATCATCGAGGCGCGTGGCGCCAATCCGGTGCCGTTCCGCGTGACCGAGGAATCGGTCGCTGCCGCCGAAGAACGCGAAGCGCCGCGCAAGCCGCGCGCGCCGCGCAAGCCGGGCGGTGACCGTCCGGGTCGTGGCGCCGGCGCGCGTCGCGGCGGCGAGTAAGCCCGACTGTGGACCGTGGCGGACCTGCCGTGCGCAGGTCCGCCACACGCCGTCGCTGTCGTGGCCGGCCCTGATGCGCGATGCCGCATCGCTGCGGTCCGTGTTGCGGACTCCGGCCCCCATTCAAATATCCAGAATTCAGGAAATTCCATGAGCACTCCCATCACTGCTGCCCTCGTCAAAGAGCTCCGTGAGCGCACCGGCGCCGGCATGGGCGACTGCAAGAAGGCGCTCGAAGCGACCGGCGGCGACCTCGACAAGGCCGCCGAAAAGCTGCGCATGGACGGCGCCGCGAAGGCCGACAAGAAGGCCAGCCGCACCGCGGCCGAAGGCGTGCTGGCGGTTGCCGGCAACCACGACGCCATCGCCATCGTCGAACTGAACAGCGAAACCGACTTCGTCGCCAAGGGCGACGATTTCCGCACGCTCGCCAGGCTCGCCGCCGAAGCGGCACATGCGCACAAGCCGGCGCACGCCGAAGCGCTGAGCCAGCTCAAGGCCGGCGACGCGACGCTCGACGAACACCGTCGCGCGCTGATCGCCAAGCTCGGCGAGAACATGACGATCCGCCGTTTCGAAATCGTCGAATCCGCCGGCGGCGCGCTGGTCTCGTACCTGCATCCGGGCGACAAGATCGGCGTCGTCGTCGCGATGGAAGCCGGCGATGAAACGCTGGCCCGCGATCTGGCGATGCACATCGCCGCGATGAGCCCGCGTTTTCTCAACGCCGGCGAGATTTCGGCCGACGTGCTCGCCACCGAGCGTCGCATCATCGAGGCGACCGTCGCCCAGGAACAGGCCGACGCCAAGGCCGAATCGGAAAAATTCGCCAGCGCGCTCGCCGAAATGGACGCCGAGAAGCAGAACGGCACTTACGCCGCGCTGTCGGACGAAGAGAAGCAGAGCTGGGACAACGACTACGCGATGATCAAGAAGAAGTTCGGCCGCGGCTTCCAGCCGAAGCCGGCGGAGATCCTCGCCAAGATGATCGACGGCCGCGCCGCCAAGTTCGTCAACGAAGTCACGCTGCTCGGCCAGCCGTTCGTCAAGAACCCGGACCAGACCGTCGAGAAGCTGCTCGCCGAGAAGAAGGCCAAGGTCGCGCGTTTCGTGCGCTTCGCGGTCGGCGAGGGCATCGAGAAGGCGCAGGTCGACTTCGCCGCCGAAGTCATGGCGCAGGCCGGTATCAAGGCCTGATCGCCGCGCCGACATCGATCGCCAGCACCTGAATGTGAAGAAGCCCCGGAAACGGGGCTTCTTTTTAAGTACCATGCGCGCGGTGTGATGTTCCTTTTCGCCACCTTCGAATGCCCATGAGTCCACAGCCCGCCTATCAGAGAATCCTCCTCAAGCTGTCCGGCGAGGCCTTGATGGGCGATCAGGATTTCGGCATTTCGCCGGACGTCACGAATTTCCTCGCGACCGAGATCAAGGCGGTCGTCGACATCGGCGTGCAGGTCGCGCTGGTCGTCGGCGGCGGCAACATTTTCCGCGGCGAAGGGCTGGCGCGCGCCGGCATGGACCGTGTGACCGGCGACCAGATGGGCATGCTGGCGACCGTCATCAACGCGCTGGCGCTGCAGGACGCGATCGAGCGCGTCGGCATGCAGGCGCGCGTGCAGTCGGCGATCCGCATCAACGAAGTCTGCGAGGACTTCATCCGCCGCAAGGCGATGCGCCATCTCGAAAAAGGCCGCGTGCTGGTGTTCGCGGCCGGCACCGGCAATCCGTTCTTCACGACCGATTCGGCAGCCGCGCTGCGCGCCGTCGAAGTCGAGGCGGAACTGATGCTGAAGGCGACCAAGGTCGACGGCATCTATACGGCCGATCCGAAGAAGGATCCGACGGCGCGGCGCTACGACGAAGTGACGTACGACGAGGCGCTCGGCAAGCGGCTCGGCGTCATGGATCAGACCGCGATGGTGCTGTGCCGCGATCACGGCATGAAGCTGTGCGTGTACGACATGAGCGCGCCCGGCGCGCTGCTGAAGATCGTCAGTGGCGATACCGGCATCGGCACGCGCGTCAATCGCTGAGCGCGGCGATCGCGCTACAGTCCCCAGGAATTCTCAAGCTGTTCCGGAGCCCGCAATGCTGAACGACATCAAGAACGACGCCAGTGTGCGCATGCAGAAGTGCGTCGACGTGCTGAAGACCGAACTGACCAAGCTGCGCACCGGCCGCGCCAGCGCCGCGCTGCTCGACCATATCCGCGTCGATTACTACGGTTCGGAAGTCCCGTTGTCGCAGGCTGCGCAGGTCAGTGTCGAGGACGCGCGGACGATCCAGGTGCAGGCCTGGGACAAGGGCCTGGTCAGCGTCATCGAAAAAGCGATCATGACCTCCGACCTGGGGCTGACGCCGAACACCGCCGGCCAGACGATCCGCATCAATATCCCGCCGCTCACCGAACAGCGCCGCAAGGAGCTCGCCAAGGTCGTCAAGGGCGAGGCCGAGAACGCCAAGGTCGCGATCCGCAACGTGCGCCGCGACGCCAATCAGGCGGTCAAGGATCTGGTCAAGAACAAGCAGATTTCGACCGACGACGAGAAGCGCGGTGAAACCGAGATCCAGAAGCTGACCGACCAGTTCGTCGCCAAGGTCGATGAGGCGGCGGCGGCGAAGGAAAAAGAACTGCTGTCGATGTAAGCGCGAAGCGCGCCGCGGTTCGCTGCACGATGACCAGCACTCCTCCGATCATGGGCAAGGCCCCGCTTCCCCGGCATGTCGCCATCATCATGGATGGCAACGGCCGCTGGGCGCAGGCGCGCGGCCAGTTGCGGCCGGCCGGTCATCGCGAGGGCGTCAAGGCGGTGCGCAAGATCGTCAGCGCGGCGTGCGAGCTGGGCATCGAGGTGCTGACGCTGTTCGCGTTCTCGCAGGAAAACTGGAAGCGGCCGCCGCTCGAAGTGCGGCTGCTGATGGAACTGCTGATGAGCACGCTCGAACGCGAGCTGCCGGACCTGCACAGGAACGGTGTCCGGCTGCGCGTGATCGGCGAGCACGAAGGGCTCGGTGCCGCCTTGCGCGAACGGATCGCCGAAGCCGAGCAGCACACCGCCGCCAACACCGTGATGACGCTGGTCATCGCGCTCGGTTACGGCGGGCAGTGGGACATCGTGCAGGCCGCGCAGCGACTCGCCGCAAACGGCCTGCCGATCGATGCGCAGAATCTGGAACGGCAGCTCGTGACCGCCGACTGGCCGCCGCCGGATCTGCTGATCCGCACCGGCGGCGAATACCGGATCAGCAATTTCATGCTGTGGCAGCTGGCCTATACCGAACTGTATTTCACCGACCTGCTGTGGCCGGATGCCGACATGCAGCTGCTGCGCGACGCCCTGCAGTGGTATGCCGGTCGCGAGCGGCGTTTCGGCACCGTTCCGCAAGCGTCGACCTGAGCGGGGAGCAGCAATCATGTTGATGCAGAGAGTGGTGACCGCGCTGGTGCTGCTGCCGCTGCTGCTGGCGCTGGTCTGGTTCGCACCGACGCCGTGGCTGTATGCGGTGCTCGGCGTCGTCGGCCTGGTGATGGCCTGGGAATGGACCGCGTTCATGGGCCTGAATGCGCGACCGGCGTTGCGCGTCGCCTATCTCGCGCTGACCGCGCTGGTGCTCGCGGCGGTCTGGTTCAGCCCGGTCAACGGTCCGGCGCTGAGCTGGGCGCTGGCACCGGTCGCGCTGGTCTGGCTGCTGATGCCGCTGCGCTTCCGCAACTTTCCGGGCAACGGCGCGATCGCCGCACCGGTGATGGCGGTCGCCGGCCAGCTGATGATCGCCAGCACGCTGATTTCGATCGCCGCGCTGCATGGGCTGCCGGGCGGGGTGTTCAAGCTGTTGTTCGTGCTGTTCCTCGTGTTCGTCGCCGATACCGGCGCGTATTTCGCGGGCCGCGCGTTCGGCCGCCGCAAGCTGGCGCCGAAGATCTCGCCGGGCAAGACGATCGAAGGCGCGATCGGTGGTCTGCTGTTGTGCGCGGTCTGGGGCGCGGTCGCCGGCAGTTTCGCATTCGGGCTGCAGGCGCCCGCGGCGATCGCGATGCTGGTCGCGCTGTCCGTGATCGCCGCGGTCGTCTCGATCATCGGTGATCTCACCGAGTCGATGCTCAAGCGCAGCGTCGGTCTCAAGGACAGCGGCCATATCCTGCCGGGACACGGCGGCATCCTCGACCGCGTCGACAGCATCGTCGCCGCCACGCCGGTGATGCTGCTCGGCCTGCGCCTGTGCGGTCTGGTTTGATGCAAAGGCTCGTCGTTCTCGGCGCAACCGGCACGATCGGCCGCAACACGCTCGATCTGGTCCGCCGCCATCCGCAGCGTCTGCAGGCGCTCGCGCTGACCGCGCATCGCGACGTCGACGGCATGGCGGCACTGTGCGCGGAATTCCGCCCGCGCTACGCGGCGATGGCCGATGCCGCCGCTGCCGCCGAACTGCGGCGCCGGCTCGACGGCGCGACTGAAGTTCTCGACGGCGCGACCGCGCTCGGCGAACTGGCCGCGCATCCGGACGCCGACCAGGTGATGTCGGCGATCGTCGGCGCCGTCGGCCTGCTGCCGACGCTGGCGGCGGTGCGTGCCGGCAAGCGCGTGCTGATCGCCAACAAGGAGCCGCTGGTGATGGCTGGTCGCCTGCTGATGCAGGCGGCCGAGCGCAGCGGCGCGACGCTGCTGCCGATCGATTCCGAACACAACGCGATCTTCCAGTGCCTGCCGCCGGACAGCCGCTGCGGCCGGGCGCCGAAGCACGTGCACAAGCTGATCCTGACGGCGTCCGGCGGACCGTTCCGCGAGACGCCGCTCGACGAACTCGCCGCCGTCACGCCGCAGCAGGCGGTGCGCCATCCGAACTGGGTGATGGGCGCGAAGATCTCGGTCGATTCGGCGACGATGATGAACAAGGGGCTGGAGCTGATCGAGGCATCGGTGCTGTACGGCCTGCCGGACGCGCAGATCGATGTCGTCATCCACCCGGAAAGCGCGATCCACTCGATCGTCGAATACGTCGACGGCTCGATGCTCGCGCAGCTCGGACAGGCCGACATGCGCGTGCCGATCGCGCATGCGCTGGCGTGGCCGGAACGCTGGGAATCCGGCGTCGGCGGCCTCGATCTCGCCGCGCTCGGCCGCTTCCGTTTCGAGGCGGCCGACCTGCGGCGGTTCCCGTGCCTGGCGCTGGCGCGCAGCGCCTTGCGCGACGGCGGCGATCTTCCGAATGTATTGAACGCAGCCAATGAAGTCGCTGTCCAAGCGTTTCTGGAGGGGCGGCTTACTTACCCGGGGATTGCACAGGTGATCGAAAAAACATTGGCGGCGGCTGCACGGCGGACGGCGGTGGCGGCCGATCTCGACGCGATTCTCGCGGTCGATGCGCGCGCCCGCGCGCAGGCGCAGGAGCTTGTCGGTGCTTGATTTCATCTGGTCGCTCGGCGGCTTCATCGTCACGATCGGCGTGCTCGTCGCATTCCACGAATTCGGCCATTACTGGGTCGCGCGCCGCTGCGGCGTGCGCGTGCTGCGTTTCTCGATCGGTTTCGGCAAGCCGCTGTGGACGCATCGTGCCAAGGACGGTGTCGAATGGGTGCTGTCGGCGGTGCCGCTCGGCGGTTACGTGAAGATGCTCGACGAGCGCGAAGGCGAGGTGGCGCCGGCCGATCTGCCGTATGCGTTCACGCGCGCATCGGTCGGACGGCGCATCCTGATCGTCGCTGCCGGACCGCTGTTCAATTTCGCGCTGGCGATCGCGCTGTACTGGGCGGTGTTCGTGGTCGGCGTGCAGGGCCTCAAACCGGTGATCGCGACGCCGCCGGCCGGTTCGGTCGCCGCACATTCCGATCTGGTCGCCGGCGATCAGGTGACGATGGTCGGCGACGAAGCGATCCCGACCTGGACCGAACTGCGCACCGAAATCATCGAGAGAACGCTGGATCGTGGCGCGCTGCCGCTGACCGTGAAGTCGGCCGACGGTCGACTGCGGACGCTGAGCCTGCCGCTGTCCGGCGTGCGGCTCGACCCGGAATTCCTGTTCGACGATCTCGGCCTGCAGCCGTTCCAGCCGGACATCCCGGCGCGGATCGACAGCCTGCTGCCGGGCGATCCGGCGCAGAACGCCGGTTTCGCGCGTGGCGATCTGCTGCTCAGTTATAACGGCACGAAGATCGATTCCTGGCAGCAATGGGCGCTGTGGGTACGCGCGCATCCGGATGAAGTCGTCAAGCTGCGCCTGCGTCGCGGCGACGAGGAACTGGAGCGCACCGTCATTCTCACGCACGCCGAGGAAGGCGGAAAAACAGTCGGCCGCTTCGGTGCCAGCGTGGCGCCACCGGGGGACTTGTGGCACGATCTGCGCGCCGTCAGCAGGTCCGGTCCGTTAGCGGCAATTCCACGTGCGGTTTCGGAAACCTGGCGGATGTCGTCGCTGACCTTGCGCATGTTGGGGCGCATGGTGACCGGCGAAGTTTCGGTCAAGAACGTCAGCGGGCCCTTGCAGATTGCGCAGGTGGCCGGTTATACGGCGCAGATGGGCGTCGTGGCGTTCCTGAGTTTCATGGCGGTCGTCAGTGTCAGTCTCGGCGTGCTCAATCTGCTGCCGGTGCCGGTTCTGGACGGCGGGCATCTGCTGTATTACGGCGTCGAGGCTCTGAAAGGTTCGCCGCTTTCGGAGCGCGCGCAGGAAGCGGGACAACGCGTCGGCCTGACGATGCTGGCCCTGCTGATGGGCCTGGCTTTCTACAATGACATCGTGCGTCTGCTGAACTGACCCAAAAGAAATAGAGCCGGTGAAAAGACTCAAGACTTCCAAGACGGCCATTGCCACGGCTCTGGCCGCGCTGGCGCTGACCGCGCAGGCGCATGCGTTCGAGCCCTTCCGGATTTCCGAGATTCGCGCGGAAGGTCTGCAGCGTCTCGAAATCGGTACGGTGCTGACCTATCTGCCGCTGTCGAACGGCGACGAACTCAACGACTCGACCTCGCAACAGGCGATCCGCTCGCTGTACGCGTCGGGCCTGTTCCAGGACGTGCAGCTCGAACGCGACGGCAATGCGCTGATCGTCAGACTGCAGGAACGTCCGGCGATCACCAATTTCAAGCTCGAAGGCAACGAGAAGATCGGCGGCGACGAGCTGAAGAAGTCGCTGAAGGATCTCGGCCTTGCCGACGGCGAACTGTTCCGCCGCGATCTGCTCGATCAGGTCGAACAGGAACTGCGCCGCCAGTACTACGCGAACGGCTATTACGGCGTCGGCATCGATTCCAAGGTCACCGAAGAACCGAACAACCGCGTCTCGATCAACATCAAGGTCACCGAAGGTACGGTCACCAAGATCACCGACATCAACATCATCGGCAATCACGTCTTTCCGACCGACGAGCTGCTGAAGCAGTTCGATCTGCGGACGACCAACTGGATGCCGTTCCAGAAGTCGGACCGCTATTCGAAGCAGTCGCTGTCCGGCGATCTCGAAAAGCTGCAGTCGTATTACCAGGATCGCGGCTACCTGAAGTTCAGCGTCGATTCGGTACAGGTCGCGCTGACGCCGGACAAGAAGTCGATCTACATCACGATCAACGTCACCGAAGGCGACGTCTACAAGGTCAAGGACCGGCATTTCTCGGGCGAAACGATCCTCAACGAACGCTTCCTCGAAATCCTCACGTCGACCAAGGCCGGCGACATCTTCTCGCGCAAGGAAGCGACCGATTCGTCGGATCGCATCGAGGCGGCACTGTCGGACATCGGGTATGCGTTCGCCAAGGTCACGCCGGTGCCGGAGGTCGACGAAGAGCACAAGGAAGTGTCGCTGAACTATGTCGTCGAGCCGGGCAAGCGCGCATACGTGCGCCACATCGGCTTCACCGGCAACAGCGGCACCAACGACGAGACGCTGCGCCGCGAAATGCGCCAGCTCGAAGCGGCGCCGTTCTCGAAGTCGGCGGTCGAACGTTCGCGCGTGCGTCTCGCGCGCCTGCCGTTCATCGAAAGCGCGGAAGTCGATACCAAGCCGGTGCCGGGCACCGACGATCTGGTCGACGTCAACTTCAAGATCAAGGAACGGCCGCCGGGCAGCGTGCAGTTCGGCGTCGGTTATTCGGGTTCGCAGGGCTTCCTGATCACCGGCCAGATCACGCACACGAATTTTCTCGGTACCGGCAACCGCATCGATCTGCAGGCCGAGAACAACGTCTATTCGCGCGCGATCAATCTGGCGTGGACCAATCCGTATTTCACCGAAGACGGCATCAGCCAGACGATCTCGACGTACTACCGCAAGTCCGAAGGCGTCATCCGCTATTCGTCCGGCTTCAATACCAACACGATCGGTCTGAACCTGACGTACGGTATCCCGCTGTCCGAATTCGTCGCGTTGCGTGCCGGCCTCGGCCTCGAAGACACCTCGGTGCAGACCTTCCCCGGCAACAGCTCGGACGAGATCCTGCGCTTCGTCATCGACAACGGCACGCGCTTCTTCAGCTGGGAAGCGCGCACCGGTATCAGTTACGACTCGCGCAACCGCACGTTCTTCGCGACGCGCGGCGCGCTGCATGCGCTGACCGCCGACATCGCGCTGCCGGGCGGCGATCTCGAGTTCTACAACATCAGTTACCGCGCGCAGCAGTACATTCCGCTGTTCTGGAAATTCACCGCCGAGATCAACGGCTCGGTCGGCTATGTCGACAGCTATGGCGACAGCGACGTGCCGCCGTGGGAAAACTACTTCGCCGGCGGTCCGCAGACGGTGCGCGGTTACAAGGACGGTTACCTCGGTCCGCGCGACCATCCGACGAACCTGTTCAACAACCCGTACGGCGGCAAGCTGCGCACGACCGCGCAGACCAATATCATCATCCCGCTGCCGATCGCGAGCGACGGCAAGTCGACGCGTCTCGAAGCGTTCTGGGACGTCGGCAACGTGTTCGCCGAACCGCGTGATTTCGATGCCAGCCAGCTGCGTCAGTCGGCCGGCATCGCGTTCTCCTGGTTCACGCCGTTCCTCGGCCTGCTCGATCTGAGCTACGCGATTCCGCTGAACCCGAAGCCGGGCGATTCTCAGGATCGCTTCCAGATCAGTTTCGGTTCGGGCTTCTGATTCATCAAGGCTGCAACACCACACACGAGAGAGAGACATGATTCGTAAGTTCATTGCCATCACCGGCGTCATCCTCGCCGTTACCGCGCTGCCGGCCCTGGCCGATGTCAAGATCGGCGCGCTGCGTTCCGCCGATCTCGCGCAGAAAGCGCCGCAGTTCAAGGCCATGCAGGACCAGCTGAAGGCGCAGTTCGAACGCCGCCAGAACGATCTGGAAGCCGAAGCCAAGAAGCTGCAGGCCGATGGCCAGGCGTTCCAGAAGGAAGCCGACATGCTCGCGCCGGCCGATCGCGCGAAGAAGGAAAAGGACCTGACCACGCGTCGCATCGACCTCGAGTCGAAGGGCCGTCAGCTGCAGGACGATTTCAACGAAGCGCGCCAGCAGCAGTTCGCCAAGACGATGGAAGCGATCAAGACCGTGATCGACGCGGTCGCCAAGGATCGCAATCTGGACCTGATCATCGAGAATCCGGTGTTCTCGAAGCCGGAACTCGACGTCACCGATGATGTGCTCAAGCGCCTGCAGGCGGGCGGCGTCAAGAAGTAAGACGACGTTGCGCATCGGCCGACGGCCGCTGCGCACGATACGAGCGCGCGACGGCCTGCATGCAGGCCGTCGCCGTTTTCGCGGGTCGCCGCCGCGCGTAAGCTGGCGGCAGAACCTTTTCGGGATGGCGATTCCATGCCCACTTTCACCCTCGATGAACTGGCGCAGCGCTTCGGGCTGCCGTCGCGCGGCGACGCGGCGACCGCGGTGTCCGGCGTCTGCAGCCTGAGTCCCGGCAAGCCGGGCCGTCTCAGCTTCCTGTCGAATCCGAAACTGCGTGACGAACTGGCGGACAGCGCCGCGGCGATCGTCATCGTCGCGCCGCGCCATGCCGATGCGGTGCGCGGTGCGGCGCTGATCGCGGACGATCCGTATCTCGCGTATGCGCGCATCGCGCGGCTGTTCGATCCGGAGCGCGAATTCGCCGCCGGCATCGACCCCGGTGCGTTCGTCGCCGACGATGCGAAGGTCGGCGAGGGCAGCCATGTCGGCGCCGGTGCGGTGATCGAGTCCGGCGCGCGGATCGGCGCAGGCGCCTACATCGGCCCGGGCTGCACGATCGGTCGCGACGCGGTGATCGGCGACGGCGCGTGGTTCGCTGCGCGCGTCACGGTTGCCGCGCGGGTCGTCGTCGGCCTGCGCTGTCGCGTGCAGGCCGGCGCGGTGCTCGGCTCGCGCGGCTTCGGCAATGCGCGCGGACCGAACGGCTGGGAGGAAGTGCCGCAGCTCGGTTCGCTGACGATCGGCGACGACGTCGAGATCGGCGCCAACACCTGCATCGACCGCGGCGCGATCGACGACACCGTGATCGGCAACGGCGTGCGGCTCGACAACCTGATCCAGATCGCCCACAACGTGCAGATCGGCGAGCACACCGCGATCGCCGCGTGCACCGGCATTGCCGGCAGTACGCGCATCGGACGCCGCTGTATGATTGGCGGCGCGGTCGGCATCGCCGGGCATATCGAGATCGCCGACGACGTGGTTCTGCTCGGACGCGCGATGGTGACCGGCTCGATTGCCAGACGGGGCATCTACGGTTCGGGGCTGCCGCTCGACGATGCACGCGAATGGCGCAAGACCGTCGCGCGTGTGCGCCGCCTGGGCCGCTTCGAAGCCCGCCTGCAACAACTCGAAAAACATTTGCGCCTCAGCGCCGGAAGCCAGGACGATGACCACAGCGACATCATTTGATATCTGCGAAATCCTCAAGCTGCTGCCGCATCGCTATCCGTTCCTGCTGGTCGATCGCGTCACGCACATCGACGCGGCGAGCATGAAGCTGACGGCGATCAAGAACGTCACGTTCAACGAGCCGTTCTTCCCCGGTCATTTTCCGGGCATGCCGACGATGCCCGGCGTGCTGCAGCTCGAAGCGCTCGCGCAGGCCAGCGGCCTGCTGGCGATCCATACGTCGGGTCTGCGCGCCAGCGACGGACTGGTGCTGTATTTCGCCGGCATCGACAACTGCCGCTTCAAGCGGCCGGTCGTGCCCGGCGATCAGCTGACGTTCGACATCGAGCTGCTCAAGCACAAGCGCGATCTGTGGAAGTTCAACGCAAAAGCGCGCGTCGCTGACGAGGTTGCGTGCGAAGCCGAGCTGCTGTGCGTGCTGCGCACCGCCGATTACGGGGACAAGGGCACATGAGCGCGGCGCGCATCCATCCGACGGCGATCGTCGACGCTGCCGCCGAGCTGCACGAAACGGTCGAGGTCGGGCCGTACAGCATCATCGGCCCGCAGGTGACGATCGGCGCCGGGACCTGGATCGGCCCGCACGTCGTGCTGCGCGGGCCGATGACGATCGGCCGCGACAACCGGATCTTCCAGTTCGCCTCGCTCGGCGAAATCTCGCAGGACATGACCGCCAAACCCGACGATCCGACGCGCGTCGAGATCGGCGACGGCAACACGATTCGCGAATACGTGACGATCCAGCGCGGCACCCTGAAGGAAGCGGCGGCGGTGACGCGTGTCGGCGACCGCAACTGGATCATGAATTCCGTGCACATCGGCCACGATTGCATCGTCGGCAGCCACAACATTCTCGCCAACAACACTTCGCTCGCCGGTCATGTGCTGATGGGCGATTACGTCGGCTGTGGCGGCTACACGCTGATTCACCAGTACTGCCAGATCGGCTCGCACGTGTTCACCGGCGGCGGCAGCGTGATCACGCGCGACGTCGCGCCGTTCGTCATCGTCCAGGGGCATCCGGCCGAGGCGCGCGGCATCAACAGCGAAGGTCTGCGCCGGCGCGGTTTCGCGGCCGACGACATCGCGAAGATCAAGGACGCGTACAAGCTGATCTACCTGTCCGGCCGCAAGATGGATGAGGTCAAGCAGGAACTGGCGACGATGGCGTCGGATTCGCAGCATGTCGCGTACATGCTGAAATTCATCGAAGGGTCGAAGCGCGCGCTGCAGCGCTGAAATCCATCACCGGAGTTTGCGATGCGCACGATCAAATGGCTGGCTGTCGCGTTCCTGGGGTTCTGTTGGATGCCCGCGGCCTGGGCCGCACTTGATGTCGGCGCCGAAGCGCCGGATTTTTCCGCGCCGGCATCGCTGGCCGGCAAGGATTACGCGTTCTCGCTGGCCGATGCGCTGAAGCAGGGGCCGGTCGTCGTCTATTTCTATCCGAAGGCGTTCACCAAGGGCTGCACGATCGAAGCGCACCAGTTCGCGCAGGCGATGGACCAGTACAAGGCGCTCGGCGCGAGCGTGATCGGCGTGTCGGCCGACGATATCGGCGTGCTGCACAAGTTCTCGCTGAGCGAATGCGGCGGCAAATTCCCGGTCGCCGCCGACCCGGATCAGAAGGTCATCGAGGCCTACGATGCCAAGATGCCGATGCTCAATTACGCGTCGCGCGTGTCCTACGTGATCACGCCGGACGGCCGGATCCTCTACGTGTACAGCGCGCTCGATCCGAGCCAGCACGTCGCCAATACGCTGGCCGCGATCAAGCAGTGGAAGGCCGCGCAGACCGCGCACTGAGCATCGCGTCATGCTGAAGATCGCGCTGGTCGCCGGCGAAATGTCGGGCGACCTGCTCGGCGGCGCACTGGTCCGCGCCTTGCGCGAACGTCTGCCCGGCGCCCGGTTCTACGGCGTCACCGGCAGCGAAATGCGTGCCGCCGGCTGCGAGACGATCGCGTCGATCGACGCGCTGTCGGTGATGGGGATCGCCGAAGTCCTGCCGGCGCTGCCGCGCATCCTGCGGCTGCGGCGCTCGCTGGTCGCGCGACTGACGGCCGACCGGCCGGATGTCGTGATCGGCATCGACGCGCCCGATTTCAATCTCGGCCTCGAACGCCGCCTGCGCGATCGCGGTCTGCGCACCGTGCATGTCGTCAGCCCGACGGTCTGGGCCTGGCGCGCCGGTCGCGTGCGGACGATCGCGCGCGCCGTCGAGCGCATCCTTTGCCTGTTTCCGTTCGAGCCGGCGTTCTATGAACGCCACGGTGCGCCGGACAAGGCGGTCTATATCGGCCATCCGCTCGCCGACGC
>Ga0164242_10003881_pt1 | contig 16912 bp, 12 predicted proteins | sample OricomgcompostMG_FD_108783 | JGI IMG/M metagenome (GOLD analysis project Ga0164242, IMG submission 108783) | Miracle-Growth compost microbial communities from Emeryville, California, USA - Original compost - Miracle growth compost (MG) ...
ACGTCTCCAACCTTCTTGCCAGTTTAAGGTGAGCACGGCCGAACCCCCACTCTCAGTTCATGGCGTAGATTTGAAGCGAGCCAAGCATGCTCGGCAGGGAATCCCCAGCCTTTTTGCGTCCTTTGCCCCTCATCTCTAGATCCAAATTGCCCCTCACATTTACCATTCTGGATCTAACACAGTGAGGTGTCCAGGTGCGCAAGCAATTCGGTATAACTCCGTCAAGCACCGCTGCTTCAACCCTATAGAATGCCGAGAATCAACGATCTCGGCGAGGAGGAGGAGGCGGACATCCTTGAGACGAGCCGACGCAAGGCGCGGCGCCTCTTTGTTGGATTCGTCGACTTTGCGCTCCAGGGAAACATCCTCGAGATCGCGTTCGGTCTCATGTAAGTTGGCTTCCCCTTCTCGCCTGTGCGACCGTAAAACGGCGCTGGTACAAGAAACCTGTTGGATTAGGTGAGCTAACACGGAAATGCAAGCCTCGCGGCGACGTTCACCACGCTGGTCTCGTCCTTCGTCAGCGATATCTTACTGCCGCCCCTCTCGGTCATTCTTCCTCTAAATAAGAACTTGGAGGAGAAGTTTGCCGTTCTCCATCCTGGGCCGAACTATGACCGACAGCTAGGCTATAACACACTAAAGCGGGCTCAAGACGATGGCGCCGTTGTCCTTGCTTACGGGTAACCGCCCCCGTCCGCCACGAGAGTTTTCTCCCGGTCGAGTTAAGCCGACCACTCTAGCTAACTCTCGTATTACAGCATATTCCTGAACAAACTCATCAATTTCATGGGCATCGGTCTTGCTCTGTACGGGTTAGCCGGGATGTATCAGTGGCTGTCCCACGACCCTATCATCAAGCATACGGTCAAGTGCCGATACTGCAGGAAGCGGGTCAACGAGAAGGCCAAGCGGTGCATCAACTGCACCAGCTGGTTGGATGGGAGAGAGGAGATGCAACCGTACCCAGGGTTTGAACCCTCCCAAACCGAGTCTCGAGATCCACGGGATACGCAGTCCTCGTTAAACCATACACCGGCTCCACGGTCTCTTCACGGGCAACGGGATACCACCGACTAAGGACCGGATGTTCTATCATCTCCTATTCCTTAATGAATGACTATTAGTTTCAAGCCGTGGCATACAACAATTAGTTCATCACGACCGACCTTCGAACATAGCGGTGGGGGGCTTTGCATTGGTATTAACGAATTCACATCATATTTCAGCGGATCATTTGTCTATGTAACCTATATGCATATCTATACATTTGGAACGAGGAATGAGAGACGGGCTTGAACAATAATTACAGGTGGTGGTATTATCATCGCTATATTCTACAAAATGCCCGCCCCTGGGGTTGTTGGTTGACATACACCTACAACATGTTGCCTTGGGTAGATCTATTCGGTACCTAGCGCCGTGTCCGTTCTAGGGATCGACTATGTTGTACATACCTACCGTCCATGTTTCCAGATTTCAGAGACTCGGTAAACAAACACCTCCCGCGACGCATATCCGAATGGACGCCTAGATCATCGCGACGCCACCCACAATAGCGGCGACACCGGCAAGCACCGCATGTTGAGTGACCCTGGGAACGCCGGCCGTGCTTTTGCTCGTACTCCCCGCCGCCCCAGCCTCCGTGGTGGTCGGAGAGTGGGTGCCGGTGAGCTTGGTGGTCGGCGCGGTACCGGTAGCTGTCCCCGATCCGCCTCCGGTGAGCAGCTCGAGCCCGGCAGTGACGGTGATAGGCACAATCCAGTCCGTGTAGTCGGATATGGTCGTCGATGTGGGTTGTCCTGACTCCCCGTTATGCTGGTCGGTGCAGTCTGCCACGCTGCTGGTGAGGACACAGTCCACATCTGCGGTGCTACATTCGCAAAGCGAGACAGGTTAGTCCTCTGAAAGGAAGACGGCGGCCGCAAACTCGGGAACCAAGACGAGTGGTGTTTTCTTGTCTCCTTTTTTTTTTGGGGGGGGGGAGGCCAAGAGGCGGCAGCCCCGGTTTGGCGTAGCTATGGACTTACAAACTATCTTCTATGGTGATGTGCCATCCCGCGGTTGTAGGGCCTGCCGTAACGAAGAAGCCTCCACCAATGCCGCAGTCGGTTGCGTCCGTGTCGGGCGGGCATGCTAGGGAATAGGCGGTCGCGTCCGGCCCTACGCTCACGACGGAGGCGAGGATGGTCTGCTGATCGACCTGGGGGATCAGGACATCGACGACGGTGGTCGATTGGGCCAAGGACGAGCCTGCGAGGCCGGCGATCACCGGGAGCGCGAGAAGAATTTGTCGAGACATGGCTGCTGTGTATTTTCTTGGCCTCAGTTGGATAGGTACACTAACCGCGCGCGTGTCAAGATGTCTAAACGATTTGGTGAGAAGTGTGGGAAGGGCATCCTAATAAGAGCGAAGGCACTGAAGTAAGCCAAATCAATGACACCCACTCCTACCCGGCGCCATCTCCAGGGGTCCATGCGGAAGGATTCAAGTCAGAAATTGCTGGAGTCTTGATAAATGCACTAACAAGCCACCCCCCCGCGCGGCGCTGATTGGGTGTGGAGCATCGCTTCCAGGAGCCGATATTGCGGTTCAGTGATCCCGACCAACATCAGAAGGATACACCCAAGGATCCGTTTGCCAGATATTAGCGCCTGGCTCCGCCCAAAGCTGACACTTTTCTTAGTTGTCTCGGAGGTTTGCACGTCTGCCTGGAAGCATAATGTAACGTCGTACACAGCCCTGAATCCTCCCGCGGGGCGCCCTCGGGGGCGCCGTTCGAGACGGATCTTTTTGAGAGCACATCGTCAAGGATACCTCTCACCCGGTTTACCCTTCGGCTCGGTAGTTTAAACATGGAAATAGAGCCACTTAACTCGGCACTTTTAGGCCGTTCTCGCGCTGTCAATGGAAGGTGTGCTCAGGCCTTGGCGAGCTAGATGCCACCTTCAGCTGTCACCCCCCTCTGGGCCTGATTCGACATCTCCGATCTCATCATGAAGCAAGCGGTCTTGGCACAGAGCCGCCAAGCAAAAGCGGGCCGAAAAATCAAAGCAAAACCTCAAACTGGCAATTGAGGGCACGCGCGGCGTCGCTCAATCCCTTCTTCCTTTTTACCCCCCTCTCTAAAATTGCGCAGCATATCGAATGGGTTTGAGATGCAGCGCGAGCGCTTAGGTCTCACGCGAAGAAAGCCTAGGATCCGAAAGCCGGAAAACTGAAGAGGGGAAAAAAAAACACCGGGCCCTATTTCATGGCGCCCGTCACCCCGCTTGCTCGGGCGGCTAGCCTCGTGGCCGTTTGGCTCTGCGCCGGCGTGGCATGGGCGGCCGAAACCACGGTGTCGGTCTACCTACCCGGCTACGATGCGGCGGATTGGAAGGCCCTACGCGGGAGCGTGATCAAGAGTGTATGGAAGCAGTCCCCTAGCGTAGCCGCCAACTCAGGCGGCTTCGGCCATCCCCCCTCCCTTTTGCTGACACGAATGTCTGCGGCACATAGGACAAATCTATAACGACATACACCATCTTCTGCGCACAACAGACACCACCGACGTGCGTGCTAGACGACACCCTGCCGTTCCTCTTCGCCGAGGGCCCCAGCTCGTTGAGTTTCGGCGGCGCGATCCCCGGCCAAATGTACGCCTCACATTGTTCCTCCATCGCCTTAGCCGGCAGGCATAATAACGAGAAATAAAAGCTAATGAGACTCACCCCGCCGCGCAGAACAGCAGACCTGCGGTGCGACCTCGCCGGCACCACGGCGGCCACCTGCTCGGGCTACTCGTCGACCGCCCCCGGGTTCCACCCCGGACCTGTGACAGAGCCGAGCGAGACGACGTGGACGAGCACCTACTCCGGCTCGGACGTCGAGTGGGGCGCGCTGACGCTCACGTCGGCGCCGACGACGACGTTGACGCCGAACCTAGACGCTACGGGGCTTGGGACGGGGAGTATCAACCCGACGCGCCCGCTGAGCCCTACGAGTACCGGGGGCGCGGACGGGGGGAGGAGGCTGGGTGGTGGTAGGGTGACCTTGGCATTTATCTCTGGCGGCGCTATATTGGCTGGGATTCTGTTGCAATAACGATACTCTTTTGAGATACCTGACATTATGATATTGAACCGAGACATGGCGTTTAAAGACGGCAGGCAGGGCTGTGGTTTTTCTTTTGCGCGCGCAACATTGCACTTGGCAGCTTGATTCGCTGGTGGAGCAAGGAAGATTTTGTTTGGTGCATACCAGCTCTAGGTAGCCGTCCTCAAAGACAAAATAAGTACCAACCTATCGTTGCTAGATCTAGTCCCCCCTATTCGTTCCATTCCTTGTCCCGAAGTCCCGTCTAGATCTCGGAATCTCAAGATGTTAGCGTATCGCGCCCCCTTGCTAATTCACATGTCTCGTCGGCAATTCCTGACCCCGAGCAAGCCAGGACCCTGAATACGGGGCGCCACACAAAGCGAGAGAGAAAGACAGAGAGAGACGCGCGGTTGCACAAAAGAACGCACGGAATGGGGGAGAATGGGCTGTGTGCCCCTGTCCTCCCAATTAAGCATGTTTCAGGTTTTGGCTTCTCTTCGGAGAGCCAATCGGCTGGCCCTGCATCGTTCCCTGTCCCACCCCCCTGCGTTGTACGCTAACCCCACAATTGGCTGGACTTCCCAACCCAGATCAAAGGGAACATTCGTTGTCCAAAAACCCCTGAAAATAGAAAAGTTTACCGTGTAACCTGGTAAAAGGGGAGAGAGTTATTCGCCGGGGACTCACGGCCAACAAAAGCACACTCGGTCTTTTTCGCAAAACCTTACGCCGGAGCCAATCATTAAGGGACCAGCGTTTCGTTTTGTCGCCTCGTTTGCCCGGCCAGATGGCTTGCAACAACTCGCTGGCTGCCCTGGGCGGTTGGCTTGTCTCGCAGCTCCTCATCAGCCAGCTGTCGATTCGAGCCGAGGCCTTGGGGATAGCCAACACTACCGTAGCTAAGTGAGTTAGTGCATGCCACCGGCGCCTTCTGCACGATCTTGGGATCCGCCGATTCGCCACTACCCTTTTTCCCGGTTTCTTCTTTGGGCTTGCTTGCACCTTTGTGGGGGCGCGTCAGGGGTGCATAGCTTAGGTTGCTGGGTAGTTAATCCAGATACGGGTTTGCTGTGCTCTGGCAATACGGATTACAGCTTACCATGTACAGCTTACATCCATGTTTTTCCATGAGGGGTTGTGCAGAGTCGAGGCCTCACAGACCGCCCGACCTTCCCGTTTAAAGATCGATCCTGCTGCTCCCCTTGCTGGGGGCTTTTGCTCCTTCTTCCCAGGACACATTGTGCCTTTGCAGTTGTCTACACTTTTTCGGTCTTTTCTTCCTTTTCCTATTAGTGTGCTTGTCACAAAGGTTTTGACTGTCGTTTGTCAAACCATTCCTTGTCCTTTTCTATTCTTGATCGCTGTATATTCCACTCGTTCTGCGCTTCCTGGAGTAGTTGCGACTTACATCAACATTCTTCTTCTCGCCCTTCCAACACTCTCGCTGTGCGATTAGACTGAATTCAACTATCTGGATCCATTCCTTCTACTACTTCCGGTACTACAAACACTACAGCTATCTTCGTTACCGTCAAGATGAAGTTTGTTAAGTCTTCACATCTCAAGGCAGTGGCGTCGATCGCCGCATTGACCCTCCCCAAGGATCTCAACATCGATGACACCAGTAAGATACTATATCCCGAGTGTGCCTACACTCGATATTTAGAATAGATCCACTGACTCGTAGAATAGGCTCTATCCAAGGAGTCGCTAGAACTATTGCAGATGGAGCAATGTTCTACTATCCTGGAACTGACGACAAGTTCGAGGACCTGCCCGGTCCTTACTACTGGTGGGAATGCGGCGCCCTGATGGGCGCCATGCTTGACTATTCCCACTACACCCAAGACCCCACCTACGACAAGAAGCTCGCAACCGCCCTACTAGCCCAGGTCGGCCCGGACTTCAACTACATGCTGCCCAAGCACTTCGGCGACGAAGGCAACGACGACCAGGCCTTCTGGGGCTTCGCCGTCATGTCCGCCGCCGAGCGCAACTTCCCCCAGCCGGACGCCTCCGTGCCCTCGTGGCTGGACCTCGCATCCAACCTCTGGAACTCGCTCGCCTCGCGCTGGGACGAGTCCACCTGCGGCGGCGGCCTGACCTGGCAGATCTTCGACTCCAACCCCAACGGCCTGACGTACAAGAACACCGTCGCCAACGGCGGCCTCTTCCAGCTGTCCGCGCGGCTCGCGCGCGCCACGGGCAACGACACGTACGCGCAGTGGGCCACCAAGGTCTGGGATTGGACCACCGGCGTGGGGCTCATCGACGCCAAGTTCAACATCGTCGACGGCACCGACTCGCGCGAGAACTGCACAAAGCTCAACCCCGTGTCCTTCTCCTACACCTCGGGCATCTACCTCTACGGCGCCGCCGTCATGGCCAACCACACCGGCGACGCCGCCTGGACCAGCCGCACGAGCGGCATCATCGAGGGGTCTAGGTCGTTCTTCTCGCCCTTCGACAACGCCACCGACATCATGTACGAGCACGCCTGCGAGCAGGTCAACAGCTGCAACGTCGACATGCTCTCCTTCAAGGGCTACATGTCGCGCTTCATGTACGCCTCCACCCTCATGGTCCCCTCCATCCGACCCGCCGTGGAGAAGCTCCTGCGCAAGAACGCCGTCGCCGCCGCGGGCGCCTGCTCCGGCGGGTCCGACGGGACTACCTGCGGACAGAAGTGGTACGTCGGCGGCTACGACGGCAACACGGGTCTCGGCCAGGAGATGTGCGCTCTCGAGACCGTCCAGGGCCTGCTCGCCGCCAGCTCGCAGCCCCCGCTCAAAGGCGACCAGATCAAGGTTGTGCGCGAGTTCCGCACAGTCCCGGACCCGGCGCCGGCCAAGGTGAAGAAGGGCCGCGCAACCCCGGCCGTGGGGCTTTCGCCAAATAGGATCCAGATGCGGGGGGCGAGCCGGCCTAGGATCTAAACGGAGCTGTCCAGTAGGCAGTTCATCGCGTAGACCGTAAGGAGGTGACGTGTATGATGCTGCAATTGTACTAGTGGTAGCTGATATATAACGGATTAGACGGTGGGACATTCAACTTCATTTTGTATATAACTTTATTAAAGCACACAAGTCGCTTTTTTTCGGTTAGAGGAAGCTCTCTCCTATAGACCAAAACGCCATCGCTCACGATGCATTCCAAACCCATTTACATCGCCAGGGGGCAAATACTATTCAGTACAGACTTAGGCTTATACCAGATCGCCTACAAACCCTAATATCTCTCTGCTCTCATCGCATACTCTTGCAAATTCTAGCAACGCCCTCCAGGTATATAGCAACATGTCATCGCGCCTTAGTACTGTCTCAGCCCACTTCTTTCCTGTCTCAGCAATCAGCCTAGCTGCGGCATCACCCTTCCTGTCTCTGGTGAAATAGTCTATAATAGCATGCATGTCTTGGAAAGTATTGTCCATTGGCGCGAAGTGGAGCCAAGGAAATAAACGGTCGTCGTGCCACTCTGTGTAGATTGTAGCCTTGATCGGCAGCGAAGTCGAGAGGAGAAGCCCGCGGAAGCGAGCACTGTAGCTGTTTCCGTCTACATCAGGGGTAATCTTGAAGGCGTATTGGGCCCTCATCGACATGCGCTTGACCAGCCTAAAGTAAGGCGCGACGTAGTCGCACTTATTCTCCTCAATGCAGTGCAAGTTCGTGAACCCGACATCACTTATACGGCGAAGCCACTCTCCCAGCCGATGCTCTCGCCTGCGAGGGAAATCGTACAGCGACAGCGGCGGCAGTTCAAAGGTGGAAGGCTCAGACCGGCCGTGCTCGGCGCCGCCGACGGTCGTGCCGTTAAGCATCTCCACCAGCCGATGCCGATGGAAGTGGCGCCAGTTATCGGGCTTGTTGCGGCCCCCGGACGCGACGCCGCGCCATACGACGGCGTCCTTCTTCTTCCTCCACGACGGGCCGTGCGTCCAGCCGCCCGAGTAGCGCGAGTTTGTGCTGAGATACATGGCCGCGGGGATGAGGATCTCGTTGTTCATCGGAAGCTTGCTGCCGCCGAAGAGGGGTATGAGCTCGCGCGAGGTGGACATGCTGATCGGCTCGATGAATGTGCCGTGAAGACCGCGAAGGTGCGGCTGGAGACACGGATCCGAGGCGGCGGTGAAGTTCTTGACGTACCCGTCTTGTGTGTAAGACGGTTGCCAGTTCTCGGGAAAGGCCGGGGGTCCGGAGAAGTCGGCGATGGCTGAGGCGTTCCGCGCCAGCGATTCGGGAGGGCAGGCCATCCGGGCATGATCCCAATATCGGTTCATTTTAGTCCGTATCCAGTCTGGATCATATGCCTTGGGCTCTTCCATGCTAGCACTGACGGGCCAGTGGTACTCATCTTTCGTCGTTTTGACTGGCGTGATCCTCCTCTTGCTGTCCGCGTCTTCCACCAGCTGGGTCACCACTTCGAACGGCACTAGGAGCCTGGACTCGTCCATGTAGTTGATGGGCATATCGAGGTCGGGTAGCCACTTTCCCACCTTCCTCACAAGCTTCAACCACAATTCTAGCCACGGCACCATATCTTTATGATTGCCAACCTTGGTCGTCCTGCCGTTTCGTACACGCACGCGATGGTGCCAGCCCGTCGCGCGCGTGGCTAAGACCGTGGCGTTCAGGGCCCAGAACGGTCGGATATCATGCTCGATGCGATCGAAGAATTCCTCTACAACGATCGCCCCTTTCTTTTGTGCATATTCGAACCACTTATCAAAGCCCGGTGGCGGGTGTCGGCCCCGTCGAGTTCGGTACCGCGCCGCAGCGTCCGCTAGAGTTGTCGAGCGGGACTGTAGGATGCCGTTGAAGGTCGCGTTGGCCTCGTTTATCAAATGATCGATCGGGTGCCATTGTAAGGGAGAGGGTTCGAGCAAAGCGAGGTAGTCGTCTACTGCAGAAGTCTTCGAAGTATTGTAAATGATCTCAAGGTCCAACCTCTCGGAGAATAGGACATAGGTGGCGGCAAATAGCACGACAGAGCTCAAGGCCAGCCGATAAAAGCGAGGTTTGGCAAATCTCCGAACTAGTAGCATCTTTAACTTCAACAAGCGTACGGGGAGAGGATGGCTTTCGGAGCAAGAGGCTCTCAAGGAGCGGTTAGAAGTCCATCAGATGCGTCAAGGAGAAACCACGGTGCCTTGAGGAATGGAGGAGAGTTTTGAGGTCCTCTCGGGAAAACCGCGTGGCGGCGGCACAGCACGTCCGAGTCTGGAAAAGAGAGGCAGTCACTCAGGAGGTCAACACGGTACATCATTGTTGAATGTGGTTGGGCCGTGTGCTGCGGCTGTTGGTTGTTGGCGCGGGGCTTTCGTGTTTACGGCCGTAACGGACAAAGCATGACTAGAGTCTCATGGATGTTCGTAGTAAAAGTGTATTGTACAGTGCCGCTTATTAGCTTTTTAAAAGTCTCTACTCCGTAGTAACTTACAGTTCTAATGGTAGTTGATCATCCTGAGTTGAGCCCTACCTGCCCTGCGACCATGCATAAATCGCCAATCTTACAAACAGGACACCCAAGAAACCCCATCTTCTTCTATCCTGGCGTGATCGCAGAGAGAAAAAGTCCTTTCCAACCCACATCCATCCCCACCACGCGTGCACCGTCGCGTTGACCCCTTCAGGCGGTCGTGCCAGTGGGGTCAAAGGCCATACACACGGCGGTGGCGTAATCGCCGTCATGGCTAATGCTGAGGGCGGCCTCTCTGTCGCTACCGACACCGTCCTCGGCCTTGATTATGGCAACAGGTGGCCCGCTTCCTAGGCGGGTGGGTCTGTCCTCGCCATCCTCGTCATCATGCTGCTGTTGTAGCTGCTGCTGGAAGGCACCGGTGGTAGTGGCGCGGCGGACGACGATCTCGTGGAAGGTCAGGCGCCTATGGTGGTGCGCCTTTATGGCTGCTTCCTTGGCTGCGAAGCTAGCGCCCACGAAAGAAAGAAAGGGGTTAGTTAAGAGGGCCACGGTATGCATCTGGCTCAGGGTTTCTTCCTTACCGGCCGGCCATGAACACGGCAGCTTTCCTCAGTTCGGAGGGCGGGACGGCGGGCTTCTTCCCTTGGGGGGTCTCCTGGAGTTCCGCTGCTCTGAGCAGGATTGAGATAGGGTCTTGATCGGGGCGTGATATCTCCTCCTCGGTGAGCACGCGCCGAACGAACCGCGGTCCTCGGGGACTACGCAGGATGCGGTAGATCCTCGAGACCTGGCAGATGTCGGTGCCGATGCGAAGAGGGAACGGGAGGGGGACGGCGCGAGAAGCCATTTGGATTGCGTTGGCGTGCACTTTTTACTACTTTATTTATACATGACGGTCCTCTACGAACAATGTTTACTGTCGACGTTGACTTTTCGCATCCTTTTTTTTCTCGCTAGTAGAACGCCCCGGCCCGCCCCAACCTTTGATGGCCCCGGTCGCTTTAGCGTGCATTGTCCCACGTCTTGGCGTGCCACAATGGGACGCATGGCACTGACGTCACGTTAGATACGGTCCATATTTCGCGATTCTCTGTGATCCAACTCAAAATTGTCTTGTCCGCTGAAGAATAACGCTACAATGAAAAGAAAGCGGGATTATTATTTTGCTAGCTAATGCGTATATCAATAAGGAAAACCAGGGAACAACAAGATATAAAACGCAAAAAAGCGTATCCCCATGATCAACTTTGCGAGGACGAAAAGCAATAACCGGGACCGATGCAGCTGCTTAGCATGAATTATCAGAGGGGGCGGCCAATCGACCGAGGGATCCTAACGAAGATGTTTTTTTTCTTCTTCGACACGAGATGGAAAGGTCAACGAAAACAATCGTTCAGCAGCGGGGGATCTAGAGCCAGAGGTCTAGCCCCGGCACAAGCGCGCGCACACAGACACACAGACACACACACTCTTTACCATAGCTTCAAGGTTCAACCTATTCCTCGCCAAGAAGAGGAGCGCGCTCCTGGTCGGCAGGGGGGGACCGTCGGCGGAAGTTTATGTCCCTGCCTAGCCACAACGGCGCGGCAACGACGACGGTGGCGACGAAGAGGACGCCCATGATGACGAAGGCGAAGATCCACTGCAGGGCGATGAACTGCCGCTGGAACTGGGCGACGCCGAGTGCGGCGGAGAGGACGCTTAGGGAGAAGCCCATGGTGTGATCATCGTAGATATAGAGGAAGAAGCCCCCGTACACCAAGATCCCCCAGACGAAGATATTGGCAAAGATCCTCGCAACCAACGACCCCGGATTCGGCACCATGATGGCGCCATTCCAGTACACGGCGACGAACGTCCACGCCAGCGGGGCCGAGATGGCCGGGGCGTGGATGAAGCGCGGGTATGAGCGGTGGCGGAAGTACAGCGCCGAGAGGTTGACGAAGTTGAGCAGCAGCATCACCTCGGCCCAGGCGAAGTGCGAGTGCACGAACAGCCCCACGAAACCCGCGTGCAGCAGGTTGTTGACGATGAAGTGGCTGCCCACCGCGCACGCCGAGTTGACGTGCTCGAGCTTGCTGGAGAAGAGGTGCCAGATGTAGACTGCCTGGAGGACGAAGAGGCCGATCCTATGCGTGCGAACTGCTGTTTAGCGGGACTGGGGGGAAAAGCTATCATGCGGGTGATTCAACTAACCAGTAGACCGAAACAATGATAGGATTCAGCGTAAAGCCCGAAGGGTACAGGGTATTCTGATCCCATATCGTCTTCCGGAGGTACACGCCCTTCCGAGGGCAGTCAGTGGCATAGTAAACTGACACGAGGACGGACAGAAGCCATGTCAAGATAGTCAGGATCTTGAGCGTAACCACTTGGCCTTTCGAATACGACTCCCTCTTGGAGAACGGGTTGACTAGACACGATCCATTGTATTAGCATTTGCAAAGGCAACCAGCGATCAAGGTAGCCGGGATACCAACTCTGATGTACGCGGTCCATCTCTGCGGCTCGTCTAAGCTCTCTCTCGTCGGGGGAAGCCAGCAACAACAGAAACCTTGAAGAGGGGTTTTTTTTTTGACCGAGAAGAGTCAATTGGAGTAGTGGACCTCTAACACGGGGAAGTAGCCTGTTTTGTATGGCCTTGATGGTTGTTGCAGGGTGGCGTCTGCGGGCGGGAGAGGGGTGTGCGACCTGCTGATGTTGCTTGCACGCAAGCCTCCTTTAAGCGGCCGATCCTTGGGGGGCAAACTTCGTAGGATCAAGAACAGCTACCCAACTACCTTAAGCCGGGAATATATGTCAGAGCAATTCCAGAGAGGAGGGGGGGATGGTAGCTAGTTATACGGCTAGTGTATCCTACATCGTCTAAGACGAAACCACCAAACGATGCTCACTTTCCAACCATTCCCCGTCGAGTCTACGTCCCGTTCCCTTACGGGAGTCTCAGGCCCTTTCGACAGACTTAGCTCCTTTCGACCTTTGAAGAAACCGCATGAAACGAGCCCGTCGAAGGGGTGGCAGCTCTGCATGCATTGGCGATGCGGAGGCGGGGTTCAAGGCATGCATGGCGCAGGGAGCTGCAGTGATTGGTTAGGACATCGACACCACCCGAATGTAGTGTCGTCATCGGCGGCGAGGGCAGGTCCAAACTGAACAATATCATCGTGTCTCTATTGCCGTCCATATTCCTCATTCGAAGGGCATGATCAAGCCACGTCTAATATATCCACCCAGCAGCAAAAAGGCAAGTACCGGCCTCGCCATGGCCCCTAGAATCTCCAGACCATCGTCAGAGAAAGAGTATACTCCGCACGCGCTACGCGCCGGGATATAAAAAAGGCGAAGCTCCCGGACGAGGGATTCTGCATCGCCTCGCCTGCCCGCAAACATCACCCCATTCAGGCAAAAACGGAGAGTAACTGACGGACTCTTGTTTTCCCTCCTTGACGCCCGCTCTCCGGAGTAGTACATTTGCCAAGCATTCCATCCCACTTGCGGCCACTGTCGGCCGTGCGCAAGTGAGGTCCGGAAAGGAGAGAGGCCAGCAAGGTGTGTGACAGGGTTCTGCGGGGTAGGCATGCAAGAATGTCACACGGACATGGCCACCAGAGTCTAAGCTATTCGAGCTAAGGGCGTGCGTACGCATACAGACGCTTCTCTTTTTGGTCTGCTCTCCAGCGCGTGGTACGGACCAATGGCTGACGGCCCGGGAGTTCCTTGGCGTACTGTCAAGATGCTCTCTTGGAGTCCGTGAGCCCTTTGCTCTCTCTTACGATGAATACTTGCCGGTTCAAGTGTATCATCCCATCTGTCAGCCAAGAACTGACGAGGCACGTATCGGTTCAACAAGTTTAATACAATAAATAGACAATCTAGACTAAAAAAAGACAAAAGAAGAACCAATCTGAATGTCTTGCTTCGGGGGGTATCAGTTATGAGAAGGTTGACCACGGCCCACGCCCCCCTGTAACGGGGAGGGAGATAAAAAGCCAAAAATCCGTGAATGCCGCCTTACCCCGACTGTGCGCCGACCATAGTAGCAAACCCCCATTCTCTAGGAAATGGACACATCAAGAAAGTAAGTAATAAGAAGAAACAAATACCAAACCAGCCAAAAGTCCGGCGGATTGGCTTTATACAACGGAGAACATTCGTCATCATCCCCCGTCCTCATTCTCATGTCCACAAAAAAAAAAAACCACATCAGACCTCCCTTCACGCCTCCGTCATCAACTGTTCCCCCTCATCCAACAAGTCTGTCACCTTCTTCAGGTTTCCAATCAAGCTCCGTCCGAGCCCGACTAGCAGCAGCTTCTCCGCGTTGGCCGGCAGGCCTAGGTACGTAGGCGGCTCTCGCTCCGGCAACTTATGGATCCAGCCCATAAACTCCTGTATCGACGTTCCCGAGGGCACCGCGAGGTCTTGTGTGACGTCTCCTTCGCCTTGCGCGCCGCCCTCGACGAGCTTGTGTCCGATGTCATAGGCCGACGGTGTGAGGAATGTGTGAACCAGCTGGCCTAGCATTTTGAAGTCGCCCTCGTCGTCGATCTTGCCGCCGTACGTCTCCGTGACGAGGTAGCGGATCATGTCCCATGGGATGTTCTGCGGTGCGATGTTGGACCGGTTCTGCGCCGCCGTGTCGATCCACGTGTCGATTACGAAGGCAGAGCACTCATACTGAGCCGGGTGTTAGTATTTTGGACGGACGAGAAAAGAGTGAGTAGGGGGATGGGTAAAAACTTACATCAGCATCGTTGAATTCCCAGAATCCCTTCCAACCTAGATTGGGGGCATAGCGGAGTCGCTCCTGGATAACCGCGTGCAGGAACGATAGAAGCAGATACAACCTCCCGCGCTCAACCGGGCTCTTAGACGACCGAGTCGACAGCGACGACATCGAGTCCTTCATGTTGGCTTTGACACCCGCCGGTTGCTCGTACATTAGTACGCGGGATGCGCGAAGAAGGTTGACCGGGATCTTTGTGCTCGCCTCCATAGACAGGAACAACCTGAAGTCCGCGTGGGGGTTGAGCGACTCCATGCGCTTCTCGAGGCTCTGGAGCCAAGTTGGCGCTAGGTGTACGTTCTTGACAAGAACCCACGATCCCGTCTGGGCTGCGTTGCTGACCGCCTTGTCTGCGCTGGCCAGTCCTTCGTTGGAACCCATGGCGATGTTGGTGCACTTGACCCGCATGCGCTCGACGAGGCCATCCACCTTGTACGACGCATCGAACCCGGGGCTGGACACGAGGGCGACGGGTCGCGTAGCCGACACTTGAGTAACCGTTTCCTTCAGATCCTCCACGATGTCGAACAGCCCCGGTCCGAGGACGAGGGACACGAAGCGCTCGGCTGCCGGCACAAAGCGATCCATGCGGAAGAGCTTGACAAGCAGCAAGGACAGGAGCGCGCGGTTGTTCTCTTCTGCGCTGTCCTCCCAGATTTGAGGTACGAAGTTCTCCGCAAGTTCTTCAGTGAAGAACTTATCCCAATCGCTCTGGGAGACTCCGTCAAGTTTACCCTTGAGCGCGGTGAGCTTCTGGGCCCTGGAGAACGCTCCCGCTTTCGCATCCAGGTTGGCCGAGACATCCTCCCCTTCAACCTTATCGTCAAGCACAGCATCGAGTAGGGTCTTATCCATCTTGTATGGGGAGGCTTGCACGAGTAGCATCGCAAGTGTGATCCTATCCTTCTGGAGCAGGCCGAGGGCCGTTCTCTTGAAGGCTGTCACGAATAGATCCCTGACGATGACATCACGGCGGACGTTGTGGTTTGTCTCCTGGGCCAGGTTGATGTTGTCATGTAGCACAGAGTGGAAGATGTCGAGGAAATATTGCAGCGAGAACTGGTAGAAGTGGTTGAGGTAGTGCAGCTGCTCAAGAACGGCGAACACTGCGCTGCACGACCGTGCGATGATGTTGTACTGTAGCGTGATCTCGTCGACCTCTGCCATCACACCCTCGGTGTTGCTCATCTTGGCCGAGATCTCTGCAGCCTCCGTCTTCAGCGTCTCTAAGGTCTCGATGACGTTGTCGTCGTCCAAGATGTTACCACGAGATTCGTTGAGCGCCTGGAGAAGACGCTTCTCAAGCTGGCGTAGATGGACCTTGAACTCGCCCTGGAGCTTGATGAGATTCGAACGCCTCTCGTCAACATCTGGACGCTCAGACTTGAGCACCTCGTTGAGCGATTGCGTCTGCAGACTGCTCTGCGTGACTGTGAAGTTGACGAAGGTCGTACGACTGCAGATATCCGGAGCAAACGTGGCGGAAGGATCGCGCGTCGATAAGTAGATCTTGAATGCAGGGGAGAAATCGATCTGCTGTTTGCCAAGTTGAATCAGGACACGGCCACCAGTCTTCTGGTACTCCTTATTGAGAACATGGTTGAGAATCGGGTCGAGGTGCTCTGCATCCTGGATAAGGATGGGATTGCCGAAACGCAGGGCACTCTCGAGCTGCTTCGTGAAGGAATCGTCGAGGAAGCTCGTGACTGTGAGGCGCCGGTCTTTGCACTCCTTCTGTAGGAACTCGGTGACTCGGCCAGAGGGATCGATGATGAGGGGATATCTATTGAAGCGCTTCAAAACGATGGCGTTCTCAGTGCATAGATCATCAACTGGAAGAGAGTTCTCTTGCCAGCCGAGGCGCTCATCTGCCGTGGACAGGTACTCTGTCACGGGGTTGTGTTGCTTGAAGTTGACACCGGAGAGGTGGAGCTGATGCAGCCAGTCCTCCATCATCGACTTTCGGAAGGTCTGGTCGTATAGACCGCTGTAGGCTAGGAAGGCGGCGGCGACCAAGACGTCACCAACAAGAGTGCTGATCTGAGTTTCGAATGACTTGCTCCCTTCCTCCCAGCGTGTCCTCTCCGACGATAGACTGTCAAGAAGCTTGACACTCCTGTCGACCTTGAACTGCACCCTGGACATCTCCGACTTGATGGCCTGCGTCTCGCTGATGAGAGCCGCGTATTCCGTCTTGTAGGTGGCGATGCTAGCCTCGAGGTTATTGATCGTGTTCTCGACCGCCTTGGCCTCGGCCTTGGTCTGGAGAGCCTGGTCCTCGAGCATGTTGACTTCGTCTCGGAGCGGCCCGACACGGTCTAGGATCTCGGCGTAGTTGACTTGAGCCCCAACCCATTGGACCAAGGGACCGCAGGCCTTGCTGGCACGGCTGACCTTCTCGAACGTGAACTCGGGATTCGTCAAATATTCATTCCGCATCTTGACCCGCGAAGGTTTTGTCATCTGCTTCTCATTGTTAACGCCGATGATGCTGGCGATGAAGTCATCTCGCCGGACAACGGCCTGAATGCTCTTCCAGTCGGCGACCTTGTGGCCGATCAGGGTGCAGACGGACTCGAGCGCCAATCTAACACCCTGCGGCGGAGACGTCATGGAACGCATCTCCG
>Ga0164242_10003882_pt1 | contig 16912 bp, 28 predicted proteins | sample OricomgcompostMG_FD_108783 | JGI IMG/M metagenome (GOLD analysis project Ga0164242, IMG submission 108783) | Miracle-Growth compost microbial communities from Emeryville, California, USA - Original compost - Miracle growth compost (MG) ...
TCGCCATCAGGTAGCTGAAGGAAGTCGTCCAGGAGGGCGCAGGCCTTGACAGTTTTCTCGTAGAACATAGGGTCGTACCGATAGCCGAAAATAATGTTCTCTCGGACCGTCGCGTTCATGATCCATGCTTGCTGAGCAACGTAGGCCACGGAGCCGTGAACCCGGACGTCTCCACTCACTTTCCAAAGGTCACCGAGGACACTCTGGAGCAGCGAGCTCTTACCAGCCCCAACTCGCCCGATGATGCAAGTGAGCTCTCCTTTGTGCCCAGTGAAATTGATGTTCTTCAGGGCCGCTTTATCCTCGTGCCTGTTCCATGAGAAGGTACCGTCCCGGATAACAACGGTCTCTTCGCCAATGTCGCTAACTGCCGGCATGATGGTGATAGCATCAGGTTGGATTTCCTCGGCTGTCAGGTATGAGGTCAAGCGGCCGACGGCAACGCTGGCCTCGATGATTGAGGTAATTACCATGGGAAGGACGGCAAGGGGGAAGGTGAGGAGGTTAAACAAGGCTAAAGGCAAACATGGTCAGTATACTATCTGCAGGACGGCGATGTGGACGGGAATGTGCTGCTTACTTAGCGCAGGGAAAATAATGTCGGTGGTTAGAGGCGTGTCGCGGGTCAGGACAAAAACTGCAAAGGTAGAACACGAAACCAGGAAGGGAGTGGTGGTCCAGGTGAAGTTGGCAAGGGCCTGGCCAGCTCCAATCTTTCGCAGGTTCTTTAGCTCCTGGTCATTTCGGATGTAGTTGAGCTTGTTCATGAAAGCGGCGCCCCAGGCGTACAATTTGATGCTCTTCATGTTGTTGATGATCTCGGCAATCAAGCGACTCCTCGCATCCTTGTTCTTCATCTGCTTCTTCTGCAAGTTCTTCATGATCCTGGCAATGTAGCCGTTGATGGGGATCATGATGACCATGACTGCGATACCCGCAAGCATGGACCAGCCGACAAGCTGGTAGAGGGAGATCATGCAGATGGTAATCTGGAAAGGCGCCGACCATACTTGCTGGGCGAACTGGGTCAGGTCCTGGAGACGCTGGGCGTCGACGGCCATGTAGTTGACGATATCGCCAGTGCTCTTGGAAGCGCGGCCCTCGTTGGACAGTTTCAGTGACTTTCTATAAATGGACGATGTGAGGCCACCCTTGATCCGCATACCAGTAACGAAGGCGAGCTGGAAATACTGGTGGATCATGATGGTCTGAAAGACGGCAATGGCAAACATTGCAAGCGCAACCGCAGCGCCTTTGACGACGGGATCTTCAACCTGGCCGTCCCGATAAGAGTCCACGAAGGTGAGGAGGAACCTCAGCAGTTGCGGCTGGCTGAAGGCAGCAAGGTCGTTGCCAATTTTGAAGACGGCAGCAAGCATATACGGCCCTCCGTATGCTCGGAAGAGGGCGATCCACAACGAAGGGTGCTTGCGGTGCTTCAACTCGTACGCCCATGCCTTCTCAAAGGCATCGCCCGTCTGGCTCGTCTGGTCGTCCTTCGACAGGCCCCAGAGGTCCTCCTCGGTAAGGTATTCGGAGTAGCCGAACTTCATCATCGGGGTCATCCATGAGAAGGTGAGGAGAGAGAAGACGGTGGCATATTCCACGGGACACTCCTCCTCGTCGATCAAAGCCTGGTATGCACTCTCATTCTTTGGCCACAGCCACTCGAGCAAGAACTCGCAAAGCGAGAGACCAAAACCAACACAGTAGGTGACGAAGTATGGGAGGTTGGTGGCATATATTTGTTGCGAGATCAAGGACCGGAGCTTCACGGCGAGAGCTATGAGCAGGAAAAGCCAGTAGAAGAGGACGACGCCGTTCGCGTTCCGGAGGCGTGAGTATTCGAGCCATTGGATGGAGAATATGACGACGAGCGATACGGCAGTAAGCGCGGTAGTCCACACCCGAAAGTCGCCAAACCATATGTCGGGGTAGTTGACGATTTGAATTCCGAGCTGGACGAGGACATCGGCGAAGACGACAGCAAGCAAGGCCTACATCACAGCACGGTCAGCATTTTACCGGGCACCCCAATCTCTACGGGATACACAGGACGTATATACCTGCTTCGTCCAGAAGTGCCAATCCTTAGCGAGCTCGGTCGGCTTTCTCCTCCGAATGAGCCACCAGACTGTGAGCGAGCCGACGACGACCCCGAAGACGGCGACGACGGCGACCCAGACGTCAATGAAGCAGGGGGTGAAATCGTAGCGGAACGGGCTCATTGGGCCCCAGCCCTCCTCGTTTCCGCATAGGGGTTGTTTGAAGCCATCGCTGGCCGTAAGGTATCCGCTGCCGAGGGGTTCGGAGATGGGGCGATAACCCGTGAAGGACCCGGTTCCGAAGACGACCTTCTGTTGAAGATCGGCGTCGAATTCGAGATCCATTGCCGCTGGCTGAAAGGTTGCCGGGGGGCGGCTATGGCATGCTCTTGAATCTCCTGTCGGCGGGTGGTCAGGAAATTGAGAGCGGTGCTTTGCTTTGAGGTCGTAAGAAGAGAGAGAGGGTCGTGAAAAGATTCGCCGCGTTAGAACGAGAACGGTAGTAATGAATTCCTTTGCAGACGGTTTGGCGGGTCCTAGACATCGGCACTCGGTCGAATTAGTCCCTGATTGGTGGGGGTTTGGCTTAGAAATTGGTGGATGGATCCGGGGAACATCGGAGACTCGTCCGATGGTTTGTCAGCACGTATCTCCGAGTCACGCCGTCATACATGATACGACGTACGACGACGAAGTTAGCCTAGAAGGGGGCAGGATGCAGCACCGACGTGCCGTTTCTTAATCAAAGACTTGCATGACTGGCATTATGCAGGTGCAACCCCGCGGGTAAGGCAGAGAGCAATCTGTAATGTCTTTCCTGACTTCAAGCTGCTTCAAGGTGGCTGCCAAGCCCTTTTTTTTTGGCGCAGTCAGCAGAGGGAGCTATGACCGCTCCAGGCAGCGTTGGATCAGCATTGCAAGACCCCGCATTTCGGGACGCGAAACCAGGGACCAGCAAATTGTCAGCCCGTCGTATTTTGTGCGACGTTCACAATATCCGTCAGATACCCTCGATTAGCTACCATCCCAAATCCGAACCTTCCTTACTGATGTGGGTAGTCAGTCGTTAATAAAGTTAAGAGCCACAGGAATTCGAGCACTAAGGGGAGATCGCGACAAGATGGAGTTTCCCTAAGCTTCCTATGCATAATTTGTTCGCGACATGCCTCCGCGTGAGTTTTACGAACTCGAAGCGCGTTAACCGAGACGGGGTGGGCTGGCCGAAGACCGGCATCGGGACACGGAAGGTGGGCCCAATGGACCGACCCGGAAAACGGGGGACGAGACGGCCGGCAAGGTGAAGGGTCGGAAACGGCGTTGCGATGAACAACCCTAACCCTGTCAATCTCAGCCACCCATTTGTCGGTGTGAAGCGTTTGAACTTTGGGGGGGTTGGCGCGAACTGGTGGGCCCTCCACGGATTGGCCCTGGGCCCTGAGGTTTTCACTGTGGTGGATCCAACGTCGTTCTCTTGCATTTGTTGAGGATATGGCAAAGCCTCGGAGTGTCTCGAAAGCTGCATTTCACAGGGAGGGCCGACTCACATGCGGACGAGCAGTGAGTTCTCCAAAATCGTGAGTAACACGCAATTATTCCGGGGATTTATATCTCGTATGACAGACAGCCTGGTCGTTAAACTCGATAACCTCGGACGCAAAGTAACGAAGCCCAAGCTTGCACACCTCGCCAGATTGACGAGGGCCTGCGATCAAGATCGGTACGTACCGTTTTCCTCAGATGAGGCTAGCTGAAACGGCAATTGCCTCCTCCCGGGCAATTCTGGTTGGACGGCCAGGTCTTGTCCTCCCCAACAAAAATCCATGCCCCGCAGCCACGGGTCGGATGGGTGGAGCGGGAGGCGGCTCACATCCCTTCCCAAAGCTCCATCCATGTGCACGACGTAATTATTATTTCGGGACTTCACAGGTAGCACGCGATACCTCAACAGGCCCTGTAGGTGTTAGTGGTTCCCGCCACAGCCGGGCAATCCGGAGGCCACACTCACCTGCCGCCCTAACAGCGAAGTCAACGACCTCGCCTTGTTCCAGCAACGAAAAAGTACCTACTTGCGTGTCCCAGGCGCGCATGTGAGCGCATCCGAGGCTATTTCAACTTCTAGACCTCAAGGTTTCCTTGCCCTTTGAAGGGAACGGCCCAGGGCACCGTATCCGGTGGCTTAAGCCGGGGCCAACTTGAAGCAAGGAACAAAGGGAAGACCTTTTGGGAATAAAACAAGTCCATTCGCCAATGAATACGTGACCCATTAACTCCCGTCTGCATAATAAGTGACGAGCCCAGAGGAAGGAGCTCCCAATAACACCGACATCATCCCCCATTCATTCCTACCTCTTTTTGCCGCCTTCCTCTTTCCCAACCTTCAATCTCGGTGCCTACTAATTACCGTCCCTTCCTACTATTTATCCTACCCCCCTCTGCTTAACACCCAGTGGTGGATGATTGTTCCTACATCCCGTTTTGCTTGGCTCACCACTTTTCCACTTGGCAGTCCTTACACACCTTGACCTGACCCCGTTCTGGTCATCCTCCCTCGGCACGCCACTACCTCCCTTCCCCGCCCCCTATACTCCACGTTCCAGCAGTTTGCCCGGAGCTTATTACTAGGGCTCTTGCGGCCAACCGACTCTGGAGGTTCTGAGTTGTTGAGTGGCAAGCCAGCTTTCTCGTCTTTCTGAGCATCGGCTTGAGTTTCGACTCTTCTCTCTTCCTTCCTCAGCTCTCTTCCTCAGCTCTCCGCCCCCCGATAAAAAAAAAACCATGACGTCCGCTTCGCCCATACTCGCCTCCCTCCCGGAACCGTCGCTCTTCTCCTTCCCACCGTCAAGTTTCCCGGCGTTTATCCCTCCGCCGGCACCAGCTTCGGCGTCCTTCGCACCGCCAATTGCAATCCCCGACCACATCTACCAGGCAGCTCTCGACCCCAGGGTGCCCATCACCATTGCCGCCCTCTACACTATTAGTGCCAAGGCACTCAATGCTTATAATAGGTCGACCGGGAAGAAGCCATGGGCCCTCAGCCGGACCCGCGCCTTCAAAGCGTTTGTCGTCCTTCACAACATCTTCCTCGCCGTGTACTCGGCATGGACATGGTGGGGGATGTTCGGGGCCTTGCGACGGAGCATGGTTAGCCCGCTAGGACCCAATGGCCTGGCCGGCTTCACCGATTCGGTGTGCCGACTTCACGGGCCGGCCGGCTTCGGCCAGTCGGTGTTCTTCGTCGACGACGGCGCAACGTGGCAGAGCCTATCGTCAAACGTCACTCTAGCCGGTAACGGAGAGCCGCTGAGGACAGAAGGGGGCCGCATGTGGAACGAGGGTCTGGCCTTCTACGGCTGGATCTTCTATCTCAGCAAGTTCTACGAGGTCCTGGACACCTTCATCATCCTCGCCAAGGGCAAGTTCAGCTCCACCCTGCAGACCTACCACCACGCCGGAGCCATGATGTGCATGTGGGCAGGAATGCGATACATGTCACCGCCGATCTGGATGTTTGTGTTCGTCAACTCGGGCATCCACGCCATGATGGTAAGTCATTCCCCTCTTCCCAATTGCGCTTCCTGAACACACACACACACACACACACACACACACACCCTTGCGCCAAGCAGTTCGCCTCCAAAAAGCTGGTGGTTGCTCAACAAAAAAAAAAGACACGACCCCACTTTAGGCCCTGCATTAGCGTGGGGTCGTCCCGCCCACTCTGCAGACGGCGTAAGCCGACATCGTCATTTTTGGATAAGCAGCTAACCAGCACGATGACCAGTACACCTACTACACCTTGACGGCATTCTCCGTGAGGGTACCCATGGTGGTCAAGCGTACTCTCACCTCCCTCCAGATCACCCAGTTCCTAGTGGGCGCTTCGTATGCCATGGTGCATTCGTTCGTGTCCTACACGGTACCTATCGTCAACCAGCCCGAGTCCAGCCAATCTGCCGTCTATAGCTCCACGGCGGCCACAGCAGAAGCCGCCGTCCCGTTTATCGATAGCATTAAGCGCATTATCTTAGGCGCCGGTTCAGCCGCCGCGGCACACGAGGGCCTCGCCCAACAGCCTAGCCAGGCGGCGACGACATACGGCGAACAGACGGTGGCGTGCATTGACACCAACGCGGCGACATTCGCCATCTGGCTCAATGTGGTCTACCTCGCACCGCTGACCTACCTCTTCGTCAAGTTCTTCATTACCAGCTACCTGCGGCGCAGCTCCGCCGAGCAGGCGCGCGCCCGTAAGGTTGGCAGTGCCAAGGACGACGATCGCCGCCGCATGAGCAACGTCGCGCTCGCCGAGAGGGCCGGCTGGGACGCCGCTAGGAGCGTTGAGAGGGAGGTCTACGGCCAGGGCGGCGGCGAGGAGGCCGTTGTCATGGAGGACGAGGAGGAGGAGGATACTTCGCGGCTGACGGTCCGGGCTAATGGCAAGGCGAAGGCCAGGGCGTCACGTAATCGATCATCACGTTAGCTAAATTCCGGCTGGCACTTCATTCCACAATAGAAGCAGGCCGGGGAAGTTGGAGGTTATGTTGAGTGGCACAAAATTTGCTGGAGAGTAGTGCCTTACTTCCGAGAGCTAGGCGCTGGCGAGGGGATCATCCTAGACTCACATGGCATTTTGACAGTCGGGGCGCCGGACTCGGCGTGGGTGGCATATCCCGTATGGGAGAAAGAAACGGTCGCTGGCGCATAGACGGTTTTTAGACGGTCTGGCTTCGCTGGGCCTGGTACAGCACATGGGCATTCATTAACTAGCGGGGCAAGGAATAGGAGGTAAAAAGTACCAGTTACACTAGAGAAAGGGGAGAGTAACGGAGGACGAAGGTTAGGTAGTATCATGCCTCCGTCCTACATGTACATAGAGGTACTCTCACTTTGAGTAGTTGCGTCACGTCCTCATGAAATAGAGGATAGTAAACCTAATCCGATCCTATTTTCTTTTCAACTCCACCAACCCCTTGCTCTATACGAAGGGGGTTACTTGCCCGAGGCAAGTTCACGATATATCCGTGGGAACTACTTCGTGTCAACTCGTACCGAGGCAAAGAACGAGCAAGGTGGATCGAGTGTTCAGGTTTGCAAAGCCCATTCTAGCAAGAGGTCTTGCCTCCATAATCCATTAGTGCTAGCCAACGCTAAAACGTGGTTTATTAACTACCCGCCGACTCTATTACTACTAGCCCGACGAAGAGGCCACCTCCGACGCAGAAAGTCCCTCAACGCCCAGAGAGAATTGGCCTATTGGCAATTGATGGGCTTGGCGGATTTACCAAGGACAACGTGAGAAAAATGCAGTAAAAAAACAAAACCACTGAACGCCTCGCCGAAACAAAAAAAAACCCATTACTCCTCTTCTGGATATTCCGAACCCAAACATTACGATAAAAAAAGCAAAAAAAGGGGCCGAGTAAGCCCCTGTCTATAAGAACGGGAACGGATTTGAACGCGAGTTGCGGTGGGTATTTGGCGTAGTGGCGAACTGCGATGCGAAAGGTGGGATGCGTGCGGGTACCAATGAGGGGAGCCATTATTGCCACCCGGACCGACTAGTATCGCCGCATTTCGCTCGGTCGACGTCTTAAGTTAGAGTCGTTGTAAAAAGAGCCGGATATGTTGATGTTATCCGGGGGTTGTCCAAGGTATACCGCAGCGATGGAAGTGGTGAACTTCCCCGCCTCGGTTTATACCATTCTGGATGCGGAGAAAACTGCCACCAAGGGTCTCCCCTCAAAGTCTATGCTGTACTCTATAACCTCCGTGTAATGCGCGCTGCTCTCATCTTCTCTCTGCGGGATGGGTCTAGGATATCAGGTTCTCTCTCTCTCTCTCTTTCTCTCGACTGTCATTCGTAAAATCGTCCATTAGGTTACACATGCGCCCGGTCGGGCGCTATGAGTTGGTGTTGCCGTGCCTCAACCTCGGGAATGTCGCGTACCGATTGGCCAGTACGACTACCCGATGGTGAGGCTGCATGTGGCGGCCGGGCGCGAGGGAAGTGTCCCCCGGGCGCGACGTAGTTGAGCTAATTGGTCGGCGCGGCCATCGCGCGGGGCCGGCCGGCCGGTCGGTCGGGGGTCACTCAGAAGGTGCTCCAGTTCCAGTCGCGCGGCACGCTCAGGGCGACCTCGGGCATGCGCTTCCCGAGGGGGGTGGTGGGCGAGGCGGCGATGGGGGTGGCGGGGGCAGCGGCTGCTTCGTCGGCGGAGTTGTTGTTGCTGCTGCTGCTGCTATTGTTGTCCGACGCGGAAGAGGCGCCGCTCGAGTGGCGGCTGTTGGTGCGACTACGCCACTCCTTGAACTGCGAGTAGCAGTGGCCGCAGGCGCGGCTGTGGACGCCGCGCGGGTTGAAGTTGGCGTCTTGGTCGAGCGGGATCTCAAGGGCGCTGTGGGCGTCGCAGAAGATGTTGCCGCACTTGCGGCAGTGGTGGCGGCGCGTGAAGTAGGTGAAGGTGCGCCTGCATGTCGCGTGGTCGCAGATCGTGGACTCGTAGTCGGGCTGTGAAACGGGGGGAAGCGAGAGTTAGCCAATGCGCACGTGTTTTCGGTGGACAAAAGTGCGATGCTGGTAAAGCAGCGACTCGTTCCAGAGTATCGGGGGAAAAGACGTACCTTCCAGTGTTCCCTAGTAGGCGTACCAGTTGCTTCAGGGAACATGTCCAGATTCCAGTTCTCGTCGACGCACTTTCCGCTGTCGCCAGTCGAGCGTCGGCTGAGTCTCCCCAATGCGCCCAGACCGCTTAGGCTTATGAAGCTACTATTTGATTTCAGGATCCTCTCATCCTCGTCCTCGTCGCTCTCCGGCTGTGACCTCGGGGTCATGGGCTTCGGGGGAAACTCGGTGGGTCGCAGGACGGCGGGCATGAAGAGCGGGCGCATGGGCCGCGTAACGTAGTGCTTCGGCGACGTGGGCGAGGCATTTCCGGAGGTGCTGAGGGGGGATATCTGGGGAGTGTAGGTCTGGTGTGGCGCGAAGGTGGGCAGCGGTGGGTGCTGTGGGAGTTGCTGCGCCTGTGCTTGGAAGAAGGCCGACTGCTGCTGGTCTGGCAGTCTAGGCGTGAATAGATCGGTCGCCATTCTGAACACGGATCACGATCGTGAGCTTTTTTTTTGGCGACTAGGTTGGGCCCGAATGAGGCTCGCAGTCTCTCGCGTGGTTGTGAAGGGCGAAGGGGGCGTGGGGGTCTTGGAGGAAGTCGACTTGACGGCTATGCGACCGAGTTGCGAACCGATACCCGAAACAGATAACAAGGAGAGAGGAGAAAGATAACTGAAATCAAACTGCTCTTCCCAAAACCCGAATTGGCGACGTTTCTGTGTTCCTCTAAAATGCGCAAAGTAGCTTGGGCGAAGAAGAAATAAGACGAACGGTAACACAACAGGCAAACGATTCGTTCGAGGGTGAGGGTGGTTAGGGGGGGGAAGGGAGTGTTGATCTTGTGTGAGTGGGAGAGCTGCGGACTAAATGACCCGCGTGGGTGGGTGGGCGGGATTGAGTTTCGAGGGTCCTCCCCTCGGTCCTTTGGCCGGTCTGTTCGAATTATTAGGGCGGCAATTGGCGGGAGACGGCCCAAGAGGCTGGCCAAGTCTCTCTCTCACACACACCCCCAAGCCTGGGTGGGTACAGTTGGTAGGTATTAAAAGCGACGCCACTGCACGCCACCCCAAGTTGGTGGGGATGCTCTAGCGCCAAGTTCCTCCCAAGTTCGAGACTTGCGCGATTCAGGGTCAAGAGCCAAGAAGGGGTCAAGAAGGGTTTCAATTCTCTATTCTACGTCACTCACTCAGCAGGTACGTGATGTAGGTAGGGGAGGATCCAGGTGAGGGAATTTGTACGGCATACCCGGGGCGGTGGAAGGGGCGAAAGAGAAGGGGAGCCCAGTTGTATGCGTAAGGTCTACGAATAGCGGATAAGGGATTACACGGTTGAGCGGCGGCGGGGGTGGCCCAGCGAGCGAGCGGCACCGGGGACATACTCGATACGACGATGTGAGCGCGGTGGATACTTGCGGTGTGCATCTTTAGGCCAGCCCCTCCTCCCCCGGTCGCTCTTATGTACGTATGTACACTAGTAATTATGCTTCACCTCACTCATGCACGCACCTTATTCATTACGTATTTAGCGCTCTCGCTGTACTTTACGTCTTTTGTCTTTCTCAACGGCCAAACCCGAGGAAATGTCTGGCATCTCCCACTTCCAGATCCATGCCATTGCGAGCCTTCGTTGTTGGGGGTGGCAGCACATATCTGGCAAGAAGTGGGAGGGCCCAAACAGATGCGGTCGGGCTATGGTAACCGAATGCCACCCCAAGGTTCCCTCTCCCTCCCTTCCCCCCCCGTAACCCCGGGCTTCCTCTTGAAAACGATGGGAAAGCGGTGTCGCCCCGTCCGGCTATGGACCCTGAGTTTGGGCGGCCAGATTGCAATGGGCCTTTCTATGGGGCTTGTTACATTACTTACTCTTCGGCACACGCGCATTGTTGCTATTTCAAGCCCGCATCCCTTTCCCTCGTGATCTTCGCATGGGCGAACGAGGTGACTCTGCGAAACATCTCCGCGATTTACTTGGGCATATACGATGCCCGGGCTTCCTTCAAAGTCCAGACTGTAGGAGCGCCGATGTCCGTTCATCGTCTGATCACGGCAAACACGGGATTATAATTAACTGTATTCAATAAACTATCGACGAACCAACCACACAACATCGAGCCTCGTCCTCCCAGGGTTCGGTACGCTAATCATACTGGTTTTAGTAGTGCCGCTTCCTAGTGTACCGTAGTTCCGGCCGGCGCCCTCCTTGCCTCCCTCCTCGCAACCCGAGGTCGCCTTCTGGAAAGGAAGGCCCGGGGGCGCAATCATAAGCCGATGCTTGGCGGTTGCCGGATACATACTTGTAAGTCGTATGCATTCTAGGTGTTAATTAGATGCCGACCGTGGAACAAAAGCTGCCGACGTTGAATCTCTACCTTCCTCGATTCTCGCTGGTCGATCTTATCTTCACCGTCCTCTTGATTGGCCTGACCTCTACATGTACCACAGGAAATGGATTTGTTACCGTGTGTGGGACCCGAACATCGAAACCCACAGGAGACCCGCAAGACCGGGATGCGACCTGTAAACATGCACATCGCTCACGTGCCATCCCGACTCTGGGCATCTGAACGCGGTTCCAGCAATCTAGCAACGGCTCTCGGAAGGTCTGTGTTGCGATACATCCCACCGTCGCTCCATGTCCTGAGGTTTCCCTCTCTCGCCTCCCTTGCATCCCTTTGCCTCGCTTGCCTGCCCTTGTCCGACCCCGGGCCGGCCTTCTCTCGGCAAATCAAGCCACTGTCGTCCTGATTGGGGTATCTCCAGCAAGACGAAGCGGCGTGAAGGGATCGGGGGTATCCCTGTAATGCCATGCAGTCAACCGTCTGAAATGGTGCGTGCCATTGGCCCGCCAATTTCCCCTTATCGTAGCTCTACCATTGGCTCGCTGACCTTCTGCGCTGCCCCGCCACAAGCCATCCAATCCGACGATCGGAATTTCGAATTTCCTTCACAAAAGGGGGTCGCAGGCCTGTGCACTTCCAAGTAGGAGCCCCACCGCCACGCTGCTCACCGATAGCCTGTCGGTAACTCAACGTCACTTTGCCTCCGTCATCAACCCCTCCAAGAGGGCACGTGATCCGATCTCGGGGATGTCCGACCGTCGGATAGCCTCCCCAGCAACCCAGGGGTCGAGCTAGTCAAGCCAAAAGGAACCCTGCCAGGGGTAGGGATCGGCTCGCAAACCCGGAGACTGGAAAAGATGAGCATCCTATCTTCTTGGCTGCTCACCGACGGGTAAAAGGTCAAGAGAAATCGGTCATCATCAAGCACACTTGGCATCTTGGCTGGTAGTGGCAAAATGGGCGGCAACCGTTTTGTTGGCAACCCCTGAATGAGGCCGTCGACGCCCTCTACTCTGCACTTACACGGCTTCCCTCGACCCATCTCCCGCTTTTGCCACCTTCCTTCAGCACCACCCGCAACCCATCGACCACCATTCCCTTATCCACCGCCTTACACATATCATACACAGTCAGCGCAGCAGTTGACGCCGCCGTCAGAGCCTCCATCTCGACGCCCGTCTTCCCGTCGCACGCCACCGTAGCCGTGATGTCAATCACCCCGTAGTAGCCACCCTCGGCACCCCCACCACCACCGCGGCCGGTGGTGGTGGGGCGATCGCCGGCCCCTGGTTCGAGGACGTCCAGTTCCACGCTAACATGCGAGATGGCGATCGGGTGGCACAGCGGAATCAGGTCCGCCGTCCGCTTGGCCGCCATGATGCCGGCTATGCGGGCCACGCCCAGCACGTCGCCCTTCTTGACCTGGTTCGCCCGGATCAAGGGCACGACCGTCGCGTCGGAGAAGCGGACGCTGCACTTGGCCACCGCGACTCGCTTGGTCGGCGTCTTGTCTGAGATGGACACCATGTGCGCGGAGCCGGAGTCGGATATGTGGGTCAGTTTAGGCGGGCGTTGTGTCCTTGCATCGTCGTCCTTGCGGAGGATGTTGCGCGCGGTTGAGAAGAGCCGCGCACTTTTGGGGAAGGTCGTGTTGAGGTTTGGTGCCGCATTTGCAAGGAGGCCCCAGGGCATTGACGACGTAAAAGACGATGAGCGCGAGAACGGTTGAGTTCGATTGCCACGCTTCCCAGTTATCTCTGGATCTATATACATGAAGTTGGTTAACCTATATTCCCCAACCGAACTCAGGTCATATAAACCAAGCCCTTTCCAATCTGTTATTATAACATGTGATGCGTCGTCGTATGCACCTCCCAAACGCCCGCCCGGATGCCATGCCACGAACCCATATATCATAAAAGACATAAACAAAAAGGAGTACGGGGGAGTCTACCCACCTATCAAGATCATCGGCCTGTTCTTCATATGTTCCAATTGGCCAATTCCGGCATGCTTTGCCTTCTTCCGCTTCACGGCCATGCCGATGACGTCGAGCAGCTCTTGCGAATTCGGCGCTAGCAAGGGCGGGCGCTCCGAGGCTGGCAGGTCCTGAATATTCTCCATCGCCGCCCTCTTGAGGCCCTCAAATGCCTCCGCTTCTATCGGCTCGCCCTTGTTGACCTTGCGCACTATGTCCCGCAGCGACACCTCCGCATTGCCGAACAGGCAGACCTTGAGGTTCCCGTCGCTCGTGATGCGCAGCCGGTTGCAGGTGCCGCAGAAGTTGTGCGTCATGCTCGTGATGAACCCGATCCTGCCGGTAAACCCGGGGACCTGGTACGTCTTGCTCGTGTCGTTCTTGTGGCCCGCCACCTTGTGGAGGCCTGGGTGTTCCTCGCGGATCACGTCCAGCATCTCCTCGTAGCTGAACATCTTGTTCTCGCTCCATTTGTTGCCGTCGAACGGCATGTACTCGATGAACCGGACCTCGACGTCCTTGTCACGGGTCATCTCGACGAACGGAAGTATCTCCCTGTCGTTAAGGCCCCTCATCACGACACAGTTGATCTTGAACTTGATGCCCGCGCCGGCTCGATTGAGCTCGAAGATGCGGTCGATGCTCTTCTTCACGGCGCTAAAGCCCTGCCGCCGCGTCATCAGTTGGAACTGCCACGGGTCGAGGGTGTCGAGCGATAGGTTGACGCCCGTCAGCCCGGCCTCCACCATGGGCTCCAGCTTACGGTGCAAGCTCAGCCCGTTGGTCGTCAGGCACAGCTCGCGCAAGCCGTGGGCACGCAGCGCTCCGATCTGCTGCATCAGCGGCACGATGTCCGGCCGGACCGTCGGCTCGCCGCCCGTGAGGCGGATCTTGGTCACGCCTTGAGAGACGAAAAGGCCGGAGATGAGGAGGATCTCGGGGGTCGTGAGAAGCTCACGCGGAGGGCTAAGGGGCACGCCCTCCTCGGGCATGCAGTATAAGCATCGTAGGTTGCATTTCTCGGTAAGGGAAATGCGCAGGTAGTCGTGCTGCCTGTGGTGCGTGTCCGTGAGGAACTCCGAGAAGGGCTTGGCGTCCCTGAGGAGCTGCCGTCGCGGTGCCTGTGCTGGTATCGTTGCCAGGGATGGCGGCAACTGAGCCGTGTTATCCGGGACCGGACTAATCGGTTCATGAGGTTGGGGTTGAGCGAGTCCACCCGTCGCGACCGCTCTCGCTTGGACAAAGGGAGCGCGTCTTCCACGGCTTGTCCGCACCGCCCTAGAGGGCAGATGCCGGGCAGTCGTTCCCAGACTTACCCTCATTACTCACAGCCGCTGTAGAAGATGCAGTGAGACTTCCCGCGCCTCATTGGCATATTGCCAGATGCAGCGTATAAACTTGGGGTGCCAGATATCACGGGAGACCAGGGCAACAGCCGGGTTGACTCACAATATCGACCGAGAGGCGGACGTCGATATCAAGCTATGATTTTGGTTGTGGGAAGTGGGATGGAAACCGGCCGCAGTGGCGGGGATCACCATTGTGGCTAGATCCGGCATGAGTCAGCAAAACGGCAATCGCCGGGTTCGGGGTGGAACTGTCTTGGGAGCCAATCAGAAGTTGCTTAATGCTCCGTCTTCTGGCCCCGTGGAAACCAAAGCGAAAGGTCAACATCAACAGAAGTACGGATAGCATCTACTTGGATCGAGTAGCTGGTGAAGATACTATAGCTATATCTCAGCCTCCTTTTTCGAGCCCCATCGCAACGCCAATAATAGAACATGCTCTTTTCGAGAAGCCTGAAATGTATCTTGTATTCAAATCTTTCTCCGCGGGGTATATTTGACTAACTCGTGCGAATAGCCTCAAGGCATTGCCTCCCGAGCCCGGACGGGAAACTCGTGGCAACTCTGTTCCCCTCTGTTGTGAACATTCGTTCGGTCGACACCCTAGAGGTTGTCAATGTTTTCAGGTTACCCCAGGACTTTTCCGGCCCGGTCCTCAGTTTCCAATGGTCACCGTCGTCGCAGTTGGTTCTGGTCGCAGTCGTCGACCAGATTCGAATATTCTCCGCCCGACCCGGAGGTTTTGAGGCGACGGTCCGCAATGCCGTCCCGCCGGCTGCGAAACCTACGTATGTTTGCTTCAGTCCCAAGGGCACGGAGCTCTGCGTTTGCTCGTCTTTTGGGCTGAAATTCGGCATCTTCGACCTTGTTACCTCCCGGGCGGTTGAGATTGCCAATCCCAAGTTCTTCAGCTCGGCCACTGCATGCAGCGGCTTTTCTTTCCGCCCCTTGACCCACCACCTCGCACTTATCACCCGGACTGCGGGTAAGGATATGATTAGCATCCACGACCCGGAAACCAGGGAGCTCCAGAGGTCTTGGCACCCGGACACTGTCGATGCACAGGGCTTAAAATGGAGCCCGGATGGGAAGTGGCTCGTCGTCTGGGAATCCGCCGGCCAGGGCCACAAAGTCGCCTTCTACACAGCCGACGGCCACATTTTCAAAACATGGCTAGGTCCCTCAAATCCCACGCCAGCGAGCCATAATTTCGCATTGGGTGCTGGCGTCAAGCAGGTGCAGTTCTCTGCAGATGCTAGCACCCTCGCGATTGGCGACAGTAGTAGCTGCATATACTTGTTTAACATGACATCTGTTAGTGAGACGATGAGATTACTTCACCCAAACAACATCGCGCCCAATGATACGATTCAGATCTGGCAGGAACAGGTCAACGTTTCTCAGGCAGGGCCCTCCATCCATACCTTTATTAAGGCTGCCCAAGTCATCTCGCCCCCTACTCGACCCAAAGACAACTTGGAAACCAAGTCGGGATGCTCGTCAATCATGTTTGACTCGTCTTCCGCCCTTGTCGCGACTTGCCTCGAGGATTCGCCGAGCACTCTGTGGATCTGGGACACCCAAGCCTCTGAACTCCGGGCCGTTTTGCTATTTCACTCAAACATTTCTAGTGCAGTTTGGCACCCTACAGCTCGCGAGACGTTACTCGTGAAGTGCGAAGGCGACCTATACAGTGGCCTTGTCTTTGTATGGGATCCGCTTTCTGAAGGGCCTAGAACAGTAGACTTTTCCGAACATCTCCCCGATTTCAAGTCCGGTGGCCGATCTCTCGCGTCATGGCTGGGCTGCGAGGCATCAAAGTCGCCATCCATCTTCTTCTCGGATGGCTTGAGTTACATGCTTGCCTCGCTCGCAGAATCTGACCAGGAGTCACCTCCCTGGCAGGACCGGGCTGGTGTCGAGTGGAATAGCGAAGCGAGGCGAGAGGAGTCGCCGCTGGAGCTTGTGCCCGCGAATACCCAATACCCGGATGACGAGGACGAGGACGACAGCGAATTGGACGACACATTCCACTACAAACAGTGAGAAACCAAGTGATGGACTGGGCCCGCTCCAATGCAGCGTTGTTGCGAATGCGGAAAGAAGGGGTGGATAACTCCCCCTCGTGGTATCCCTCGTGGTATCCCTCGCTTGCAAGTGGCTTTTGTCAGTGCATACCTAGAAAGATCTACCGAGCCGGGTGAGGTCACCTCGAATCCAGCCACACGCCCTCGACTGGACGCCCGATCCTACAATTTCAGAATGCCGTCACGTCTACCGCGACGATTCCGAGGGCAAGTGCGTGCCGCCCGGTGCCCACCCTCTGGCCGCCTTCCGGAACTATCCGCACTATCATCGCAGTTTCGACTGGCGTACGATGGAAAGAGCCCGGTGTCAAGGGCACAGGGTCATTACCTGCTGCTATTTCCGTTCTTGGAAGCGGCAGATGGCGAGCGAGACGATGGACTGGGCTGTATAAACAAAAACATCATCTTGCCTCGTACCCACTTCTCCCTCAGCCTTGTGTCCATTCGAATTATACTCAACTCGCGATATCCCAGCCGCGCCAACTAAAGAAGCAACAAGTATACGCTAGAA
>Ga0164242_10003883_pt1 | contig 16910 bp, 12 predicted proteins | sample OricomgcompostMG_FD_108783 | JGI IMG/M metagenome (GOLD analysis project Ga0164242, IMG submission 108783) | Miracle-Growth compost microbial communities from Emeryville, California, USA - Original compost - Miracle growth compost (MG) ...
CTAAATTTGATCTTTTTTGACCAATAATAACATAAATACAAAACATATCAGACAAAGTTTCAGTAACGTCAGTGTAATCTTTTGCATTATAAAAACGCTGATTAATTACCGCATCAACAGCTAAAGCTGTTTTACCTGTTTGACGATCACCAATAATCAATTCCCTTTGTCCACGCCCAATTGGTAGTAAACTATCAACCGCTTTCAACCCAGTTTGCACAGGTTCGTGTACAGATTTACGTTCGACAATACCAGGAGCCTTAGTTTCAACTGCTTTGATTGTAAGATTTTTACTAAACGAACTTAAGCCATCAATAGGCTCTCCTAATGCATTGACAACACGGCCAAGTAACTCCCAACCAACAGGGGTTGACAAATAATTCCCTGTAGAGGTAATTAAATGATCCTCTTTTACCTCTTGGTCCGAACCTAAAAGAACAATACCAACACTATCCAACTCCAAATTCATTATTAAGCCCTTCGTATTTTTTGCTTGTGGAAACTCAACTAATTCTCCCATTTTCACCTCATCTAAACCGCTAGCCTTCACAATACCATCACCCACATGAATTACAAAACCCATTTCCTTTCCGATAGCCGCTGCAGATCGATACTTATCTCTAATAATAGTTTTAAGCGAATCTGTATACTGCTGAACCAAATTAGACTTCTCAAAACCACTTTTAAACTTACTCAAATTTAAATTAACCCTGCTGTTATTAATTACAGTCATTTTTTTTTAAAAACTATTTATACCTAAAAACATTCAATATACCTACACATAAAATATGGGAATCGTCGCCCTACCATCCAAATAACCAAAAGGCAACACCCTTACAAAAACACCACCTATCGCGATTCCCATATTTTATGTTTGAACGATACCCCATCAACAAAAAAAATATAAAACAACTCAGAATATTCACCGAAATTCACATCAACAAAAAAATAATATCATCAAACAAATTACATATACAAAATCAAAAATGCCATCATCAACGCCAATAAACCAACAGCCTCTGTCAACGCAAATCCTAAGATCGCATATCGAAATAACTTTTGCTCTTGTTGCGGATTACGTGCCACACCTTGTATCAACGAACCGAAAACAATACCAACACCTGCTCCTGCTCCTACTAAACCAATGGTTGCTAAACCTGCTCCTACTAATTTAAATGCTTGTAATAAATCCATGGAAAATATAAATATAAAATAACTATAAATAAAAAACCGTAAAAATCATTAGAGAAAAGACCGTACCCTATGGGACTCGAACCCATGTTCCTACAGTGAAAGTGTAATGTCCTAACCACTAGACGAAGAGTAAGACCGTTACAACTATACACACACTAAAAAAACGCGCGGCGTTTATAATATGTGTACAGAAACATACTTCTAATACCGAACGGATATTTCAACATTATAGGAGATGGGATTTTAAAAACTGTAAATTTTCGAATTTTATAATTAACCTCCAAAAAAGGTGAAACCGTAGAAAAGTAAAAACTACGATTTCTTTTTAATAATTTATATTGAGCCAACGAAAACCGATGACGTCTATGATCTCGACTTGAATAAACATTAAAAATTTTTGTAATAGGATTAAAAACACCTTGCTTCTTTATTTTTCTATATTTTCGATTAAAAAAAAACTTTCGTATTAGGAGTCTGCTAACACGTATTTTTCGAAACAATAGAAAACTTTGTAAGTAGGCACTTTTAAATCGACGGAAGTATATATAGTCATCTCTTATAGCAGTCGAACTAAAAAAAACCTGTACCCGCAAAAATTGAGATGACCAAAGTAATAAAAATTTTTGCCGTTGAATCGGAATCGAACCGCCACACAAATGAAACACTAAAGAACGTGTAAAATAAGCCCGAAAAAGGCACTGCAAATAATTCAATCCTTGCTCACCATGACGTTCCGACAACAAAAAACGTATGAGCAAAAAAACCTTCCTAAAAGTTTTTAGCAAAGCAAATCTACGTAAATTTTTCATAACCTTTAATCTACGAAAAAATTTTAGAAAAAAAAAATAACCAAACTTAAAAAAATTTTTAAAACCGCTCCCTTCCAAACCCTCAAAAACTTTACGAATTTTGGAAAAAAAACCTTTAAATAAAACATATCTCTTCTTTAGCAAAATCAAATACTGCTTTACACCAAGAGAAATTTTCCTTGTTTTATTTAAAGGTTTTTTCTTTTTTAAACGTTTTTTTTTAAGTTTAAACATTGTTCTATTAACCGCAAACTTCTTCTTTTTAATCTTCTTTTTATACCTAATTTTAAAAAAACCTTTAAAACGAAAACGAATACGCAACAATCTCTTATAAGAACATCGAAACACAAAAAAATAAAGTTTTTTAAGTTTACTTGCAAATGTAACCAAAGATTTTAGTCGAAGATTTTTCGCCAAACCCCTGTACTTTTTAAAACTACGAAAATCTTTAACAGAAAATGTATCTTTATTGAAATTAAAAAAACCAATAAATGCAGGATTTGATTTAACAGAAACAACATCTCCAATACGAACTAAAAAATTTGGCAAACAAACCCGAATTTTTGAAATAAACACATTAATAAAAATTATATATCTACGAGCCCAAATAACTTTATTTGTAAAAAACGATCTAACTAACAATACATCTAACCTTCGCTCTAGTAGACCAAAAAAATAATTAACAAGAATACCTGATTTCCTTTTTATTAAACGACCTAGCTTACCAAAAAAAGATTCCCGTAAATTCCCATAATAAAGCCTCAACAAACGCTTTGCAAAAAATAAAGTACCTACATAACCATATCTTTTAACGTTAAAATGAACACCCTTATACACCTGCTGTAATATAATATTATAAAATTTACGAACTATTTTTAAAATATTATAAACCGCTTTTTTATGTTTAAACAATTTTTTCCATCGCAACAAACCCCAAATATCTTTTCTATAATATGAATAAGATTTTATACGTAATATTACTTTACGATTTGTTTTTTGCAAATAAAGTCGCTTGTAAACTCCCATAAAATGTTATGTTAAAACTTTTCCCCCTTCTTTAAATAATTTTCTTCAATATACCTTGTAACATTCCCTGGTCGAATAACACGATCGTAAAAACGTCGAACCTTTTCCTCATCAGTTCGTTGGCGACGTGTTTTTAAAACAACATAATTCTTGTACTTAAAAAACAATTTATATTCATTCAACTTATTTAAACTTAGCGGCCTTTCATCTTCTATAAATACAAGAAAAAACGTATAAACGCATAATACTTTAAACAGAAAAAACAAAAAGAAACAACCAAAGTTAACAAATAACACAATTAACCCACCACTTAAACATAAAAACGACGTAAACGTCCGAAAAATTAGCGTAAGGACCAATGTTAAATCAGGATAATTATCAAAAAAAACATAATTTGGATAATTGTATAAACCAAAAGGAACAACCAAATACGTCTTTTTACAGAAAAAGTAATTTAAGATATGATTTTCAAGATTAAAAAACCCTAAAAAAAAAAAATTCGAAAATAAAAGCATAAAACCAAAACCCAGCCAAAAACAAAAAAAAAGAACCAACTTTAAATAAAAATAGTATGTCTTGTTGAAAGCAGTAATTTTTAAAAGTTGACGAGAGTAGGATTCGAACCTACGTACAATATGATTAAGTATTATAAATGCATTAGCAATGCACCGCCTTAAACCGCTCAGCCATCCCTGCTTCAACCACAAAATAATAATTTTATATCTGTTTTTAAAAAAATGAAATATCATAGTAAAGTCAACGTGTAGAAGAAGTTTTGGGGTTTATTTCTGAATATATAACAAGAGGCTTTTTTGTGTGTCTTAACGCATAATGGTCATTCGCCTTACTACGCCTAAAGAGCCCTTTTTTAACCAACCCTGATAAATTTTTAAACATACTATGTTCGACCTTAAATCTAGAATTCAACAAATTATTATAATCATATAAAGTCCTACGAGATATATAATATTTGGCTTTTGCCTCTATCATATTTCGAGCATGGCGTAAACGCAGCCTTTTAGCATCTTTAACATCAAAACCATCCGGAAATTTTAATAAGCCACCCTTTTTCCGAAAAAGATGACGTTTAATCACTAAAAAACCCCCCTTTAATTTAATTTTTCGAATAATTTTTGCCCTAACAGCCGGTACAAAACGTCGCTTAGTATAAAAATCCTTACTTAACACAGACTGATTAAAGGCAAACGAGTCACCTAACCTAGAAACCATCACACTAGTTTTACGGCGCGATGATCCAAGTAAGGTTAAAATTCTAGTTGAAACGTATCTCAACCTACGTAAACACAAGTGCTCTTTCTTTAAAAAATAAAATCTCAAAAAGTTAAAAACACCAACCAAACTACGCATCTTACTTAGTTTACGAACAATGTGTACAGGTACCACTAACTTCTTTAATAAACGCCCAAACAACGAGCGCCGTGAAAAAAGTGTTACCGTTAAATATTCCCTATAAAGCTTCAATAAAATTCTTAATTTCATAAAATTCAACTTACGAAATTTAAGAATTTTATTGAAATTTCTTCGTAGAAACGACAATCTTGATTTTACGAAAAAAAAACGCGTACGTGTTTTTCGTAATCGTTGAAGGACAACACGACCATCGTACTTATATCTATCCACCACAACCCCGCTAGGAACTAACACTTTATGTAGGCTAAGTAACCCTAGTACATTAAAAAAAAACTGATTAACTTTCAACACAGGAGAGTTGCCCTGCATCAAACTACTCTCTGATCTCCTCAACTGCCTAAATTTAGTAATCTGGTTTTTCAAAGATCGTCGGACAAATAAAGAAAAATTAGAATGTGTGCCAACACCTTCAGAGTATACCTCTTTGCAACCTTTATAGTAAGTAAATGAACTCTTTTCCAAAAATTGATACAAAAAGAAAGTAGCTAAACGATTAAACTTTTTCAAATATATCTTTTTCTTCAACCCCGAAAACGGCAGTTCTTTTACCAAAAAAAACCGCTCTAAGCAATGCTCCTGTTTTAAGATATTTAAAAAAAATACACTATATAAAAAATTAACCTTCACCCCACTATTATTCAGCACAACCGGATACAATACATTTTGATAATCAAGGTCTGTATCAACAAACCCAATCGATGGGATTCCAAGTAAAAAAGCATCCCTATAAACATAAAAAAAATTTGTAGAATCAAATAAAATGGTAGTATCAGGAACCAGGATTCTAGTTCTAAAAAAATTCCCAAAAGCGCGCGCTTCAGGTGAGTAACGAACACTTCGCAAATTTGAAAGCAACCCCCCTAAAAACGGACCAGAGTACCATAAATGCATACGTGTAAAAAATCTTGCCCTAAAATAACGCTGCAAAGGCCCCCAATTCGAAATAAAAAAAAAAACAGAACCCCTTGATTTTAAGAGCATACGTAAAAAATTTACAGCTCTTCTCAAAAAAAAAATGGTAAAATTTAAATCAATACAAACCAAACCATTCCGAAACCCTAACAAAAAAACTGACATCGATTTATTTAATCGTCGTCGCAAATGCCCAACATGAGCACCCAGACTAAACAATTGATTCAATGTGAATTTTGAAAAAAAATGCTGTTTACTTAACATTGTCATTTTCTTACATTTAAATTATAATACATTTATAAATTATATGAAAATCCAACCCCCGACAAGATCCTGTTCTAAGGTCTCGAAATTAACTTTACATACACCAAACCTGGAAAAGTTAATGAGAACTTAAAAAACGAGCGATCAGATGGGCGAAATAATTTAATTTTCGTTTGACTTTTAGACAATATGAAACCATAGTAGTGGGTCAAAAAGAATCCCTCTTGATATAAATCTAAAAAAACAAACTTAACCGCACGCGACAAGCAACTTACCTCTTTTTTTATGTTCTGATATTCTAGAATTTTTTTATGAACCCTAAATAACGTAAGTTTCTTTTTATAACTTACATAGTTATAATCCTTATTTACAGCGCTTCGCATTAAAAATTCAATTTTTTATTATAAAAAATACACAATGATTTTAAAAGACCATGTGTATATTTCTCAACTCCAAAATTTAAAAATTTTGAAAAAACGAAAAAGAAAAATTGGTCAATTTTAACCCCTTTTCGAAACAACAAATATAATAACACAAAATCCACACGTAACACAAAACGCTTAAAAATATTTGAATAAAAAAATTTTCCAATTTTGCGAATTGCTTTATTATGTGAATTACAAATTACTACATTGTATGAAAATTTTGAAATTGAAGAAACACTTTTAAGCGTCAAAAATAACATAATATATTAAAAAAAATTAAAAAACCAAGTAAAAAAAAAATAAACAAAAAAAATTTAATAAAGAAAAAACAAATAAACCAGCTTTATAAAAAAAATTGCTTCGAACATTAAATTGAAATACATAACTTTCTGCATCAAAAAACACAAATGCGATCATACGTAAATAAACAAATATACTAATACCACTTAAAAACAATAATAAAAAAACTAAAAAAAAATTTAAATTAAAAAAATATTGAAACAAATTAAAAAAGATAAAAAACTTAGAAAAAAAACCAATAAAGGGGGGTATCCCTGCCATCGAAAACAAAATCATTATCAAAGATACAGCGGAAACTGCACTAACTCCCCTCACCGCAGACAAATCAGACAAAGAATCTAAAGCCCTTGCGTTATTTAAAATTTCAAACTTAAAAAAAACAAAAAATAAAAAAAATAACAAGTAGGTATACACAAACAAATAAAAAACAAAACTAAAATACCCAAAAATTGATAAATTAAGTAACCCTAAACATAAAAAACCGCCATGATTAATTGAACTATAAACTAAAATCTTCCTTATATCATCCGTCACAAATGCCCCAAAACAGCCCACAATTATAGACATAATTGCAAAAATAATTAATATAAAATATATATGCGTGAAAAAGAAAAAAAAAGTGTAAACAAAAAATTTATATAACAAAAAAAAAAAAATAAACTTATAAAAAATAGAAAAAAAACTAAAAACAACGTAATTTAAACCAGAATACACATCAACTATCCATAAATGTAATGGTGCTAACCCTAATTTAAACAAAAGACTACAAACAAGGAGTGTAACGCTAAATACCGCCAAATTGTACATATGTTGCATCCCTTCATTATTCACTAATACAGCCGATAACAAATATAAATCACTAAATGTAGTCGTCCCAAAAACACCATAAAAAAAAGAAATACTATAAAGCAAAAAGATTGAAGCCAACGAACCTACTACAAAATACTTCAAACCAGCCTCCGTTGATTTTGCCGAAAACACATCGAATGAAGAAAGCACGTAAGCTGCTAAACTAATTAACTCAATCAATAAATAAAAATAAACAAAATTATTTACACTAAATAACCATTGCATAGCTACCAGTACTAAAAAAATTAAAAAAAAAAAATCGTAGCTTAAAAAATCCATTTTTATACGCTGCCGAATCAAACACATGTACAAAAACCCCGCAATTGTAAAAAAAATTTTAAAAAAAAAAATCCTATCATCACAATAAAACATATTTGAAAAACAAAAAAAAGAAGTTACTGGATGATAAACAGTCAAAAATAAATTACTCAAAAAAATTAAACATAACGCATTTAAATGCGTTATGTTTAATTTTTTAAAAAGACTAGAATACAAAAAAAATAAAAAAAAAAAAATAAAAAAAAATACAAAAAAAAATTCACTTGATAAACAAAAAAAAGAAGTTACAAAATCACTACTCCCAGATAAATCGAATGTAATATTACTACTAGTATTAACATTATCTTGAATCCCAAAAAAAACTAATTTACTAGATACATTCATATTCAATTACTTAAAAAAATTAAATTAATTCCAAATTTTCCCGAGTGTCAACCCAATAACTAAAATCCAGATTGTCAGACCACCAAAAACTTTCAACTTTCGTATTATAATTACTGAAATCAAAGTAACTAACTGCTTTAATTACAATGGGCATAAACCCGTGATTAACCCCACACAACTCACTACACTGACCGTAGAAAACCCCCTCACGTTTTATAAATAAAAAAACCTGACTTAATCGCCCAGGAACTGCATCAATTTTTACCCCTAATGACGGAACTGCCCAACTATGTAACACATCTGCTGCAGTCACTAAAACCCTAATCGGCTCATTTATGGGCAATACAAGTTGATGATCCACTTCCAATAATCGATGGTACCCAACAGCTAATTCAGTTTCAGGCAACATAACACTATCAAAAACTTTTACTTCTTGATTTTTAAAAACCTTCAAGTTATAACCATACGCATCTGTAAAATAATCCAATAATAAATAATCCATATGTGGGTAAGTGTATTCATAAGTCCAAAACCACTGATATCCTATAACCTTAACTGTTAACCGTGTCGAAACAATCTCTTCCATTTGATATAACAACGAAAAAGACGGTACGGCAATCGAAACCAATATAAAACTTGGAATAATTGTCCAGATTAATTCTAATTTTGTACTGTACTCCACTTCCCTAGTTTCAAGTATTTCAGAAAACTTATCAGTACTTGTATTCTTTACTAACGAAAAAACTTGATCGGAAGTATGGATTTGAGAGTTACCTAAAAAAAAAGACTTAAGAAATACATTTTTTAATAAATATTTTTCAAAAAAAGCTTTAAAAAAAGAACGATTTTGATCGTTACTCACAACATCGAAAAAATACGTAGGAATAACAAAATAATTCGTTAATATATATGTAAACATCCAAACTAAAAATGACACAACTAAAATCAAAAAAAAAAAAATATCATTATGAAAATCAACGATCCCTTCCATTATCGGAGTAGCAGGCGATTGAAACCCAATAATTCCATATTTATTATAAATAAAAAAACCAACCATTGTATTAGAGTAATTATCAAATCAAAATATAACACGCGACGAATAAGACTGTTCATACTGCTCAAAAAAAGTTTGAGATTTTGAAATTACAACTAAATTAGTTTTAAAAACAATATTCTCAAATTGAGAAGTCACCGAAGACCCTTTAAACGTCAACGCAACTGAAGCCAACGTTGCCAGAAATAAAATCAAACTACAAAAAATAAAACCCAAACCATAATAACTGTAAATAACTACACCCAAAAGCTCCACAACCGTCAGCGCATACACATAATCTAAAAAAAGAATATAGTGTAGCCCCACCTGAAATGTAGTATCAGCATAGAAATTTATAAAAAAAAAAAATTCCAAGAAAAAAATTGTCAAAACAAACACCCCAACAGGTAGATACGTGTAAAAAAATGAATTTAATTCCACAAGCTTAACATTCAACATCATAATAATAAACAAAAATAACACAGCAATCGCCCCTACATAGATAATTACAAAAATAAAAGCTAAGAACTCTAAATCTAAAAAAAATAAAAGACTCGAACCAAGCATAAAAACTAAAATCAAAAAAAAAATAGAATGAACAGGATTCTTAGAAAGTACTACCCCAAGTGCAGCCAACAACAAAATTAAACTTAAACTGTAAAAAAAAAAAATCACCATAATCTCATAAAATAATCGTAAAACTCCGTAATGAATTCACGCTTACGGGCTCGTGTTGTTTCAGAAAATAAAGTTAAACGATTTTCAAATGTTTCCTCATAAGGTTCATCCTCATATTCCAATTCATTATTAAAATATGTTTCACTAAATATAGTAAACCCGTTATAATCTGAACACAAAAAAATTATTATAAAAAAAAAAATCAACAATACAAATAAATCACGAAAAAAATGGTAAACTTGAACTGTTTTTGGAACCGAGGCTATTAAGAAAGTCTTAATCTCAAAATATTTTATATTCGACTCCAAATAATAATGCGCTTCATTTATACCATATTTAGAGTAAAGTTGAAATAAAGAATAATAATTTTTATAGAAAAATAATTCTTCAGCCCTTAAACACTTAAAATATTCAAAAAACTTCTTACTAAATTCAATTTTTGACAAATTTGGCATAATCCAACGTAACCAAATTAACTCTTGAACTAACAATATGTAACCAAAAGACGTCAATGCGGTCCGAAATTTATATTTCAAAAAAGACGCCATTTTTAATAAACGATATAAATCAAAAATATCCAATGCACTGAAATATTGATTATTCGCATCAAGAAATTGCGTATAATTTACTAAAAGATTAATTTCAGCAATTGTTAATTTAATCGAATGCTTAAAAAAATAATTACATAAGTAGTCACATCGTGCCTGCAACGTGTTCAATTCACGTAAATTTTTTAAAAAAAGTACCTTTTTTTTTAACTTTTCTAAAAAAAAAAAACGCACCCGTAACAATACAAATTTTAACAAACGAAACGAACCACGTGTACTAAACACCAAGTTTTTTAAATTACATTGCTTAAAAAAAAAACCGCTATAATAAAAACCAAATATACGACGAATCATCAAAGTTTCAGCCTCTAACCAAAAAAAACGCAAATCAATCGACGTTGCTGGTGTTAATTTCTTTTTTGTAAAAAAGTCATCAGTAGGGCTAGCATGGAACTCATTATATAACATCTTTATCAATCTGACTTTAACTCTTTGTGACTCCAAAAATGTAAAATTTAATAAAAAATAATCAAAATGCGCTCTCTTATTTATATTGTCAAACAATATATGACGGAACTCCGAAACATTATTTGTTACATTATGTATATCTGAATACACAAAATCAAATTCTTCATAATCATACTCAGGTTGTAAATAATTATCTAAATCATTTAATAAATTTCGTTGAACATAAGATTGCAAAATTGCATTATTTCGTGTGTATCGAACATTAAAATCACCCATAAACGAAGGTTCAGACAATTTTGCTTTCTTGTGTAAATTGATAAAATCTAAAATTTTATCGAATCGAATAGTAAAATCCTTTATACGAGTTGCGTGATCCAAATAATAACGATAAAATGCAATCACATAATCCCGAAACACAACTCGAAGCGTATTACCAAACGTTTGCGCTAAAAAAAACAAATAGAAAATTTTATTTTTACGAAATTTTACACTTTGTTGAGATAACTGTTCAAACCCAAACCAAGTCATATATGTTTTTCCATCTTCAAAACTACTTGGAAGAGTATTCACATCCACCTCATAAAAATAATCGTCATACAAATAAGCCTCCCTATACTCCGGATCCTCAAAATTTCGCTGATCAGCATCTCCTAACAATTCATGCTCATCAAATGTAATAGCTGACTCATCTTCAAAACGATCTTCATCACCATCTTGTTCCTCGTCCCAATCATCATTTATATCTAAATCCTCTGTTTCAAAATCTTCAAAATCAGTTAAATACGTCTCAATTTCCAAAGAACGATTTAAATTTAAACTACTTGATTTTTTCATATACTTTTGCTTACCTGATAAGGTTGACTCAAAAAAATCATAATCTTGCATATTTAAACTTAATTGAAATGCAGCAATATTCATATCACGTAACTTTTTCACATAATTATTTTGAGTTAAATCAATCTGACCCACTAAACGACCCCGTAAAGTTTTCAAATCCATTAACACTTCGGTATGATCATGCAAACCCTCTTCATATGTTTTAGAATAACCTCGACGTACCCAGCACAAAAAATCCTTATCCGATAATTTCGAAAAAAACGTTTTCTCATCAGTAGAATAATCCAAAAGAGTCGAAACATAAGATCTTAGAGTGGGGGACAACGATAAACTATAAATTTTCGAAAAAAAATCTCCACGTAAATTCGAAGCCTTAACCGCACCATAAACATTTATCTTATCTTGCCCGAAAAATACTGTTGACTTCCGAAAAAAAAGCATCGAACACATACCAGTCAAATTTCTAATTAACCTACTTATTAAAAAACCATACTTTCTAAAAAAAACATCCCGACTCTCATAAGACGAAAAAGATACGATGTATTCCTTCACAAAAATATCAACCCGAAATAACACTGCCCGAAAAAATACTTTCAACTTTTTTAAATCTGCACCAAAAGTACAAAAAGCCGCATAAAACGCCTCAAATTTCTGCGTATTGTGTGTTCGATAATTACACAATAAATTCTGATCAAAAATATCATTTAATTGATAAACTTTCTTAAAAGTGTTAACAATAACAAAGAAAAAAAATGCAGGCAGTAAATAAATAAAAAAATTAAATAGATCAATTTTCTTAAAAAACTTATAAACACGTGCCACAATCGAAAATAACAAAAACCGCAATAAAAAAATTATTTTCGGTTCTCTTCCCTTCAAAAAACTTAAATCTTCCCGCCTACACATAAAAATTGTAATAAATTTATAAAAAATTCTGTATTTTTGATCCGAAATCGTCTGGTTAAGCTCATTCAAAAAAAAAAACCCATGCACATTTTCACTCATCGCTGATTTCATACCAAAAGTATGTAATATAGCAGAATTTCCTGTAATTTGAAAACCAGATAAGGCAAAATTCGAATCGCGTGCACCTCCTGCCTCCCCGTTTTCATCTAACAAAAATTTCGTTTTGATATTTAAACTATTAAACAAACGGAGTGTAGGCGAAAATATTTTAAATTTATGCAACCCTTTACTTTTCGAACATAACGGAACGGAGAGATGATTTTTTTCAAAATACATATTTTTCAACCGAAACCGATAATCCGACAAACCTTCTGCTACAAAAAAATTTCTCAAACGCAACAAACTAACAAAACCACGATCTTTTACAGATTTATAATTAATCGCATTTACTCCAAAAGTCTCTCCAGTTTCGATACTAAAATGAATATCAGATTTCTTCAAGTTAATACCAAATGAAAGAGATGGGTCATCTTTCTCTAAATCGACACCACGCTGTTCCACTAAAGATCCTTCACCAAAAACAGCCGATTCCTCGTCTTCAAAATCGTCAATATCATTATTATCATCCCCCGGCTCTAAGGTTTCATAATACTTCATATATGAGTTTATATCGTTTACATCTAATTTATGCTCACCATAATTAAAATAATCATCTGACGAAAGATCAAAAAACTTCTCATAATAATCGACATCTAAATGAGGTTCAATGTCACTGTGCACATAGCGATTAACAAACGTCGAGTAAACATCCGAAAAATAATCTTCAATAACTGAAGAACTTACATTCAAACCTTCCCGAAACAAATATTTTGGATCAAATAAATCAGCAAAGTAATTTACACCAAGAAACATCTCATTAAGCCTATAAAAAGACAACATATTAAACACACGAAAACCTTCAATAGGTCGCCGCAAATAAGCTGAAACAAGAACCTCTTGTGACAAAAGCAAAGCTGGTTCATTAATTTCCGGATACGCATCAAAAGTTGAATAACCTACATACGGCAATAATGTGTATCGATCATTAAAATACAAATTTTTATATTGTGCCCAATAACTAGGTTCAAAAATCCAATATAATACTTCGCTCAAAAGTCCTTGAGTCGTAAACCGTGCTGTTTGAATGAAATTAAACCAAAAACGAGTCCATTGTCTTGTTTCTATATTGTATGCCAAAATACGCTTCGAAAAATAATCATCCAACTCCTCTTGCGCAAGATCATAAAAATCTTTAAATTTATTGTCAAATGACCAAAAAAAATTCAAATCCTCCCTTTCTGATTCCTCAACAAACTGTTTAGTTGAATTATATGAAAAATATTTATCAAATTTACGTAAATCTTCCACCCCGTCAATCCAAAGATCTGTAAAAAAAAGCATATATTCAGATTTCAAAATATGTTGCTCATGGTATAAATATTTAAAAAAATCCTCCAAAAAGCTCCAATAACTTACCCGAAATGGTCGTTGCGGTGTTGAATACTGTTCTACTAAACTTTCAGGAACTACATTCCCAGCTAAAAGTGGTAACGCATCATCGGAATACTTACGTTTTAGCAAAACATTTGAATGTAAGTTTATATGCAAATGTTCATCTAAAAGAAAAAATGTTGGCTCTGCCTCTTCAAAATCTTCAGTATAGTAAATCCAATACCAATCATCAGGATCTTCGTCTGCTTCATCAGGTTGCTCTTCTTCAAAATCAGCCAAATAATCCTCATACAATTCAAGCTGCGTATCTTCATCCTCAATCATGTTATCTTCTGAAGTAATACTGAACAAATCGTATATTACACTGGAAACACGTAGTGGAATTGGAACGTATTCAAACTTCGGAAAATCCATTGTTCGAAAAACCATATAAAATGCCGGCTCTTTAAAATAATTTGCTAATCCCGAAAAAAAAAAAAACAAACCAATTTTCACATTTAAGTAACTCTCAACAATGTAATTAAATACAGATACCCTTGGTGTAACCCTTAACCTAGCCCCAAAATCTGCGGTCTCAAAAAAAAACCGATAATAATATTGTGTTCTAGGTGTAAAAACAAATAAAAAATTAAACCGTACAATAAATTTTAAAAAACAACTAACCAACTTTGACTTACTCAAAGTACTTATTGACGCAAAACGAAATAATAAAAAAACACCTAATTTATAATAAATTGACACTTGTGGACTACGAAACAATTTAGTCAAATATACTGACGATTCTCTTGTCAACTTACCGTAAGCATTCGCTAGGTTTGAAAATATTAACAACGGGTTAGCTGCAAAAGAATCCGCCCCAGGAAATTTCTGCAATTGAAAATTAAATCTACTTAACCCAGAAAAACGCTCAAACGAAAATGCACGAAATATATAACTATATACAAATATATCATTGCCGTAGTTTGCAGCTGAGTTTACCAACATTTGAACTGCAAAAACAAATCGCTTAGTAATATCTTGTAAGAGTTTCAAATACAAAGTACTAAATAAAGAAAACAATTTAGGATTTTTAAAACCTTTTAAAAAAAACAAAAGAAACTTTCTAAAAAACCTTAAAAAAAAAACCGTAAACGTCTCCATAAAATTCTGAATTTTAGAATAGTTACTACTACCCCGATTCGGAACCTTTTGAAAAAAAAAATTCATTTTCTTAAATACAAGCAAAGATAATCCAATATTTTTTCTTAAAAAAAATTTACATAAAAAAGCATACGAAAGATTATGATTAGCTACAAACTCCGCTTTTTTACGAATAAAAAAAAAAAAACGTAAATAAATACGAAATAACGAGTAATACAACGTCAAAATTTCATCTAATAGCCTAGTTGAATCTTTTAAACTTTGTTTAGGTCGTGAAAATTCAAGCCAAAAAGATTGATCTTTCAATGAATTATAAGATGCTACTTTCACACGAACATTCTCATACATCAAAGAATAAACATACTCCGTCATACCGACAACACGAACGGTAAAAGTTCTATCATCCTCAACCTTAAATTTTATTAACAAACGTTGATTAATAAGCTCCGCCAATTTAATCAAAAAATGAACACTAGTTACTTTATGAGAAACTAAATAATAAAATTCATAAACAGTATGATATAAAAATAACAAAAAAATACAATAATCGCTGTGTAAATTTGAGAAAAAAAAAACAACTTTTCGCTTAAACACCTGATCTGAAACAATTACACTTGATGCCCCAAAAAATAACAAAAAATTATCAATTTCAGATTCCGTTATACATTTCAAATTTGAAAAAAAACGCGGAAACCTTTCATAGCTGTTTTTAAAATCAAACCAATTATCTCTTATTCTTACAAATTGGTCTAAATCAATAAAAAAATAAGACTCAACCTTCCTAAACAGATCATATTTTTTTATTGTTACTGTATTCTGACAATTTTTTATTGCTGTTGGTCCTAAACTCTTTAATAAGCGAACCCTTCGCCTTTCAACAAAATGAAAAACGTAATATTCATGTAATTCTTTATAATAAAAAAAATCACCCATAACTTTCTATTTCATATATCAATCAATGCAAAATGCATACATAAAAAACACTTTAAAAATTAGGCCTTACCGCGACTCGAACACGGATCAATGCATTCGAAGCGCACTGCTCTACCATTAAGCTACAAGGCGGAAATATATTACCGACAACAGGACTTGAACCTGTACTCTCAAATGAAAATTGGATTTTGAATCCAACGCGTCTACCAATTCCGCCACGTCTACGTAGGAATATAATGACCATTTCCTTTTTAAAGGTTTTATGAGACACACTAAAAACTACACACGAACTACATAAAAAAATAACACAAAAAAATACCAAACACAAGTTCTTCAATTTCTTATAAAAAAAAAATAAAATATTTTTATAAATCTAAAAAAAATCTTTATACTTAAAATCAAAGAGTAAACAATACAAACCAACCTTGAAAATTAAAAGAACACAAAAGACACCAATAGGAAAAACTGAATCCAATTCCTATTTGTTAAATTCTATAATACATAGCATAATTATAACACATCCTGTAAAGAGTATATGATGAGTCAGGGTTAACTGAAACTTTTCCTCCTTATCAGGACTTGAATCAACATCAGATTTATTAACTTCACTAATCTGACTAATTTGATCCAATTGTTCCGCATACGCTTTCATATCCAGCTCCACCACATAATATATTAAATATAAGGTAATTACAAATATAATTACAAATCGCACTATTTTAAATGTTTCCAATTTTATTATAAATAAATATATTCTATTTAACATTATTCAACAACTTTTACTTAAATTTCTAAATTTACCTTAAAAAAAAATTCACTAATTATATATCAAACATATTATAATATAGTCCCAAAGAGAAGTACAATGAGAGTAACATTAACAAAAAAAAACGTAATAAAACTTAATACAACTAATACAAAAATAAACGGATAGAGATTTTTTTGTGTAAGAAACAAATTGTCCAAACGTTCTTGAAACAATTTATAACTTTTCAAACTAACA
>Ga0164242_10003884_pt1 | contig 16908 bp, 14 predicted proteins | sample OricomgcompostMG_FD_108783 | JGI IMG/M metagenome (GOLD analysis project Ga0164242, IMG submission 108783) | Miracle-Growth compost microbial communities from Emeryville, California, USA - Original compost - Miracle growth compost (MG) ...
ACTTCCCGGTCCCACACCTGTAGGTCGTGTCACCGCCCAGGGCTACAGAGCAACGATCGTACAGGACATAGTCGTTGACCTCACGGTCGATGGCAGAAACACCCATCTTGAGCCGAGTAATACCATCAGGCACAACGAAGCTTGCGACTGCCTTTGTCCACACCGAAGTGTTGAACGAGCTACCCTCGGCCACCTGAGTGGACACAAGCTCATTGCCTATGTAGCTGTACAACTTGAGATGCGGAGTCCCCGCAGTTGAGCCGAGGAAGGCAGCCTGTACGGTAACTCGGTTGCCAGCACGAGTCATTACCTCAGGGTTCACGCTGCTAATGTCTATATAGTCGGTCAGCGTGCAACCAACCTCACCAGCAGTCGTAGCGTCTGCGGGCTTGAGAAACCCAAGCCAGCTACAACTAGAGGTAATTGAACTTCCGGACCCAGGAGTGAACGATCCATACACCGTAGTGCTGGACGTATCCGCAACGCCGTTCGAGTCGTTCACCTCAAGCGTCATGTAAATACTTGAGGTGCCGGTAGTCCCATCGGATCGCTCAGTCTCGTTCGCACCCGCGCTAGGTCCAGATGACAACGGCTTGAGCAGCCCGATCCATTGGCATGTCGAGTACACCGACTGACTCGCATGAGCCTGCAACTGGTGGCTACCAGTCGAGACTTGACCATTCGAGTCGTACACAGCAAGGGCTACGTCCTCAATACCACTTACGTTGGTTGAGTCGTCAGCCCTTTCTGAGTTTCCGTAAAGAGACGTGCTACATCCGCTGTTAGTCTCAGGCGCGAAGAACGCCACGCGCCATGCCTTAGAGTTGGTGTTGGTCACCGTGTCCGTGGTCATATAGCTTGACGTTCCGGTAGAACCGCCTTCGTCTATGAACTGGTTTGTAGCAGTATCACAATTTCGGTAGGCAACGCACTGCGTTATCTTCGGCCTGCCCGTTGAGGTGTGACTACCCGTCCAGGAGTAGGACTCAGAACTTCCAGCGGTACGCTTCATGATCGCAAGCGTGGTGCTGCCCGAGTGCTCGTCTCCATTGCCGTTGGTGTACTTGATAGTCCTGACCAGCGTCCAGCCGTACGGCGCAGTTACGGTCACGCTTCCGGAGATGCTAACACCGGCTAGCATCAAGTCATCTTCTTGGACGCCACTCGGCCTGTTGATCGTGTAGCTCGTCGTGGTCGAACTCGTTGACCAGGAAGACGCCTTGCCCACGTACTGAATCCCCGGCACCGAAGACGGGGGAGTTGTGTTCGCGGTCATGGAGCCACCGGACACGTCGTCCCGAACCGCAAATGCGGACAAACGCCACGCACCGGGGTCGGAGTTCGGAACCGATGCCGTCTGAGCCACTGTGCTGCCACTGACGGACCCAGAAACGTTCTCCTGGGGGAACTGCTCATCCGTGGTCGCCGCGCCCCTGTAGCACACCACTGTGGTGCGGCAACGGGACCTGTACGACGTGGGAGACCCGAAGTCGCCAACCCAAGTGCTCGGGTCGGCAGCGAGAGCGTCACGCATCATGACATTCAGGGACGAACCGGACGTACCGCTACCGGCCGTCGCCGTATCCACCAGCACCCACCCCGTAGGCGGAGTGGCGACAAGCGGGGCGTCGCACGCCACGTAGGCTACGAGCAAGTCACCATCGGCAACGCTACTCGGCTTGTTGAGCGTGTAGCCTGCGCCGGTCGTCGTGTCGCTATAGGCAGTTGACGTCGATACATACGAGATTGAGGGAGAAAGTCCCTCGTACAGCATCTTAAATGCCTTGTTGCCGTTCGAGCCCGTACCGGTCGCCGAGACGCGCGAATACGTAGTTGCTATGTCCTCTGTCCACGGCTCAGTGTCAATGGGATCGTCTGCCGTAGAGGCAGCAGCAGAAAGGAGGTTTCGGCTTGAGTGACCTCCATTGGACCACTGCGAATCAACGCCATACATCAGCCCGATTCGGTCAACGTTGTGTACGTCGCTGGTAGATGCAGACTTAACCGTCATCTTCACGGTTGCGTACGTCGCATCATTTGGCGCATACCCCGTCGCAACAAGTTCGGTCCATGTGCCGGTTACGTCGGTACCGGTTGCAGAGATCGTGTCAGAGGTTAGAGCCGTAAACGTTTCGTCGTAGAACACGATGTCAAGCTCAACGCTCTTGGTACTCGTTACGGCAAGGAACTGCGCACGAGCAGTAAGGGCAGAACCGCCGGAAATCTCGTTGTAGGTGGACTCTGCGCTCATGTCCCCACCTGCCGCAGCAGTTAGAGACATCGACGCGCCGCCGTTGAACGAATGCGCCTGATCCATGGCAAGTGTTGCATTAGAGCCGACGTACCCAAGCGCATCAGTCAGAGTCTCAAAGTCAGCCTGCTGAACGCTAAGTAGATTAGAACCATCCCTTAGCGAGACGAACACGTTGGAGGTGACAGAGTCGGCGATGACAGATTCGAATCCGCCGCCGCCACCAGTACCAATTCCGCCCAGTGTTCCACCGGGAGCGCCAGGCGAAGAGCCGGTCACGGTGAACGCGCGCTGAGCCCAATCTGAGCGAGCGCCGAACGAAGACGTGGCTCGTATGAAGATGTAGTAGTCGTTTTTCTCCAGGCCGAACGGCAGCGTAAACGACGTGATATCACCGTTCACGATGCCGTTGCCGGAGTTGACATCCGATCCGCCAGTCCCTGTGGAAGGGTCCCCGGCGCCGGGTATCGTAACAACCTCGCCGGGGTAGATCAGGTTCGGATCACCACTGCTGAGGTTCGGTGAAGCTGTATAGATAACAGGCCACTTGGTAGGATCTCCCAAGAAGCGGCCTGCGATCCCCCATAGCGTGTCACCCGACTTGATGGTGTACGTGCGCGACGGAGGGTAAGTGGGCGCAGTTTCATCGGGGTTGAAGGTGGGCGCCTCCTGTTGAGCAGCAGTGTAGATTTTGTATTCTGCGAACTGCTGCGGGTCTCCGTCGGGCTGGGAGTACGTCCAGGTGATTACCGGGGCAGACGATTCCACCGTACCGGAGGTCGCGGTCACCTTGACGGTAGGGCGGGTGCGGTAGTTGACAACGCAGTACGCTTCATAGACGCGCACCTTGTTGGAAACACCGCAGTACGAAAACACCTGCACCATCATGCGGTTCAGTCGATCCTTTGTCCAAGGACGCCCGAGCGCATCTGTGTTGTAGGTGCCAAGCTCATACGTGGTCGGAGTCTGAGTCAACTGGATAGTGCGGCTTGTGTACTTGGACGTATTGTCCGTGCACATCAAGTTGACGGTAACAGACCTAGAGGACGAGTCAGTCTTAGCGGCCCGGATGTAGACGGTCACCGAAGTGATGACCGCCCCATCCGGAACATTGCTACTACTGATGTCCACGGGGAACTTAACGCAGCCACGCCCCTTACTGGCAGGGTTGTAGCAGTATTTCGTGTCGTCCCCGTGGGCGGACCAAGCCTGCCAACAGTGAGACACCCCTGAGCCTGCAAATCCCCAACCCTCGTTACGATAGTCAGAGTCACAGTCGTGTGTGTAGGTACTCACTTAGTGCCGTCCCCTCTTCCCGACGCCAGCCTTGCAAGCCTGTCGCAACTTCTCACTAAACGGACCCTCTGCGTATTGCAGAGCCTCCTTTGTGACCGGCCCGTGGAAGTGGTTTTCTATGCTGATGTTTCCGCCAGCATCTCCACCACGCCACTCGGGCGGGGTCACGCCATTCGGGTAAACTTCCTCGCCACCCTTGAAGTTGACCCACTCGGGGCCTCGTTCACCGATGCTGTGCCATCCGCGCTGAGCACCCCTAGTACCTCCGAAGTATCCCTTCGGGGGAAGGTTGGGGTTGGCTTGCTGCACATTCGAGATACTGCCATAGGTGTGAACGATGTAGTTAATGGCAGCAGCGACGTTAGCGATCGGATCGAGAATGTTGTTACTCGTACCGGCCACATGGTACGCCGCGAACGTCGGCGGAATCACCTGGGCGAGACCCTGTGACGGCATGCCCGCCGCAGCGTTCGAGTCCCAGTTGTTGATGGCGTTCGGGTCCCAGTTGGACTCACGGATAATGATGGTGTTCATACCCGCTTCCCACGCCGCAACAGTGTCGGGCGGAGGAACGCCAGCCGCAGCCATAGCCGCATCGATAATGGCAAGGTGGTTCTGATCGGTAACTGCGCCTACTGTCGCCTCAATTGAAGGACGGAAGCCGTACCAGTCTTGGAACATCGGGTCATCGTAACCGCGCGCACTCGGACCGGATCGAACTGCCGGAGGGGTTGCCTCGTAGTTCCTTCCGTTCAAGGTGCCTGCGGTGTGACCGACGCCAATATTCGTGATACCGATCATGAACGGTGCGGTCAACTCGCGCTCGAATCCAGATGGCGCGGTGTCGCCGCTGAATGCGAAGGTGGTGAACCATGGCGCCGGAGTCTCGCCCAGGATGGCGCGAGCGATACCGGACATGTACTGCGAACAGTCGAACGTGGCACCGAAGTTACCGCCGAGCGCGTACGGCTTGCCGACCTGAGCATCCGCCCAGGCTTGGGCCGCAGCGTCGTTGACGCCTCCGATGGTAGGCAGCACGTCGTTGGCTGTGATCCAGCCGGTTACCGTGCCGACCATCTGATCAACCATGTTGTTGAGCATGGTCCCGTATGCAGACTGTCCGGGGAGTAGAGCCGATATGGCAATCTTTCCGGCTTCTCCGGCGGCAGTGATGAACGGATTGGAAATGTCCTTGATAGAGCCGAGCGGCGCATTGGCAGCGTCCACCAGTGGGTTACCGGTGCTAGTGGCGCCCTGAGTTGAAGAGGTGCCACCCTGCGGCGAACCAACAACCGCACCGCCATCTGCGTATCGCCCGTTTGCTCCGAGCATGCGGACACCCGCTCCACCCATCACGGCGGAGCGCATCGCAGCCACGTTTCCGTGACCACCAGCAGCCTTGACCTCGGCCGCCGTCCAGACGTGCTCGCCGTTCGACAGCTTCGCAGTGATGCTGTCGGACGTACCGGTGCCGGGCCCGGAGACCTGACCGCCAGTCGCGTACGCAGGCATCGTGAAGCTGTCCAGCGTAGGCGCGTCGAACGTGCCTGCGATGGCGTTCCACATGGCCACGATGCCCTTATTGAACACCACGTCAACTACGGCCGCGACAGGCTCACGAACCGTTGTCTTTAGGTCTTCCCAGGCGCTACCGATGTTGGCGACCGACGTAGCAAATGCAGCCGGAAGCGCGGCAGTCAGCAAGTCAGAGACAGGCTGAACGAACGCGCTTTGCAGCGTACCGGCAACCGTACTGAATGAGCCCTTGGTGTCCGTGATGTACGAGTTCGCATCGGAACTCGCACCGTCAAGGGCGTTCTTCCAAGTGCTCTGGATTGCCGTGCTGGTGTCCGAATAAATCTGCTGAATGTCAGCCCCGAACGCGTTAGCCGCATCGCTCTGCGAAGAGAACGTATCCTGAGTTGCAGCCGTGCTCGTAGCCAGGTCGCTTGTCCACTTGGCCGCCAGCGCAGTGCCGGTGTTCGAGTAGATTTGCTGAATGTTGGTACTGAACGCGTTAGCCGCGTCAGTCTGGGCGGAAAGCGATCCCTGAGTCGCCACGGTGCTAGAGGCCAAGTCGCTTGCCCACTTGGTCTGAATCGCCGTACCAGAGTCAGAGAACTGCTTTTGCAGATTGGTGTTGAAAGCGGTGCCCGCCGTAGCTTCCGCATCCCAAGAGGTTTGCGCCGCGAGCTTGACAGAGTCCCAAGTGTTCTTACTGACAGTGGAGATGGAGTTCCCACCGTCGGTAAATGCCTTGGTCATGTTAGCCACAAACGGAGCCGAACCGGTCTGCATGTCAGACCAGTTAGCAGCCGCAGTAGTGGCAACATCCTGCCACGCAGTATCAGAGATCGTCTGAATCTGCGCCATGTAGTCCTGCCATGCGGCAAGACTATCCGCCAACTGCTTGTCAGATGTTGCAGCGCCACTGCTCACTGTCGGCAGCGTGCCGCCAGCGGTCGAACCGCTGAGAATCGCGCTAGTGTCAGCCGCGTTCTTAACCGTCTCGCCGCCACCGAACAGCACCATCTCAGGGCCGTTCTCACCAACAAGGTGAACACCGGGCGTAGCGCTCGGAGTTCCGTTTGCGTAAGGCGAACCGGGCGGGTAGCCGTAACGGTGCTTGATGTAGTTCAATGCCGCTGCGATGTTAGCCAGCGGGTCAAGGATGTTGTTAGACGTTCCCGGCCAGTGGTAGGCAGAGAACGTCGGAGCGATGGTCTGCATCAGCCCCATGGAAGGCGTACCCGCCGCAGCGTTCGAGTCCCAGTTGTTCGTGGCGTTAGGGTTACCGCCGGACTCTTGCTGCATCATGGACAGGATCTTAGGAAGCCAAGACATCGGCAGATGTTCCATCGCCAACGCCTTAACGACCAACGGCGCCCAGGCTTGAACTGACTTGCTGCCAGCCACCGACGCGGCGTACACCTCGGCCGCCTTCTGCTTCTGCGTTCCAAGGAAGGTCTTAAACGCCTCCTTGATGACACCACTGAGCAGCGCCTCGCCAGCCTTCTTGCCGAAGCCCAGGCCCATAGCGCCAAGCGGGCCGCCGGTGCCAGAGATACCGCTGAGCAGCTTGTCGGCGATCAGGTCGAACACCTTGTCAGTGATGCCGCCCATGGCTGCATCCTCAAGCATGCCGAACGCAGCCTGAATCGCTCCGGCCACATCATCCCCGTGCCCCTTGAGCGAGTCGCCAGCGTGCGGGTGACCAAAGATACCGCCGATGGCTCCAACGATGTCACCGGCCACGTCACCGGCCGTCTCGGCTGCCCCACCGATCAGGGTGGACAACACATCGGCGGCGGCGCCACCAGCAGCCTTGATCGCAGACTCAAACATGCTCAACAGGTCGCCATCTGCAAGGCCACCATCGGCCATACCTCCGGCGTACCCGGAGATAGCCTCAGCGAGTTGCGGGAACTTGCGAGAGTCAACTGCGCCGCCAAACCCACTCATTGCCGCATAGTTGTTGGCCATCTCGCCGGTACGGTTCATGTGGTGGAGATTGTCAACGCCTATCTTAGACACGGCGGCTGAGTTCAACACGTACTCACCGTTGGAGAGTCGGGCCGGGATGGAGTCAGAGGTTCCAGTCCCAGGGCCAGACACGTAACCACCGGTTGCAAACGGAACCGGTACGTTCGGGATTGTGCTTCCTCCACCGCCGAGCTTGTCAATAACCCAGTTGGCAGCCTTGATGATACCGCCGTTAATGACAGTCGAAATGATGAAGTGGATTGGCTTCTTAAAGGCATCCTCGATCTTACCCCACGCGTCACTCATTCCACTTACGAGAGACTTAGTGGTCGAGATCATCCAGTCCTTGAACGTGCCGAACGCAGACTTGAGTCCGTTCCAGACCGAAGTGGCAACATTCTTGATGTGGTTCCAGGCACTCTCCCACAGGTTCGAGATTGTCGTAACAGACGAAGACGTGAAGTTCGTCAGCGTCGTCACGATGCTGTGCCACGTAGAAGTAAGCCAGTTCCAGATGGTATTGGCCACATTCTTGATGTGGTTCCAGGCGCTCTCCCACAAGTTGGAGATTGCAGAACAGACGAAGACGTGAAGTTCGTCAGCGTCGTCACAATACTGTGCCACGTAGAAGTAAGCCAGTTCCAGATGGTGTCGGCCACATTCTTGATGTGGTTCCAGGCGCTCTCCCACAGGTTCGAGATTGCAGTAACTGCCGACTGACACACGTTGGTCATCGTAGTGACCGTTGCGGTCCAAGCGGTCTTAAGAGCGTTCCAGATCGTGTTAGCCACATTGGACATGGCGTTCCACGCTGCCGACCAGGTGGATTGCAGAGCCGCAGAAGCGGTGTTCCATATGGTCGTCATGGCGTTGATGAACGCTGTCCAAGCCGCTTGCAGTGCGGTCCAAATCGTGCGCGCAACAGTTGACATGGCGTTCCACACGGCAGACCACGCAGCCTGTAGGGCTGCTGATACAGTCGTCCAGGTGGTAGCCATTGCAGTGATGAACGCAGACCAAGCAGTCTGCAACGCTGTCCAAATAGTGCGAGCCACAAGGGACATCGCGTTCCACACTGCGGACCATGCGGTCTGGAGAGCTGTGGACACTACGGTCCATGTAGTCGCCATCGCCGTGATGAACGCAGACCAAGCCACTTGAAGTGCGGCCCAAATCGTGCGAGCAGCAAGGGACATGGCGTTCCATGTGGCGTTCCACGCTATGGAAAGCGCGGCGCCTACCGTGTTCCACACAAGGGTCATGGCATTGATGAATGCAGACCAAGCCACTTGAAGCGCATTCCAAATGGTACGAGCCACAAGGGACATGGCGTTCCACACTGCGGACCACGCAACCTGTAGCGCCGTTGAAACAACGGTCCATGCAGTAGTCAGACCCGTGATGAACGCAGACCAAGCGATCTGCAAGCCGGTCCAAATAGCCCTAACTGCAATGGACATGGCATTCCACGTGGCTTTCCATGCGATCATCAGCGCGCCACCAACGACAGTCCAAGCAAGCGAGAGCGCGTTGATAAATGCAGTCCAAGCAACCTGCAAGCCGGTCCAAATAGCCCTGGCCGCAATGCCCATGGCGTTCCAGACTGCGTTCCATGCGATAACGAGCCCCGTGGACACGGTAGTCCACACAACTGCCATTGCGTTAATGAACGCAGACCAAGCGATCTGCAAGCCGGTCCAAACAGCCTGGGCGGCAATCTTCATGCCGTTCCACACCGTAGACCAGTTGGTTGCCAGCAGAATAAGCCAACCGATCGGGCTGAACGCGAGGATCAGCCGCCCCCAACCGGTAGTAAGGAAGTTCCAGACAGTTTCAGCAACCGTCTTGATGGCGTTCCACACGGTAGACCAGTGCTGCGCCAACTCCACCAGAGCGCCCACGAGTAGGACGATACCGGCAGCGATGAGAACAACAGGGTTCGCCAACAGCGCAGCATTAAGAAGCCACAGACCAGCGACTAGGGGAACGACGATCGGAAGTATCGGCCGCAAGAACTCAAGGATGGTAGCAAGCCCCGTGGCGAAGATTTGCAGCAGCGGAGCTATCGCCTGAATCACCGGAACGAGCGAAGACGCAAGGGTCCCCACCAACTCACCCAAGACGGGCAGGAGAATGTTCAGAACGGGGATCAGGGCACTTACCAGAGCCGAGACCAACTGCCCGATTCCCGGACCGGCAAGGCGAAGCGCGTTGCCGAGATCAACACCAATCGCACGAGTGAGCAAACCGAGCGGAGCTATGAGCGGAGTCACGGCAGAGAGCAAACCGCCGAGCAGGCCGTTAACACCAATCAGCAAGTTGTTCAGCGCAGTGGCACCTACGGATGCCATCCTGCCGAACGCATTGCCCAACGTGCCGAGGATAGCTCCAACTTGAGTCCCTACAACTACCCACACCTGCCCGAATCCCTGAGCACCGGCCGCAAGTCCACGGAACATGTCGCCCAGACCTGCGCCCAGTGCCTGCATGCCAGCGGACATGCCAGCGAACACCGGACCTGCGGAACGAACTGCCGTAATTACGCCAGGCATAACCGCGTTGGTGAAGTTGAGGAACGACTGAACGATTGGCTGAATGAGCGGCCCGGCTGCCGTGAACGCCTGAGCGAATGCAGGCTCAAGCTCTGCGAGACCAGACTTGAGCTGAGCTATGCCCGCAAGCAGCGGGCCCTTCATTCCGTCTGCCGCTTCCTCCATCTCCGACACGACTGAATTCTTCAAGTCAACCATTGCAGACTTGACTTGTGCGTTCTGGGCGAGAATGATCGCGCCAACCGCAACGAACGAACCACCGAGCGCGGTTACCAGTGCAGTACCAGCGAGAGCAGCGGCAGGACCAATTCCAGCCAGCACGCCTATAGTTATGAGCCCAACCTTGCTGAACGCAGCACTGGCCAGAGAGGCGCCGTTAGCCGAGTTTGAGAATGCCCTGAAACCGTTGTCAGCGTCCCCGAGGTTGGTGGTCAACTCGTGCAAGTGAGCACCTGCGGTAGACACGTCAACGTCGGCAGTTGCCGTTTCGTGCATTGCGCCAAACGCAACCAGCCTAGCGCGAAGCTCCTCTAGGTTTGAAGCGTTTACATTCACGTCAGCCGTAGCGGTTGCGTGAGTTGCTGCGATACGAGATAGCTCACTCTGAAACGCCTCAACGTTCCCGTTGTTCACGTTCGCGTTTGCAGTGGCAGTTGCATGCGTACTTGCAACTCGGTTCAGGTCTTCCTGAAATGCATTCAGGTTTGCGGAGTTGACGTTGACGTTAGCTGTTGCAGTGGCGTGCGTTGAGGCAACCCTGTCGAGAGATTCCCTCAACGAGTTGATCTTTGCAATCGCGCCAGCGTCGTCTACGTCAACGGTGACCCTAAGGTTGTCTCCGTCGATCGAACTGAGCGTCTTCTTAAGGCTGTCGAGCTGGGCTTGAGCCGTACGCAGGCCCGTGCCGTCCCACTTGGCCGTGATGTTAAAACCCAAGCTAGTTATAGTAGCCATCGGGCCAACCCTCCTTACGCACGACCAGCGTTGTCTATTCGCTCAGCAGCGTTCTCAAGTTCCTTTTGAAGGCCGTCAGACACAAGGTCTTCGCCTTCTTGCATCGTGTCCATGAACCACGAAAAATCTGCGGTACCCTCAACGACCCAGTTGTCAGACTGCCCGAACACCGGGTGTCGCCAGCCGTGTTGATCCATACCTCTTGGGATGGCGGCCTTGCTCGGGGTCGGCATAGAGGTCGTAACCCGATACCCATCGGGTATGTCCTGTAGTCCAACTCCCTTTGCAACCTCGGCCCTTAGGCCGGTGTGCTTCTTTCCATGAGTCGGTTCCAGAATGACGCGCAGCCGGGCCCTGTCTCCCAGGGTCCCGGCTGACTCGTGGATCGATCCCTTGAGGGCGTTGGGGATTTCCTCGTCCTCAATCGCCATCGCCTTTGTGACATCGCCTAGTTGATCCAGGCCGTCTACCTCAATATCGATCCCCGGCATCTTCTGGCATCCCCTTTTCTAGCATCTCCCAAGGGAGAGGCAGCCTAACAGGATCATCAATCGGGTTCTCTACACCCTCTTCCTCATTGGTGAAGTTAGCTGCACCAAATAGGTAGTTGAGTGTTTGAAGCTGTAGCTGAATCTCGTTCAGCGTGACTCGCTCATAGGTACTATCGATCGGCCCGTGCACCCGCTCGAACGCGATCCATTCGGCCAGCTCCGTGGAGTCGATGCGGGCTAGCACCTCGCGCGGAGAGCAACCCCACGCGAGGGCTAGCCTGAACACCATTACTCGGTCTGGCCGTCCTCGAAACCCTCGGTCAGCTCCTCGACATCCTTCTGAGTCATGCCGTTGAGTTCCTGCGCCGCCTGAAAGAGGCGGTCCAGGACTGCGGCAGACTTAGCGCCGATCTTGCTGACCTCGTTGTCACCGAACATGCGCTTGCCCGTCTCGTCAACCGCGCACAACGCCACAAGACGTGCACGCAAGTTGATGAGGTTCATCTTGTTGGACTTGCCGCGCTGATCGATCGAGTCGGACTCGAACTTGTCGCGCTCCCCACCGGTAAGAGTGCGAAGCCGAACGGTGCCGCCCCACTCGGGGACATCCACGTCCGTGGTCTTCATGTCGTCTGCGGCAAGGATCAAGTCCTTGTTGAGAATAGCCATTTCGCGGGTTTCCTTTCGAACGCGAGCGGGTTACGGGTTGAGCGGCTGGACGGGGACCCGCGACCCCGCCCAGCCTGATTGTGGGTCAGGAAGTCTCGGAACGGGTGATGCCATCCCGCTGCGTGACGAACTTGACCTTGGTGTCGGACAGCTTACCGACAGCACCGTCGAGCGGGCTGTACTCCAGAAGGAGGCAAGTCGCGCTGTAGGACGGGTTGTCAGAGCCAACCGCCTTGCTCTGCGTCGGGAGAACGTAGATGTAGAACTCGTCCTCCTGGTCGTAGAGCGGGAAGAGCACGGAGTCAACCGATGCAGCATTGAAGTCCTGCTGCAAGGTGATCTCGAAGGTGTCGTCCTTCAATCCGTGCTGGTGCTCACGGCCACCACCGGAAAAGTTGGTGGTGTCGATGTCATCCTTGGAAAGGGTGACGGTGACTGCGGAGCAGTGGGACGACAGGTCCACACCGTTGACCTCGATGTAGCAGTCACGAAGAATAAGCTTCTTTGCCATTTAGAACTCATCCCCTCGGGGTTCAGTTTCCGCGCCGTCTTCCGACGCATCGGTGGTTTCCTCTACTTGCAAGACAGGTGCTTCCACTGGTAGTTCAACCACCGGAGGATCAGCTACCGGAACCATAACCGGTGGCTCCTGCCTCTCTATCTTGGGAGCGCGGACAATGAATCCGCCCCCGATGAGATGGCGCTCTTGCGCCTCCGGAAGGTTGCGCTCGAAATACTCTCCGAACGACTTCCGGAAAACTTTGTGGCTCTTCGTTATGACCCGATATCGCATCAGGGATCAGCCTCCACTCTCACCTTAAGGATGGCACCTACGTGCGGGATCTTCGCTGTGTCGAAAGAACCACCGTAACCGTCCATCGCGTAGCAAAGGGCCGTCACCCCTCCACCCAAGCCGAGGTCTTCGTTGTGATTGATCGCATACGAGACACTATCGGGCCCAACGTGGCTTACAAACTTATCGAGTTCAGTCTGACCTCTGTCGGTATCGTTGCGAGAAACCAGGACTATGAGCTGAAACTCAAACGTCGCATCGTCTCCCATGTTCACAACGTACTTACTAGACAAGGGCTTTGCTATGATCGCTGGAGTCTGAGTAACGTCAGGGACATTCTTGTACGGATAGACCTCACTTGAGATGTTGCTCCGCACCGTATCCACTAGCGCCTCTCGCAGCTCTGCGAATGTAGGCGGCTCTGTCATCCGACCAGCACCTTGTCTCGTACGTACCGCGCTAACTTGTTACTAGCCATTGGGTTGTTGCGAACCCTCATGACAGTCCCGAAGGCGTCGGCTCCGGCAACCCCCAAGGGGGCGTCCTTGAGTTGGAAAGTCTCTGCCGCCATGATGAAGCAAGCTTGCTTCACCGGGGCGGGGACCGAGGCCCACCCCCATTGTGCCGTGACCTGTAGCCTGGCACCAGAGTTGCAGTACCTTTGGATGTTTGACCTGAACCCCAGCAGCTTAATGCGCCAATAGGGCCATCCGGGCTCTCCGTCTACGACGCCATTCAGCGGCCTAAGCTCATAGTCGGAATCTTCGGTCAGGGTCGATCCGTCAAGGGAGACAACCAGTTCGTCGGTAGTCCAGAAGTCGTCAACTACCGCTATTCCGCTAGCGGTTAGATCGTACTTCCTCAACGATGCAGTCGTAGTCCTGTTGAACTGGCGGTTGCAAAAGCCGTTGATCCCAACTGACGCGTCCTGCATTGCGATTTGCAGCTTGTCGTCATCCTGTGAGCTGCCGGTCATCTTCATATAGTCCTTGAGCTCTTCAAGGAGTATATACGGATCGCCGATCGCCATTAGTCCTCCTTGGGCTTCTCCGGATTCGGCTCCGGGGCGGGCTTAGGCGCAGGCTGCTTAGGTGCGGGAGCGGGGGCCTTGGCAGGACGAGGTACATCAAAGTGCACCTCAAGTCGCTTCCACAGCCCCTCAGTTGCCGCAACGATCTCATGCGCCTCACGGGCAATAGTCACATCCTTGACGATGCGAATCCTCTTGCCATTGAAGTGCACAATTGCAGTCTTAGCCGCTATCAGGAGTCCCATATCTCTTCCCTTCCGCGATCAGTGTTCGCATGGCCGACCGGTCTCTAAGTGCGCGCCTGTATCGTTGCCACAGTGCGCGGCTCTCGAATGAACCTGTTGATCGGTTCATGCGCGCCATAGGCTCGTGCCACATGTGCCACAGAGGGTCAACACCGCGCCAGGGCAAGCCATATAGAGTCGTCCAGGCCATACCGGCCGACTCATCTTCTTGCCCCCAACCCCTGAATCTGCGATCCAAGGGAGCTTCTATGTAGGCGTCTCGCTGCATGACGAACATCCCGCCACCAACAACGCCTCTATACGGATGTTCCTCAAACTGATCGTCAGGGAACAACTCACCGCGCATGCGAACAAACTCAGTTGCACCGCGTGTCATTCTGTGAACCGCCAGGTGAGGAACTGCCCATACATAGCTCGAAGAGGCTACCTGCGCTACTGCCTCGCCAACCCCCCAGCACCACACGTCCGCGTCGGCCATAACAATAATGTCTCCGGTTGCGAACCTGAGGGCTTCCTCTACTGCCTCGGCCTTACACCAGTCTTCGCCCGGGGCGTCGCCCTCGACTACCTGCCAATCCGGGTGGTAACTACGCCAAAGCTGCCTAAGAAATTGCCAGTTGGCTTCGCGTGCAACATCTGGCCTGTACGGAACCAATACGGATACACTCATAGGTTGTACCTCGTCGCGGGATGATTTGCGTAGTCGTCCGGGAAGTCGATGTCATCTGTCCAGTCGTTGATCTCGTGGAACCACTGCTGTTTAACTATGTGTCGGCCCATCGGGGTCCCCTGAATGCTTCGCAGAAGCATCCATCCGGTTGGCCTGTTGATGCCACGATTTTTAGCCTGACTCACTATCTGCAAGTTGTGGTCTAGCATGTCGAATTGATTAGGCCAGAAAGAATGAGCGAACAGCTCTCCCCACTTGCAACCCGTGACCCTAGACGCAGAATACCTTCCGAACGCTATGTACCTACGCTGCGCTCCAAGAGCGAACATCTTACGCAGGGCGAGATCCGAAAAGTAAACATCGCCTAGCATTAGCAAAGTCCTACCGGACCTGTCCCAAAGGTGGCGAGTTGAGTCAAACTCACTAGATCCCTCCACCTCATGCGTTTCGCAGCCATCAACCGAGTATTCGGACTTGAAGCCAGGTGGACAGGTTATGTGGATTTCCTCGCCTGTCTCGTGAAGTTGACGAACCGTCCGGTGCAGCAGCGGCTCTCGCTGCTGGCCCACCGGTGCGAAGTGGCTACGAACACCAAGGTAATTGTTCCACTTGCCCTGAGGGCCAGCGCACGTAACTATGACGCTCATCTAGAACACCAACACCCACCGAGCTTGCGAACCCTTGCGCGCTTGCAATAGCAATTGCCATCACTCATAACGACGTTGGCAAGGTCCTGCATCCTATGACGCCACAAGTGGTGCTCCTTGACGAGCGCAAGTGCGGCTTCTCGTCGTTCCCCAAGCTCCGAGTACCGGATTGAGTTGATCTTGTGCTCCAGGACCTCAAGATCACCACGCGGGAACGTGATCATCACATCATCCGTGAACCCGTGCTCCGCCATCCCCTCGACCTCGGGGTGAGCCAGCAATGCGCCGCGCCCCAGGGTGCAGGGAAGCCGATCGGACCAGTACCGGGGGGAAGCTGCCGAGTCGCCGAGTACGAGCCCCGTGCGGGCGTACAGCGCGTTCAGGCGGTGCCCGTAGAGCTGTTCGCGCGCACCCTCGACCCTTCCGTACAGGGCAAAGTGACCTCCCCATCTCGCCTGTGCCCACTTGATCAACTCGGCGCGCTCTCGGCCATGGATCGCCGCCACGAAACCGCCAACGAAGATGGCAGCATGCGTGTTATCTGGGCGACAGTTGCGCACATTGTCTTGATAGGCGTACTCGCTACCCATAGCGGGCGGCATCCAGAAGTGATTAACTCCCCTTCTGAGGAAGTCTTGTTGATGTCCACCGTCAGCAGTGAAGACATACTGACAATTCCACCAGAGGGCACGCCCTATACTTTTCTCTCTTCCCCTAATTCCCCAGTATAGATCCATATGCAGAGCGACCGTGCGGGTGCCGCCTGCCTCTATGTCGCGTAGCATGCGCTCTATACCAGAAGGGGGCGAGGGTTCGTGCCCGTGTGTCCTCGCCCAGATGAACATGTCGGCGCCTTCGCAAAGCTCAACCACCTCACGGCAGTTGGTTCCCTTGTCTGGTATGTGGCTTACCTGCCAGCCAAGTTCACGACCGCCGTTGCACATGTCATCCTTCCACCTGTTATCACCAGGTGGAAGCGGAATACCGAGCACGACAACCCTCATAGAGCTAACCCCTCTTCACGTACACCTGATCGAACCATATTGCACGCGGACCATGTGGCCATTCGTGGACCATGCGCCAACCGTTCGACTGCATGTAGAACTCTACTTCCTCGCGCATCGGCTGCCCGTCATACTTGGCCTTAGTACCAACCTCTATGACGATCATCTCGATATCACGCAAGTCGGCACCCTCAAGCACCTGTAGCTCAGAGCCCTGCGTGTCGATAACCAGCACGTTAGTCGGGTCATCGTTTCCAACATTAATCCACTTACGGAGCGGCCACACAGGGACCTCGAACTTCTGAACGTTCCCCAACTGGATAGGCTCAAGCAGTGAGTTGTACTGCTGATCCCTCAAAACCCTGTGAAAGCCAGCTATCCCACGATCCGATCCCGCCGCAAACGGAAGAACGGCAATCCCGTTCACGTGGTTGTACTTAGCTTGCAGATCAGCGGCTAGATTAGGGTCGGCCTCAACCAAGATGATGCTATGGAAGCCCAACTCCTGATATAGGGCTACCTCTTGACCCTCATGGGCGCCAACGTGACACACGCCCTTGGGAGTCACGTTGGCGTCTCGCATGATGCTCTTCCAGTCCATCTGGTCGAGCGTGTAGTGATGAGCCATCACTTGCCCTTCGGCATCGGCTTCTTCTTGGGCGCAGCCTTCTTGGCATGCGGGAACGGCGGCTTGCCGGGTGCAGCCTTCTTGCCGGGCATAGGCGCAGCCTTCTTGCCAGGCGCAGCCTTCTTGGCAGGCGGGAACGGCGGCTTGCCGGGCATCGGCTTCGCAGGCGCAGGCTTCTTGGCCGGTGCTGCCTTC
>Ga0164242_10003885_pt1 | contig 16905 bp, 14 predicted proteins | sample OricomgcompostMG_FD_108783 | JGI IMG/M metagenome (GOLD analysis project Ga0164242, IMG submission 108783) | Miracle-Growth compost microbial communities from Emeryville, California, USA - Original compost - Miracle growth compost (MG) ...
ACGGCCCGACTGGTGGCACCGTGACCACCCGACGTTCGCGGCGCTCTCTGGCTTCTATGCCGGCCTGATCTTCGCCGTCGTCGTCCCCGGCCTGTACGTCGGCATCCTCGCCACGCTGTTCGGCCAGGACCGTGCCGAGGATCTGTTCCCGTTCGTGCTGGTCACCCTCGTCGTGCCACTACTGCTCGTCATCGCCCGCCGCACTCGCCGCTTCGGCGGCTACATGTGGCTGGGCATGATCAGCACGACGATCGTCGTGCTCGGCGTCGGGGCGGGCGTGTTCTGGTACATGATGCGCTGACCCGCGTTTCGTGACGTGGCGATGCCCGGTGGGAGAATGGGCACATGTCGCAGACGCACCAGATCCCGGTGGCCGAGGTCAACCCGACACCGTTGCCCTTGGTGATGGCCGCGCCTCGTGGACGCGCCAAGCCGCCGAGGCACCTCGCCGATCTGGCGCTTGCCGAGCGACAGGCAGCCGCCAAGGAGGCCGGGCTGCCCGCCTTCCGTGCCAAGCAGCTCTCCGTCCACTACTTCGAGCGGCTCGTCCACGACCCCGACCAGATGACGGACCTGCCTTCAGCGCAGCGCGCCGAGCTGGTCTCGACGTTCCTGCCGGACCTGATGAGCCCGATCCGCACCCAGAGCGCCGACGCCGGCACGACGGTGAAGACGCTCTGGAAGCTGTTCGACGGATCTCTGGTCGAGTCGGTGCTGATGCGTTACGCCGACCGCGCCACGATCTGCATCTCCTCCCAGGCCGGCTGCGGCATGGCCTGCCCGTTCTGCGCCACCGGCCAGGGTGGCCTGGAACGCAACATGTCCACCGCCGAGATCGTCCATCAGGTCGTCGTCGGTGCCCGTGCGATGGCACATGGCGAGGTCGCCGGGGGACCAGGGCGGCTCTCCAACGTCGTCTTCATGGGCATGGGTGAGCCGCTGGCCAATTACAAGGCGGTCCTCGGCGCCGTCCGCCGGCTCACCGACCCCGCGCCCGAGGGTCTCGGGCTCTCGGCCCGCCACGTCACGGTCTCGACCGTCGGCCTCGTCCCACGGATCAAGCAGCTCGCGGAGGAGGGCGTCCCGGTGACGCTCGCGCTCAGCCTGCACGCGCCGGACGACGAGCTGCGCAACGAGCTGGTGCCGATCAACAACCGCTTCTCCGTCGCCGAGACCGTCGACGCGGCCCGCTATTACTTCGAGAAGACCGGCCGCCGGGTCTCGATCGAGTACGCCATGATGCGCGGCATCAACGACCAGGCCCACCGCGCCGACCTGCTCGCCGACGTCCTCACCGAGCGCGGACACGGCTGGGTGCACGTCAACCTCATCCCGCTCAACCCGATCGAAGGCTCGAAGTGGACGGCCTCCGACCCCGCCGACGAGCGTGAGTTCGTCCGCCGACTGGAGGCGAAGGGCATCTCGACGACGGTTCGCGACACTCGCGGGCGCGAGATCGACGGCGCCTGCGGGCAGCTGGCAGCCAAGGAGTAGGCGCGCACTCGGCAGGACATCGCTCACACGACATTCACCCTCCCGCCACCTGACTCTCAGCCGTAGGTCGGACACGACGGTCACCGTCGAGTCATGACCGTCACTCAGCTGCCGATCATCCGGACCGCCTCCACCGGCCGCCTGCGGGTGCTCGTGGTGAGCGAGTCGTTCCTTCCCCAGATCAACGGCGTCACCAACTCGGTGCGTCGGGTGCTCGAGCATCTCGCGGCTGCCGGGCACGATGCCCTGCTGGTCGCCCCGACCGGCCCGGCGACGTACGCCGGCTTCTCGGTGGTCCGTGCCCGCGGCGCGAACCTCTGGTTCTACCGCGACTTCCGGATCGGCCTCGAGACCCGTCACCGACTGCGCAGTGTCATGCAGCGCTTCCGCCCGGACGTGGTCCACGTCGCCTCGCCGGCCACGCTCGGCTACCAGGCGGTCCGCGTGGCCGGAGAGCTGGGCATCCCGACCGTGGCGATCTACCAGACCGACCTCGTCGGCTTCGCCCAGCGCTACGAGCAGAAGTACGGCGTCAGCGGCGGTGCCCGTGCGATGGCGGCGCTGACCCGCAAGATCCACCTCCAGGTCGACCGGACCCTCGCGCCGAGCACTGCCAGCCTCACCCAGCTCGATCAGCTCGGCGTACCGCGCACCGTGCTGTGGCCGCGCGGCGTCGACGTCGAGACCTTCCACCCGTCCCGCATCGACCACGAGTTGCGCCGCCGGGTCGCCCCCGACGGGCGCCTGATCGTTGGCTACGTCGGACGGCTCGCCGCCGAGAAGGAGCTCTCGCTCCTGACCCACCTGGCAGGCGATGACCGCTACGCGCTGGTCATCGTCGGGGGAGGCCCCGAGGAGCAGCGTCTGCGCGGGCTGCTCCCCGGGGCGCACTTCCTCGGCGTCCTGCACGGTGAGGAGCTGGGTGCCTCCTATGCCAGCCTCGACGTCTTCGTGCATACCGGCCGGCATGAGACCTTCTGCCAGTCGGCCCAGGAGGCGCTTGCCTCCGGCGTACCGGTCGTGGCGCCGCGCTCCGGTGGCCCGGTCGACATCGTCGACGACGGTGTGACGGGCCTGCTCTACCGGCCCGGCGACGGCGAGGACCTGCGCCGCAGCGTCGCATTCCTGGCAGATGATCACATCCTTCGCCGGACCATGGGCCGCGCGGGTCGGGTGGCGGTCCAAGGCCGCTCCTGGCAGGCGATCAACGAACGGCTGGTCGAGCACTACCGCGATGTCGTCGACGATCGGCTCGGTCGGTTCAAGCTCAGCGCGTGAGCAGGGCGCTCACTTCGTCGACCGTGTCGATGAGGTGGATGTGCCCCTTCATCGCGGAGTCGTGCGAGAGCGACTCCAACAACGGCCAGGCAGGCAGGACCTCGGTCCAGTAGGTGCGGCCGACAAGGATCATCGGCGCCACCCGCTGTGGCTCGGCGTAGTAGTTCTCGCAGGCATCCTGGAAGACCTCCTGCACTGTGCCGGCAGCACCCGGCAGGAAGACGACGCCGGCCTCGCAGATCTCGAGCAGGATCGCCTCGCGGGTGGCGTTGCGGAAGTACTTCGCGACGGCGTCACAGAACATGTTCGGCGGCTCGTGGCCGTAGAACCACGTCGGAATGCCCAGCGACGTCTCCTTCGGTCGATCGGGTCCGTAGCCACCGCGCACCGTCCGCGCGGCGACCATCCAGTCCTGGATCGAGGGTTTGAACCCAGGCACCACGGCGAGCTCCTCGATCGCGGTCTGCACCGCCTCGAGGGAGTACGACGCCAGCCATGCCCCGAGGTTGGCCGCCTCCATCGCACCCGGGCCGCCGCCGGTGGCGACCACATGGTCCTGGCCCAGCGCATGCCCGAGTCGGGCCGCGTCGACGTAGGTCTGGTCGCCGCGCTGGGCTGCATGCCCGCCCATCACGCCGACGATTCGGCGGCCCGCGACCCAGGCATCCAGCGCCTCGTCGATGCCGAAGTCGTGCAAGGCGCGCACGCGCGCCCGATCGCGGGTGTGCTGCTCTCGCGACCAGGAGTAGGCGCGCGCGTCCAAGGAGTCGATGTACGCCGGGGTGTCGTAGAGCTCCTCGGGCGTGTACAGGCCGGTGCGCTCGGGATCGACTGGGGCCTCGGTCACGGGCGGAGCGACCGGGACCGGACGATGACGTACGGGGCGACGGGTCACGGGGCGACCCTAGGACACGGTCGCGCAACGGATGGTGGAGCGCGTGCGGAAGTGTCGGTGGAAGACACTAGATTCCTCCGCGTGAGATCCCGCCGCCTCCTCGTCTGCCTCGCCGTCACCCTAGGTCTGGGCGTCACCCTCGTGCCCGCCGCCGCTGACGCCGCCGGCGCTGGCCGGCCGAGTATCAGTGGCGTCGGCGACAGCTACTTCCCCGAGGATGGCAACGGCGGCATCGACGTCCAGAAGTACAAGATCGCGGATGCCTACGACTTCGACAGCGGCGAGCTGAGCGGCCACACCACGCTGACGGTGAAGGCGACCGCGCGGCTCACCGCGTTCGACCTCGACCTCCTCCTGCCGACCTCCGCTGTGACGGTCGACGGTGCACCGGCCTCCTTCACCCGGCCCGACGCCCACGAGCTCCGGATCCGGCCCACGGCGGCCATCGCCAAGGGCCGCACCTTCACGGTCGCCGTCACCTACGCCGGTCTGCCGGGCACGCTGTGCTGGCAGGGGGAGTGCGACTGGCTGGCGAACAAGCACGAGGTCACCACGATGAACGAGCCGCACATGGCGGCGTGGTGGTTCCCCGCCAACGACACCCCGGCCGACGCCGCCAAGATGGACATCAGCGTCACCGTGCCGGCATCGATGCAGGTGATCGCCAACGGCCGCCAGGTCAGCCGCCGGGCCACCGGCCAGCTCGCGACCACGCGCTGGAAGGCGCGCAACCCGATGGCCCCCTACCTCGCCTTCTTCACTGCGGGGCACTTCACCGTGGCCAAGGGCGTCAGCCACGGCCTGCCGTGGCTGGTGGCCGTCTCCGACCAGTTGCCCGCGGGGGAGCGCGCGGCCTCGCTGCGGTTGATGGAGAAGACGCCGGCGATCACCGCCTGGCTCACGAAGCTGCTCGGGAAGTATCCCTTCGAGACCGTGGGCGGTGTGACGACCGCGCTCGATCCGGGCTTCGCCCTGGAGAACCAGACCCGTCCGACCTATCCCGTGCTCAGCGTGGAGCAGACCGTCACGGTGGTGCATGAGCTTGCGCACCAATGGTTCGGTGACTCCGTGCGGCTCTCGCGGTGGCGCGACGTGTGGCTCAACGAAGGCTTCGCGACGTTCATGGAGTGGTATTGGGCCGAGACCCACGGCGGCCCGCCGATCCTCGAACACTTGCTGGACGACTATGCGCAGGAGCCCGCGTCCTTCTGGCGGACCCATGAGGACAACCCTGGAGCGAAGCGCATCTGGGCCAACTCGGTCTACGAGCGTGGCGCCCTGACGCTTGCCGCGCTGCGCAACCGGGTGGGCGACAAGGCCTTCTGGCGGGTCCTGCGCGGGTGGGCCTCCACCCGCGCCGGCAAGACGGGGACGACCGCGCAGTTCGAGCGGTACGCCGCCAAGGTCACCCACCAGAGGCTGAGCGGGTTCTTCAAGGCGTGGCTGCACGCGACCTCGCGTCCCGCGATGACGGCCGCCAACGGCCTGGCTGTCCCCAAGTAGGTCAGCGCACGCCCCAGCTGTAGGTCTGCTTCTGCAGTTTGAGATACATGAAGGTCTCGGTCGCAGCCACCCCCGGTACGGTCCGGATCTGTTGGGATACGACCTCGAGCAGATGCTCATCGGTCTCGGCGATCACCTCGACCAGGAGGTCGTAGGTGCCGGCAGTCACCACGACGTAGTCGACCGCCTCCAGCTCGGCGATCTCCTCGGCCGCCGGCTCGATCGGCCCGTCCACGCGGATGCCGATCATCGCCTGACGGGCGAAGCCGAGCTCGAGGGGGTCCGTGACGGCCACGACCTGCATCACCCCGCTGTCGATCAGTCTCTGAACGCGCTGCCGAGCGGCCGCCTCGGAGAGGCCGACCGACTTGGCGATGGCGGCGTACGAACGCCGTCCGTCCTGCTGCAGCTGGGCGATGATCGCCTTGCTGACGTCGTCGAGTGGAGCGCTGCTTCCGCGCTTGCGGGTCATGGCACGCAAGTGAACAGTCAGTGCACCTCTGGGGGCAACCGATGGTTGCTTGTGAGCGGCCGTGGCGACGTGACACGATCCCTCTTCATCGTTCTGTAGAGGGGAGCTTTGTTGGCCCTGCCACCGTTGCGGCGAGGTCTCAGCCGCCGCTCGTTGCTTCGGGGCGCTGGTGGTGTCGCGGTAGCTGGCATCGGGGTCGGCGTACTGCCGCTCTTCTCCACTCCAGACCGTCACCAGGACCCGTTGTCGTGCCGCGCGGTCGACCGGTCGGCGACCGACAAGCGGTTCACGATCAGCACGTGGACCGAGTACATCGACACCGATACCAAGCACCACACCTCGACGCTGACCGACTTCGAACGACACTTCGGGGTGAAGGTCGACTACCGCACCGACGTCACCGACAACGTCATCTTCTTCAACAAGGTGGTCAACCAGCTCGGCTCCTGCGCGCCGATCGGACGCGACATGATCGTGCTCACGGACTGGATGGCGTCGCGAATGATCCAGATGGGCTGGATCCAGCCGATGGACCCCGCCCGCGTGCCCAACTTGCACCAGAACATCATCTCCAGGCTGCGCGCGCCCGCCTGGGATCCGGAGCTGAAGTACTCGGCGCCGTGGCAGGCCGGCTTCACCGGGCTCGGCTACAACAGCAAGTACCTGCCGAACCCGCCCCGCACGCTCAAGGAGTTCTTCACCCGTCCCGACCTCAAGGGCAAGATCGCCGTCCAGACCGAGATGCGCGACACGATGGGTCTGGTGCTGCTCGCCTTGGGCTATGACCCCTCGCACTTCACCCAGGCTCAGTGGGACGAGGGCATCACCTTCCTGGAGAAGGCCAAGGCGAGCGGTCAGATCCGCGCCTTCTCCGGCCAGGAGTACACCGACGACCTGAGCGCAGGGAACACCGTCGCCTGCATCGCCTGGTCGGGTGACATGGCCGCCTCCGCCGATCCGCACAGTCGCTTCCTCGTTCCGGACGAGGGCCTGATGATCTGGTCGGACTGCATGCTCATCCCCAACATGGCCAGTCACCAGCGCATCGCCGAGGACTGGGTGAACTGGTACTACGACCCCCGGCAGGCAGCCCGGCTGGTCGACTACAACTACTACGTCAGCCCGGTCCAGGGCATCGAGCCCTACCTGCGCAAGCTCGACCCGGACCTGTTCAAGGACCCCGACCTCCTCAACCTCATCATGCCGAGCGAGGAGTACCTCTCGAAGACGTACAGCTTCATGGCTCTCAGCGAGGCCCAGATCCGCGACTACGAAGGAGACTTCTCCCATGTCTCAGGCGTCTGAGCACCGCGACCTCCGGCTGGCCGAGGTGGAGAAGACCTACGGCAACGGCTTCACCGCCGTACATCCGCTAGACCTGGTGGTCCCGCAGGGGAGCTTCTTCGCGCTGCTCGGGCCTTCGGGATGCGGAAAGACCACTACCCTGCGGATGATCGCCGGCCTCGAGACCCCGACCGCCGGGCGGATCTCGATCGGTGCGAACGACATCACCTACGACAAGCCCTACCGCCGCCCGGTCAACACTGTCTTCCAGAACTATGCGCTCTTCCCACACCTCAGCATCGCCGACAACGTCGCCTTCGGGCTCAAGCAGCGGGGGGTCAAGAGGCCGCAGGCGCAGGTCGCCGCGATGCTCGACCTGGTCGAGCTCGAGGGGCAGGGTGGAAAGAGGCCGCAGCAGCTCTCCGGCGGTCAGCAGCAGCGCGTCGCCCTCGCGCGTGCGTTGATCAACCAGCCGGAGGTGCTCCTGCTCGATGAGCCTCTCGGTGCGCTCGACCTCAAGCTGCGTCGGGCCATGCAGCTCGAGCTCAAGCGCATCCAGACCGAGGTCGGCCTCACCTTCGTGCACGTCACCCACGACCAGGAGGAGGCCATGACCCTGGCCGACACCATCGCGGTGATGAGCGCGGGGCGTGTGGAGCAGATGGGTACGCCGGCAGAGCTCTACGAGAATCCGCGGACGACGTTCGTGGCCAACTTCCTGGGCCAGTCCAACCTCATCCGCGGCCGGATCGTCGGTGAGGACACGCTGGCAGGGGCGCCGGTCGTGAAGGTCGACATGCAGGGCACCGTCGTCTCCATCCGCCGTGAGCGGGCACACGTCCGCCAGCTCTCCGCCGGCGCGGGCTGGGTCGGCATCCGGCCGGAGAAGGTCGTCGTGGCGCCGGCTGGGGAGCCGATCGACGTCCCGGGCGCGGCCTTCACCGGCGGCACCGTCGTCGACACCAGCTTCATCGGCGTCTCCACCCAATACGTCATCAGGACCGCATGGGGCGAGGAGATCGCCGCCTTCGAGCAGAACACCGGCGCCCGCGCCGTACTGGCACCGGGCACGGCCGTCGACTTCTCGTGGCGTCCGGAGTTCGCCTTCCTCCTCGATGCAGACCAGGACGCCAGCGCCGGCATCAGCGTCGAGGGCGAGGAGGCGTGATGCGTCGCAGCCGGATGCTGCCGTACTGGCTGCTCCTGCCCGCTGGCGCGTGGTTGGTGCTCTTCTTCCTGATCCCGTTCCTCTCGCTGCTCGCGACCAGCCTGTACGACCCGAACGGGTCGGTCCTGACCGGCTACCAGGTGACCTGGCACTTCCAGAACTTCGCCCACGTCATCACCACCTACGGCGCCCATCTGTGGCGCTCGTTCTGGTGGGCGCTGATCGCGACGGCACTGTGCCTCGTGCTCGGGTATGTGCTGGCCTACACGATCGCATTCAAGACAGGGCGCTGGAAGAACATCACGCTGGTGATGGTGGTTGCGCCGTTCTTCACCAGTTTTCTGATCCGCACCGATGCCTGGAAGCTGATCCTGGCCGACCACGGCTGGCTGGTGCAGGGTCTGCAGCATCTGCACCTGCTCGGCGGCGACGGTCGCCTGCTGCAAACGCCGTTCGCGGCCATCGCGGGGCTGACCTACAACTTCCTGCCGTTCGCGATCCTGCCGCTCTACGCCAGCATCGAGAAGCTCGACCAGCGCCTCGTCGAGGCGGCCAGCGATCTCTACGCCAGTCCGCTGCGGACGTTCGCCAAGGTGACCCTGCCGCTGACCATGCCCGGCGTGGTGAGCGCGACCCTGCTGACGTTCATCCCGGCGATGGGCGACTACATCAACGCCCAACTGCTCGGCAGCACCAACGACCGCGTGATCGGCTCGGACATCCAGAGCCTCTTCACCACCACCCAGGACTACGCCTCGGCCGGTGCGCTGTCGGTGATCCTGCTTGCCGTCATCCTGGTGCTGACCATGGTCTATGTCCGCAGGGCCGGTACGGAGGAGCTGCTGTGAGCGCCGCACCTCAGGAGCGCAAGCCGCTCTGTCTCGTGCTCGGCATGCAGCTCGGCCGCTTGCTGTCCGGAGTCGCGTCGATCGCGCTGGTCGGGTCTGCGATCGGGTTCTCGATCCGCCGCTATCGGGTCGATGGCACCGCGCTCAACGTGGCCGGTCCGGCGTACGGCTTCTTCGTGCTGGTCCTGCTTGCTGCGGCAGTCGTCGGTGTGCTCGGCGTACGCGCCGCGACGAAGACGCTCCGTGTCGACGACACTGGCGCCCGCGACGAGCTCTTCGGGTACGGCGCTGCCGCCGCCCTGATCAGCCTCATCGTCACGATCGTCCTCTTCGACCGGGGCCAGGCGCTCGCCGGCCTGGTGGGGGTCGTCTGGGTCGCGCTGAGCGTGGTCGCTCTCGTCGCGATGTCGACCCGCGCGGCGAGCGTGTGGCTGGCTGGCCGTGCGCCAGCGCTCAACGTGGTCGCCTGGATCCGCACCAACCTGCTGCTCTTCCTCGGGCTGCTGGTGATGCTGTTCCTCTACGTGCCGAACCTGGTGGTCGCAGCGATGAGCTTCAACCAGGAACCCAGCCGGCGCACCACGTATCAGTGGTACTCCTTCAGCTTCCACAACTGGACGCACGTCTGCGCGCCGTCACAGCTGTGTGGCTCGGTCGTGACCAGCCTCTGGATCGGCGTGGTCGCCACGGTTATCGCCACACTCTTCGGCACGCTGGCGGCGTTCGCGCTGATGCGGCACTCCTTCACGGGCCGGTCGGCGACCAACACCGTGCTCTTCCTGCCGATGGCGACGCCCGACATCGTGATGGGGTCCTCGCTGCTGGCCTTCTTCGTCGCGCTGCGCGTGGGCGGCCACCTGGGCCACACCACGATCATCATCGCGCACGTGATGTTCTGCCTGTCCTACGTCGTGGTCACCGTCCGTGCGCGGCTGTCCGGTCTGGACGCCACCCTGCAGCAGGCCGCGATGGACCTCTACGCCAACGAGAGCCAGACGTTCTGGCGGGTCACCTTCCCGCTGGTCTTCCCCGGCATCCTGTCGGCGGGGCTGCTCGCCTTCAGCCTGTCCTTCGACGACTTCATCATCACCAACCTCAATGCCGGCACCGTCAGCACGTTCCCGATCTTCGTCTGGGGTGCAGCGCTGCGTGGACTGCCGATGCAGGTCAACGTGATCGGCACGATGATGTTTCTGCTGGCGATCGTGTTGGTCGTCGCGGCCGACCTGCTCGGGCGGAGCCGTGCCAAGGGACGGGCCTAGCCGAGCCGTCGCAAATTCCCGCTCAGGAGGCGTTGAGCCGTCTCATATTCACGCGCCTGGACTGCCGAGCTGGCGCATATTCACGGCTCACACGATGAACGTGCGCGTCCCGTACGTCGCCCGCGCGGCCGCAGCGGCCTGCCGCAGGCGTGTCTCGGCCGTCTGGGCGTGGCCGAAGGCATGTTCCTTGCGGAACACCTCGATCCACCACCGCCTCTGGTTGCGGAGCCAGCCGCGCCGGGCGGTGTCATGCTCGACATCGTCGTCATCGGAGTGCCACTGCTCACCGTCGTACTCCGCCGCGAAGAGCCAGTCCTCGAGGCCCATGTCGAGGTAGGCGACCTCCACTCCGTCGACCTCGATCGGGATCTGCAGCTGTGGTCGGGGTAGACCGGCGTCGTACCAGCGAAGCCGGAGCGCCGACTCGCCGAAGGACTGCGAGAGCGGATCGGCGAGCGGTGCAAGCGCGCGCAGCATGCAGACGCCGCGCTGCCTCGCGAAGCGGTCGACCGCGGCGAGCAGCTCATCGGGTGTGAACGCCTCGGTGCTCAGCATCGCGTCCATGCCCCACAGTCGCATGTCGCGCGTCGGCTGCAGGCGGCCGAGGTCGAGCGCCGTACGCAGTTCGGTGGTCACCTGAAGACCGTTGATCTCCTGGACGTCGCCGTCGGCCACCGAGCGCTCACCGCTGGCAGTGAGGCTGTTGCGCAGTCGTGTCTTCCCTCCGGTGCGGAAGCACGAGATCGGGGGAACGGCGAGGTGGGCGTTGGGCGGAAGCACCGTGGCGCCGCGGTAGAGCCAGGCGGCGGTCGTGTCACAGACGAAGGCATCCGGCGGTACGACGAGGGCCAGCGCCGCGCAGCGAAGCTCGATCGACTCCGGGACCTCGCTGGCGACGTACACGCCGTGGAGGAGGCGTCTCAGCACGCCGAGTTTGGCGAGCAGAGCGAGCTTCTGCGGCTTCACGCCGCGCTTCTTCGCCTGGGCGACGGTGAAGGGGAGGTCGGTGGGCAGCGAGAGGCCGAGGTCGGCGAGCACAGGTGCGATGGCAGTCATGCAGATCGCATGCCCGCCGGCCACGCTGGTCTCACCCGGGATCTGCTGCCTGTGGATAAGTCCGCGATGAATATGCGCCGGATCGGCAGTCGTGGGCGTGAATATGCGCCGGGTCGGCAGCTGGCAGCCCGGAATTCGCGACGGGTCGGCGTCAGAGCAGAGTGAGGCCCTTCTCCAGCACCGCTCGGATGATCTGTGTCATCTCGTCGAAGTGGGTCTGGTCGCAGATCAGCGGAGGAGCGACCTGGATGACCGGGTCGCCGCGGTCGTCGGCGCGACAGTAGAGGCCCTCGGCGAAGAGCGCGCCGGACAGGTAGCCACGCAGCAGCCGCTCGGACTCCTCGGTGCTGAAGGACTCCTTGGTGGTCTGATCCTTGACCAGCTCGATGCCGTAGAAGTATCCGTCGCCACGGACGTCGCCGACGATCGCGATGTCCTGCAGCGACTCGAGCGCAGCGCGGAACGCTCCCTCTCGCGAGCGCACGCCCTCGAGGATCTTCTCGTCCTCGAAGATCTGCAGGTTCTTCAGCGCAACTGCCGCCGAGACGGGATGCCCGCCGAAGGTGTAGCCGTGGAAGAACGTGTTGGTGCCGCGCAGGAACGGCTCCATCAGGCGGTCGGAGGCGATCATGGCGCCGATCGGGGAGTAGCCGGAGGAGAGTCCCTTGGCGCACGTGATGATGTCGGGCTGGTAGCCGTAGCGCTCGGCCCCGAACATGTGGCCGAGGCGGCCGAAGGCGCAGATCACCTCGTCCGAGACGAGCAGTACGTCGTACTCGTCGCAGATCTCGCGCACCCGCTGGAAGTAGCCCGGGGGCGGCGGGAAGCAGCCGCCGGCGTTCTGCACCGGCTCGAGGAAGACCGCCGCGACCGTGTCCGGGCCCTCATACTCGATGGCCTCGGCGATCTGGTCGGCCGCCCATCGGCCGAACGCCTCGAGGTCGTCGCCGACGTGTTCGGGGGCACGGTAGAAGTTCGTGTTCGGCACCCGGAACGTCGAGGGCACCAGTGGCTCGAACGGCTCCTTGAACGCTGGCAGCCCAGTGATCGACAACGCACCCTGAGTGGTGCCGTGGTAGGCGTACTTGCGGCTGATCACCTTGTGCTTGCCCGGCTTGCCGACCAGCTTGAAGTAGTTCTTGGCCAGCTTCCATGCGCTCTCGACGGCCTCGCCGCCGCCGGTGGTGAAGAAGATCCGGTTGAGGTCGCCGGGAGCGAGCGAGGCCACCTTCTCGGCGAGCTCGATCGCCGCCGGATGTGCGTAGGACCACAGCGGCATGAACTCCAGCGTCCGAGCCTGTTCGGCGGCCGCCTCGGCGAGGTCGGCGCGGCCGTGCCCGAGCTGGCTGGTGAAGAGTCCACCGAGGGCGTCGAGATAGCGCTTGCCCTGGGCGTCCCACAGGTAGGCGCCCTCCCCGCGCACGATGACAGGGACGTCGGCATGCTCGTAGACCGAGTGCCGGGCGAAGTGCAGCCAGAGATGGTCCTTGGCTGCCTGCTGCAGGTGGGCGTAGTCGAAGTCGCTGGCCATGGCCTCATCGTCGTCTTCAAATCCAGTGTGGGCAAGCGGATCAGTGGCATCAATGATCGAGTACGACGGATTCCGTTGCCCATGCTCATCTCGAAGCAGGTGAATGTAGCGAGCGCTTCGTACATGGGGTTAGAGTCGGGCATGGCCACGCAACAGCCCGACCCCGTCGAGAGTGCCGGCAAGAGCGCCGCTCCGATGCGGATCCTTCTGGTGGGAGCGGGCGGCGTCGGCGCGGCGTTCGCCTCCATCGCCGCCCGACGCGACTTCTTCGAGTCGCTCCTGATCGTCGACTACGACACCGCGAGCGCCGAGAGGGCAGCCGCCGCGGACCCGCGCTTCGCCTGGGCCGCGATCGACGCCGGTGATGTCGACGCGCTTGTCGAGATCGCCCGTGAGCGCCACATCACCCACGTGATGAACGCCGTCGACCCGCGCTTCGTGATGCCAGTCTTCGAAGCCGCGCGCATCGTCGGCGCGGACTATCTCGACATGGCGATGTCGCTGTCCCAGCGGCATCCGGAGGAGCCCTACTCCAAGACCGGCGTGATGCTGGGCGACCAGCAGTTCGCCCAGCATCACCTGTGGCAGGCGAACGGCCGGCTCGCGCTGGTCGGCATGGGCGTCGAGCCCGGCCTCGCCGACGTGTTCGCCCGCTACGCCGCCGACCACCTCTTCGGCGAGATCGATGAGCTCGGCGTCCGCGACGGCTCCAACATCACCGTCGAGGGCTATGAGTTCGCGCCGTCGTTCTCCATCTGGACCACGATCGAGGAATGCCTCAACCCGCCGGTGGTCTGGGAGAACGGCACCTGGCACACCACCGAGCCGTTCTCCGATCCGGAGGTCTTCGACTTCCCCGACGGCATCGGTCCGGTCGAGTGCGTCAACGTCGAGCACGAGGAGGTCCTCCTCATGCCGCGCTTCGTCAATGCCAAGAAGGTGACCTTCAAGTACGGCCTGGGCGACGAGTTCATCGAGGTGCTCAGGACGCTGTCGAAGCTGGGGCTGGACCGCACGGAGCCGGTCGATGTCCGCTCCAGCGCCGGGGAGGTGCAGGTCAGCCCGCGTGACGTGGTCGCGGCGCTGTTGCCGAACCCCGCGAAGCTCGGTCCGCAGATGCGCGGCAAGACCTGCGCCGGACTCTGGGTCACCGGCACTGACAAGAAGGGCGCGCCGCGCTCGACGTACCTCTATCACGTCGTCGACAACGAGTGGTCGATGGAGGAGTACGGGCATCAGTGCGTGGTGTGGCAGACCGCTATTTGTCCGGTCATCGCGCTGGAGCTGCTTGCAACAGGGGTATGGCGGGGTACTGGCGTGCTCGGCCCCGAGGCCTTCGATGCGATCCCGTTCCTGGAGCTGCTCAACGCGTACGGCAGTCCCTGGGGCCAGCAGGAACTTGGCGCCTAGGGCGCATCTGGGCGCCGACCACTATCCGCCGTCCGGGGTGGCCGACCCCCATCGGTCATCCCGGACGGTGCTACCGACGGCTCACCTCACCACGTAGAAGAGCCGCTTGTTGACGAACTCGTCGATGCCCAACGGCCCCAGCTCGCGGCCGAAGCCGGAACGCTTGGTGCCGCCGAAGGGCAGGTCGGCGGACTCGCCGGCCGGGGTGTTCACGTTCGCCATCCCGACCTCGAGGCGACGCGCCACCTCGACCGCGCGCTGCTCATCGGTGCTCCACACCGCGCCACCGAGGCCATAGTCGACAGCGTTCGCCAGGTCGACGGCCTCGTCGTCGCTCTCGACCTTGTAGACGACGGCGACCGGGCCGAACAGCTCCTCGGTATAGGCGCGCATCTCCGGGGTCACACCGGTCAGCACCGCAGGGGAGAAGTACGCCGCGTCGCCCAGCTCGCCGCCCACGTGCAGCACCGCACCCTTGTCGACGGCGTCCTGGACCTGTTCCCGCAGGTTCTCGGCGGCCCTGCGCGACACCATGGGGGAGTAGAGGTCGTCGCCGTCGTTCCCGGCCGTGCGTGGCTTCATCGCCGCTGCGCGCTGGGTGAGCGCGGCGACGAAGTCGTCGTACACGTCGCTCATCACGATCATCCGCTTGTTGGAGTTGCAGGCCTGGCCGACGTTCTCCATCCGGGTGGCCCAGGCGGTCTCGGCGGCCTCCTCGACATCGGCGGTGTCGAGGATGATGTAGGGGTCCGAGCCGCCGAGCTCGAGGACGACCTTCTTGAGGTTGTGGCCGGCGGTCTCCGCGACGGCGGTGCCGGCGCGCTCGGAGCCGGTGAGGGAGACGCCGTGGACGCGCTTGTCGGCGATCATCGTGGCCACCTGCTCGTGGGTGGCGAAGAGGTTGGTGTAAACGCCGTCGGGCACGCCCGCGTCCTTCATGATCTGCGCGATCGCGAGCGCGGAGGTCGGGCAGTTCTCGGCATGCTTGAGCAGCACCGTGTTGCCGGCGACGAGGTTGGGAGCCGCGAAGCGCGCGACCTGGTAATAGGGGTAGTTCCACGGCATCACGCCGACGATCGGGCCGACCGGCAGGTGCTCGACCCGTGCATCGTGGTGACCTGGAAGCGGCTTGTCGGCCAGGAACTCCGCGCCGTTGGCGGCGTAGTAGTCGAAGATCGCGGTGCAGAACTCCGCCTCGCCCCTGGCGCCGCTGGGCCGCTTGCCCATCTCGGTAGTGATCAGCGCGGCGAGCTCGTCGGCGCGTTCGGTGAACAGCTCGGCGACACGGTGCACGATCCCCGCGCGCTCCTCGACCGGTCGGCTGCGCCACTCCAGGAAGCCTGCGCTGGCGCCGGCGAGTGCCTCTTCGATCTCGTCGTCGGTGGCGAAGGGGAAGGTCTCGAGGACCTCTCCGGTCGCAGGGTCGGTGACCTGGTACGTCGGCGTCTGCGTGCTCACGAGCTTCTCCAGTCCTGATGCTTCGGTGGTCCGGCCAGCGTACGGCGACGGGATCAGTCGCCGAAAGGCTGGAGATCGATGGATCCCAGCTCTTGGTCGCCCTGGCGAGGATCGGCCGGCCGAGGATCGGCCGCGCGCCGTACCGGGAGAGCGGTCTGGGGCGGTACCGGGCCGCCGAGGAAGTCCAAGATGAGCTGCGCGACCAGGCCGGGCTTCTCCACCGGGACCGCGTGCGAGGCGCCCGGCACGATGGCGAGCTGTCCCGCCGGCAGCCCCTGGTAGAGGGCGGTGGTGTGCTCGAGCCGCACCATGTCGTCATCCCCGGCGAGCACCAGGGTCGGCGTGCTCACCGCAGCCAGGTCCGTGACGGTGAGGGTCGGCTCGGTGCGCGCCATCTGAATGAACTTCCCCTCGACGGCCGGGTAGTGCGCGGCCCCGTCGGGGGAGCGCTGCGCATATGCGCGCTCCATGGCGGCCCCGAGCGGCGAGTCGTCCCCGACGTCGTCGTCGGTGAGCACGATGCCGTCGTGGTGGAAGTTGGCTCCGATCAGCACCTGCCGGTGGACAAGATCCGGCCGCTCCATGCTGACCAGCAGTGCAGCGATACCGCCGTCGCTCCAGCCGACCAGGTGGACCGGTCCGCCGAGGTGCTCGATCACGCCGATCACCTCCTCGGCCATCGCGGTGTAGTGGAAGGGCTCGGCGCTGTCCCGCGTATAGCCGTGCCCGCGGCGGTCGAAGGCGGCCACTCGGTACGCCGAAGCCAGCGGCGACTCGAGCGCCGGCAGCAGGTCGTCGCTGCAGCTCATCCCGCCGTGGAGCAGCAGCACCGTGTCGCGCTCGGCATTGGATCCGGGACCGCGATGGACCCAGGTGGGATGGCCGTGGATGTCGACGTACTCGCCCATGAGGTCAGCCTAGGAGGGCATTGACGGGATCGACTGGGAGGATGGTCGCGTGCGCGATGTGGTGATCCTTGGCTCAACCGGCTCGATCGGGACCCAGGCCCTCGACCTGGTACGGCGCAATCCGGACCGATTCCGGGTCGTGGGGCTGACCGCGGGCGGGGGAAACCGCGAGCTGTTCGAGCAGCAGGTCGCGGAGTTCCGGCCCGTCCATAGCGGGCTGGGCGAGGAGGCGAGCGTCGAGGCGGCCGCGCGGCCCGCCGACGTGGTGCTCAACGGCATCACCGGTGCCGTCGGCCTGCGTCCGACATTGGCGGCGCTGGAGGCGGGCAACACCCTTG
>Ga0164242_10003886_pt1 | contig 16905 bp, 15 predicted proteins | sample OricomgcompostMG_FD_108783 | JGI IMG/M metagenome (GOLD analysis project Ga0164242, IMG submission 108783) | Miracle-Growth compost microbial communities from Emeryville, California, USA - Original compost - Miracle growth compost (MG) ...
CAAGAAGGTCGCGATCGTCGGCTTCGGCGGGCTCGGCCACATGGGCGTGAAGATCGCCGCAGCGCTGGGCGCGGAGGTCACGGTCTTCTCGCAGACGCTCGCCAAACGGGACGACGGCCTGGCGTTCGGCGCGACGAACTACATCGCGACACGCGACATGTCGATTCTGAAGCCGCTCGCCAAGTCCTTCGACCTCGTCGTGAGCACCATCTCCGCGTCGTGGTCGATCGACCGCTACCTGCAGCTGCTGCGCCTCGACGGCACGCTGGTCAACGTCGGAGCGCCGCCGGAGCCGATGTCGGTCGGCGCCTACAACCTGATGACCAACCGGCGCAGCCTGGCCGGATCCGGGATCGGTGGCATCCGTGAGACGCAGGAGATGCTCGACTTCTGTGCCGAGCACGGCCTGGGCGCGACGATCGAGACGATCAGCGCCGACCAGATCGACGAAGCGTGGGATCGCGTGGTCGACAGCGCCGTGCGCTACCGCTTCGTCATCGACGCAACGACCGTCTGAGCGAATCCGCAAGCCGCGGCTCGGCGAGGGCGAAGGTGGTGGCGCCGAGCAGCAACACGATCAGCACCACCGCGATCCAGAACGCAATCGGCGGCGCGGAGAGATCTCCCGACCCCACCGTCATGGCAACGACCGGCGTCAGCGGCTCCGGAGTCGCAACAGGTGGGTGCGCGACCTCGGCCGGCATGCCGGGCGGAAGCGGTTCGAAGGTGATCACCGGCCGACCGCCGGACCCGGCAGATGCACCCGGCTCCGGCACGACGACCGTGTCCTGCATGTCCGAGGAGCCGCCACCCGCCCTCGGCGCGACATAGGTGACCGCTGCGGTGAGTGCGGCCAAGGCGGTCTCCGGACCGAACACCACCTGGTACACGGTGAGGGTGTTCGCAGGGTTGTCGGTGATCGCGATACCCAGGTTCAACCCATCCGGCTTCATCCAGCGTTGCGCGATCTCGGCGATGTCGACGGTGTAGCGGTCGCCGCCGTCGACTGCTTTCAGCTTCGGCGAGTGGACGTCACACCCGTCAGTCGGCTTGCCGCCGTACGCCGATGCCTCGAGCCCGCCGGCCCAGCCCGTCTGCACAGCGCAGGCAACCATCGACGCGCCGGTGACGTCCGCGGTGATGCCCTTCGTGTCGACCGGCAGTGAGACGACGAAGGAGGTGATGGTCGAACCGACCGGCACCTTCGTCAGGTCGAAGGCGAGATAGCTCGCAGCGATTGCACCGGCCTGCAGGCCGGCCGCTGCCGGAGTCTCGGGCCCCGCGACGGCGAGGTCGCCGGCAGGCACCGCAGGGTCGGGCACGTCGCCAGACAGCGCGATGCTCGTGACGCCGGTCCCACCCGGCTGCCCGCGCCAGAACCAGCTCGCGCGGCTCAGCGGGACCTTCACAGTGACGGCGTCTGCGGCATGCGCGGCACTCAACATGGCAGGGGCCGGCAGCACACTGAATCCAACCGCCGCCAGGAAGAGGACGCAGGGCAGCCGAGCCGCACGCAACGCTGACCCCCTGCCGACACCCGCCGGTTACCCGGTCACTAACCACGTGTACGTCGGGCAGGAAGAGCACTGGCTGGGGCCACGACGTGGCGAAATGATGTCACGCCGCTCGACGAATGTCGGGGATCGTTGCTACCTCGATTGGATCCCGTGTTGGCTGCATGTCGCAACGAACGAGGTCGGCATGACCTTCACCACCATCCGGCGCCCGCATCGCACGCAGAACCGTGGTGGCTCGTACGCTCGCCGCTTCACGCAACGGTCGTGATCACCCTCGGTCTCCGGTCGGCCGCACCCGCTGCAGTGCGTCATCGGTTGAGCAGAAGCTCAGATCGCAGCGGACAGCGTCTTGATCGGCATCTTCAGCTCGCCGAGCAGCTCGAGGTCCTCGGCGGGCGGGCGTCCGAGGGTGGTGAGGTAGTTGCCGACGATCACCGCGTTCACCCCACCCAGCAATCCGTCGCGGGTGCCGAGGTCGCCGAGCGTGACCTCACGACCACCCGCAAACCGCAGGATCGTGGACGGCATCGCGAGCCGGAACGCGCCGATCGCGCGCAGGGCGTCGGCCACGTCCAGCACGGCCAGGTCGGCGAACGGCGTACCGGGTCGCGGGTCGAGGAAGTTCAACGGCACCTCGTGAGGCGCAACCGCAGCGAGTTGTGCCGCCAGCTCGGCCCGCTGCTCCAGCGTCTCGCCCATGCCAACGATCGCGCCGCAGCAAACCTCCATGCCGACCTCGCGGACCAGCTGAAGCGTTTCGTGACGCTCCTCCCAGGTGTGCGTCGTGACCACCGACGGGAAGTAGGAGCGCGCCGTCTCGAGATTGTGGTTGTAGCGATGGACGCCGATCTCGATGAGCCGGTCGGCGTCCTTGCGCGTGAGGATGCCCAGCGAGCACGCGATCTGCACGTCATTGCCGTCGGCGCGGATCGCGGCAACCACGTCAGCGACCTCTGCGAGGAGCTTCTCATCGGGTCCGCGGACCGCAGCGACAATGCAGAACTCGGTCGCACCCGTCTGTCGGGTCTCCCGGGCGGCGCGCACCATCTCCTCGACATCGAGCCGGGAGGCGCGGACAGGCGAGGTGAACTTGCCGGACTGCGAGCAGAAGTGGCAGTCCTCGGGGCAGCCACCGGTCTTCACGCTGACGATGCCCTCGACCTCGACCTCGTCGCCGCACCAGCGCAACCGCACCTCGTGGGCGAGCTCGAGCAGATCGGGAATCCGCTGGTCCGGAAGCTGGAGGCACGCCAACACGTCGGCCTCCCCGAGGCCGTGCCCTCGCTCCAGAACCTGGGCGCGGGCGCGGTTGAGCACGTCGGTTGGGTCGATCGCCACGGCAAGACCCTCTCAGACCCACCCGCCGCAACTGAAGCAATGTGGCATTGCGTAGGCGATCAGCCCAGTTCTCGCGGAAATCACGTGGGCAATGGCGCATTGCTTAGGGCAGGCAGACTGTGTGCTGTGACCGTCGCCGACGTGCCGTTGTTGCCCGAGTCCTTCGAGGAGCTCGACCGGTACTACGGCGAGCCCCCGATCGGGGTGCGGGCCAACATGATCACCGCGCTCGACGGCGGTGCGGCCTTCGACGGCCGGACGAAGGCGATCACCGACCCCGCCGACCAGCTGCTGCTCGCCTACCTGCGGTCATGCTGCGATGTCGTGATCGCGGGCTCGGCCACCATCGCGGCGGAACAGTACGGCCCGGTCCGGCTGCGCGACGCACTTCGCCGCCGGCGGACGAGGGCCGGTCTCGCCGAGCTCCCACGACTCGCAATCGTGACCGCGCGAGGCGCCCTTTCGCCCGAGCTCCGAATCTTCAGTGACCCCGCGCAGAGACCGTTGATCGTGACGACCGGCAGGACCGCAAGCGACCGCCCGCAGCTGGGTGAGCTCGGCGACGTCATCGTCGCGGGCGATGACGTGATCGAGCCGGCAGCCGCACTCAAGGCCTTCGGTGCTCTGGGCCTCGGTCGAGTGCTCTGCGAGGGCGGGCCGTACCTGCTCTCGACGCTCATCGACGCCGACCTCGTCGACGACATGTGCCTGACGATCGCGCCGTACCTCGCCGGATCACAGCCGACCACTCCGCAACCGACGTCGTCCTTGCTCACCCCGACCCGGTTGCGGCTGCGCCACGTCCTGCAGCGCAACGAGCTGCTGTACCTGCGGTACTCCCGCACGGAGTGATAGACCACTCGCGTGCGAATCCGAGTGCTCGGCGCCGCGGCAACCGTCGCGACCCTTCTTCCGATCGGTGTCTCCGCGGTCGCGCCGGCTTCGGCCGCGGGCGGCGACGGCCACGCTCGTTATGCCGCCCTCGCCGGCAACGATGACTTCCTGCTCTATGCCGAGAAGGTGGACGGCAGCCCGCTCGACCCGACCTCGCTCGACAACCAGGCGGACATCTACGCGCTCGGCCGGACCGGAAAGCCGATCCGGCTGGGTCTGGCGCTGCGGAGTGCCGAGGTCGTATCGATGTCACGGTCGAACGTCGTCATCGTCAACCCATTCCGGCATCACAACCGGCTTCGCGCCTGGAACCTCGAATCCGGTCGCCATGTCAACGTCGGGACGAACCAGGATGTCGTAGGCGCGACCCCCAACGGCTGGCTCTCGCTGGACCGCGGTTTCGACGACGGTACGCACGTGGTGGCACGTTCCTACTCCGGCGCCATCGTCGACTACGGCGACCCGATCACACCGGGCGTCGACTACGGCGTCACAGCCGGGCCGAACGGCTTCGTCGCCTACGCGAACAACTTCGTCAACGACAACGGCGAGATCACCTACACGCCGTGGGCTCACCCCGACCGGCACCGCACCCTGCTCGAACCCGGCGGGAAGAACGTGCGATGCGACAGCGTGAATGCCCACTACGCCGGCTGCGTCATCCGTGGCGGGATCAACCGATCCGTAGCACTGATCGCCCTCAGCGGGGAGCACCGAACAACGGCCGGAAACCGGTGCGCCTACCACGTTGCAGTGTGGGGTCGGCGCCTCGCGTGGAGCGTCGGGATCTCCCGCCACGGCTGCAAGTCGGGACACGTAGGAGCCACGTCCAACGCCGGACTCTCGCAGCTGTCGAAGCAGCGGTTCAACATCCTCGGCATGGTGACCGCCTGGGGGCGGGTCGTCACGTCGAGCGTGGGTCAGCGCTCACTCGTGAAGATCTCCTCGATTCGCCACCACGCAAGACCGCTGAATCGCGCGAACGTCTCTTAGCGACAGCTCCTCGTCGGGCTGGTTGCGGAGTACGACGGGGGCGCGGCGCCGTCGCGAGCCCACTTGCTGGGGCCGCCCGCGGTTTGCAGTCTGAGGGTCGCGCCGTCAGCCAGCTGCGAGTAGCGCAGCCAGGCTTTGCCGAGCTCGTGCCCGTTCAGTGACGCCGAGTCGACGTACGGCTTCGATCGAGTCCCGCCGGGCACGACGATTCGAAGCTTCCGGCCGTTCGGCAACGACACCACGACGCGCGAGAACCGCGGTGCGCCGACCGTCAACACGTCGTCACCCGCAATCGCCGGGAACAACCCGATGGCGTTGAACAGCCACCAGGACGTCATCGTCCCGCCGTCGGTGTTGCCGGGATAGCCGTCCGGCGTCGCTGCGTACATCGAGTCGAGCGAGCGATGGACGACGTCCTCGGTACGGTCGGGACGACCGGCCCAGAGGTACTCGTACGGCGTCGCGAGCTGTGGTTCGTTGCCCAGGAACGCATACGGCGAGTTCGGCCCGTCGTTGAGCTTGGTGAACAGGGCGTTCAGGCGCGACACGAGCGCCTGCTTGCCGCCGATCGCCCGGCCGAGCCCGGCGACGTCGAACGGCACCATGAAGGTGTACTGACTGCCGTCACCCTCGACGAACCCGTGCGCCACCCCGGTCTTGGAGATCGGCAGGAAGAGGCCCGCGAGGGTCCGCGGCTCGACGTAACCGCTGGCCGGGTTGAAGCTCGCCCGCCACCAGCCGGCGCGCCGGAGGAACTCCCGCTCCGTCGCCCGATCGCACACCGCCGCCGCGAGCCGAGACGTCGCGAAGTCGGCCGTCGCATATTCCAACGAGGTGGAAGCACTGCCCCAGACGATGGCCGAGCTTGCCAAGAGAATGATGCCGCCGGTCGTGTTGGTACTCGTGTCGAGCTCAGCCGGGACGTAGTGCAGCTTCTGGTACAGCGGGTTGGCAGGACGTTCGGCGTAGGTGCCGCGACGCAACCCCGAGCTGTCCTTGGTCGCGCCGGCGACAACGTCGCCCAGCCGTTCGTCATCAAGCCCGTTGCTGGCGGCGCCATGTACCGCTGCGCGCAGGGCGGCTCGACGACTGAAGCCCCGTACCCCGAACGCCGCGAGGTCCGCGAGGAACGGCACGGCCGGGTCGCCCACCATGATGTTGGGGCTCGACGCCCCAGCCGGCCAGCGTGGCAGGAAGCCGGCGATCCGTTCATCGGCGAGCAGGCTGCGCGCCATGTCGCTGGCCTGGCGCGGTGCCACGAGGGCGAGGAGCTGCGCGTGGGTTCGGTACTCGTCCCACAGGCTCATCTGGCTGTACGCGGTCCAGCCGTGGGCGCGGTGAATCCGCCCATCGAGTGCGGGAAAGCGTCCGTCGGCGTCGCCGATCACCTGCGGTGAGAGCAACGACTGGTAGAGCGTGGTGGCGAGCATCCGACGGTCGACGGGATCACCGCCCGCGACCCGCACCCGGCCGAGCAGCCGCGCCCAGCGCGCGGCGGTCGCGCGACGTACCGACGCCACGCTCCGGCCGGCGACCTCGTGCCGCAACGCCGCGCGCGCCCCCCGCATGCTCACGTAGGACAGCCCGACCCGCACGCCGACCGTGCGATCCTTCGCGACTGGGAAGCGAAGCACCGCGCCTGCCTGTGCCGTGTCGCTCGGGTCGCCCGGGACGTTCGGCGGCAGGCCACCGAAGCCAGGCGTGTAACCGATCCCGACGAGGGCATGGCTCGAGGCCGAGGTGCCACCTTCTCTGAAGCCCTGGCCCTGCCATACCGCGTGACTGGCGAACGGACGGTCGAAGCGCATCACCACGTTCAACGTCACGCCGAGCGGGTCCTCGCAGAAGCGGCCGTCACCCGACCGGATCTCGACGACGCGTCTCCCCGGCCGCACACGGACCTCGGCCCGGTCCACGGCATCCCTGCCTCCGCCGGCATTCACGACCACCGTGCCGGTGCCCGCAGCGGTGGGGAACCGGAAGCGCCCGACTCCGGCGCGGGTCGTTGCGCTGAGGTCGACGCCGACGGCCCGCGACGTGCCGGGGTTGAGCTCCACCGAGTAGCGTCCCGGCGACGCGCTCTCATGACGGTGGTCGAACGTCGCGTTGAGGGCTGGTATCAGGGAACCGCTGAGTGGCCGCGCCGGACTTGCTGTGACGGTGGCGGTCGTGGGCGTGATCGGGACGTCGCCGAAACCAGTGCAGCCACCGCCCTGGAACCGGGTCAGGTCGAACCCGGAGATCGTGGAGTCGGAGTAGGTGTAACCGGCCCCGTAGGCGACCGCGTCCGGGACGGTCCGCGGACCCCACGACAGCATTCCGAACGGCGCGGTCGCCGCAGGACTCATGTTCCCCGCGCTGCCCCCGGTTCCCTGGTCCTTGAGGTTTGTATCGGTCCCCGCGAAGACGTTGGCGAGCTTCACCAGCTGAGCCCCGGTGAGCAAGGGCTCCGGCCGCGCGGGTCCCGCCCCTGCCGATGAAAGCGGCGCGCCGGCGAGAAGGGTGGCGACGAGCGCGGCAGCCGCCGCGGAACCGCCGAGCTGAGGACGCATCGCAGCGATTATCCGGCGCGTCCCCAGAAATCGTCTTGACCTAACTCGAGTGAGATGATTGTGTTTAGTACGTAGGGTGCTTTAGTTACTTCAAGCGAAGGGTCCGACGGATCGTGTTCATCAACAAGCGGAGCGTCGCCGGTGTCGGCACAGCCGCCGTCATGGCGCTCGCCGCAGCCTGCAGCGGCGGCTCGACCCCGGGCGATGAGTCCCCGAACGCTGCGGGCGGGACGATCAACCTGGTCGCGTTCTCGACCCCACAGAAGGCCTTCGACAAGCTCGGCCCCGCCTTCGCGGCCACGCCGGTCGGCGCGGGCAGCTCGATCAAGGGCTCGTATGGACCGTCGGGCTCGCAGGAGCGCCAGGTCGAGGCCGGCCAGCCGGCCGACGTCGTGGAGTTCTCCCGAGCCTCCGACATGGACAAGCTCGTCACCGCCGGTCTGGTCGACGCGACCTGGAGCAGCGGCGACTACAAGGGCATCGTCACCGACTCGGTCGCGACCTTGATCGTGCGCAAGGGGAACCCGCTCGGCATCAAGACCTGGGATGACCTGGTCAAGCCGGGTGTGAAGGTCGTCACGCCGAACCCACTGAGCTCCGGCAGCGCGTGCTGGAACCTGATGGCGGCGTACGGCGCCGAGATCAAGGAGGGCAAGACGCCGACTCAGGCGCTCGACTTCGTCAAGCAGCTGCTGCAGCACACGGTCGCGCTCCCGGACAGCGGCGCCAATGCAACGGCGGCGTTCCTGGGCGGCACCGGCAACGTGCTGATCGGCTATGAGAACGAGGCCATCTCGGCCCAGGCTGCCGGTGCCGACATCGACTACGTCACGCCGGAGGACACGATCCTCATCGAGAATCCGATTGCGGTCACCAAGGACGCAAGTGACCCGACGCTGGCCAAGGAGTTCGTCGACTTCCTCTACACCCACGCCGGCCAGAAGCTCTTCGCGAGCGAGGGCTACCGCCCGGTCGTTGCGGCCGATCTCGACAAGGGGAAGTTCCCGAGACCGTCCGGCCTGTTCACCATCGACTCCCTGGGTGGTTGGTCAAAGGTCAACTCCGAGTTCTTCGACGCCACCAACGGCTCGATCACAAAGATCCTCGACGATCTCGGTCACGGCGCCGGTGGCTGACGCAGCGCTCGCAGGTCACCCAGCCCGTCCCAGCCGCTCCTGGTCGCGTCCGCGACCCCTAGTGGCGAGGGCGGGCCCGGCCCTTTCGATGACCTACCTCGGGCTGCTGGTCGGCCTCCCCGTGGCCGCCGTCATCAGCCAGTCAGCACACCACTCGTTCTGGTCGACCGTCACGCAGTCGCACACCGTGGCGGTGCTGGAGTTCACGGTCGGCGTCGCTCTTGCGGCAGCGGTGATCGATGCCGTGACCGGCGTTGCTCTCGCCTGGGTGCTCGTCCGTGACGAGTTCCCTGGCAAGCGGGTCGTCAACGCGCTGATCGACTTGCCGTTTGCGCTGCCGACGATCGTCGCCGGCCTGGTACTCCTGAGCCTGTATGGCCCCGGCAGCCCACTTGGCGTGAACCTGGCCGGGACGCGCATCGCCGTGCTGTTCGCCCTTCTCTTCGTCACGTTGCCGTTCGTCACGCGCGCCGTGCAGCCGGTCCTGCTCAGCCTCGAGCGAGACGTCGAGGATGCCGCGGCCTGCCTCGGCGCACGGCCCTGGACGATCTTCCGCCGGATCATCCTTCCGGCGATCACGCCCGCCACCGTGACCGGCGCGTCCCTCGCCTTCGCTCGCGCGCTCGGTGAGTTCGGGTCCGTCGTCCTCATCTCCGGCAACCTGCCGCACACCCAGATCGCCTCGCAGGTCATCTTCCAGGACGTCGAGAACGGCGCACCGCAGGCTGCTGCCGCGATCGGCGTCGTTCTGCTTGCCATGGCCCTGACCGTCTTCGTGGTCATCGGACTCGTCACGCGACACAACACGCAGAGAGGGGGCTGATCGACGTGTCGAAGTTCGTGCTTCGGTACGGCGTCCTCGGCTACCTCGCCCTGCTGCTGGTGTTGCCGGTCGGCATGGTCGGCTACCGCACCTTCGAGCACGGCGCAGGACCGGTGTGGGATGCGCTGTCGAGCCACGACGCCGTATCGGCGCTCAAGCTCTCGCTGCTGGTCACGCTGATTGCGGTGCCGATCAACATCGTGTTCGGGGTCTTCACCGGCTGGCTGTTGGCTCGCCGCGAGATGCCGCTCCGCTGGCTCGTCGACGCGCTGATCAACCTGCCGTTCGCCATGTCGCCCGTGGTGGTAGGTCTTGCCGTGTTCGTGCTCTACAGCCGGACCGGCTGGATCGGGACGTACCTGTTCGCACACGGCATCCCGGTGCTGTTCACCTGGAAGGCAATGACGATCGCGACGGTCTTCGTCAGCCTGCCCTTCGTCGTCCGCGAGGTCGTACCGGTTCTCGAGGAGATCGGCACCGAGCAGGAGCAGGCCGCCGCGGTGCTCGGCGCGTCGCAGCTGCAGGCGTTCTTCCGGGTGACTCTGCCGGCGATCCGCTGGGCCGTCGTCTACGGCACGATCCTCACGGTCGCGCGATCGCTTGGTGAGTACGGCGCGGTCAACATCGTCTCGAGCAACATCGTCGGCCAGAGCCTCACGCTGCCGCTCTACGTGAACAACCGCGTCGGGCAGCTCGACACGACCGCCGCCTATAGCGCGGGTCTGCTGCTCGCCGTCATCTCTCTTCTCATCTTGGTCGGCATGACCGCGTTCAGCAGCCGTCGGATTCGGCAGACACAGACAGGGGTATCCGGATGAGCATCCAGGTCCGAGACGTCAGCAAGTCCTTCGGCAACTTCCACGCTCTCGTGGATGTCAGCGTCGACATCGCACCTGGCCATCTCACCGCCGTGCTCGGTCCGAGCGGTGGCGGCAAGTCGACCCTGCTGCGGATCATCGCCGGGCTCGAAACGGCCGACCGTGGGGCCGTCCTGATCGAGGGCGCGGACGTCACCCACGTGCCGACCCGCGATCGTGGCATCGGCTTCGTGTTCCAGCACTACGCCGCGTTCACTCATATGACGGTGTGGGAGAACGTCGCGTTCGGGCTGAAGATCGCGAAGACGCCGAGGCCACGGATCAAGAAGCGGGTCAGCGAGCTACTCGAGCTGGTGCACCTCGATGGGCTCGCGTCGCGGTACCCGTCGGAGCTGTCCGGTGGGCAACGGCAGCGCATGGCGCTGGCTCGCGCCCTTGCGGTTGAGCCGAGCCTGCTGCTGCTCGACGAGCCGTTCGGCGCACTCGACGTGAAGGTGCGGCAGGAGCTCCGCGAGTGGCTGCGACGCCTGCACGACGAGGTCCACACGACGACGGTGTTCGTCACGCACGACCAGGAAGAGGCGATGGAGATCGCCGACCAGATCATCGTGATCAACCAGGGCCGGGTGGAGCAGTCGGGTAGCCCGAACGAGCTCTATGACCGGCCGGCGAACGACTTCGTCATGGGCTTCCTCGGCCCCGTGACAACCCTGGCCGGCCGGCCCGTGCGGCCGCACGACATCCACCTCGCAACAGCGGTGTCACCCGGCTCGATCCCGGCGACGCTCGACCGGGTCGTGTCCTTGGGATTCGAGACGCGTGTCGTGGCGATCCCGCACGCCGATGCCGAGCCGGTGACGGTTCAGCTGACGCGCAACCAGATCGACGAGCTCGCCCTCGAGGTTGGCGACACGGTCTACCTAAGAGGTCAGGACGGCGACCGACAGCAGGATCGTGTCGTAACCGAAATGCACCAGGACCGGGCGAGCTAGCCGTCCGCGCTTCTGAAACGACCGGGTCAGCAGGTAGCCGACCGGCATCGTCATGAGGAACGCGATGCCGTAGTAGATGTGGTAGGACTCGCGCACCGCGAAACTCAGCGCGAACGCGGACCAACGGGTCCAACCGAGCTGTGAAAGCCGCGTGAGGAAGTAGCCATTGACGATGACTTCCTCGTTGATCGCGGTCGTCGCCGACAGCAGGACGGCGTAGACGAGGTAGTACGCCGGCACGTGCGAGTTCGACTCGGCGACCTTCAAGTGGGTTTCGAGCGGCGACAACGCGATGGCAAGCAATCCGGTCAGTACGAAGGCAGCGATGAGCAGCCCGATCGAACCGGTGAGGTCGAGTCCGAACCCACGCCGCGTGAGACCAAGCCGCGACGGCGACTGCCCGGTACGGGCGAGTTGAAGCAACGCGATCGGCACCACCAAAGCGGTGGTGACGTAGCCGAAGATCAGCAGAACCAGGCTGACGCCCGGTCTGCCTGGGAGCGGCAGGTCGAACTGATTGAGATCGCCCACACCACCGAGATGCTGCGCGAGAATCGCGACGGCTCCGGCGATGCCAGGCAACGCGAACGCCATGACGATGAAGGCGGTCTCCCACCCCAGCCAGCGGGACTGCGGTCCCGCCGCCACCACCGCGACTGTCTGCGGCGTCAGCCCGGGATCTCGAGTTGCCAACGGGATCGACCCGTCTGCGGCAAGCCGGTCGTGCTCGGCGAGCTTCGCGGCGACCGCGCCCTGGGTCGGGCCGAATCCCTGCGCGAGATGCGCCGCCCGCGTGACCCACGCCGCGTCGGCCGAGCGGGCGAACGTCCAGCTCGCCGGAATGATCCGACCGTCAGTGCAGACGACGACCAACCGCTGGAACTGACCCCGCGCGACCCGTTCCACCGCGAGGCCGAGCACCTGCGCCCGCGGTATCCGGTGGTGAGCGAGCACGTCGTTCACCGTGGTGTTCCAGGGATCGAGTACGAGGCCGACCCGCAAGGTGCGAAGGAAGAGCCCGACCAGGACGACCGCAGCGACGCCGACGATCGCACGAGTCGCGCCATCCAGCTCGCGGTCGAAGATCCCCGGGACGAAGAGCAGTTCGCCGACCACGCACAGGACGAGCGTGGCGGTGACCGGCCAGCTGGTGCGAACCCGCAACGACGGGGGCTTCAGCTGCGGCGGCTGGTCGGTGTCCACGACTCTGCCAAGGTGAGGAAGCGGTCGTTCTCCTCGGGCAGGCCGATCGTCACCCGGACCCCTTCGCCGGCAAACGGCCGTACGAGGACGTTGTCGGCTGAACAATGCTCAGCGAACCGCATCGCCTCGTCGCCGATCGGCAGCCACACGAAGTTTGCCTGGGACAGCGGGATCTCGTAGCCGGTGCTGCGCAGCGCGGCTGCAACCCGCTCTCGTTCGGTCACCGTCTCAGCCGCTCGTCGTCGTACCTCTTCCTCGTCGCCGAGCGCCGCGATCGCGCATTGTTGGGCGAGACCGCTGACGCTGAACGGCACCTGCGTCTTGCGCACTGCCGCGACGACGTCGCTCGCTCCGATGCAGTAGCCGACCCGCAACCCCGCGAGTGCGAACGCTTTCGAGAAGGTGCGCGTGACGACGACGTTCGGCCGGTCGCGGAAGGCAACGGTGGCATCCGGGACGAGGGCAGGGTCCGCGTAGTGGTGATAGGCCTCGTCGATCACGACCAGGACGTCATCCGGAACTCGGTCGACGAATCGAGTCAGCTCGTCACCGACCGCGGTGCCGGTCGGGTTGTTCGGGTTGCAGACAAGCACGAGCCTGGTGCGCGGCGTGATCGCAGCGATCATCGCCTCGAGGTCGTGGATCTCGTCGCGCAGCGGGACCTTGACCGCCGTCCCGCCGACCACGGTGGTGATGATCGGGTAGGCCTCGAAGGCGCGCCAACCGAAGATGACCTCGTCACCGCTGTCGACCACGGCGGCGGCGAGCTGCCCTACGACCTCGACGCTGCCCGCACCGACCGCGACCTGTTCGGCCGCGACACCGTGGTACGCGGCGATCGTCTCGAGGAGCGCAGCGGACGTCATATCCGGGTAGCGGCTCACGCCGGCGGTCAGGCCGTCGATCGTCGCCGCGACAGCCGGGAGCAGACCGTACGGCGACTCGTTGCTCGCGAGCACGACGGCGCCCGGGGACTTGCGGCCGGCGATGTAGGTCGGCAGCGTCGCCATGGCCGGTCGCAAGCGGACAGTCACGTCGTACAGCCTGCCCTACCCCGCGGATCTCGCGCGCTTACAGGTTGCCGCGCCGCTCCTGCTCGCGCTCGATCGCCTCGAAGAGCGCCTTGAAGTTGCCCTTGCCGAAGCCCTCCGATCCGTGCCGCTCGATCAGCTCGAAGAACACAGTCGGTCGGTCCTGCACCGGCTTGGTGAAGATCTGCAGCAGGTACCCGTCCTCGTCGCGGTCGGCGAGGATGCCGTGCTCGCGCAACGTGTCGATCGGCACGCCGGTGTCGCCGACCCAGCTGCCGAGCTCGTCGTAGTACGCGTCCGGAGTCGTGAGGAACTCGACGCCCGCGGCCGACATCGCGGCAACCGCGGCGACGATGTCGTCAGTGGTCAGCGCGATGTGCTGCACGCCTGGACCGCCGTAGAACTCGAGGTACTCGTCGATCTGGCTCTTGCGCTTCCCGACGGCCGGCTCGTTGAGCGGGAGCTTCACCGCACGAGTGCCGTCTGCGACGACCTTGCTCATCAGCGCGGAGTAGTCGGTGGCGATGTCGTCGCCGACGAACTCCTTCATGTTCGTGAAGCCGAGGACGCGGTGGTAGAACTCCACCCACTGGTCCATGTGGCCGAGTCCCACGTTGCCTACCACGTGGTCGATGCTGCTGAACCACGGCTTCACCGTCACGGGTGCGACGTCACGTACCTCGAAGCCAGGCAGGAAGCGCCCGCGATAGTTGAGCCGCTCGACGAAGGTGTGGCGGGTCTCACCGAAGGTGGCGATGGACGCAAGCACCACTTCACCATCGCCGTCACGCTCCGAGGCGGGTCCCACAACGCCAGTCGCGCCGCGCGACACCGCGAGGTCGTAGGCGTGCGTCGCGTCCGGCACCCGGATCGCGATGTCGATCACACCATCACCGTGGGCGGCGACGTGCTCGGCGATCGCGGTTCCGGGCCGGACAGCCCCGCTGACCAGGAACCTGGCCACGCCGGACTCGAGAACGTAGTCGGCGGTGTCGCGGTGGCCGGTCTCGGGCCCTCGGTAGGCGACGATTCGCATCCCGAACGCCGTCGCGTAGAAGTGGGCGGCCTGCTTGGCGTTGCCTACCGCGAAGTGGACGTAGTCGACCCCCTCGACCGGAAACGGCTCGAAGTCGCTGATGCGAAAGACGGCACGATCCGCGGTCAAGGTCATAGAGCCCAGGTTGGCGTGGCTGGACGCGTCGTACAACGGTTGAGCGACATACTAGGCAATATGTCCAGTATCGACGGCCTTGATGGCCGGATCATCGCACTATTTGCCACCGAGCCGCGCATCGGCGTGCTCGAAGCGTCGCGCCGGCTGGGTGTCGCGCGAGGCACCGTGCAGGCCCGGCTGGACCGCCTCGAGCGCGACGGGGTGATCACCAGCTGGGCGCCGTCGGTGGACTCCGGCGCGCTCGGGTTCCCGGTATCCGCCTTCGCGACGCTGGAGATCGCGCAGGGCCACGGACACGATGGCGTCGCCGCGCACCTGCGGACGATCCCTGAGGTGCTTGAGGCTCACACGATCACCGGCGAGGCCGACATGATGCTGCGGCTCGTCGCCCGGTCGAACTCCGACCTGCAACGAGTCATCGACCAAGTCGTGACATCTCCCGATGTCACCCGCGCATCGACGGTGATCGTGCTGTCGAGCGAGGTGCCGATGCGAATGCTGCCGTTGGTGGAAGTCGCGACATCCGAGGCCTAGCCTCCGGGGCATGGACGTCATGGTCCCGGCGCCGGGTGACACCTCACCGCTTGAGCGGTTCGAGGCGTACGTCGCGGCGGAAGGAAAGGTCGAGTCCGACACCTGGATGCCGGACGCCTACCGCAACACGCTGGTGCGGCAGATCTCGCAGCACGCGCACTCCGAGATCATCGGCATGCAGCCCGAAGGCAACTGGCTGACGCGTGCTCCCTCGCTGCAGCGAAAGGCCATCCTGCTGGCAAAGGTGCAGGACGAGGCGGGTCATGGCCTTTACCTGTACGCCGCCGCCGAGACGCTCGGCGCCTCACGCGACGACATGGTCGACGCGCTTCTTGCCGGCACTGCGAAGTACTCCTCGATCTTCAACTACCCGACGCCGACATGGGCCGACATCGGTGCGATCGGCTGGCTTGTCGACGGCGCCGCGATCATGAACCAGGTGCCGTTGTGTCGCTGCTCTTACGGGCCGTACGCGCGGGCGATGAAGCGGATCTGCAAAGAGGAGTCGTTTCACCAACGGCAGGGATTCGACATCCTCCTGACGCTGTGCCGCGGCACCGACGCGCAGCGTGCGATGGCGCAAGACGCGCTCGACCGCTGGTGGTGGCCGTCGCTGATGATGTTCGGGCCGCACGACGCCGACTCGCCGCACTCCGCCACGTCGATGCGCTGGCGGATCAAGCGCTTCAGCAACGACGAGCTGCGGCAGCGTTTCGTCGACGTGACCGCGCCGCAGGCGAGCTATCTCGGGTTGCGAATCCCGGACGACGATCTCGCCTACGACGAGAGGACGGGACATTGGCGGTTCGGTGAGCCGGATTGGGATGAGTTTCACCGCGTGCTCGCCGGCGACGGGCCATGTAGCGCCGAACGGATCGAGCGTCGTACCCGTGCACACGCTGAAGGCGCCTGGGTTCGCGAGGCGGCGGACGCTTACGCCCGAAGGCACGCGGAAACGACTGCGGCGTGACTACCTCACGAAGACTCGATCTGTGGGAGGTGTTCGTTCGCGCTCGAGGTGGGTTGCACCACGCGCATGTCGGCAGCATCCACGCGAGCGATGCCGAGATGGCGCTCGAGAACGCGCGCGACGTGTTCACCCGGCGCGGGGAGGCGGCAAGCCTCTGGGTAGTTCCCTCAGATGCGATCGTCGCGAGCGATCCCGCGGACGCCGACGAGCTGTTCGCACCTGCGCTGGACAAGGAGTTCCGGCATCCAACCTTCTACGAGGTGCCTGACGGTGTCGCCAACCTCTGAGATCGCACAGCTGCCCGGCGTCGAGGCGGTGGCCGACGGCTGTCTGTTGCTGTCGCACCGGCTGACGCAATGGGTCGGCGACGCGCCCACCATGGAGGAAGACGTCGCGCTCGGCAACCTCGCGCTCGACCTGCTGGGTCAGGCGCGCGGCCTGCTGTCCGTCCTCGGCGAGGAAGATCAGCTCGCCTACTTCCGCGATGCCGACGACTTCTGCAATCCGGCGATCTGCGCGACACCGAATGGCGACTTCGCCAAGACGATGCTGCGCCAGGTGTTCGTGGACTGCTGGCTCGAGCTCGTGTGGGCAGCGTTCGCCGGCCACGACGACGAGGTCGTGCGAGGCGTCGCGGCCAAGGCTGCGAAGGAGAACGCCTACCACCGGCGGCACTCGCGGGCGTGGGTGGTGCGGCTCGGCGACGGGACCGAGGAGTCGCGCCGCCGGATGCTGCTCGCGCTCGACGAGCTGTGGCCCCTCACCGCCGAGATCGCGGTGTCGGGTTGGCGCGAGGCCATCACCGATGTACTCGTCGAAGCGACGGTCCCGGTGCCGGCCGCCGCGCCTCGAGACGAAGCGGCGATCGCCGGATGCGCGGCGGCGCGACGGGAGCTGCTCGAGGAGATGCAGTCGCTGGCACGCGCACAC
>Ga0164242_10003887_pt1 | contig 16902 bp, 14 predicted proteins | sample OricomgcompostMG_FD_108783 | JGI IMG/M metagenome (GOLD analysis project Ga0164242, IMG submission 108783) | Miracle-Growth compost microbial communities from Emeryville, California, USA - Original compost - Miracle growth compost (MG) ...
CAGGGCGTCGGCGGCGGCATCTACGTGCCGGCGGTGGCATCCCTCATCCAGCTGATGTTCCCCGGCCGCATCCGTGGCCGGGCCTTCGGCGTGATGGGCGCCGTGATCGGCATCTCGACCGCGCTCGGCCCGCTCGTCGGCGGGCTCCTCATCCAGGCGTTCGGCGAGGCGGAGGGATGGCGGTCCATCTTCTTCGTCAACGCGCCCCTCGGCATCCTCACCGTCATCGCCGCGATCGTGCTGGTGCCCGGCGGCGCCGAGGGCAAACGACTCTCGACGGATGCCGTGGGCCTGCTTCTCGCGATCGCCGCCCTGGTTGCGCTCCTCGTTCCGCTCATCGAGGGCGAAGACCTGGGCTGGCCGGTCTGGACCTGGCTGAGCCTCGCCTGTGGCGTCGTGCTGCTCATTGGCTTCGCCTTCTGGGAGCGGCACGTGGCGAAAACGACGACGGAGCCGCTCGTGCCGCCCCACCTGTTCTCGCATCCGCAGTTCACCGGCGGAGTGCTGCTCGCGTTCGTCTACTTCGCGGCGTTCACGAGCATCTTCTTCACGATCTCGCTGCTTTGGCAGGCCGGCCTCGGGCACACGGCACTGGAGTCCGGACTCGTCTCGCTCCCGTTCTCGATCGGCAACATCGTGGGCGCGACGGCCAGCGATCGCGTGGCACGACGGCTCGGGCGCAACGTGCTGAGCCTCGGGACCGGACTCGTCGCGATCGGCCTGATCAGCCTGTGGCTGCTGCTCTGGCTCTCGCCGACGCAGGACCTCACCAACTGGGACCTGCTCCCTGAGCTCTTCGTCGCTGGCGTCGGCAGCGGCCTGTTCGTGGCGCCGAACGCGCGATTCATCGTCGCCACCGTCGACAACTCCGAGGCGGGCGCGGCGAACGGGGTCATCCAGACCGTGCAGCGCGTCGGCTCGGCGATCGGCATCGCGATCATCGGCAGCGTGCTGTTCGCGCAGATCCCGTCGTCGTTCGCCCCGAGCAAGGCGAAGGCGGCGCAGATCGCACAGCAGCATGCTGCGGGTGGAGCGGATGCCATCAAGCACGCCATTGCGCAGTACGTCGACCACGGTCTCGCGGTTGCATTCGGCAACGGCGCCGCCCTGGCAATGCTCACCAGCGCGATCTTCGCGGTCTGCGCCTTCCTGCTGGTGTTCGCGCTGCCGAAGAAGGTCGGCCTGGAGTAGGGCGACCGCGTGTCGCTTCCGACTACCGGTTCGCGGGTGCCGAATACCGGGACCCCGAGGCGGCTACGGTGCGACCACCGGCGCCCCGGCCGTTGGCGTCATCCCGTCGGTTGCACCGGACGCCGACGGAGTCCGGCCGCTCGAATGGGGCGCGGGCGTGATCGGATCGGGCTCACCCCTCCCTGACGGAACCGGAGCCGCCGCGAGCCCGCGCGTTCGTCGCGCCCGGAACCCGGCGAGGAAGAAGGCGAGCGCGAGAAGGCTCACAACCACTCCGGCGACCGGCACGAGCCACGGACCGGCCCCGGCGAGCGCGGCGTTGCCGAGTGGCGGCGCAATCGCGATGCCGAGGTACATCGCCGTCGAGTACCACGCCATGGTCTGCTGCGCATGCTCGGGCGCGATGGCCACCAGCCGGTGCTGCACCGGAATCGTCACCGCCGCCGCGACAACTCCCCAGACCGCGAACACGACGATGGATGCCCCGAACGACCACTCGAGGACCGCCAGCGCCGACAGCGCCGCGCTCTGCACAGCCAGGGCGACCGTCGCGGTGCCGCGGCTGCCGAACCTGTCAGTCGCCGGGCCCGCGAAGACGTTGCCGATCACCCCGGCCACCCCGTACACGAGTAGGAGCACGGCAAGAAGTGCACCCGATCCCCCGGTCGAGGACCGCGTGACCTCGGCGGAGAAGATGTACACGACGTTGAAGCCGGTGGTGGCGAAGAGTGCGGCCGCGAGCGTGGCCAGCACACGGGCATCCGTCAGCGGTTCGAGACGTCGGCGCAACGACACGACGGGCGGCTGAGGCACCGTGCGGAACAGTACCGGGATCGCGACAGCCACGACGGCGCCGAGCCCGACAAGGCACCACATGGCCGCGCGCCAGCCGAACAGGGTGCCCAGTTCCGTTCCGAGCGGCGATCCGACCGCCACCGACAGCGTGAAGCCGGCCCCGACGATCGCCAGCGCACGTCCCCGTCGGTGCGGCGGCACGAGTGTGGTCGCCGCCGCCGTAGCCGTCGGCACGAGCGCCGCACCGCCGAACGCGGCGATCACCCGGGCGAGAACGAACGTCGTCAGCGAGTCGCCGACCGCCGCGACGCCGACTCCGACGGTGAACAGGAGCGCACCGGATGCCATCAGCCACCCTCTCGAGACCCGCGACAGCAGGATCGACACCAGCGGCGACGCCATCGCGACGAGCAGCGCATACACCGTGATCGAGTAGCTGACCGATGCTTGGCTCGCGTCGAGATCGCCTGCGATGCGCGGGAGGAGTCCGGCGATGACGAAGGCATTCGTGCCTACGCCGAACATGCCGAGAGCGAGAAAGAGGAGACGAAGGGTCGAACCGCGATATGATTGTTCGATAACCGTCATACCGTCAAGGTAGACCAATGGTTCGATGATCGTCAAACTATTTATTGGAGCGTGGCGTGCCCGAACGCGATCCGCACGACGACTGCACTCCGCTCGGCGTCGAGCACTACCCGGTTCCGCCCATGTCCGAGGTACAGCTCGTGGAGTTGCTGCGTGCCGTGGCCGACCCCATCCGGCTCGAAATCGTGCGCACCCTCTCCGACGGTGAGCCTCGTCCGAAGTCTGAGCTCGTCAGCGACTTCAGCGTTCAGAAGTCGACGCTGTCCCACCACTTCAAGACGTTGCGCGAGTCCGGTCTCACGCAGTGGACCGTCGTCGGTCGCACACACATGATCCGCCTGCGTCGCTCCGAGCTAGACGAACGCTTCCCCGGTCTCATCGACGCGCTGGTGGTCGAGGCCGCGTAGCCGCGGCGGCTCGCTGTCAGGGGGCCGATCTCGGTATCGATCCGGACGCGCGAACGGCGGGAGCTGGCATCCGCGGGCCCGCCCAGACGTCCGCCAGGAACTCGGCGATCGCCTCGGCCCGTCCGGCGTCCTCGCATCCGTCTCCGCCCGAGCAGTGCCCGTGCGGCAGCACGTGCACCCACGTCGGGCCGGCGAGCGCGTTCGCCACGGCGAACTGCCCAGGCACCGGCACCGACGGATCCGCCAGCGCCGGCAGCACGAGCACCGGAACGCGCACGCGCAGCGCCGCCGTGGCGGCATCCGCGTACCACAGCGTGCGGAGAACAGCTGGGTGCTCGCGCACCCGTTCACGCACCCGGCTCGCCGATCCCGTGCTCGGCACGGCTACGCGCCAGGGGTGATGGCCGAAACTGGGCACCTCGAGCACGCCGGCGTCGAAGCAGTCGCCGAATCCGAGCGCGAGCGCGCCGATCCCGCCGCCGAAGCTCGCACCGACGTATGAGACCTGCCGCGCGCCGGGGAACACCATGCGGGCGACGCGGGCGGCGAGCCAGACATCCGCCACCGAGCCGACGTGACTGTACGTGCGGGGCGAGTGGATGCCCCACAGCACGTGATGCACGCCCGTCGCGCCTCCGACCCCCGGCACCTCGCTCCGCGTGGGAAGCCCCCGTGCGACAGGGAACACCGCGCCAGCGTCGTGGGGCACGTCCGCGAGCGTCGGCGCGTCCCGGCCGCCGTATCCGTGGCCCACCACGACGACGCGCGAGACCGCGTCGCCGACGTCCTTCCCGCTCGCCCCGCCGCTCGCGGCAGGCCGTGTGACCCAGCCGCCGATCCGCACGCCGTCCACACTGTGATACGACAGGTCGGCCGCCTCGATGCCGGGTTCGAGCTCGCGCCATGCGCCGACCTGCGGCACTGGATCGACGCCGGCCGCCTCGCTCGCGACGCCCGCCCAGAAGCTGTCAAGATCGGCAGGCTCGTCGCCCGGCGGCCCGACCTGCAGCAGTGCAGACAGGTCGAAGCCGTGCGTCGGGTCGAAGCCGAATCGCTCGCGCATCAACGTGGCGGTCGTAGCGCCGGTCAGCCGCACCCGAGGCATCAGCCGCCGTCCGGCCCGCCGAGCCGGTACCACTCGCGTGCCGTACCGCCCTCGATGCGCATGCGCGCCGCGCGCTCCCCCACCAGTCCGATCGTCGTCTCCAGGGTCGCATCGTAGGTGCGGGCCGCTTCGCACAGCGGCCAGTCAGAGCCGAGCATCACCCGCTCGGCGCCGAACGCCTCGAGGGCGACGTCGACGTGGGGGCGCAGCTGGTCGGGCGCATGCCCGACGCGCGGCTGCGTGAGCAGCCCGGAGAGCTTGACCGCCACGTTCGCTCGGCGGGCCAGCGCGCGCATGCCGCGGCTCCAGGCGGCGAAGCCCGACCTGCCGGTCTCCGGCTTCGCGAGGTGATCCACGACGATCCGCGACTCGGGGACGGCCTCCGCGAGAACGAGCGCATCCGGCAGCCTGCTCGGCGTGAGCAACAAATCGAGTGCCAGTCCTCGCTCGGCGACCGCACGCATCCCGCGCGCCACCGCCGATTCCGGGAAGCGCCCACCGGTGTCGGGGACCATCGTGCGGATGCCCGCGAGCCGACCTCCTCCGGGCCCGGTACGCAGACGGTCGAGCCGCGCACCGGCATCCGGCCGCGTCAGATCAACCCAGCCGACCACGCCGGCGACGAACCCGTACGAGTCGCCGCGCGCATCACCCGTGGAGTCACCGGCGTCGCCCCTGGCGTCGCCACGCGCATCACCCGCGGCGAGCGCCAGCAGTCCTTCGGTCTCCCGCTCGCTGCCCACGGTCTGCACGAGAACGACCGCGTCCACCCCCGCGGTGAGCGCGAGCGGACGCAGTCGCTCGATCGTGTCGACGCGGGCGAGCACGCCACCGCCGCGCCCGAGGTCATCGAGCGCGGCAGTGTGCGCGTGGACGTGCGCGTCGATCTTCATCGTCGCGATCGCGTCGCTCCTGCCGCCCACTTTCGGGCTCCGTACTGGTAGGCCCCGAGGCTGGGCACCGGGTCTGTCGACCCGTCGGTGATGCCCGCGATCGGAATGGCCGCGTTGCGTGCAGGAGACCCGGCCTGCAACGTGTAGTCGTTCTTCGCCGGATCGGTGAACAGCGGATCGACGTCGGAGCCCATGTTGTTCGTGAGCACCATGCCGCCGTCGGTCGCGTCCGTCGTGCCGACGAGTGCTCCGATGTTGTTCTCCACCACGGTTCCCGTCGACTCCCCCGCGCCCTTGACGTACATCATGTAGACGCCGCCCGTGTTGTTGTAGACGCTGTTGTTCAGCGATCCGCTGCCCAGCCCGTTCAGCATGACGGTCTGAGTTGGGTTGTTCCAGCCCACGTTGTTCGCGATCGTCAGATCGCTCTGCCCGTTGTCGGCGTAGACGCCCGCCATCGCGAACGTCTCACTGGTGCCGATCGCCGGCGTGGCGTCGTGCAGCAGGTTGTGGTCGATGGATGTCCCCGCCATCGAGGCGCCACAGCAGGTGTAGACCGCCGCGGTGTCGAGGCTGAGGTTCCCGTACTCGGAGATGTCGTTGTACGCGATCCGGTCCGCCGTTCCCGCCGTCGCCCCGTAGGGCAGGGTCCACTGCAGGTTGATGCCGCTGCGCCCGACCTTCGAGATGGTGTTGTGCGTCACCGTCTGACCGAATCCCTGCACGGCGATTCCGGCGGCGTACGTCCCGGCATAGTCGACATCGCTGATCACGTTGTTCGTCGCCGTGTTGCCGTAGCCGAGCAGCGCGATGCCGTTGCCCGCGCTCAGCGAGAGCGTGCTGTTCTTCACCGTGTTGCCGATGCCCTTCACGACGATCCCGGTGTCAGTGATTCCGCGGTTGACCGTCGTGCCGCAGTTCGTGGCGCCCTGCGTGATGTCGGTGTACTGCGACAGGTAGGTGCCGTCGATGCTGTCGAGCGTCACGTCCCTGCTGTCATCGCCGGTGGTCATCGAGGTCCCGAACAGGTGCACGTTCTTCACCGTGGTGTAGCTGGATGCGGTCAGGTCGAAGCCGAGCTGGCGCTGCTTGGCCTCGATGTGGTGCCGCATCGGAGAGTCCTGGCTGTCGAGGTAGAGGCGCTTGGCCGTCGCGTCGTAATACCACTCTCCCGAGTGCGAGAGCTCGGCGATCTGCCCGGCGAGCGAGTAGCGCGTCTGGTTCGGCTCGATGGTGTGCACACAGGCGGGCGCGACGTCGAGCGTGAGCGACCCGGTCGAGGAGCCGACGACCGTGCCGGTCTCGGTGGCGTACCAGTAGCTCGTGAGCACGCGCGCACCGTCCCAGTAGCCGGCCGGCTGCGTGAGCGCAGGGTCGACCAGCGTCGCGCCGGTGCTGCCGGCCGCCGCGCGCTCGACGGTCGTCGGACGAACCGGGTCCGTTCCCGGATACGGCCACTGCGCCTCGACGTCCATCGCGCCGTCGGTGAACACCTGCACCGGGCTCACGTCGTCGCCCAGGTCGATGGCGACGCTGTAGACGTCGCCATCGTCGACAGCCTGGCTGAAGGCGGAACCGACGACATACGGGTCGACGGCGGAGAGCGTGTTCACATCGGATGCCGTCACGCGCCTCCAGCCCCGCACGGTATCCGCTCCGGAGACGGTCACCTTCGCCCCGCGCGCCGCCGTGTACGTGATCGGCGCCAGAGAAGTGCCCGACGCCTTCGGGGTGACCGTCTCGTGATACGTGCCGCTGCCGATCACGCACGTGTCACCGGCGACCATGACGTCGGCACACTTCTGGATGCTCGCGAACGCGTGATGCATCGAGCGCCCGTTCGCCCTGTCGTTGCCGTGCGTCGAGACGTAGTAAGTCGCGCCGTGCACGGGAACGGCGGCGGCCGAGGCCGGGATCGCGACGGCCGCGGCCGTCAGCGCGACGAGGGCGACCGCCCAGGTGCGCCCGAGCCGGCGGGCGCCGAGCGCGGCCCTGGCCGTTCTGCTCCGGGCCCGTTGCTGGGTGCGATGTCGATCGTGCGCCGTGGACGACGATCGGTGTGTGCGGTTGCGGATAGCAAGCATCCTCGCTCCTATCGATAGGGTATAATCGATGAAACTAGCGGGATGTCATCAGCCCGTCAACACCTATCCGCAGGATTATCGATAGATAGACTCATGCCCGTGTCGAACAGTTCGGCTTTTCAGCCTGAGACGAGCGCCGAGGGGGGCTCCCCCGTTTCCTCGGCGAACAGTGCCGCCGCGGCCGATCCTGCTGCCCGGGAGGCACTGCGGCGCAGCCTCGAAGCGGAGCGCGGCAACTTCGGACGAGACCTGATCTCCGACCAGGTGTACGACCTGGTGCGCCGGCTCGTGATGGAGGGCGCCCTCAAACCGGGCGATCGCGTCGTCGAGCTCGAGCTCTCCCAGCGTCTCGGCATCAGCCAGGCGCCGGTGCGCGACGCCGTCAAGCGACTCGCGTACGAGGGCGTGCTCACCCATGTTCCGCGTCGCGGGCACTTCGTGACCGTCGCGCTGGAGGAAGACCTCGAGCACGCGGTCGTCGCCCGTACCATGATCGAGCGCACGTCTGCGCGTCTCGCCGCGGCGGAGCTGACCGATGAGGCCCGCGCCGAGCTCGAGTCCGTCGTGGAGCGGATGCGCGAGGCGGCCGGGCGTGAAGACGTCGCGGCGTTCCGCGTGCTCGACTTCACGTTCCACCGCCAGGTGTGCGCCGCGAGCGGCAACCCGTTGATCGTCAAGTGCTGGGATGTCATCGAGCCGGCACTGCGCTCCTCTCGCGCCGTCGGCGACCCGCTGTTCCAGGGCGACTGGTCGAGGGTGGCCGACGACCACGCGAAGCTGCTCGCACTGCTGCACCCGAAGTCCGCCGACAAGGCCGCCGACGCCTTCGGCCGTCACGCATCGTTGCAGAGCCCGTAGCGGCGGGCTCGCGACACAGCCGCCCTGCACTGCAGCGCTGACGGAGTTCTCCGCGCACACCTTGGTCCCGGCAATTTGCCGTACACTGACAGCATGTCTCCCACCACGCCGCTCAAGGCCGCCCGCATCGAGGTTCGGGTGACCGTCGAGCAGAAGAAACTCATCGAGCGCGCCGCCGCGCTCAAGGGGCGCAGCATCACGGACTTCGTCTCGATGCTTGCCGCCGAGGAAGCGGAGGAGATTCTGCGCGCCGAACACTCGATCGCCCTGCCCGCCGAAACGTTCGATGCGCTCCTTCGGGCTCTGGATGAGCCGCCCCGCGCCCTGCCCGAACTCAAGCGGCTCTTCGAAGAGCAACCGGTGTGGGCCGACCAGGAGCGCGTCGCCGCAATCGAACGCATCGCGGCGGATATTGCGTGAGCGCGCTGCCCGAACCACTCAACGAGCATCACCGCATCGAACCGTTCCGCAGCCGGGAGCCGGAACTCAACAATTGGCTCCACGACCGCGCCCGCCGCAGCGACGCCGCCAACACCGCCCGCACCTACGTTGCCACCGCCGCCGAAGGTCTCGTGATCGGCTACTACACCCTGTCCGGGTACAGCGCCGGCCGCCGCCGCGCACCGAGCCGCCTCGGCCGAAACCAGCCGGACCCAATCCCGGGAGTGCTGATCGGCCGCCTTGCCGTCGATGAACGTTTCGAAGGCATCGGACTCGGCAAAGCGCTGCTCCGTGACGCGCTCACACGCGTCAGCGCAGCCGCAGAAACAGTCGCCACGCGGGCGGTGTTCGTCGACGCGCTCAACGAAGACGCGGCCCGCTTCTGGAAGGGTCACGGTTTCCTCCCACTCCGCGACGAACCGCTCGCCCTGTACATGCGACTGGACGACGTGCGCGCCACTATCGCCGCACTCTGACCTGGCGCGTCAGCGCAGGCGCGCCACCCCGGCGTGCAGGTCCAACACGAGCGCGACCCTGGCGCGGGCTCGAGGCGCCAAGCGCACGGCGATCCGCGAGCCGCCCTCGAGCGAGACGTCCTGTTCCTCGTCAGTGTCGACATCCCGGAGCACGGCCCGACGGATGACGTGCTCTCCGAACCCGCCTGCCTGTATGACAGTCTCCACACCGTCATCGCCGAGGTTCACGAGTTGCACGACCGACCGCTCCGGGTCGATCGATTCCACGAGCGCCGCCGCCTTCGGCGGCAGCCCCGGTCGCCCTGCGATGGGGTCGAAGTACCGCACGAACGCGTGCTGCAGCCCGCCGTTGTAGAGGGCCTGCGGCGCCCCGAACGCCGTCATCACGAGCGCCTCGGTGACCACCGGGTTCACGCGCTGCCAGCGATCCTGGTCGAATCCGGAGGCGAGGTCATCCGCTCGAAGCGCCGCGAGCCGCTCGTCCACCTGTCCGTGCGCCACCGTCAGCAGGTCGGCCGCGAAGCGCTCGACGTCGCCGTCCCTCAGCGCGGCGAACCAGGCATCCTCGTGCCCGGCCTCTTCCTTGTCGCGGAACTGACGCACCAGGGACCAGTCCCAGCCCCCGGCGGCACGCAGCTCGTCGAGCGCCCGGAGGTCGTCCGACCGGCGCGAATGCCACCAGAGCCACACCGGGAACGCCGCCTGCGGTGGCTGATGGTCGAACCACCCGTCCGGCGCGAGCCGCGTCGGCCAGAGCTCGAGCTCGTGGTCGAACTCGTCGCCGAAATGGGTGCTCCAGCGGCGCTTCATCGTCATGGCACGGCCTGTGGGCACGTCGCGCACCCGCTGGGAGCGAACGGCATCGAGGATGCCTCGAGCCAGTTGCAGAGCACCGTCATCGGCGCTCGAGGTGAGCAGCCCGGCTCCCGCGTTCAGGGCAGCGGGCAGAAGACTGTGGATGCCGTGCGGCCACGTCCATCCGTACAGCCCGCCGAACCAAGAGCCCACCGGCTCGCCGCCCACCACGCCATCGGCGCCGACGTTGTCGGGGAGGAGGCCGCCGTTGTCGGCCGCGCGGCGCATCCACGCCGTCACATAGCCCTCGACCCAGTCGCGCCAACGCGCCTCTCCGGTCAGAAGCCACGCGAGCGTGACGAGGGAGACGACGCTGAGGTTCACGGCGACGTCACCGGAGCCGAACCGATGCTGCATCGCCTCGGCCATGCGCTCGGCGTTGCCCGGAGAGTCCAGGTCATCCCACGACTCGATGCCGGGCAGTCCGCGCACGGGCAGCCCGTAGGTACGCATCTCACGTCGCTCGGTGCCGAACCGCGGCAGCTCATCCTCCAGCCCCGGTCGCGGACCGCCGGCACCGTTGTGCGGTGCTCGGATGATCCGCAGCTCCGGATCGTAGTTGCCGGCCGGCGAGTCGGGCAGGTAGAGGCCCGCGAACCGGGTGACGGCATCCACCAGCTCCGGGTTGCGCGGGTCTGCGAGGCAGAGACCGTAGAAGAGCTCGAGCCCTTCGCCGAGGTGGAACCAGTCGTAGCCGGTCTCGAAACCGTCGCGGAACAGCCCCAGCTCCTCGAGCTGCGCGCTGACACCGCGCCAGATGCGCAGGCCGGCCTCCAGCAGTTCCGGGCTGCCCCCGACCGAGTAGAGCGTCGGCCAGTTGAAGACCGCCTCGAGAAAGTCGTCGGCGCCGTCGCGGCCGATCGGCCGTCCACCCGGGCGCAGCCGACCGTCGTCGTCGACGTACGTACCGGCGAACTCACGCCACGCCTGCTCGAGTCGTTCGCGCAGGCTCACCTGCAGCAGTGCCCAGTCGGGCGCTGTCATGGACTATCCCTTCGTCGCACCGACCGTGAGGCCGCTGATGATGTGCCGCTGCATGTAGAGGAAGAACACGATCACGGGCGCGACCGCGAGCAGGAGGTTCGGGAACACCTTCGTGAGGTCGGTCGTGTACTGGCTGATGCCGGTGTAGATGGCCGTCGTCACGGTGTATTGATCGGATGACGGCCCGAGCAGGATCTGCGGGCTCACGAAGTCGTTCCACAGCCCGATCGAGTTCAGGATGAGCACCGTCACGACCGCGGGTCTCAGCAGAGGGAAGATGATCGTCCAGAACGTGCGGAGCCGGCCGGCGCCATCGATCGATGCCGCCTGATCGATGTCGCGCGGCACCGTCGCGATGTAGCCCACCATAAGGAAGATGCTCACCGGCAGCGTCGTCGCGGAGTCGTAGAGCACGAGCCCCGCAAAGCTGTTCACCAGGCCGAGCGTTCGAAGCACGTAGATAGCGGGGATCACCATCGCCGCGCCCGGAATGAACGTTCCGGCGAGAAAGTACAGCATCAGCAGTCTGGTTTTGCGGCTGGTGCTGCGCGCGATCACATACGCCGCCGGACCGGCGAGCGCAATGCAGATGACGTCGACGACCACGACGATCGCCGCGGTGAAACCGTACGACGCCACCACGTTGTACTCGGGGCTCGTGATCGCGTCGATCAGCGGTTGCAGCGTGAGCCGGTCGAACGGGATGCCGAACGGCTGGCTCTGGATGTCCTGCTGCGTCTTGAACGCGTTGACGAGCAGGATGTACGCCGGTCCGCCCATGAGCGGCACGAGCAGCGCGAGCATGATCACCCGTCCGACGTTGACCCGCTCGCGCCGACGTCGACGCGGCATCCGTACGGCTGTCTCGGCGGTCATCCTTCGCCCTCCGCTGCCTTGTCACTGCGATTGCGCAGTGCGGTCACCAGCAGCGCGAGGGCTGCCGACACGATCATCAGGAACACGGCCTGCGCGTTGGCATAGCCGATCTTCGTGCTGCCGAACGACTGCGCGAGGATCACGTACGCATACGTCGACGTCGAGCCCGCCGGGCCGCCGCCGGTGAGGCTCACGACGATGTCGTAGGCGCGCAGCAGGCCGATCAGGCTGAGTATCAACGCCACCGTGACCACCGGCGCGATCATCGGGATCACGATGTTCCGATTGATCTGCCAGCGGCTCGCGCCGTCGATCTCGGCCGCCTCGATGAGCTCGAGCGGCACGGTCTGCAGCGCCGCGACGAAGAGCACCACGTTGAAGCCGAAGCCGGCCCACACGATCACCGCGATCAGCGAGATGAGCGCCAGGTTCTGCTCGAACAGGAAGCCGACCGGGCCGATCCCGAACGGGGCGAGCAGCGTGTTGAGCGCGCCCTTCGTGCCCAGGATGGCATTCCACAGGAACCCGAGGATCAGCGCGCTGATCACGTGCGGGTAATACGTGAGGGCCCGGAAGACCGAGTTCGTTCGCGACTTCTGGCGAAGGGCCAGCGCGTACATCAGGCCGAATCCGATCTGGAACGCAGAGCCGAAGATGACGATGAGCACCGTCACCCACATGGAGTGCGTGGTGTTCGGATCCGTGAAGAGATGCGTGTAGTTCTGGATGCCGATGAAGGCGGCATCCGAGAAGCCATCCCAGTCGGTGAAGCTCAGGTAGATCGCGACTCCGACCGGCACCACCATGAGCGCGGAATAGAGCAGCACCGCGGGGCCGGCCATGCCGAGCGAGACCGCCGTGTCTTTGAGTCGTCTGTTTCGTTTGCGCGCCGCAGCGCTCTCCCCGGATCGTGTCCGGGGAGAGCGCGCGTCGGCGATCACTGCGTTTGCGAGTCCCACCACGTGTCCAAGTTCTCCGCCACCTGCTTCGGGGTCGATCCCGAGTACAGGGACTGGATCTGACTGTTCAGTTCGGTCGAGTAGCCGGGGAGCGGCTGCTCATCTGCCGCTTCGACGAATCCGCCGGGCGAGGCATCCACGATCTTCTGCACGCCCTTGCCCAGGCTCGACATCGTGTAGGTGTAGCCCTTGCGGAAGTTGCCGTCGGCGGCGAGCTCGCTGCCTACGGCGGTCTTGTCCGTGGTCAGCCACTTCACCAGACTGATCGCGGCCTTCTGATTCTTCGACTGCTTGACCACCACGTACGGGTCGGCGATATTGCTGAACTGCTTCGTCGGGTACGTGCCCGTGGTCGGCATCGAGAACACGCCGAAGTCGTCGCTGGCCTTGGCCTGGTCGGCCGCCGGAACGAAGAACGAGCCCATGATGTACATGGCCGACTTGCCTTCCAAGAAGTTGGTCTGCCCGTCGGCGTATGCGAGGCCCAGATCGCTCTTCTGCAGGTATCCCTTGTCGACCCACGACTTGTAGGCCTTGAGCGACTTCATGTAGTCCTTGTCGCCCGCGAACGTCACGTCGCCTTCCCGGCGCTTCTTGATCCAGTCGGGTGTCTTGGTCATGGTCGTCGAGTCGTTGAAGAGCGTGAACTGCGAGCCCGTGACCCACTGACCGGCGGTCTGCAGCGGCACGTAGCCGGCATCCTTCAGCTTGCCCATCGCCTTGGTGAACTGGGCCACGGTCTTGATCTTGGATGCGTCGAGCCCGGCCTTCGTGAACGCCTCCTTGTTGTAGAAGACGAGCGACTGCACCTGCTCACCGGCACCCACGAGATACGTCTTGCCGTTGATCTTGTAGTTGTCGACGAGCGGAGTCTTCTTCGTCCACGACTCCTTGGAGAGATCGGTGAACAGCTTGGCCGTGTCAGCACTGGGGGTGACCTGCTGCACAATGTCGGGCGGATCACCCGCGGCGAGATCCTGGTTCAGCTTGTCTGCGGCCGAGATGGTGCCGGTGCGCTCCAGCTTCACCGTGACGCCGGGGTGCGCCTTCTCGTATTTGGCGAACAGCTTGTTCCAGTACGCCACCGTGAGGTTGGGCGAGATGTTCACGATGATGCGCAGGTGCGCCGACTCCGCCTTCGCCGTGTCGGCCGATGCACTCGCCGACCCGTTCGACGAACAGCCGGCCAGCACCATGGACGCCGCGCCGGCGACCACTGCGACGGCGCCTACGCGCCGCCAGATCCCTTTGCCTTTCATTCCGACTCCACTCTGATGTCTGGGGATTGAGGCGGGAAGTGACCCTAGCCTCGTTGCTGGGATCGGTCTTCGTTCCGGATGAACCGTGGTGTGCAGAACCCATTGATCCAATCGGAACGACTATCGATAGTCGAAAGAATTACACGATCGAGGTCGGAGCGCAAGCCGGTGCCGCATCCGATCACACTCGACCACGACCGTCACAGGCTTTCACCGCCGTCGACGGGCAGCGACACGCCCGTGATCATGGATGCCTGCGACGAGGCCAGGAAGACCGCCGCGTTCGCGACATCCTCCGCCCCGACCCAGCGCCGGAGCGGTTTGCGCGCGGCCTGTCCGGCGAGCTTCGCTTCGATCTCCTCGGTGCTGCCGCGCAGGGTCGCGCGCAGCATGGGCGTATCCACGCCGCTCGGGCACACCGCGTTCACCCGAATGCCCTGCTTCGCCAGATCGAGCGCCAGAGTGCGCGTCATGCCGACGAGTCCGCTCTTCGCTGCGGCGTACCACGGAGCGCCGGGGTGCGCGCGAAGTCCGGACGTGGAGCCGGTGAACGTGATGCTCGGCGCATCCGATTCGGCAAGCTGCGGCGCGAACGCCGCAACACAGTTCGCGGGTCCCTGCAGGTAGAGCTCCAGCATCGGGCCGAGTTCGGCCTCGACGCGGCCCGCGCTGAGGAAGAGTGCGTCGACACGCCCGAACGCCTCCACGGTGCGTGCGGCGAGACGCTCCAGGTCACTCGGCGACCGGATGTCCGCAGCCGAGAAGATCACGTCGGCACCGGCATCCGTCAGTTCGGCCGCCACCGCCGCCCCACGAGTGGCGTCCAGGTCGGAAAGGCTGACCCGTGCGCCTCGCGCGGCGAACAGCGCCGCCGTCGCCCGCCCCATGCCGGATGCGCCGCCGATCACGACCGCGACCCGGCCCTCGAAATCGCGCGGGACGGGTGGTCCTGCCGCGCCATTCGTGGCCGCCTCCGATCCTCCTCCGGGCGCTGCGTTCCGCTCCGCATTCGATGCGCTGTTCGATGCGGTGTTCATCGTCGTCATGTGCATCCTCCTCGACATAGGGAATACTATCGTTCATCGATAGTCGCTAATTCGTTCGCCCGGGTGACTGAGCGTTCGAAAGCGGTCCCGTCCCAGCGTGCCGGAATTCATGCCGTTCGAGGATCGTGCGACCACGGGCGATGCCGCCGGCACCGGCGACGCCCGCCGCAATCTGAAAGGACGCGCCAGCACATGCCCCTGTTCGACCTGCCTCTCGACCGCCTGCGGACCTACCGCCCGGCCAGCACGGCCCGCGCGGATTTCGACGCGTTCTGGGCGACCACGCTCGCCGAACACGCCCCAGAAGGACCGGCGCCGCGCTTCGATCCCGTCGACTCGCCGCTGACGACCATCGAGTCGTTCGACGTGACGTTCGCCGGATACGACGGGCAACCTGTCAAGGCATGGCTGCATCTTCCTCGGCATCGTCACGGTGCACTGCCCTGCGTCGTGCAGTACATGGGCTACGGCACTGGCCGTGGCACACCCGTCGCGCTCCAGAACCTCCTCTACAGCGCCGCAGGCTACGCGAACCTCATCGTCGACAACCGTGGTCAGGCGGGCAGTGAGACGCCGGACGGCGACGAGGGCCGACTCGGACAGACATCCGGTTTCATGACCCAGGGCGTGCTCAGCGCCGAGACGTTCTACTACCGCCGCCTCATCGTCGACGCCGTGCGGGCACTGAGGACCGCAGCAGTCCATCCGGATGTCGACGCCCGGCACATCGCGGTCGCCGGCGGAAGCCAGGGTGCCGCGCTCGCCGTCGCCGTCGCCGCCCTCGACGACATCGCCCGCGCAGTCCTGGCCGACCTCCCGTTCCTCAGCCACCTGCGCCGCGCCGCCGACATCGCATCGGCCGGCCCGTCACTGGAACTCGCGGAATTCGGACGATCGAGGCCGGAGCTCGTGGAGCAGGCTTTCACGACGCTCAGCTACTTCGACACCATGAACTTCGCAGCACGGTCACTCGCACCCTCGCGCTTCTCGGTGGCACTCATGGATGACGTCGCACCGGCATCCACGGTGTTCGCCGCGTACAACCACTACGCCGGACCCAAGCAGATCGATGTCTACCCATTCAACGGGCACGAGGGCGGCGGCCAGCTCGCCGCCGAGCGCCGGCTCTCGTTCCTGCACGACGTCTTCGCCGAAGAAGCGAGCCCGCCGCCCATTGGTCGTGCGCCGGCCGAACATGTTTCGGCCGACTCTCTCGCGTAGCGTGCTCTGGTAAGGAGTCTGCACATGTCTTTCGACGACACCTCGGCCGCATCGTCGCCCGCCGACCGGGCGACCTCCGATCTCTCACGCACCAGCCAGGTGCCCGCCGCCCCTGATACTGCCTGGTTCACTCATGACCGGTTGGGGTTGTTCGTGCATTGGGGCTTGTATGCGTTGGGTGCGCGGCATGAGTGGTTGATGAACCGTGAGCGGATGTCGGTGGCCGATTACGAGCGGTATGCCGCGCACTTCGATCCGGATCTGTTCGATGCCCATGAGTGGGCGGCCGCGGCGAAGGCCGCGGGGATGCGGTATGTGGTGTTGACGACGAAGCATCACGACGGGTTCTGCCTGTGGGATTCCGCGTTGACGGAGCACACGGTGATGCGCACCCCGTTCGGTAGGGATGTGGTGGCCGAGTTCGTGGCCGCGGTGCGGGAGGCGGGTCTGAAGGTCGGGTTCTATCACTCGCTGCTGGACTGGCATCACCCGCATTTCCCGATCGACGGGCACCACCCGTTGCGCGACGACCCTAACGTGGCCGAGTTGAACGCGGGCCGTGACATGGCCGTCTACCGGGAGTATCTGCACGGCCAGGTGCGGGAGTTGCTGACGAACTACGGCCGCATCGACTACCTGTTCTTCGACTTCTCCTACGGCGCCGACGAGGCGACCCCGGTGTGGGGCGGCAAAGGCGCCGATGACTGGGGTGCGCGCGACCTTCTGGGCATGGCGCGGCGGCTGCAGCCGGACATCCTCGTCAACGACAGACTCGGCATCCCCGGCGACTTCGTCACCCCGGAGCAGTACCAGCCCGACAGGCCGATGGAGGTCGACGGCCAGCCGGTGCTGTGGGAGGCGTGC
>Ga0164242_10003888_pt1 | contig 16894 bp, 9 predicted proteins | sample OricomgcompostMG_FD_108783 | JGI IMG/M metagenome (GOLD analysis project Ga0164242, IMG submission 108783) | Miracle-Growth compost microbial communities from Emeryville, California, USA - Original compost - Miracle growth compost (MG) ...
CGGCAATCATCGGTCCAGGCCCTGCGCGGCGAGGCGTTTTGCCATCATTTGGTTCTGTTCGTTCCATCCAATTCAACATCACTCGTAAAACCAAAAAAAAGGAGATGGCTTCGCCAGACGCTAGTTCCTGTTCTAGCAACCGGGTCCTATACCTTCCTCTTCTAGTATCTGCAAGGAAAGTGAATCCTTATCTTCTCGACGACCCCTGCCGACTTCAAAAGCTGCCGTGCACCCCGATATCCGATTGTCCAACCTTCGCCTTCTCCAGCTCCGAGATTTACTCCGCGACCACATCGCCATCGGGGAAACCAGAAATAAAAAGAGCCTGGGAGATAAAACATGATATGGGCCTGTAGACGGCCGTCTGATGTGAGTTTGTCTTTCTTCCCCCAATGGTCTCAATGGCACCTCTGTATCGCCACTGCTAACACCTTTGCCTCCAAGCTCTAGATATGGTGCCGGCCCGAGCCTCGAGCCGTCTTGCCCTTGAACTTGCCCGATATGGCACAAGGCGACCCCTGAAAGTTGACTGGACCATCCAACCAAGCAAGTTTCGGTCGATCCACAAGACTCTCCGCCGCCGAGCTCCCATACCGACAGAATGTCGTTCCTCGGCGTCGAACCCGGCCTCCATTGGCGGTGCTTCCAAGCCTCGTATGGCAAGGCTTGCCGCACCCGCCACCGCTGCAGTCGTATCTAGCCTCGTGGCCCTCGTCACCTTCTTGGGCCCGGGGGAAGAGGATAACACCGGCCCGGCTGAGGATCTCGGCGCGTCTCCGGCCTCTACCACAATCGACAACCGCGATCCTTCCCTTCCACGATTCCGCCTCGCCGACGTCCGCAAGCACGACGGAAAATCGGATCACCCTTGGGTAACGCACGAAGACAAGGTCTACGACATAACCGACTGGGTAGCCGCCCACCCCGGCGGTGATGTCATCCTCCGGGCCGCCGGCGGTAGCATCGACCCCTACTGGGACATATTCAAGATTCACAAGGCACCCTATGTCTACGAGATCCTTGCGCAATACCTGATTGGATATATCGATAGCGTGGACTTAGTCAATGGGCGACCGGCTGCCGAGGAGATTGAAGACCCATTCGAGCAGGACCCGATCCGTGATGCCAGGCTCATCACGCACACCGCCAAGCCGAGGAATGCTGAGCCACCAAATGAGGTGCTTGACAAAGAATTCTACACGCCAAACGAGCTGTTCTATGTCAGAAACCACATGTGGGTACCGGTAGTGAAGGAGAAGGAGGCCGATGACTACCAACTCAGCATCGAGCTGCCCGATGGCGATATTGTGCATTACTCCCTTGCCGACCTCCGCAACAGGTTTCCGGTGCACCGCGTTACAGCAGTGCTGCAATGCAGTGGAAATAGGAGAAACGACATGACTAGGAACGCAGCCAAGACGAACGGGCTGCAATGGGGGGTAGGCGCCATCAGTAATGCCGAGTGGGAGGGAGTAAGGCTGGCCGACGTCCTAGCAGACGCCGGTTTGCAGGTAGCAGACCCACCCACTCTCACGAAGGAAACAGGGGCACTATATTCTGCCACAACCGATGGCGCCGCCGAGGTAACTGACCCCAACACGCACCATGTGCAGTTCTCCGGCCTCGAGGCCTACGGCTCTTCCATCCCGCTCTCCACAGCACTCGATCCGCGTGCCGACGTGCTCCTCGCCTTCGGTATGAACGGCTCGCCGCTACCGCGCGACCACGGCTACCCGCTGCGCGCTGTTGTCCCCGGCCACGTAGCCGCCCGCTCCGTCAAGTGGCTGAGCAAAATCGTCGTTTCCGACGAGGAGAGCCCTAGCCAGTGGCAGCGCAAGGACTACAAGTGCTTCGGACCCAACGTGGGCGCCAAGCCGGATTGGGACTCTGCGCCCGCTATACAGGTGATGCCCGTCACGAGCGCCATCACGCGTGTGTGGGCCGGCGACTGCATCAGGAAGGGGAGAGTCCCCTGGCTAGGTACCGGGGCTGCCGGTTCGAAACTGGAGGGGTGGTCAGCACCAAAGAAGGAGGGTAACTCCAATACCGAAACCCCCACTACCGCCAGCGAACCGATCGCCGTCCAGGGCTACGCTTACTCGGGCGGCGGGCGCGAGATAAGCCGCGTGGACATCAGCCTTGACGGCGGCCGGACGTGGGACCAGGCCGAGCTCCTCGGCGACTGGGACGCAGGTGGAACCCGCCGAGGCACCCAGCACTGGGCGTGGAAGAGGTGGCGGTATACGGGTAATCTGCCATCTTCGCCGACCGGTCAGGGCGGGGATTCCAAGGAGGGAGCCGATCGCTGTACCACTATTGTCGTCAAGGCTACGGACGACGCATACAACACGCAACCCGAGAACCACTCATCTATATATAACGTCCGTGGCAACCTTGCCACCGCGTGGCACCGTGTACGCGTGTGTCTGCCTCCACGCGGAGGCGAGGGAGAAAGAATGGGAGACGAGAAGGGGCTGGCCGGGTCTACTGGACGGGCGTACGGCTGTGGATTCGGGTGTGAGGAGTCTGGACAGATATTGGGCCAGACTAATGCGAAGTAATAATGGTGGAGGTGACAAGTGAGGGGTACGAGTGCCTATCATACCCTGGAATTACGTCGGTGTTTGGCTTGCATATTTACTTACAACTACGACTATCACATTTCCTTTTCTGTTAGCAAGGGAAGGCCGGCTAGACACCTGTATCTAGGCTGATCGGGCGCGGGGGATCGATCCTTGGAAGATTCACAGGGCGAGCTAGGCGTTCAGGGGCAGATTTTGTTTTCTTAACTTGGCCATTAGCGACCCTGGGGCGCGCCTATGTATTTGTAGATACCATACCTTTCAACAGGTAACAACTATTGAATGGAAAGCTGCGTTCAAAGCGCCTCTGATCTTCAACCTGCCTATGAATAGTTCTGACTTGTTGGCTACGGGCACATACTTAGCCTCTAAACCATGGTCACAAATACGTCAAAGAGGGCCTTATCGAGCTGATTCCTCGCAATGATTACAAATGCAAGGAGACTTTGCTGTATTCTAGCCAGGAATCCCCTAACCGTCTAATTCTGCTCGAATTTATCTGCCTCTCCCATAATACAACAGGTACAAATATTATTTTTACAACGGTGAAACCTGGCTTAGCCTAGGTAATCCAGCCGAGTTCCTAGGTCTACGACGGTGTTCGTCCTGCCCAGCATTAGGACCTTCCAACCTCGTCTTCATCCTCCTCACCCAATACGCCCGAGAAATTGCTAGGGTTGAGGTGCCGCTCCCAGCGTATTCTGGTCAACCTCGGGGACTGATGAGAAACGATAGTCGATTGGAAGCGGGGCTGACCCTGTAAACTTCCAGGAACGGCGACCTCGTGTTCCCCAGGGCCGCTGACTGGGTTGCCCTACTCGTCTCCCTCCTCCGTGTCGGTGAAGTACTCAAACGCCTCCGGCGCCGCAGCCTCCTCGTCGCCCTCGTTGTCCTCGTCCACAGCAGCAAGCACGCCAAGGGCGGCTGCCGCTCCGCTGCCGCTGCCCGGGGCATCCTGACCGCCAAAGCCGGCGAGGCTGAAGGGGTTCGAGCCGAGCTGTCCGGCCTCGGCCCCGCGCGCCGTGCGCGCGAACAGGTCCTGGAGCGGGTCGCCGGACTGGGTCGCGCCCCCGGGACCGTTGGCCCTACTGAGGGCTTGGGAGAGCAGCGACTGGGTTTGGGATGCACTAAGGTTGCCCCCGGCGCCAGCATTTGACGCACCGCCTGCGACGGGAGCCTTTTCAGTGGTAACCTTCTTTAGTTTCTCGTCAATCAAAGCCTTAGGCTCCTCAGGCTTGCGGTCCAGCAGGAGTAGGGGCCCTCCGGTTGGCTATTCCAAATCCGTTAGTAATCGTATAGCGAGGGGTATGGGAAAGGGTATAATGTAGACCCAACTAACCTTCTTCACCGGCTCGTACCGTCCAGCCGGGAAGCTGATGTGTTTCAGCTGGCCTGGAAGCACACGAGACATGTTCTCGATATCGAAGCCAACCTTCTCTTTCTCGGCCTTCTTCTTGGCCTCTGGAGTAGCCGAGGTCTCCTTCTCAGCGCCGGACTAACCCTCCTTCTTATCCTTGGCTTCATCGGTTTTCGGCTTCTCCTCGTCAACGTCCATCTTATCTGCTATCGCCGGCTCTGCGGTCTTGGATATCGTAGGAGTGGAGTCGATATCCATGCTCTCGCGGCGCTGGGCGCGTTCCTTCTTCTGAGCTCGGCGCTTGGCCTGCGCGGTCGTGGACAAAATGGCGGTGGTGACCAGCGCCGGGCCTTCCTCGGCCTTGACTTCCTGCTCCGGCGGGTAGTCAAATAGGCTAGGCCGCGTGGCACAGTGGAATTTGAAGCTTGGGATCTCCAAGTCGTGGTCGAGGCCGATGACGGACGTCGGCACGAAGCTCAGCGAGAGGAAGTGAGTGAACGGGAACCAGTACCAGTACTGGGTGAAGACGGCCATACCCACAATAGCAGGCATGTTCAGGTTGCCAGTCTGGGTTTGAAGACCAATAGTGCAGTTGCGTCCACCGGCATCAATGATGCCAAGGGCCAGCGAGGCACCAAACTTGGTCATCGCATCCTCGTGGCGGTCACCGACAACCTTCTTCAGCGTCTTTCGGATAGCCGCGACCTTGGGATTCATGACCTCGTTCTGCTGGATCATAATCATGGCAAGGGCGATGAGCGCGCCTTGGCGGACAAAGTCGGTCGGGTCCTTCATCATCGGCTCAAGGAGATCGATGGCCTCATCCAATCCGGTTCCGGCGCATGAAATACCAAGTGCCATGGCAGAGCCGTACCGGACGTGAGGGTTGTAGGACTCGGCAAGGAGCTCAACCATGCGGGGCACGCTACCCGGCTTGCGGAACAGGATGAACCCGAGGCTCATGACAGCAATACGGCGGACGTCATCGTTGACGTCGCTAACGGCGACATGGAGCAGCCTCCGGATGGCCTTGTTGCTGCCGGTACCACAGTAAGCCATGGCAACCATGAGAATACCACCGTAACGCATGGTTGGATCAGGGTCGTTGAGAAGGACGTTGATCGCGGAATCGGCGCCCTCTTGCCTGCCGAACATGACGAGCGCCATGCCGATGGCACAGCCTCGGACGATCTTCTCGTGGTTTGTCTCGTGGGCGTAGGTGAACATGATCTCGAGTGCCTTGTTGCTGCCAGTCCCGAGCATGATCAAGCCCATGGCTAGGCCGACAGCCTCGCCATTCAGGGCAGAGTCGGCGTATAGAACTTCCTTGAGATTGTCGAAAATGCCTTCGTCCCCGGTCGCCATTCCCGTGATTCCAAGACCCAGCGCACCACCATGCTGGATGACCTCTTCTTGTGCCTCAACGAACATTTCTCGCAAGTACGACAACGCGTTGGCGCCATGGTTCGCGTGTATCAGGCCATAGGCATACAAGGCCCCGCCTTGGCTGAAGATCGAGCCACTGCTGATGCCACCCTGGCGGGGTAGATAAGGCTCGAGAAGCCTCCTTGACTGGGTCAGATTGCCGCGGTGGATTACACCCAGCGCGGCGGTGGCCGTGAACTTGGACCAGTTGACCGCCTTACCAAGCCAGTCAAGATTATCTCGGAAAAACTTGTCATGCGTGGTGCCCGCGTTCATAAAGCCATTGCAGAAGGTCACTGCAGTATGGAAGATGGAGTTGCGACCCTCGAGGCTGTCGCGCACCTTGTTGAGAATGCTGAGGTCCGTGTGGTTGTTGCGATACAGGAACTCAACGTTGAGCTGGATAGCCTTGCTACCGTCGAGGATGGAGCGGATATTCTTGTACGCCTTGGCTAGATCTTCCGAGAGCTCCTCCTCCTGGGGTTGTTCCTCTTGGTCTTGCAGCAAGGGTTCGGACTCGGCCGCATTCTCGTCACTACCGTCGGCTTCCGGCTTCTTGGGTTGTTCGCCGGAGGGCAGGGACTTGAGGACTTTACCCAAAAACTCCTGGGTGCCATTGTCGTAGAGATCAAAGGCAATCTGGTATGCCGTGGCGATCGAGTCTCGGTCACCATTGACCAGCAGAGTCCGGAGCATGGTGGACGCCTCCTCGTCTGAGTCTAGATACACAACACACTTTGCAATGGCGAAGTAGTCCGGGTTCGGTATGTCGTTTAGAAGATCTAGTATCAGACGGAGGATCTCAGTGCGGAGGCTGCGTTCCTGCACGATATCCATGCAGATGCTCAGAGCATAGTCCATCAACTCCTCCGAGGTGCCCGGCGGAAGATCCTGCGACTTGCCCTTCGAGCCCTTGTCATCGTCGTTCGCACGCTTAATGACTCGGCGCAGCACATCGAGATTCTTGGCTTCCACGGCGATTCCAATAACCTGCTTGTACTTGCCTTCTTTCAGGCAGTTCTCGAACAGGTGCTCGATGGTCCGTTGGAGTGCGATCTGGGTGCCGGCGTTGGTAACCTGGGCAATGGAGGCGGAGCGGCCTTCCTTGGTCGGTTGGAAAGTGGGATCAAGAATAGTGTTGTCGGTGGAGGCGCGAGACAGAAGGGACTTGGAAGGCAGAGTGGACTGCGAGAATGGCGTGGTAGGGGAGATCAAGGCAGATGCCTCGGCGGAGCCGCCAGTGAAGCTTGTGGCAAGGGCCGGGAGGGAGGCGTCGTTCTTTGATTGCTTGGATGGGGCGTGGTGGGTGGAGGATGCGGCGATGTACTGGTCCACGCACTTGGAGATGATGGTCTCCTCGAATTCGCCAGGTGTGTCGAGCTTGAACAGGTCGCCAGCGGCCAAGGCGAAGGTCATGCTCTCATTGTAGGCTTGCAGGTGGAAGTAAACCTTGGCGAGGACAAGGGCGGCAAGCTGGCGTTCGGGGAAGTGTTCGTCTTCGTAAAGTGCCTCACTTCAACCGTGTCAGCGCATCGCCCTCAGCAACCATCGGGGCAAGGGGCAAAAAGTGATGACAATGGGGAAACAACTTACATCTGGCTCAGCGAGCCGGCAACCTCGGTCCAGACGGTGTCAATATCGTCATTCAGTGTTCGCAGGGCAAAGACCCTGAGCTCGGGCTCCTCGTCGGCCAAGAAGGCCAGGACTCCCGTTGCTGTGACGAGGCCGGGCATTTTCGCAAACAGAGCAGGTAAAAAGGGTTAAAATTAGGTACGATGTGGAATTGACGGGAAATGCTTGGGTAAAGATTGCAGGTGGCGTGATCCCTCAGGTGGGATCTGGAGGATGGAAATGGCGGAGTTGCGCGGAAGATGATGGGTTTTGTTGATGGTTGACGAGGGACTGCTCACCAAGCCTGACGGAGAACACCAAAGGCGACAGACACGGACCGATCCACGTCAGGAGCTCTCTGCCTTGTCGCAAGAGCTCCAGCGCGGTCCAGCGAGTCCAATGAGAAGCCGTAGCCGCTGATCCAATCAAAATGGTCTCGGTCGGGGCTATTTATCCGTTCCGACGAGAATTGCCGCCCGGCTGGAGGTTATGCGGCCGCACTAGATCATTTCTAGTTAGTTCCATAGAACAGCTTACCTAATACCCAAGGCCTGCCCAGCGGCCAACACAGAGAAATTTCGAAAAATATTTTACCCTTGGTCCGTGGCCCCGTGGTCCCGTGTCCCAGGTGGAACTCCAACAGTCCTTAACAGACCTAACACACAACACGCCAAATTTGTCGCCTGGCAAGATGGCAGGTCGCTGTGCTCCGTCACACTCGACCGCCCCCGTCACAGCGCCAACGATTGCGCCTGTAGTTAAAACTAGTAGATGGGAGATGCCGATGCATCGCTCCAGGGTCCCTTTGTTGTCACATTCCCGCATTGAAGCCATTTTGCGTTGCTCGACGGCAGCTCTCTGCCGCAAGCGGAATGCTGCTCTGCTGTTAAGGCTTAGTAGCCACCCATACCCAGCGCCTTTGCTCGTCCATTTTTTTTTTTTGGGGGGGGGAGGGGCCAGCTTGGAACTTAAACTGGGAGGCGCACATGCAGCCCAAAGTGAACTAAGGACAGTGATGCAACTCCACTGATTCCCAAAAGTGCCATTGCGCACACATCCAATCTTTTTCCCATCATCATCCCTACAAATGCGCCCAGCCCGGTTCCCAATGAAGGGCCGTCCAGTGCTGTAAACGGAACGAGACAACAAGTCAGAGTAATGCAGCCCAGGCGCGACGAGTAAGAGCTCCCCGGTGCTTGACCATCCAGCCGTCGACTGCCGGTGTTCGTTTGTTGAGCCTCATCCCTTCTGCCGAGCCGAACGAACGAAACGAAGAAAGACAAAGTCAGACCGACAGAGATAGCGGACCGGCGATCCGCACAGCGATGCGGCCCCCCGTCTGCATCGACTTGACGACCCCGAGCCACTAAATATCGCACCCATCGCACCCATCGCAGCCTGGGGGATCGATACGAGACATCCCCGTCAGCTCATCGCCGCATCACTTGCCTTGCTGTCGCGCGCTTGATTCGATGAACCCCGCGAGGAGTCACTCCAAGCACAGCGAAATCGCGGCGGCGTTGCGAAGGGCAAAGGCACACCACGGCTAGCCCCGTGTCAGTGGTGCCTGGCTGTGCTAGTAGCCACGATGAACATCAACCAGATCCTCGACAGCGGGCCAGCTGCAACCCCAAAAGCATATGCCCAACCGCATACTCAACCGCAGCCGCAGCAACAACACACGCCTTCAACACCTGTACAGAGTATTCCTTCTCAAACTTTTCATGATTATGCTCAGCATCACCAGGCGTCACCTGTTCGACAACCGTCCGTCGGTTACGGGGCCCACCAAATACCACCCTCAGGCGCATACGCGTCACCTCCGTTACCGTATCAGAGCATCCATCAGGGTCGACCTGCTCCTCCTTCGCTGCAACCGCTTCCGTCAAACGAGATGCGCTCTCCAAGCATCGCATCTGTCGTTGCTCCGTCTCCTTACCGGCAGACGCCAACCTTGTCTACCAGCAGTAGCGGAGGATTCCCCTTCCCCCAGGCGCAGCAGACGCCAACCAGTCCCGTACAGCGACACCAGTATCCGCCATCAGGCGCGTACCCCCCGCGGGACAGCTTCTCGCAGTCTTCAGTCCCAGTTGGTGCTGCAGGCCCGACCGGCGCCCCCTCGTACGGACAAGGGCCTCCGCTGCCACAAACGCCTCCGGTCGGCACCGCTGGTGGAGTGAATCCATATGCCCACCAGAGATCACAATCAGCCCACTCGACACCGACCCCGACCTCGGCACACAGCCAGCATCAGTACGGCGTTCCTTACGTCCACGGCAGTCCAGTCGCAATGAGCCACCCCCCGCCTCCGATAGATCATGCGCGGCACCAGTCTCAACCCCCGACACCGCTGGGCCCACCTTTATCCGGACCGCGTCAACTATCAGTCCCGCCAAGTTATGCTCAACCTCAACCTCAACCGCCGAGCCCGTATCTGCAAAGAGTTTCCGCCGCAGCTGGGCAATACCATCCTGCCCCAGGCTCCGCTCCAGCGCCAGTACAAATACAACGACCTCCAAGCGACCAAATTTCCCACGACCCTCACCTCAACCTCCCCCGAACCTACAACCACAACCAAGAACAAAACCAAAACCAAAAAAACAACCACATAAGACAACATTCCCAGGGCGAACGCGAAAAAAGCTTGAGCGTATCGCCCAAAACCAGAATTCCGAGCTTATCAAGCAGTACCGGCCAAACCGCCATCTCGCAACCAGACACAGAACCTCGTCACTCGCAACTCAAATCCACGTCAAGCATGCCGTCTGCCATCGAGCCAGACCGCGAGCGAGCCGTCACCCCGGCGAAGCGAAAGCTTGAGGATAGGGATCTGAGGCCAGAAGAATTAGAACGCCGCGAGATGCGGCCAGCACCCTTCGAAGGAGTTAACGGCTCCCACCCGACCGGCATTTCCTCGTCGCGAGGATCCCAAGCTTCCGTCTCACCTTCCATGCAACGGAAGAAACCGACACGCTACAATACCCCGCCAGTCTGGGCAACAAAATTCACTCGGGGTACAAAGCTCAAAAACGCCCACTTCGTTCTTCGTAAGGTCGTCCACCACCACGTCGGCCAGATCAACGGCAAGCCGAGCAGATCAAGTCGGCAAACTTCTCCCGAGGAGAAGCGCTCGGCGCCCATAGCCCAACCCGCGCCTCCTACGCCTCAAGTCGCAGCTACAGCAACAGCGCCAGTCCCGACACCAGCACCACCGAATGCCGATGGGCGCCTTGGGCCTTGGGAGCCAAGCATCACGGGCACGCGTCCCTACGAGGACATGGCCAAGACCGTGGCAGACTTCCTGTTCCTGAACGTCCTCCACAACCCGGACAGAGGAGAGATATCCATCCGCGGTGTCCAGTTCGAAATCGAGGCGAAGCTAGGGACTTTGATCAGCAAGGACACCAACGATCGAGTAAACCTGCCCGTTAGCACCGAGTGTGTCTTGTTCGATAACGGAAGGGTCGCATTCCGAAGCAGCATGACCGAAGTATGTTCTTCTTTTCCCAACACACTACATGCCCCGTCCCTTCTCCTCCGTCTTTCGTCTCTTCCCTCCCCTAGCATGGTATTCCTCGCGTACTAATCCACCACTTCTAGGTCCACCACAAAGCGTTCAACGAATATCTCAACTCCCTGGTTGTCGAAGCCGATCCACGCAACCCTGCCAATGCCGACCAACCACGTGTACCCATCCACTACAAGCACCGGCGTGAGATTGACAAGTTCTATGAGCTTCCGCCACACATGCGCGATCAATTACCTTCCTGCGTGCAAAACCGAATTCCATCCAAGCACACAGTCAAGGTCCGCGTCACATACGACCAAAAGACGAATCAAGTGCTAGCCAAGATCGTGAAGGCGCGGATCGCCGACATCAACATCTACTTCCCGATGTGCCCACTCGACTGTCGCATCAGCATCAACCTCGAAATGGCGTGGGATGGCTCGGTCGAGGAGCTCGAGCGGCTGACAGCCGGCAGAGAGGCCCCGCCCGATCGTAATAAGGACCGGTTGAGCTACGACCAGAGCCATTATCAGATCGATCTGACCCAAGTCACACAAAACCTCCCCGGCCCCAATGTAAGCGCCTTCCTCCAGTTTAATCCTGCCCATCTCCAACACTGTACTGACCTTGTTATAGAACTCTCACCGTCTGGAGAAAGAACACGAGCTGGAGATCGAGGTTTCTCCGGCGGCGCTCATCGAACAAGGCCAACGTGCCGCAGACGGCCTACCACACCAATACCAAGAGCTCGTTGAGGGTTTAATTGATAATGTCCGTGTCCTAGCACGAAAGGCGCGCGACTTCGCTCAGTAACGCTACTTCGCACTCCTTTGTTCGCATAGGCTAAAATTGCCCTCTCCATTCACCAACATAATTATTCCCCCAACTTCCTTGTATCAAATATCGGTTTTCCCAACAACCACCGGGTATAGCGAACGGTTCTACCGTTTTTGGCTTCCTTATTATTATTCTTCTTTTCTTTGTTCTGGTCACGCGATGCCTGCGCGAACCAACTGAGCGGGTCAAGGGGCGACATGGGGGGGACAGGCTATTGGAATCCAAGCGGGTTGGGTGTTGGTTGCGAATCTTTTGTGAGGCTGACAGTCGGCCTACAGCGTCATGTAAGGTAATGACATAGACAAATACCAAATACCAGCGTTCTTCACATTCAGACATGGTTGCCACCAACCCTAGGTCGCATTCCTCCATTTCCCCACTCGTTCAAGGTCCGATCTCGCCTCCATCGTTCCTGAGGTCACCGTCTACAGTGAGATGGGACAGAAGGCTTTACCAGCAGCCAGTACTCACTCTACCATGTCAGGTATCCGGTCGGTTGTTCTGAGGAGCGTGATTACTACCGAGTCACGGAGGGTCATGGATGCCTTCCCGTTGGATTCCTGCCCCGGCAAGCCTGTCACACACAGATCGTATTAAGAAGCTCAAGATCTTAAAGAGAACACCTAGTGAAAAATAACGTGTTGGGGAAATTCATTACTACCTCGGGTCATTTTCCTGCCGACTTGACTTTAACTCCGCCCAACCTAAAGTACAAAGACTAACAACCTGTTTGAGTCTCAGATCTTCAGCACCGCCTTGCCGAAGTTTTTACCTTGGAGCATCCCGACAAAGCCCTCTGCAGCGTTGTCGATTCCGTCGGTAACGTTGAACTTGGCCTTGATACTACCCTCGGCTAGCCATTGCTGAAGGTTCTTCTGGTGTTCCTGCGCATAGGTTGGGCCGAATCCTTCATCGCCGACGATAAATCCCTCTATCTTGATCCGTTTGGACACTACGAGCCCTAGGTTCTTAACTCCGTAGGTCTCGCCAGGCGCCTTGTTATACTGGGAGATCTATCGCGCAGGTCTAAGTCAGTATTCATACTCAACTCTTCTCGTTGCCCTGACGACATGACGCCAGGGGAGTGATGCTCACCATTCCACAGGCAATGATCCTACCATGAGTGTTCATATGCCTCAATGCAGCGTCGAGGTGCTCGCCGCCGACGTTCTCGAAGTAAATATCGATCCCCTTCGGCGCTAGCCTAGCAAGTGCCTCCAAAGGCTTCTCTTTCTTGTAGTTGAAAGCGCCGTCGAACCCCAGCTCCTTGGTCACGAAGTCCAACTTCGCATCCGACCCCACCGATCCGATGACCTTCAGCCCCTCCCGCTTGGCCACTTGCCCGACCACCTGGCCCACAGCCCCCGCCGCCGAGCTGATGAAGATGGTTTCCCCGCTCTGCGGCTTGCCGATCGCGTGCAGCGACGCGTAAGCCGTCAGGCCCGGCATCCCCAGAGGGCCCAGGAAGTCCTCGAGCGGGAGTCCGCGCGGGTTCTCGATCTTGCGCGCCGCCTGGGCGGCGTTCGCCTCGAGCCGCGCGAACTGTGCCACCGGCAAGTTCGCCACGACGAGGTCCCCCGCCTCGAGGCCCGCGCGGTCCGACTTCAGCACGCGCGCGACGGCGGCGTTGGTTATGGGCGCGCCGGGCTCGAAGGCGGGGCTGTACGACTTTATGCTGGCGTCGCGCATCTTGCCCCGCAGATACGGGTCGAAGGACGCCCAGAGAAGCTGCACGGTGATGCCGCCGGAAGGCGGCGCGGCGTCCTTGTCGAACGGCCGATCCTCCACGGCCAGATGCTCGCCAGGGACTGGGAGGGTCGTGGGGATCTTCTTGAAGATGAGCGTCTTGTTAGTCGTGGTCGTCATACTGGTCGACGTGGTTGATGTTTGTTACGGGTTGTCCGTAGAAGGGAGGTTAAAAAGCACCGTCAATTCTCGAGTGCCACAATGGCTCTATATATGGAGGTTATCTGGACAACTTTCGGGCACTTTCAAGCCCAAATTGATTGCTCAGCATCCGCTACTAAAACCCATCATATTTGTTTCTCAGCCTCGGCTCCAGCTTAGCAAAGCTGTGTTGATGCGTTCCGATCATAGCTACCATTGGCGAATTATGCGCACAAAATGACGCGATTCTATACACTTCCAATTGTATGGAGGCGCCTAGTGCGAAGGCGAAAATGCTCGGATGGTGGCGTTCGATATTCCAATGAGCTTCCGGCGGCGGGGACCGTGGCAGCGCTGAAATTGAGCCGAGGTTCGTGGTATAAAACCATCGCCCCTTAGTAGGAAGCTTGGATATGGCAGCGAAACAAAGCAGAGCTCCGTCAATGTGCGTCCAGCCGCTGAGGTAAGTAGGCACCCGGGTACATACATTCCTGGGGGATGAGGTATAGGGGAGGAATACCTAGGTAAACTCGGATTTCATCTTGAACTACCTAGCTTACTAGCCTTCCTGAGTTGCCCTTAATACTAGGTGATGGATCTGTAGCCATTCTGCAACAATTCTACAACCATCCAGCAGTCATTCAAGATCCTCGGCTTCCGTGACAATGGCGAGGTTACGTCATAGGCTGTGAGCTGAACGTCGGCGACAGGGCAAAATGACGTAATAGGTCAACAACAAGGGAGTGTCAAAAAGTGTTTTCACCACTCCAATAGCACCCTCTCCACATCGAAGTTATTGATGGCGGGATATATTACCCCCTGACTTACATCTGGCGCTAGGTGAGGAAGGTAAACAATTTTGTTGCTAGATCCTTGACCGAAATAAAACAAGTAAACGGGCTTCATCCATCGCACCTCCTCGGTAGTTACCCTGTGGATGAATTACGATCGCTATCCTTTTCCGCTTTCCTCGATAGGTTCTAACGTGGCAATTGAACTAAGACGTCGGACGTCAAACCTCAAAGAAGGTGGTGAATATGAAGACTAAGTTGGAAGATCCTCCGATTCCCCGGTAACCGAGCCCCTTTAACTCCTGACCTCAACTACACCTAGAGTTTTGAGGTCAGGCGTTTCTAGCATCATACTATTATTACTCAGATGCAACGTTTCGCTTTTAAATCGCAGCGTTTGAATATGACCATACGTGGCTTTAGTATACAGTCTCGCTTTAAAACCGAAAGAGGGCCTATAGGCCCCTCTTATGATCGTCGTAACATTTAAGACAGCCGCAGTGTTGGCTATTAATTAACAACCTATATTTCATAGTTAAAGACCCTGCGACCCCGCGAGCTTAACCAACAGCTAATGCGGTCCCTATTAGTGACGCAGCCCGCAGCCTAGGCCCGCAGGTAGTACGGTTCCGCGTCATACACGATCCCTGGACCCCTAGACCTAGCTTCAGGGCCAGGGATAGACAGGTTTGTGCAACAAGAGAAACGAGGGCGATTCCACGGTTGCCATGCGATGTGATGCGATGATTATTATTCGGTGATTCTAGAGTCAGACTCCTACGAGTATGTAGTAATTATGCTTTCCTCGAAGCAATTAGATCATTAATGCCTCTATGCGCGGTGATGTTTGCCAGTGAATCGCGTAGCTGCGAAACCCATCTTTATTACCTTGTCCAAAAGCCCAACTCCGTTGCAATGTCCTCCTATTATATTACCTCAAAGCCACTCCGACGCCGAGAACCCCAAGACTCAAACCCCCAAACCATTCGGTCTAACAGTAAAGTTGGAAGGACTCGTAGCGGTGCTCTCGTGATGTGCACTCTCCGGTGCCTGGACTCTCGGGAAGCTGGTCGCAGGCGTCATCGGGATATAGATCCACTTGGTGCGAATGTTAGCAAAAATGAAGTTAGACCTTGTTGTCGAGGACTAAGGGGTGCGCGGCGTACAAGAACAGCCGCTCTTGATGTCCACCAAGCTCACGGCCTGGACATCGTCGGCGCCGAAGGACGCGAATGTGATACATTCGCCGGTGGCCTGCGACTCCGTGAAGGTCCAGATGCCCTGGTTCTCTGCATCGCAACCAATAGCCCCGAATGACCTGAAGTCTACGACATGGGGGTCATCGCGCTTGAAAGCTGCGGCGTTGGCGCGGATTGCTAGGAGAGAAAGGGGGGCGATGATTGATGAGAAATGCATTTTGAGATGTGGTTGTTGGGAGATGAGTTCAGGCAGGAGGAACGAGGGTCGAGTTTAAAGATGTTGGTTTGGCTAGAATTGCAACGTTAAACTTCCGGGCTTGTCTATCTGGCAAAGCTTTGATATGGTTTCATGTTCATGGGGGATAGCTCTTTATATATAATATGTGCGAGTTGATATCAAGAACAAGAAGCCCACTATAGCCATGTGATGAGAAGGCACGTGTCACCATGACACAATAGCCTTAGCCGCCTTACTCCTACGTAGTAGTCTAGCCCGTTGGGCTGCAAAACCGGGTTTCCTTTTTTCTTTTCCTTTTGTGGCTCAGTATACGAAAGCTGATCTGCTGCAATTTTCGGCCACGGCGATGGATACCTGCATGACAGCCCGGCTGCGCTTCTACTCGAGCCGTTGCTCGCGTCGTACGAGAAGGCGACGGCCAATCCCAGCAAATCGGAGGGGGCGGGTGGGTAGTGGAACAGGTTGATCAGCAGGTCGGTCGAGGGCGAAGCAACACGATTTCGAGCTTTCTGGCCCCAGAAATACACAGTATTAATTAAATTGCGCAGGGAAATCTCTCGCTTCTCGGTCGCTCTTTACCCACTGCCGGGATACACTGTCATGTGGGTGAGACGACGTCAACTGAGACCTGCAGCTTGTTTGTGGGTGCTATTCATCGCTCGCCTTGGGGCAGTGCGCCAATCTCGCGCCCGAAAAAAAAGTACTTACGTTGCTGTAGCCGAAGGCCAAATTTCACCCTCTCAATACTAATTACTCGATGTTAAGTATACGGAGTTCCGAAGGGGTCATGTTCTACGGGAGCATCTCAGGTCGAACGAAGGCTAGATCCCCTGTGTATCTGCGCCATCTCCCCTCACCGCCAGTTTGATCCCCATGGCACAGGCACTCACCGTCAAATCTGGAGTGTAGCTTCGTGGCTGAGACATCCGGCAGTTGAACGCTGTTTGCCGGCTCGGAGGCCAACGTGCCAGCAGAACCACCAGATACATCGCACTATCTGTGCCACTGCCAAGACTCCTGCTTCCAGCCGAGCCGAGACAAGTCGGGATCTGCTTTTAGGGGTCCGATATGTGCTGCTTCTGAAAACTCATCAGAGGAATTACGGAGAGACACAAATGAGGGCTGGGCGTGGCGTCTTAAGGGGGAGCTTGCTAACTTACAAAATCCTAGTAGTTTACATATATGCATCGGCATTTAGAACTCGCGAAACTGCTTGCTCGACTTTCGTTGGCGGTGGTTGGGCTGTAGTCTTTCGGGTGGCATGAGGCCCGGACCGGTCCATATGCCCGGCTAGTCATTGTGGTTACTTGCAGGAGGGCAGGAGATGGACAGAAAATGGAGGTCTCAAATGAGTCCTTGGCAGGAATGAATGCATGGGTTCACTACTTAGCATGCCTACCACGACAGTGCATCTTGTGAGCCCACGAGGCGGATACTTATGAATAGTTCAATTATTTAC